>Ga0214473_10009469_pt1 | contig 11509 bp, 6 predicted proteins | sample RVTome_7_FD_203509 | JGI IMG/M metagenome (GOLD analysis project Ga0214473, IMG submission 203509) | Soil microbial communities from uranium-contaminated site in the Upper Colorado River Basin, Wyoming, United States - RVT98D197 | ecosystem: Environmental > Terrestrial > Soil > Contaminated >...
CGATGGCCGGACCAACTGGCCTACATGCAAGACTTCTAGTAACGATTCACCTGCTGCGGAATAGCCCATGAGTCTCTCGGAAACTGAGAAAGAAATCTTCAAGTTCGTCGCTTGCTATTGTGTGGAAAATGGAAACAACCCTACCTTGGACGAGATCGGGGAGTACATGCGTTTCGACGTCCACACGGATGCCAAGTTTCACGTCGACAAGCTCGTCGGCGCCGGTTTAGTGGAATACGAACCCGGCAAATCGCGTTCCGTTCGGCTGGCCGGACAAGGCGAACAGGGGATCGAGAAATCGCTCCGGAAGCAGATCGAACTCTTGGGCAGCTCCACCCGCGCGCTGGAAAAACAGAACGAAAACCTCCACCGCCGCGTCGAGCACCTCCGAGAAGAGCTCCGGAAGAAAGCGCAACAGGTGGAGAAGCTCAAAGACCAGCTCGGGTATCTGAAGAGATAGCTGCCACGCTAAGGCCTTGTAGTTCTGGTCGTGCACAAGTTTCGTGTTGGGGCGTTCGGCCGTACGCCCCTACACCCCGCGGGTCGCAACGTTGCATGATCAAGGCAACAAAGCACAAGGGCTCAACCTCATGTGGACCCGCCGAGGGCAACCGACTGCGGGGACAAGGCTCACTCCTCCACGCTCGTACCGACCCCCCAGACCTTTCTCTCTACCTCATCCAAAAGCCGCCTGTCCGAAATCAGCTTCACATTCCCCGGATTGTATTCCGCGTCCGCCAGTCCCCAGAGGTGGTCCATCGAGGTCGCCACACGGTACACTTTCTCTGAATCGATGTTCTCCTCTGTCGGATGCGGCGAGAACCTCCACCAAGGCGGGTTTTCTTCCTTCGCCAGATCGAGAAGGTCCCGACCGCTGGCTTCGAATGTAATAAGGTCATAAGACCCAATCAGGTAGAGGACCTCTTCCGACTTGGCAGATCCCGGTTCGTACGGACAGGGAATACCGGCAGTCGCCCCATCCACAATGGCGTAGGCAGCTCGGCCTAACTCGCGAAAGACCTGTCCCGTCATCTCGTCGTACTCGAGTTTCGACTTCGGCCGCTGTAATGGCCGTTCATCACTTGCGGGCTTCGGCCGCCAGTCGTGGGTCATCCAACACAACCGGACAAATGGGTTCGCGTTATGTGTGTCAATTCTCTCGACGACGACGTCCGGGATGTTCGGTTCGAACTCGGAAAGGCAAAACATCCTCGCCCCGCCGTTGTGTTTCCCCTCCCGCCAGTCCGAGAACTTATAAAAATCGGGCACTGAGGAACTGAAAACGAACAAGAGACGCTGCGGGTGCTCGGGATTCGGATAGACAAAGCCATAGCCGCATCCATCGAGCGGAATCGACTCTGAGTCGAAGACTCTCAGGCGGCCGCTCTCTTCGCGAACCGGCATTCGGGACGTCAATCGTGCCGTGACACTGTTTTCATTTGGGCCGCAAACCAAGAAGAGGTTTTTCGCAGCCAGCTGTTCTTCCGTCAGCTCCTTGTCGGCCACCATCGGCAACCTACCGAACTCCATGGGACCTTCCGGGCTCTCGTTTCCGGCCATCCGGTCCGCCATCTCGCGGATCGCTTTGGCGAGTTCTTCGTCTTCGGTCTGGGTCCCGTAAACGATGAGCGGCGGTTCTCCCTGGTAGAGTTCCATGAAAGACCCCGCAACATAAGGCCTCGTTGCCGAAAGGGCTTCACCTGCGTGAGGCTGAATGGTGGGGACATCTCCGTCCATTAACAGGTCGTAAGAGCCATCGGCGCTCCGGCTGGTAATCAACCGCTTTCCACCCACCATCCAGATGATATCCTCTCCGGTGTTAAGGTAAGGCGCTGGTGGGTTCAACGTCGCCTTGGCAACGTTCGTGAGGATTACATTGATGACTTTGCCGGAGACAATTCGTGCGTCGATAGTTGCAGGAGCATGAGGATCGACCCACTGCCTGATGGAACACCAGTATCCGGTCGCATGGTTCGGGTGAGTGGCGCTCAGGCGAACGTGGGAGGGGTCCGTTACCCGGGTGTGGTTCGCGAGACGCGTCATATAACCTCGCGGGCAGACTTCGAGCTCGACGTCATGCCCCACGTCGGCGTATTCATTATAGACCACCGGCGACCCCATCCTCTCCATCAAATCGACTCCCAAGCGCGAATTGACTACGGGAACATCCCAGTCCGAGTCGCCGTGATTGACATACACAGGCAGGTTGAACAGGTTCGGAAGGGTGGTTATCTCAGGGCCGCCGCAGTCGGCCATTGCGGCCGCGAAGAGGTCGGGGTGTCTTGCGGCGATCCGCCAGGTTCCAAAACCGCCCATGCTGGAACCCCGGATGTAGACGCGGTTCGGGTCGATCGGGTAATGAGATTTCATCCAGGAGATCGTTTCCAGGATGTCGTCCTCTCCAAGCCCTTTGTAACCCGAGAAAGGTCCGCGTCCCATCACAGAAACACCGATGGTTTCCTCCTTGTAGGGTCCATCGGCCGGGGAATACCACCAGTTGCCGCGCCGCCGTTCGTGCGTGGCGCCAGCCCCATGGAGCAACACTAACAGTGCGTAGGTCTTGTCTTGGGCGAAGCTCGTTGGCACGCAGAGAAGAAAAGGTTGCGCGGTGCCGTCGATGCCCGACAGGTATGCTGCCTCAAATTCGCCGGTCTTCCCCTCATAGGGAGACCGGCCTTGGCTGAGTGCGTCGAGGCCGCGACGCATCAAGGTCAGACTCTCTCCCATTCGGGGAGTAATCGTGTCCAGGTTGCGGTCGGGGCTTTCTCGTTCGAGTTTCTCGAGACCGTAGAGCGCGAGGGCGTAAGCGTCCCGTCGAACGCCGGTGAGGGCCAGTGGATCTTCCATACCGTGGCTGACAGACTCGAAGTCTTCGAGGGTTTCCCTGGCCGCGTCAGATCCTCCGACGAGAAGAACGCATTCACCCGTCACCGATCCCTCCACCGGATGGGGAGCGGCGGCGCGTAGACGCACGATCCGGTTCGGACCAACGTCTGGAGTGTATTCCACTCGGGGCGTGTCACCCCTCAATGCCTGCTTCACACCCCGGTCGACAACTTCCCAAACGACGGGGCACGCCTCGACCGGGGTAATCCAGTTGGCAATTTTGATCTCGACTGTCTGTCCCGGGGTGGGGAGGTAGTCCTCCGGTTCGAGGATAAACTGAGAGGGGAAATTTGTCGCGACGTAATCCCTGTGCGCATTGGCGCTGTAGACCTCAACGAAGGCTCCCCAACCCGCCCCGGCCTGGTCGACCTTCAGAAGAAGCGGCGTACGACCTTGCTTCAGGTGGACACGGACGATCTCCTGCGAGCGCCTCGCCGGTTGGTCACCGGGGTGTGCGATCGCGACCTCTCCCCCCAGCCAGACCTTTCCGCAGTCGTTGGTACCGACGTGCAGGAAAACGTCCCGTTCGACCGGGCTCTCCAGCTCGCAGTAGATGTAGGCGCACACGTTTCTCGGACGCCCGAACGGGTCCGTGAGGGCAACATACTCGCCCTCCCACGCGTGCGGTACGAATTCCACCACGCTCCCATCCGGCAAAGGAACCTTCGTCCCAGGAACCGGCCGCGCCGCCGCTTCGCCTCCGATGGGGGTGAGGAAGTCCGTCTCGTACCCAGCCCGTTTCGGCCCCGCCGGGTCGGGATCGGGCAGGTCGGGACTAGGAAACATCCCGGCGACGAGCCAGGAACCCACGGGTGTTATGGCGCTGTCTTCCCCAATCACGGTCGTGGGAACGGAAGCGGGTTCGGCGGCCCAGCAGCATGTCGGCATCACTGGAGGGAATACGATTGTGACTACGAGAAGGAGACATCGGAGGATTTGTTTCACTGGGATTCTCTGACGTGGGAACATGGATCGCCTCCTCACAAAGCAGACTTTGACAAACCCAGGGGGAGTCCCATATTCAATGATCTTCCGTGCGAGGGGAACCCCTATGGACGGCTATTCTAAAAATACAACGACCCGCCTGAAGGCTAGCGCGAGAGGAGTTGAAACTTCAGTCTCTTTTCGCACGGCACCGCGCCGAGAGGCTAAAGCCTCAACTCCTGCCCATGCGTGCTTGCACCTTGTTAGCCTTTTGGCGGGTCACTGCAAAAACAGCCTCATTCCTCCTTGCCGGTCCCGGAAATAGATGGGGACTGTCACCGGTTTTTCGGGCAAGGTAAAGCCCGGCGAAAAAAACGGGGATTGTCACCATCTATTTGTCGCCCACACCACAGGTCCCCATTTTCATTGCCTTTCAGCGTGCGGGGTACCCTCATCAGGGGATATGCTTTGAGAAACAGGCGCGGTCATGATCCGTTCCCTCCATGTCATTCTCGAACGAAGTGAAGAATCCCACGTCGCCAGGGGGGGAAACACCTCAGCCAGGAGGGAGGTCGCGCTGAGGCCTGTACGTCCGCGACTCCCCCATGGGACCAAGATCCACCGGTAATCTTCCCATAACATCTCGCCGGCCGTCTCTTGGCACTGAGCCGTGAATTGCAGGCCCGACGGCTTGATCGCTCCAATCTCGCCGTGCCAACAGTAACAGATTGATAGAGCAGGCATCACGTGTTCAAATCCTCCGGAATTGGCGTCTCTGGTTCGAGCTGCTAATCAAGAGATTCCCCCACCCCCAAGCCATCACGAAGAACGCATAACAAGGCCTGCGCACCTCCGGGCTCTCGGAATGCGCCGAAAACGATGTCTGATTCCAGATATTGGAGACTGATCTTCCTCAAGACATTGCAGACCGCGTTTATTGCCGCACTGACCCTTTTCCGGCTTGCTGGCTCTAGGGGTTTGGCGCCCGCATCCACTGCCAAGGCGAGGTCATGATGGGCAATGTGGCGGTTACGCCAATCCCGTGCGAATTCAGTCGCTTCACGAGCGGCCTTGATATCTTCGGTGAGTTCCTCGCGGAAGTTCGGGTCGGATTCTTTAGTCAGCTCCGACAATCGATACACTGTTAGGTTGGCTTTTCCCACGGACCTCAATGGATCTGTCAGCGCGCACATGGCGAGAAGGATTCCCTCCCAGAGCGTATCCTGTACCACGCGGAAGAAGACGGGAGCCACATGATTCAGGAGTTCGATGTGCTCTGGTGATGTGCCGAACAACACCTGATACTGCTGCCATTTCACATTCAGCCAAGCACACTCATTCCAGAGTGCATGGTACACTGGCCCGAGGTCTGGACCTAGCTTTGCGATGTGCTCCGCCTCCACCTCTTCGGCACTCTGCTGTCCCGACATCGTCAAACCGTCCTAACAATGTTGATATAGTCCGTACAAAACAAGAACCAAAGAGGACCCTTTCCAGTACAAGGAAATCGTGTTTCTTCCTGCGGTTCGATATGACTTTCCTTCGTCCAGCCAATTGTCTCTTTGGTGCATCTTGAAAGCCTCGGCCTGCAACAGCCGAATGAACCGAACTGGATGGCATCAAACTGACAGCTTACGCTGAGACATCGTTTGTTTGCCGTCTGCATGGAGATCCTTGTCTCCTACCGAGACGGCAATGAACCCGCCACTGTCTCATGTGTTCCCATTTGCAGTGCTGAGGATACTCTGAAGGAAGCCAAGAATCAAGCGAACTGTTGAGGAGATGTAGAGCATTCAGGGACTTGCCCACCGCAATCCAGGCACTCCTGACAGGAATGTCCGCGCTCCGGCGGGGACCCATCGGGAGCCTGGACATCCTGGTCCGGAATTGCCGTCCCCCCGAGCCCGGTCACCGTTCCGCAGCCCCTTCGCCAAAACCACACACCCGGCTCCGAGGGTTCGGCCCAAGTCGGTCATTGTTGGGTTGGCGGGGAAAGCGATTCCCCGGGAGGTCTGCAGCCAAGCGACAAACGGCGGGCGCGGGCTTCACCGGAGGCGCGCGGCCTTCCCACTCGGCCTTTCAGCGGGGAGAATCCCAGGGACGCGGTTTGCAGGTACAACGCTCTGCGGAGAGGCGGGAGTTGGCTCGATGGCAGAAACAGACCGAATCCTTGTGGATCTGGCCGGCATTTTCGCTCTGGGCATGGGAGCCCAGTGGGTGGCCTGGCGCCTGCGGATCCCCTCGATCGTGCTTCTCCTCGCGTTCGGCTACGTCGCCGGTCCCGCCACGGGTCTTATCGACCCCGACGCCGTCTTCGGGAATTTGCTGCTGCCGGTCGTGACTTTCTCGGTCGCGCTGATCCTCTTCGAAGGGGGGCTGAGCCTCAAGGTCGACGAGCTGAAAGAAACCGGCGGCGCGATCTGGAAGCTCGTCTCCATCGGGGCCTTTGTCACCTGGATCCTGGCTTCGCTTGCGGCCTATACCATCATGGAGTTCAACTGGGAGGTGTCCCTGGTGGTGGGCGCTATCCTGGTCGTCACCGGCCCCACCGTCATCGGCCCGTTGTTGAGGCACATTCGTCCCTCGCGCCGTGTGGGGGCGGTCGCGAAATGGGAAGGGATCGTCATCGACCCCATCGGCGCCGTGCTCGCCGTTCTGGTTCTGGAAGCCACGACCTCCGCGTCTGGAGAAGGATTTGCCGACGCCCTTCTCGGGGCGGGCGCCGGGCTTGCGAGAACGGCGGTTGTGGGGGGAGTCGCGGGAGGGGCCGTGGCCTGGATCGCCCTCCTTTTCCTCAAACGTTTCTGGGTTCCGGACTTCCTGCAGATTCCACTCTTCGTGATGAGCGTGGTGGTGGTCTTTACCGTCTCGAACCTCCTCCAGAAGGAGTCCGGACTGCTGGCCGTCACGGTGATGGGGATCGTTCTCGCCAACCAGAAGTCGGTCGCCATCCGCCACATCGTCGAATTCAAGGAAAACCTCCGGGTGCTTCTCATCTCCGCCGTGTTCATCCTCTTGGCGGCTCGACTGAAGTCGGGACTGACCGAGCTTCTCGACTGGAGAAGCCTGTCGTTTGTCGGGGTCCTCATCCTTTTCATCCGTCCTTTCGCCGTGCTGGTGTCGACTTTCGGCTCGGAGCTGAACTGGCGCGAGAGGGTGTTCTTGGGGTGGCTCGCGCCCCGGGGGATCGTTGCGGCAGCGGTCGCCTCGGTCTTCGCCCTGCATCTCGAGGAGGTCGGAGAGGAAGTCACCGGCCTCGTCTTTCTCGTGGTCGTGATGACCGTGTCGGTGTACGGGTTGACGGCCCCATTCCTCGCCCGGGCGCTGAAGATCTCCAACCCCAATCCGCAAGGAGTCCTGATCGTGGGAGCCCACCGTTTCAGCCGAGCGCTCGGATGCCTCCTCAAGAACCAGGGGTACCAGGTTCTGCTGGCCGACACCTCGAGAACCAACCTCCGAAAGGCCAGAATGGAGGGGCTTCCCACGTACTACGGAAATATCCTGTCGGAGTATGCGCTGGAGACTCTCGACCTGGGAGGCATCGGCAGGCTTCTGGCTCTAACGCCCAACGACGAGGTCAACACACTCGCTACCCTTCATTTCAGCGAGGTCTTCGGCCGCTCCGAGGTGTACCAGCTCTCGATGGGAGGCGGCAACGGAGCCGACCGAGACTCGATGTCGCTCCGACTTCACGGCCGCTTCCTGTTTGGCAAAGAGGCCACCTATGACTCTCTCATGGGCCAGATCCGGTCGGGAGCGGCGGTCAAGAGAACCAAGATCAGCGAGGAGTATGACTTCGACGCCTTCTTGAGCAAGTACGGTCAGGACGCCCTGCTCCTGTTCCGTATCGACCAAAACGGTCGTCTCGACATTTTCGCCATCGACGACGAGACCACCCCCAAACCAGGGGAGGAAGTCGTGTTTCTGGCCGCTCCCAGCGGCAAAGACTCCTGACCTCCGATGCTGATGGAGCCAGGACTCCGAGACGTCCCTCGATCCACCGCTCGTTCTCCAATCTTGATGTCCTATGGCCGGTCGAACAGCTTCTCCAATTCCCGCCGTGCCAACCGCCAGATCGGCGGCCGGCCGTGGGGGCAGGTCGACAGCACCGCATCATCGGTGAACTGGTCGACCAGATGTTGCATCTCATGCACGTTTAGGGGTTCGTTGGCTTTAACCGCGCTGCGGCAGGCCATCCGGGCCAGGATCCGCTCGGCGCGGTCTCCGAGAGGCGCAACCATGCCCTGTTCCGCGATGTCGTGAAGCGCATCCTGGATCAGACCTTCCACCTCGGACAAATCGAGATCCGAAGGAATGCCCCTGACGACAAAGGTCCTGTCCCCGAACGGTTCGATCTCGAGTCCCAGCTCCAGAAGGAGCGGAAGCGACTCGGTCAGAGGCTCCACCTGGTTTGGAGACACCTCGATCGTGGTGGGAAACAAGAGATTCTGGCGGCCGATCTGCCGCGAAGCGTACTGCTTTCGCAACTTCTCAAACTGAAGGCGCTCGTGCAGCGCGTGCTGGTCGAAGAGCGCCATCTCCTCGCCCGCCTCGCACAGAATGAAGCTGTTGAAGATCTGGGAAACCACTTTCCATTGGGAAGGTTTTCGCCGAGGCGTTTCTTTTTCCTCGGTTCGTTCCTGAGACTCTCCAAGCCGAATGCCTGGGACGGGCGCTGGAACATCAGGCCTCAGCTGCGTCCTGTGACTCGGACCCGGAAAATCCCGCGGTTCCTCGGTCCTATCCGGGATGGTCCGCCAGTCGATGGAACCTCCCGCACCGTGACTCGTGGCCGGTCGTTCTCCCGCCGAGTCCCTGAGGTCCGGAGGAGCGACGGGACGGTCGTTTCCTTTGTCCGGATACGCGGACAAGGAGCGACGGCCCGCCGCGAGCTCCTCGTCACCCCGGTTTGTGCCGGACGCGCCCCAGGACGTCGAAAAACCGCTCAGCGCGTCCCGTACGGCTGCGTACACCGAACGCCAAACCATCCCCTCGTCCAGAAACCGGATTTCTTCTTTCGTCGGGTGGACGTTGACATCCACTGCCTCGGGGGGAAGCTCCAGGAACAGAACGGCGACGGGGTATCTCCTTTGAGGAAGGCTGGCCCGGTAGGCCTCAGCCAGGGCGCGCATCAGAATCCGGTCGCGGACGAAACGGCGGTTGACAAAGAAATAGAGGTCGGCGGCCGATTTGCGGTGCTGGGTGGGCCGGCTGATGAATCCCTCGATCTGGATGCGGTCGGTGGCGTGGTTCACGGTCAGGATTTCCGCAGCCGTTTCCTCGCCGAGGATCTGAACGAGCCGGTCCGCGCAACCGGGAACCGGGGGGTAGTGACGGGACCTGCGGCCGTTGTGCGACAGTTCGAAGTGCAGGTTGGGATTGCCCAAGGCCGCGCGGACCACCACCTCGCCGACCCGTTCCATCTCGGTCGTCGCCGACTTCATGAACTTCTTTCGGGCCGGAGTGTTGTAGAACAGGTCGCTCACGGTGACGGAAGTCCCGGGAGGGGCGCCGACCGGTTCCAGGTTGAGGATTTCCCCTCCTTCCGCGTAGAGACGGCAGCCCTTCCGTTCACCGGAGAGACGCGACACGATTTCCGTCTTCGACACTGAGGAGATGGCTGCGAGAGCCTCGCCTCGGAAACCGTGGGTCCGGATGGAATGCAGATCCGTCTCGAGCTCGATCTTGCTGGTGGCGTGCCTCCGAAGGCAAAGAGGGAGGTCTTCTTCCGACATCCCGCACCCGTCGTCTGCCACGCGGACCAGTTGGTTGCCCCCCTTTTCGACTTCCACGACGATCCGTCCCGCACCCGCGTCGAGGCCGTTGTCCACCAGCTCTTTCACGACCGAGGCGGGTCGTTGCACGACCTCTCCGGCTGCGATCTGGGACGCAACGGTTTCGGGAAGAATCTTGATTCTCGGCATCCAAAGGGCTTTCCGAAGCTGGTTTGGCCGTCGCCTCTAGTGGATTGTCACGCTTAATCTCGGGAGTAGGGGCAGGTTTGAAACCTGCCCGACACCGCACGATTTACCCCCCCCTATGCGCCTTCACCTGACCGTGCGAACGTCCAAACTCCAGAGGGCAGGTTTGAAACCTGCCCCTACGGGGATGGTTCCGGCCCGTTCCTAACCTCAATCCAATGCGTGACAAACCGCCAGAGACCCGGGCTCCTTCGCAGTACTTTCATCTTCCCACGAGTTGGGGGGGGATGGGAAGTTCGGGAATCCGGCCGCCAACTGTTTACCGGCGTGCCGCGGCGGTGGCTCCGAGAAGGTTCTCCGCTTTCTCGAGAAGGGTCTCCATCCGGAACGGCTTGGTGAGATAGTCGTCGGCGCCGGCCGCCATGGCTTTCTGGACATTCTCCGGCGTCCCGAAGCCCGTCACCACGAGGATCAGAGTATCCTGAGTGGTGGGGTCCGAACGCACTCTCTTGCAGACTTCGTAACCGTCCATTCCGGGCATCTTGAGGTCGAGTATCAGGAGTTGAGGCTTAAAGGACCCCATGGCGATACAGGCGGCGATCCCGTTGCTCTCGCTCCGGATGTCCATGGGGCGGCTGGAGTGCTGAAGCATGGCTACCATGTTGTCCAACAGATCGGGATCGTCGTCGACCACGAGGACCCGCTTGGCCTCCTGGCTCTCCAGCAGCTCATCCGGAATCGGGATGTGATGATCCCGCATGAAATGAATGGCCACGTCGACAGGGATCCGGTATCGGCCTCCCGCGGTCGTGTGCGCGCCGAGCGATCCTTCGCGCACCCAACGAGTAACCGTTTCGACACGAACGGTGCAGTAGTGAGCCATTCGACTGGTAGTCAGAGCCCGAGGTGGAGTCTTGGCCATCCGATTTCTCCCTGGAAACAAAACAGCTGCAAGAGCGAATTCCGATTCCTCTAATATACTTGGTCTGCTTGATAGTTCAAGCGCCGACACTGACAGGACCGATACCTGGCATTCCGGGCAAGACCGACGGCTCCAGTTCCATCAGCCCTCTTGAAACCGGCCTCATTCCAGACAAAAGTAGCGGCTGAGTGGACGCAGTGGATCGCTGGTGCTTGAAGGGTCTGGTCTTACAGGAATATCATGCACCGGCGCTTCGCGAATCGCCCTCACATGATTTCGCCGGCCGCAACACCAAGGCACGAAGGTACCAAACTCCTCCTTGCAGCGCGCCGCCCGTAGAGGCGTTCTCCCACTCACCCCAATGAAAGTGAAAACACTCCGGTTCCTTGTTCTTGCCGCCATCCTGGTTGTCGGGGCGATCGTCTATTGGTATCGACCGCGTCAACTTCACGAAGCCCGCGTGACAAGACTCCTCGCTCTTCCCCCCGAGCAGACGATGTTGAGGAGTCCCCTGTGGGGCTACCGGAGCAGATACACGCCGGAATGGGAGAAAGAGGATCTTCCTTCGGGTTTGAGGAAGTACTCCTGGACCGGATACCTGGGTGTGGACCCGGAGGTCCCGGACTTGAGTGTTGAGGAGCGTGACAGACCCATTCAAGAGCTTTCCGAAGACAGGATGAAAACCGGCGAGCAGATGGGGTTCTTCTCAGACATCGGCCAGAGAAACTCTTTCCTTGCTTTCTCAGTCAGAATCCCGCCTGGCGAAGGGGTCGTTTTTCCCGTGACCGTTGCTTCCTCATCCGCCATCATCGAGCTCGAAGCCAGGACTCCCAGTTCGAAAGTGGCGTCGCCACCT
>Ga0214473_10009470_pt1 | contig 11508 bp, 8 predicted proteins | sample RVTome_7_FD_203509 | JGI IMG/M metagenome (GOLD analysis project Ga0214473, IMG submission 203509) | Soil microbial communities from uranium-contaminated site in the Upper Colorado River Basin, Wyoming, United States - RVT98D197 | ecosystem: Environmental > Terrestrial > Soil > Contaminated >...
CGCGCCACCCCGACTGTGACAGGCGACGACGCACGACTTGGTGCCCTGGTCCCATGTCGCCTCGTCGCCGGCCACGGCGAGATCGAAACGCACCTCCGCGTCGTCTCCATGATCCCCGGCACTCAAGTCGGCGAGAATGCTCTCCGGGGTGGGCGGCTCGGCGTGGCACGTGCTGCACGCGATGCCGTCGCGGTTGAACTCGCCCCCGGGCCGCACGTGGGAGAGATGCCAGCCCCCCGCCGCTAGCGTCTCCGGGAAGAAGCAGAGATCCCGGGGCGGATAGGCCACGTTGCCATGGCCGTGGCACGTATTGCAGGCCACGGGACCACCCGGCCGCGAGTGACAGTCTGTGCACGGCGTCGCATCACGCGCGCCGCCGCTCACTCCCTCGGGCCGCACCGGCGCGCCCTCGTGGCAGCGGCCACAGGCACCCTCCGTCTCCGAATCCAGCATGCGCAGCCAGCGCTCGCCCCGCAGCACCGTCCCGTGGAACGCTCCGGCGCGCGGATCGGAGAAGCCCTGGGGGTGCATGCGCCCGCTACGGTCGGGCGCCCCTTGCCGGACCCACTCTTCGAGGATCTCGCGCTCGGCCGGATCGAGCAGGTCGCGGTGATCGACCGAGAGGTCGGCTCGGTCGAGAACCGCGAGGATGGGGGCCGTGTCGTCCCCAGGCGCAACCGCCGAGGCACCCGTGGACGGCAGGCAGTAGATGGCTTCGAGGAACGACGTGGATCGCCAGCCCCCCTCCGCCCCCACGCCGGCGTGGCACCCGTCGCAGCGCTGCGCGACGATGGGCTGCACGTTCTCGTCGAATACGGGCGGTTCCCTCTCCACGTCGCGCACGACCGCACATGCGGGCAACGCCAAGACCACGGCAGCCGCCGCGAGCAGCAACCCGCAGAACCTCCGTGGAATGGGCGTTCGGGTGATCATGCTCCGTCGTCGACGGCGGGGGTCGGGGCCGGGGGCTCGGGGCCGGCGGGCGGCTCGGACTCGCGGTTCCTCGGAGCCGACGGCCGCGGCGGGGCGGACTCGAGGCTTTCATGCCCAGAGCCCATCACCGGATCGTCGACATCGAGCTCGGCGATGCACTCGCGGGCCCGGAACGAGCCCTTCACGCAGCTTCCAAGGCCGTCATCAAAGCATGCGTGAAGCCTTCCTCGCACCGAACGGCGCCCCAAGGCCTCCACGACCACGAGTGCCGCGCCCCCGCTGACGCCGCGCCACTGCCCGTCATCCAAGTACTCGTAGCTCACGCTGAAGGCGGGCTCCCCAGTGTCCGGGTCGATCCGGAACTCCCCCTCCTCGAGGTTGCTCGTGCCCGGGAAGCGCAACCAGACGCGGATGCCTCCCGTGGCGAGCGGGAGCCCGCACCGATCGATCTCCACATCCGAGAGGAACAGATCGAACCGCTCGCGGCGAACCATGCGATTGGGACGAAACCCGACGTCGACCACCTCGAAGGCTTCCCCTCGGAGCGTCCCCGCGACGGCCTCGTCGGGAATATCGGCAGCGCGCATGTCCGAGGAGCGCACGTCGAGCGGCACGCTCGGCGCGGAGGCGCCTTCCTGACATCCCGAGACGGCCACCACGCCGCTGATGGCGAGCACCGCGACACGCAGGGCGGGCGCGGGGCCGGCCACTCCCCACCGAAGTCCCTTCTCGCCCGGGATCCGGGGAGCCACCGTTTCGTCGGTTGTTGCGAGCTGCCGCATGGGCTCCCTCCAGCTTGAGAGGTGTCCCGAAATGGACCGAGAGCGAGCGCGCCCGCAGCGTCGACCCGAGGAATACCCTGCGTATTTCGCAGGGTCGGCGCGAGGACGTAAGCCGGTATCGGGCATTTCTGGGCACCTCTTCAGTCGAAGAAGTAGTAGAAGCGCGGGTGCGTCCCGAGCTCCTCCTTGAACACGTAGACCCGCTTGGTGTCGATGATGCGCCGTACCTGGCTCTGGGAATCGAGCAGGTTCCCGAACTTGCGTGCGCCAGTGGGGCAGACCTCGACACACGCCGGGAACCGGCCAGCCCGCGAGCGCTGCAGACAGAACGTGCACTTCTCGACGACGCCGACCTTGCGCAGACGATTGCTGAGGTAACCCATGTGCGGGTTGATCTCGGACGGGCGAATCGTTGGCTCGCCGAAATTGAATCGACGCGCCCAGTACGGGCAGGCCGCCTCGCAGTACCTACAGCCAATGCACCAGTTGTAGTCGACGACGACGATCCCGTCGGGCTCCTTCCAGGTCGCGTTGACCGGGCACGCGCGCGTACAGGGAGCGTTGCGGCACTGGTGGCACTGCACCGGCATGTAGTACTTGCCGGCCGCGGGGACCTCGCCCTCGAAGTAGCTGTCCGACAACTCCACGTCGAGGGATCCCTTCTGCATCTCGAGCACGCGGATGTAGTGGATCTCAGGGTCGCGTGAGGTGTTGTTCTCGGCCGCGCAGGCATACTCACAGCGCCTGCATCCCACGCAGTACTTGATGTTCAGGGCGTAGCCGAACTCGACGCCGGGGATGGGTTGTGGGTCGGCTACGTGGACATCGACCCCGTATTCGTGGCGAACCTGCTCCTCGATGCGAGCGAAGATCTCGCGCTTGTCTTCGTCCGAGAGGCGCTGGTAGTGCTGCTGCAGGTATTCCTCCCAGTCCGCCTGGTCACAGCCCGCGGCAGAGAGCGCCGCTGCTCCACCGGCCGCGACACCGACCGTGCGGAGGAACTCCCGGCGCGTCTGCTGCATGCGCTCGATACCCACGGCGAGCTCTTGAGGATCCGGCCGCGGCTGGTCAGTCATGGGAACCCTCCGCGTCGCTGGCCTCGTCGAGAGTGCCCTCGATCTCAACGTCCGCCCGTTCGTCGGGATGACGGGGCGGCGGCAGCGCTTCGAAGAGCGGACGTGTCGGCGAGTGTGGATCGTGGCACGCGGGGCAGGAGCGCCGGAGGATGGCTCCCCCTTCCCAGTAGCCGGTCTCCAAGCCGTGAATGCCCACGTTGAAGTCCCGCAGCTTGTCGCCGTGGCATTGCCCGCACACGCGATAGGCCTGGTCGAAGGGGATCTGTCTGCCGTCGAGCAGGCGCAGGTAGTCCAGGTCCTTGATCTGGTGGCAGAAGGAGCACCAGTGCATCGAAGCGCCGTGCTGGATGCTCCTGAGGGAGTGGAACTCCGCCAGGTTGCGCCGGGTCGGGTTGGGCTCGTGCTCGAAGTGGCACAGCTCGACGCAGGGGAATGTGTCCAACTGGGGACTGCGGGCCAGCACCTGGACTTCGGGCTCGGTGGGCTGATGGCGGACCTCTTGCTCCCCGTCGGCGCCGTCGACGGGCGCCGAACAGCCAGAGCACATGATGGCCAAGACGATCGGCCAACCACGGCGCCTGGCGACGCGCAAGCCGCCTCTGCCCCCGTCGCCACTAGGGTTTCGTGTCATGTTTGCGCCTCCGCGGCGCGTACCCACGGTGTGCAAAGCACGTGCCGTATAGCACATGGTCGGTGCCATCAAGAAGCGTTTGAATTGCGCACGCTTGACTTCCCTGGGGGCGCTCCTCGGGCGCAAATCTTGCGCAGAAATGAGGCTGGCGTCAACGTTGCGCGGCTCAGGCGGGAGCGGTTTCGACGGCGTCCACGACCTGGGGCTCGTAAGCGCAGAAGGGATCGGAGCCCATGGCGTTGCCCGTCATGCCGTAGGCACGGGCCCTCGAACCTCCACAGACCCAGCGGTACTCGCATAGACCGCACTTGCCCTCGAGTCGGTCCATGTCCCGCAGCTCGAGCATCTTTGGCGATGTGCGGTAGAGCTCGGAGAGCTTGGTCTCGCGCACGTTGCCCAGGACGATCGGGAGGAAGCCGGCGGGCGTGACCTCCCCGAGGTGCGACACAAAGACGACGCCGTTGCCGTCACGGACCCCGAGCCCCATGCGGCGGCCCTTGGCGAGCACGGCCTCGAGCGGCACACCCGCGGCGAGCTCGCGCTGGAACCAGTACCGCCGGTAGTGGGGCGCCTCGACCGTGCCGATGTGGAAGGGGGCCCTCGCGGCAGTGTCGTAGACCCACTCGAACAGCTTCTCGACCGCGTCTGCGGAAGGAATGCCGAGGGTGATGCCGCGGCCCACGGGGACGAGCAGGAACAGGCTCCAGCGGCGCACGGGCGGCGCCGCGCGCTCGCACAGCAGGCGGTATAGCGCGGGCAGGTGCGGCAGGGTCTCCGTCGTCACGGTGGTGTTCACCTGCACGGGGATGTCGACCTCGCGCGCCCAGGCCAGGGCCTCCATCGAGTGCTCGAAGGTGCCGGCGACGCCGCGGAAGCTATCGTGCACCTCGGCCGTGGGACCGTCCACGCTCAGGCCAAGAGCCGTCAGGCCCGCGTCCTTGAAGCGTCCGACGAGCTCGCGGGCCAGCGTGGGTGTCGTCGAAGGCGTGATGGCCATCGGCAGGTGGATACTTCGGCCGTGGTCGATCAGCTCGAAGAGGTCCTGCCGCTTCATGGGGTCGCCGCCGGTCAGGATCAGGATGCTGCCCATGTCCTTGACGTCGTGCAGCAGGGCCTTGCCGTCCTCGGTCGTCAGCTCCTTCGGATGGCGCATCGCGACCGCTTCGGCGCGGCAGTGCTTGCACGCGAGGTCACAGGCGATGGTCACCTCCCAGTACACGTTGCGGGGAGCGTCGGCGAAGATCTGTCCCGGATGGGCGGGGAGACGTTGGGCAGGGGACGACATGGGTGGATTGCCTGGGGCTCGGGTGGAGCTGAAACCTTACCCGGCGCCAGCGGAGGCGCAATGGGCCGAACGTTTCTCGAAAGGGACCTTGATGCCCGGCCCGGCGCGGACGTAGGGTTCCTCCCCCCCCAAGCTCCCTCCTTCAAGGAGAACGGCCATGACAGCTCGAAAGATGGTGACGGTCGACGGCAATGAGGCAGCAGCCTCGGTCGCGCACCGGATCAACGAGGTGATCGCCATCTATCCCATCACGCCTGCCTCGGCCATGGGCGAGCTCGCGGACCAGTGGTCCGCAGAGGGCGAGACCAACATCTGGGGCACGGTCCCCGAGGTCGCCGAGATGCAGTCCGAGGGCGGAGCGGCTGGCGCGGTCCACGGCGCGCTGCAGGCCGGCGCGCTCACGACCACCTTCACAGCATCCCAGGGACTGCTGCTGATGGTGCCCAACCTCTACAAGATCGCGGGCGAGCTGACCCCCTGCTGTATCCACGTCGCTGCCCGGACCATCGCCACGCACGCCCTCTCGATCTTCGGGGACCACTCGGACGTCATGGCGACGCGGCAGACCGGCGTCGGGCTGCTCGCCTCCGGTTCCGTGCAGGAAGCCCACGACTTCGCGTGCATCGGGACGGCGGCGTCACTGCGCTCGCGCATCCCTTTCATCCACTTCTTCGACGGATTCCGCACCTCCCACGAGGTCTCGAAGATGGAGGAGCTCTCGGACGACGACCTGAGGGCCATGATGGACGAGGACGCCATCAACGCACATCGCGCACGCGCTCTCACCCCCGACCGGCCCGTCGTGCGCGGAACGGCGCAGAACCCCGATACGTTCTTCCAGGCTCGCGAGGCGTGCAATCCGTTCCACGACGCGTGTCCGAAGATCGTGCAGGAGGAGATGGATCGGTTCGCCAAGGTGAGCGGACGCTCCTACCGTCTGTTCGACTACGTCGGTCACCCGGAGGCCGAACGCGTCATCGTGATGATGGGCTCCGGCTCCGAGGCGGCCCACGAGACAGTCGAGTACCTGGTGGCGCAGGGTGAGCGCGTGGGGCTGGTCAAGGTGAGGCTCTACCGCCCGTTCGACGGTCAGGCGTTGCTGGCCGCCCTGCCCCCGTCGGCTCGCGTGGTCGCCGCGCTCGATCGCACCAAGGAACCGGGCGCCCCCGGCGATCCGCTCTACCTCGACGTCGTGGCAGTCGCGCAGCAGGCGCGAGGCACGGGCAAGGCGGGGCGAAAGGAGTCGCCCGTCATCGTGGCCGGACGCTACGGGCTGTCCAGCAAGGAGTTCACACCGGCGAGCGTCAAGGCCGTGTTCGACGAGATGGCCAAGCCCACGCCACGCAGCGGCTTCACCGTGGGCATCGTCGACGACGTGACCCACCGGTCCCTGCACGTCGACGACACGTTCCGTCTCGACCGGGAGGACGTGATCGAGTCGATCTTCTACGGCCTGGGAGCCGACGGTACGGTCGGGGCGAACAAGAACAGCATCAAGATCATCGGCGAGAACACCGACAACTACGCCCAGGGCTACTTCGTCTATGACTCGAAGAAGTCCGGGGCGGTCACCATCTCGCACCTGCGCTTCGGGCCGCGCCCGATCCGCTCGAGCTACCTCATCGAGCGCGCCGAGTTCGTCGCCTGTCACCAGTTCCAGTTCCTCGAGAAGATCGACGTGCTCGAGCACGCCGCCGAGGGCGCGACGTTTCTGCTCAACGCACCGTTCCCCACCGATCAGGTGTGGGATCATCTTCCGCGCGAGATCCAGGAGTCCATCCTCGACAAGAAGCTGAAGTTCTACGCCATCGACGCCTACGCGGTGGCGCGCGACGCCGGTCTGGGCGTGCGCATCAACACCATCATGCAGACGTGCGCTTTCGCCATCTCACGGGTGATGGACACACAGGAGGCGATCCGCCAGATCAAGGACGCGATCGAGAAGACCTACGGCAAGTCGGGCCCGGCGGTCGTGAAGATGAACTTCGCCGCCGTCGACGCGACGCTGGCGAACCTGCACCAAGTCGAGGTGCCTGGGAAGGTGACCGCGACGACAGGTCGGCCTCCCATCGTGGCCCCCGAGGCCCCCGACATGATTCAGCGCGTGACCTCCGTGATGCTGGTCAACAAGGGAGACAAGCTCCCCGTCAGCGCGTTCCCCCCGGACGGCACGTGGCCGCTGGGCACGAGCAAGTGGGAGAAGCGGAACATCGCCCTCGAAATCCCGGTGTGGGATCCGTCCATCTGCATCCAATGCAACCACTGCACCCTCGCCTGCCCCCACGCGGCGATCCGCGCGAAGGTGTTCGCGCCAGCGCTCGCCGAGGGTGCTCCCCCCACGTTCAAGAGCACGGCGTACCGGGCCAAGGACTTCGCGGGGCTCGTGTACTCCCTGCAGGTCGCCCCCGAGGACTGCACGGGCTGCAATCTCTGCGTCGAGGTGTGCCCCGCCAAGGACAAGTCGAATCCACGACACAAGTCCATCAACATGGCGCCACAGCGTCCCCTCCGTGAGGCCGAGCGCGCCAACTACGCCTTCTTCCTCGACCTTCCGGAGCTCGACAGGACGGCCATCAAGCGCCTCGACGTCAAGAGCTCGCAGTTCCTCGAGCCTCTCTTCGAGTACTCGGGAGCGTGCGGCGGCTGCGGCGAGACGCCCTACATCAAGCTGCTCACGCAGCTCTTTGGGGACCGCACGCTGATCGCCAACGCGACGGGTTGCTCGTCGATCTTCGGCGGCAACCTGCCGACCACGCCGTACACGGTGAACCGGGACGGCCGCGGTCCGGCGTGGTCCAACTCACTGTTCGAGGACAACGCCGAGTTCGGCTTCGGCTTCCGCCTCGCCGTCGACGAGCTCAGCAAGCGGGCGCGCCACCTGCTGCGTGGGCTCAGCGGCCAGCTTGGAGACGAGCTCGTCACGGCCCTCCTCGAAGCGGACCAGCGCGACGAGGCAGGCCTCGCTGCCCAGCGCGGGCGCGTCGCGACGCTGCGAAGTCGCTTGGGAGACATCGCGACGCCGAGTGCGTTGGCGCTCGAGCCCATGGCCGACTATCTCGTCAAGAAGAGCGTGTGGATCGTCGGAGGCGACGGATGGGCGTACGACATCGGCTACGGGGGTCTCGACCACGTGCTGGCGATGGGCCGGGACGTGAACATCCTGGTGCTCGACACGGAGGTCTACTCCAACACGGGCGGCCAGATGTCCAAGGCGACGCCGCTCGGTGCGGCTGCCAAGTTCGCCGCCGCAGGCAAGGAGATCCCGAAGAAGGACCTGGGCCTCGAGGCCATGAGCTACGGCAACGCCTACGTGGCGCGTGTGGCCTTCGGGGCGAAGAACCGCCAGACGGTCGACGCCTTCCTCGAGGCGGACAGCTTCCCGGGGACTTCGATCATCATCGCCTACGCACACTGTATCGCCCACGGCTTCGATCTGGCCAAGGGGGCCGAGCAGCAGAAGCGCATGGTGGACGCGGGCATCTGGCCGCTCTACCGCTTCGACCCGCGCCGCACGGCCGCTGGGGAGCCGCCGCTCAAGCTCGACTCGGGCGAGCCGACGGCGCGCGTGGAGGATTACATGCGCTTCGAGACGCGCTTCCGAGTAGTCGAGAAGCTCGACAAGGCGCGCTTCGAACGGTTCGTGGCCCAGGCACAGCGGCACGCGGAGGACCGCATGGCGCTGTACAACCAGCTTGCCGGAATCAAGCTGCCTCCGCAGAACCGGGAGCCCAAGATCTGAGCGCACCCCGAGGAGAACGTCATGGACCTCTCGACTACCTATCTGGGCCTCCCTCTCCCACACCCGATCATGCCCGGCGCCGGACCGATGGCCGACGATCTCGACACGGTGCGCCGCCTCGAAGACGCCGGCGCGGCCGCCATCGTGATGCGCTCGCTGTTCGAGGAGCAGCTAGTCGGCGAGCAGCTCGCAGCTCACCACTCGCTGCAGGTATCCTCGCACTCCTTCTCCGAGGCCCAGAGCTTTCTGCCGGTCGCCGATGACTTTGCGCTCGGACCCGACGAGTACCTCGAACAGCTCGGGCGCATCAAGGCGGCCGTCAAGGTCCCCGTCATCGCATCGCTCAACGGAACCACGCCGGGCGGTTGGCTCGAGCACGCCCAACTCATGGCGAAGGCCGGCGCGGACGCGCTCGAGCTCAACGTCTACCAGATCGCGACCGATCCGGCAGAGAGCGCGGCGGTCCAGGAAGACCGCATCGCGGACATGGTCCGATCCGTCACCGGTCGCGTCTCCATCCCGGTGGCAGTGAAGCTGTCGCCATTCTTCACCGCGTTGCCCAACCTCGCCGGCCATCTCGTGGAGGCCGGCGCACGGGGACTCATCCTCTTCAACCGTTTCTATCAGCCCGACGTGGACGTGGACGAGCTCGAGGTCAGGCCAGCGCTCCGCCTGTCGGACTCGACCGAGCTGCGACTTCGACTGCGCTGGTTGGCCGTGCTGTCCGACCGCGTCGAAACCTCCCTCGCCGCGAGCGGCGGCGTGCACACCGGGCTCGATGCGCTCAAGGCCGTGATGTGCGGAGCCCACGCCGTACAGATGGTGTCCGCCGTGCTTGGCAGGGGGCCCGAGGTCATCGCGACCGTGCGGCGCGAGCTCAGCGAGTGGCTCGAGGAACACGAGTACGAGTCGCTGGGCCAAGCCCTCGGGAGCATGAACTTGGCGCGCTGCCCGGATCCGAAAGCCTACGAGCGGGCGAACTACATTCGCGAGATCGGCAGCTGGTCCCGGCTCACGGGCTGAGGCGAGCCGGCGCCGGAGATGTGGTGCGTTGAAGTACGATCCTGAGACCAAGACGCTGCGCTTCTCCTCCGAAGAAGAAGTGGTGGAGTTCCATGTGCAGCTGACCGACCTCGTGAGGGAGGCGACGGTGGCCGCCAATCGCTCGGCGCCCCGGGGCGCGGCCGCGGTAGAGGCGTCCCGCCAGGTGCTCAAGCAGGTCCATGTCGTCGCCCGCGCGCTCAACGCCCTCAGACGTCACCTGCCGAGAACGCCCGGCTAGCCAGGTTCGCGCGCGCTCCTGAGCGAGCGCGCGACGGCTCAGGAGGGGGAGGCGATCTGATCTCGCCGGACCCAACGCCAGAGACCCGCAGAGGCGACGCGAAGCAGCGTCATCCTGTTGTAGGGCAGGTCGCCAAAGTGACGACAGCCGAGGTGTAGCACCGCCGGATAGTCGAGGAGAAAGCGCTCGAGGGCCGGCCGCCGGGGTCCGTAGAAGGCCGCCACGGCGCGCCTCCGCAGCGAGAGGTCCCTGGCCAGGCGCGATCGGCGCACGCGGTCGGTCCAGGCCGACGGGGCGCAATATCCGGCGAGGCAATCGATGATGAATTGGCCCGCCATCCATCCATGTTCCAGGGCCTGCGCGATCCCCTCTCCCGTGATCGGATCGATCCCGGCGGCTTCGCCGACCAGCATCAGGGGTCCCAGGGCGAGGGGCTCGTGCAAGTCGAACCCGCGCTCTGCGAATCGCTTCAACCGATAGTCGTCGATGGAAAGGCCGAGCCTGCCCAGGCGCCGGGCGAGGATCGACCGGATGTCAGAATCCTCGTCGACGACCCGCAAGTTGTAGATGCCCCGGCTCACCATGGGACAGCCATCGACGAGCGTGGGGAAGTCCCACTGGTATCCGTTGAATCCGCGGTCGCTGGCATCGAACCGGAGCGTGGTACGGCTCACATCCGCGTCCACGGGCTCCGTGTCCAGCTCCAGCACCTGGGCTCGCAATCTACCGCGGGACAAACCCATGGAACGGCGCACGGCACTCCCCACTCCGTCCGCGCCCACCACGATTCGCGCCGTCAGCTCGCCGTCGCTCGTGCGCACGACCGCGCCCAGCTCCGCTCCAAGGGCGCCGACAGTCTCGACCTTGGTGCCCTCGACGATGCGCACGCCCCGGCCCATCGCCATCGTGGCCAGTGTGTGATCGAACTCGAGCCGCCGCACGACGCGCCCGATGGTCGTCCCCGCCTGCGCTTCGACGTCGCCGGCGCTCAGACGCAGGCTCATGCCGTCGATGGTCACCGAAGGCACGTCTGGCACCGTCCCCAGGCGCGCGAGGATTCGGTCGCCGCGTCCTCCAAGTCCACCCGCGCAGTACTTGTCCCGGGGAAAGCGGGCCTTCTCGATCACGACGAGGCGACCGAGGAGATCGGGGGCCAGTTGGGCGATCGTGAGAGCCGTGGCGATGCCAGCGGGGCCGCCTCCGACGATGGCGATGTCGTGATCCAGGGCCAAGCCCTGCTACCCTAGGGAACCGTTGACCCCCGCGTCCAGACCCTCCTCCATTCCGCCCGGAATCGGCGAGGATATCTACTCGGGTTGGGAGCTGCACAAGCTGGCCGTGACGGGCCTGCGCCGCGCCTGCATCGGGGGGCTGTTGGGCTTCCCGGCCGCCTATGTGACGGATGTGCTGATGCGGGAGGGGGGCCTCGGGCAGGACGGTCTCGGTGAGGCCGCGCTGCGGGTCGGAGCGCTGACGGGCCTCACGCTCCTCGTGCTCGTCTGGGTCAGTCTGCGAGGTGAACGGCTGGGCCATCCGCTCCTCATCGGCACCGCACTCATGCTCGGCGTGGCGTTCTTCGACGCGGTCGCGGCGGCGCCGACGGGCGGCTTCACGAGCCCGTACTCATTCGGGCTCGTCCCCGTCCTGCTCACCTGGGCGCTGCTGATGCCCGGTGGCATCCGCTTCGCGCTCGTGCCGATCCTGGGCGGATTCGTGGTGTACATCGTCACCCTGGCGATCATGCTCGAGGGGCGCGTCGTCCTCCTCGAGGTCGCAAGCG
>Ga0214473_10009471_pt1 | contig 11507 bp, 12 predicted proteins | sample RVTome_7_FD_203509 | JGI IMG/M metagenome (GOLD analysis project Ga0214473, IMG submission 203509) | Soil microbial communities from uranium-contaminated site in the Upper Colorado River Basin, Wyoming, United States - RVT98D197 | ecosystem: Environmental > Terrestrial > Soil > Contaminated >...
CGAAGAAGCCGAAGCCGGGGATGTTCGTCTCCTGGCCCACGACGTGCAGCGCCTGGCGGGGCAAAAGGATGTCATCGATCGAGCTCTGGCCGGCGTTCCCGAAGGCCGGGAGCAGCCGCAGAGGGTGCAACCATGGACCGGGCGATAGGCGAGCCGGAAGACGACGCCGACGATCTCGCCCCCGCTGATGAAGGCGCCGAGGTCAGTGACGTCGATGGCGACGAACTGACCGAAGAGCCCGAGGAGGGTGCGGAGGCCGGCGAGACGGCCGAGCTCGAGCCGGACTTCGACGATGTGGTCGAAGCCGAGGTCGAGGATGTCGGGGTGGAAGAGCCTGCCCAACCGGGCGAGCTCGCCGATGACCCCGTCCGCCTGTACCTCAAGGAGATCGGCCGGGTCGAGCTGCTGGGACCAGACCAGGAGCTTTGGCTGGCCGTGCGCATGGAAACCGTGCGGCGGATCGCCGCCGCCCGCCCGCCGCCGCCGGGCGTCAAACGGCCTCCCGGTCTGGCCGACGTCCACGCTGAGTTCTTCGAGGTGATGCGCACGGCGTGGAAGCGCCTGCTTGAGGACGCCCGCCGGGTGCGGCAGCGCGCCCCGGATCTCCACCTGATCCTCGAAGAGGCCCGCCTGCTGCGCTACACGTGGCAAGGGGACTCGCCCTCCTACCTGCGCGCTTGGCTCGACAATGGTATGTGGGGCTCGGACCCCGCCTGGGAACAGGTAGCGCGCAACGCCTTATACGTGTTCCTGATCCTGTACCTGCTGCCCGAACCCATACAGGCCCGCCTGTCGGACCGCCTGAGCAAAGGACAACCTCTCCCGGCGCCGCGGACGTTCCTGCGCTGGATGCCGGAGCCCAAGGACCTCGCCGCCGAGTACGAGCGCCTCGAGGACAACGCCGAGGAAGCCCAGGCGGCATTGATCCGCGCCAACCTTCGCCTCGTCGTCAGCGTTGCCAAACGCTACATGGGTCGCGGCATCGCCTTCCTGGACTTGATCCAGGAAGGCAACATCGGCTTGCTGCGGGCGGTCGAGAAGTTCGACCCGGCCAAAGGGTACAAGTTCAGCACTTACGCGACCTGGTGGATCCGCCAGGCCATCAGCCGCGCTATCGCCGACCAGGCTCGCACCATCCGCATCCCCGTTCACATGGTCGAAACCATCAACCGGTTGATGCGCATCCAGCGCCGCATGGTCCAGGAGCTTGGGCGAGAACCGACCTCCGAGGAGCTGGCGCTCGAGATGGAAATGCTCGAACCGGAGGAGGTCTCGGCCATCCTGCGGGCGTTGGCCACGGAGGAGGGCGTCGATCCCTCGCTGGACCGCAAGCTGCGGCGGGCGGCGGCCAAGGTCCGGCGCATCCAACGCATCGCCCTCGAGCCCATGTCGCTGGAGACGCCCGTCGGGGCGGAGGAGTCGAGCCAGCTGGGGGATTTCATCGAGGATGAAACGATGCCCGAGCCGGTGGACGCCGCGGCCCGCGAGCTCCTCAAGGAACAGGTTCAGAATGCCCTCTCGGTGTTGACCGAGCGCGAGCGACAGGTCCTGGAAATGCGATTTGGCCTGCTCGATGGCAAGGACTACACGCTGGAGGAGGTCGGCCGGTATTTCAACGTCACCCGCGAGCGAATCCGGCAAATCGAAGCCAAAGCCCTCCGCAAACTGCGCCATCCCACCCGCAGCCGGCATCTGAGAGACTATCTGTCGTAGAGGGACCACAGTCGAGACGCAGGATCGCCAGGGCGGGGTCCCCTCTCGCGTCGTAGGGGCGAAGCACAAGGTCACGAGCGCAGCGAGGGATGCCGTCTCACCGGCGCGGCGCCGGGCTTTCCCGGCAGGACACCCCGTTCGCCTGCGCCGTACCAAGCGCAGCGCAGGCCGTTCACCGCCCCGGTGCACCGAAACGGGTGCGCCCCGCAGGCCGGAGCCCGCAAGGGCGCCGGCCCGGACGGTGCGCGGCACGAACGGTGCTTTGCCCCTACACGACGGAGAATGGAGCGTGTCTCAGTACCCGGGCGCGCGAGATGGCCATCTCGGTCCCCACTTTGCTCAGAGCCGCGCTTCCCTTGCGCCGACCCCAGACGACTCAAGACTTGCGCTGAGAGAAGATAGCTGAGCGCTGAAACCCCCCAATCTTTGTGATAGAATGTACGGACTTTCCCCATAGAGCCCTATCCATAATCCCTTGCTGCCCTGGGCTCGCGTGAGGGGCTGATGCCGAGCGAATTCCTGCCCATCCTGGTGATCATCGTGGTATCGCTGGCCATTGGCTTCATCGCCATCGGCCTCGGCCACCTCCTCGGGCCTCACCGGCCCACCGAGAGGAAGGGCGCGCCGTACGAGTCGGGGATGAGGCCGTTCGGCCCCGGGCGCCGGCGCGTGCCGGTGCACTTCTACCTGATGGGCGTCCTGTTCATCCTGTTCGACATCGAAATCGTGTTCTTGCTGCCTTGGGCCGTGATCCTGCGGGAACTGGGCCGGCCGGGCTTGGTGGAGATGGGAGTCTTCATCGTCATCCTGCTGGTGGGGTATGTCTACGCGTGGAAGTCAGGAGCGATGGAATGGGAGTAGAGCAGAAACTCGGTAATCTGGGCGTGGTGACGACGTCGTTGGAGAAGGTCGTCAATTGGAGCCGCACCAACGCCATGTGGCCGATGTTGTTCGGCCTGGCGTGCTGCGCCATCGAGATGATGGCGGCCCAGGCCGCCGACTACGACCTGAGCCGCTTCGGCATGGAGTTGATGCGCGCCTCCCCCAGACAGAGCGATCTGATGATCGTCGCCGGCCGGGTGTCGCGCAAGATGGCGCCCGTCCTGCGCCGCCTGTACGACCAGATGCCGGATCCGAAGTGGGTCATCTCGATGGGCGACTGCGCCTCGTGCGGGGGCGTCTTCAACAACTACGCCATTGTGCCGGGGGTGGATGAAGTGGTGCCGGTGGACGTGTACGTCGCCGGTTGTCCGCCGCGGCCCGAGGCGCTGATCCACGGCATCCTGACGCTGCACGAGAAAGTCCGCGGGGAGAAGCTGCGCGACTGGGCCTAGCCCCGGGCGAACACCCCTGGGTCAACCGGTCAAGGCGGTGACGATGAACCACGTGGAAAAGGCGGTGGACTCGCTGCGCGGGGCGCTGGGGCCGGCGTTCGTCGGGGTCGACGTCTTCCGCGGGCAAACGACCGTCGAGTTGGCCGCCGGGGGCCTGCAGCAGGCCGTGCGCCACCTGCGCGACGACCCCGGCCTCGACTTCGGCTTCTTGGCCGCCCTGACGGCGGCCGACCGCTGGCCGGCCGAGCCTCGCTTCGCCGTGCTCTACCAGGTGTACAGCCTGGCCCACAACGTCTTCCTGGGGCTGCGCGTTCGCCTCGACGGCGCCTCGGCCGAAGTCGACAGCCTGGAGTCCATCTTTCCGGCGGCCAACTGGCACGAACGCGAAGTCTTCGACCTCTTCGGGATCACCTTCCGCGGCCACTCGGACCTACGCCGGATCCTGATGCCCTACGATTGGGTCGGCCATCCGCTGCGCAAGGACCAGCCGCAAGGCTACGAAGAGGTGCAATTCACCTTCAACTTCGACGAGATCGACCGGCGCAAGCCGTACGCCCGGGAGTAGGCGGAAGGGGCAGCCGATGGGCCTGACGCAGATGGACATCACGGTCGACGAGCTGAAACATCTCGTCTCCGACCGCGCCCTGCAGGGCGAGACGATGCTGCTCAACATGGGCCCCCAGCATCCCAGCACCCACGGGGTGCTGCGCCTGCTGCTCGAGCTGGACGGCGAAGTCGTCGTCAACTGCATCCCCGACATCGGCTACCTGCACACCGGCATCGAAAAGAACATGGAGTCCAAGACCTACACCCAGGCGATCGTCATGACCGATCGCATGGATTACCTCAACACGATGGGCAACGTCCTGGTCTATGTGCTGGCGATCGAGAAGCTGGTCGACCTCGACGTTCCGCCGCGGGCGCAGTCCGTGCGCGTGATCCTGACCGAGCTGCAGCGGATCGCCTCCCACCTGGTCTGGCTCGGGACCCACGCGCTCGACCTGGCGGCCATGTCGGTCTTCCTGTACTGCTTCCGCGAGCGCGAGCTCATCCTCGACGTCCTCGAGATGTGCTCGGGGCAGCGCATGATGACGTCGTACTTTCGGCCCGGGGGACTGTGGCGCGACGTCCCGCCTGAATTCGAGCCGGCCGTCCGCTCCATCCTCGAGCTCATGCCCGGCCGCATCGACCAGTACGAGGACCTGCTGACGAAGAATCCGCTGTGGATCGACCGGACCCGCCGCATCGGCGTGATCTCCGGGCCGGAGGCGTTGCGCGCCGGGATGACCGGACCTTCGCTGCGCGGGTCGGGGGTCTCCTGGGACCTGCGCAAGGCGCAGCCGTACTCGGGGTATGAGCAGTATGAGTTCGACGTCCCGGTAGGATCCAACGGAGACGTCTACGACCGCTACTTGTGTCGCATGGAAGAGATGCGGCAGTCGCTTCGCATCGTCGAGCAGGCCCTCCGGAACCTTCCCTCCGGGCCGGTGTTGAGCGGCAACCGCAAGTTCGTCCCGCCGCCCCGGTCCGAGCTCGGCGAAAGCATGGAAGCGCTGATCCACCATTTCAAGCTGTGGACGGAGGGTTTCTCGGCTCCGGCGGCCTCCGTGTTCGTACCGGTGGAATCGCCGCGCGGCGAGCTCGCCTGCTACCTGGAGGGCGACGGGGGCCCCAAGCCGTATCGGGTCCACTTCCGTACACCGAGTTTCGGCAACCTTCAGGCGCTTCCGCAGCTGGCGCGCGGCCACCTCGTCGCCGACCTGGTCGGGATCATCGGCAGCCTGGATATCGTGCTGGGAGACGTGGACCGTTAGGGCGACGGCCCCGCCGGAGAGAACCGTGCTCAAGGACACGCACCCGTCCGAAATCGAAGCCATCCTGGCTCACTACCCGCCGGACCAGAAGCGCTCGGCGGCCATGCCGTTGCTGTATCTGGCTCAGCAGGAGTACGGCTACCTGACGCCGGCGACGCTGGAGGAAGTGGCCTCGCTCGTAGGAGTGAGCGCCACGCAGATCGGGTCGTTGGTGGGTTTCTACTCCCTGTACCACGACGAAGCCGGCGGCAAGGTGCGCATGCAGGTTTGCGTGGACTTGCCGTGTGCCCTGCGCGGGGGCGAGACGCTGGCGGACACCGTGTGCGCCCAGCTAGGCATCCGCCTCGGCGAGACGACCGCCGACGGCGCGGTGACGGTCGAAGGCGTCATGTGCCTTGCGGGTTGCGACAAGGCGCCGGTCTTCCAGTCGCAGGACAGTGCCGGGATCCACTACCACGAGAATCAGACGATCGAGTCGGCCAAAGCGTGGCTCGACCAGGTGCGGCGAGGCGCCTCCGATGGCTGAGCATATCCTGCTGCGCCACCTCGACGTCCCCGACATCGACCAGCTGGATGTATACGTGAAGCTCGGCGGCTTCGAGGCCCTCCGGCAGGCCGTGACGGGCAAGACGCCGGCGGAGGTGATCGAGATCGTTAAGGCCTCGGGACTGCGTGGGAGGGGCGGGGCCGGATTCCCCGCCGGCGTGAAGTGGAGCTTCCTCACACCCAACGTCTTCCCGCGCTACGTCGTCGTCAATGCCGACGAGTCCGAGCCGGGCACGTTCAAAGACCGCGAGATCATGGAGCGCAACCCCTACCAGTTCCTGGAAGGGGTGGCGCTGTGCGCCTATGCCGCCCAGGCCGAGACGGCTTACATCTACTGCCGCGGGGAGTTCTGGGATCTCGCCCGGCGCCTTGAGGAGCGCATCACCGAACTCGAAGCCCGCCGCTTCTTGGGCCGCAATCTCTTCGGTTCGCCGTACAGCCTCAACATACATGTCCACTTGGGCGCCGGGGCCTACATCTGCGGCGAGGAGACGGCCCTGCTCGAGTCGCTCGAAGGCAAGCTGGGGCAGCCGCGCCTACGCCCGCCGTTTCCGGCAGCCAAAGGGCTCTATGGCCGACCGACGGTCGTCAACAACGTCGAGACGCTTACCAACCTGCCTCCCATCCTCGCTCGCGGCGCCGACTGGTATCGGACCATTGGCACCCCGCAGAGCCCAGGCCCCAAGGTCTTCTGCCTCTCGGGTCACGTGAATCATCCTGGGAACTACGAGCTCCCATTGGGCACGACATTCCGAACGTTGATCTTCGAGCACGGCGGCGGTTTGCCCAATGGGCGGGCGATCAAGGCCATCCTTCCCGCCGGCGCCTCGGCCCCGCTTCTGCGCGCCACCGATGAAGTCCTCGACACGCCGATGGACTACGAGTCGCTCCCCAAGGTGGGGTCGATGCTGGGCTCGGCTTCGATCATCGTGATCGACGAGACCGTCGACATCGCCTGGGTGGCGTGGAAGACCACGCGCTTCTTCAAACACGAATCGTGCGGCAAGTGCACACCGTGCCGCGAGGGGACGTACTGGATGCAGCATGTCCTGGACAGGCTCCACGCCGGAGGTGCGGCGGCGGCCGACATCGATCTGCTCGAAGCCGTCGCCCATGGGATGCAGGGGAAATGCTTGTGTCCCCTCGGTGAGTTCGCGGTGATGCCGGTGCTCTCCGGCATCGAGCGCTTCAGGCCGGACTTCGCTGCCCGCGTGGGGAACGGGCAATGAGCGACGGCCTGGTCCATCTGACCTTCGACGGCAAGGCTGTGGCGGTCGCCCCCGGCACCCTCATCGTTGACGCCGCCAAGCATGCCGGCATCGACGTCCCGGTCTTCTGCTACCACCCGAAGCTCGAACCTGTGGGCATGTGCCGCATGTGCCTGGTCGAGATCGGACGGCCCACCAAGGATCGCACCACCGGCGAGCCGGTGCGCGACGCGGAGGGCCGTCCGGTCCTGCAGTACGGGCCGAAGCTCGAAACGGCCTGCACGACCCCGGTGGGCGAGGGCTGGGACGTGCGCGTCGTGAGTGAGAAGGCGGTCGAGGGCCGCCGCGAGGTCGTCGAGTTCCTGCTGACCTCGCATCCGCTCGACTGCCCGGTGTGCGATAAGGGCGGCGAGTGCCCTCTGCAGAACCTGACCATGGCCCACGGCCCGGGCCGAAGCCGCTTCCTCTATGACGACAAGATCCATCTCGACAAGCATGTTCCCCTCGGAGATCTGATCTACCTGGATCGCGAGCGCTGCATCCAATGCGCCCGCTGCGTACGATTCCAGGAGGAGATCGTCGGAGATCCGGTCATCGGGTTCTTCGAGCGCGGCCGCAAGCTCGAGATCGTGACCTTCTCCGATCCCGGGTTCGACTCGATCTTCTCCGGCAACACGACCGACATTTGCCCCGTCGGCGCCCTGACCACGGCCGACTTCCGCTTCGGCGCCCGGCCGTGGGAGATGAACGCCGCCGCCTCGATCTGCCCGCACTGCCCGGTCGGCTGCAACCTGACCCTCAACACCCGGCGGGAGGCGCGCAGCGGAGGCCGTGAGGTCGTCAAGCGCGTGATGCCGCGCCAGAACGAGGCCGTCAACGAAATCTGGATCTGTGACAAGGGCCGCTTCGCCCACGACTTCGCCACGAGCGACCGGCGCCTGACCCAGCCGCTGGTCCGCCGCCAAGGCCGTCTGGTGGAAGTCGGCTGGGGCGAGGCGCTGGATGCTGCCGCGGCCGGGCTGCGGTCCGCCGGGGAGAAGCTGGTCGGGATCGCCGGAGCCCGCGCCTCGAACGAAGACCTCCATATGTTGCGACGCCTCGTCGAAGGCCGCGGCGGCCAGGCCTACCTGGACCGGACCCTCGGCGGCGGAGATCTCGTTCAGGCTGTGGGTGCCGGCTCGGGCACGCGCCTCTCGGGACTGGCCCAGGGTGACGCGGTCCTGGTCTTCGCCAGCGACCTGCATGAAGAAGCGCCGGTCTGGTACCTGGCCTTGCGCCAGGCGGCCCTGCGCGGGGCGACCCTGCTCGTGGCCCACGCTCGACCGACACGCCTCGAGGCCGAGGCGCGTTTCGCCCTGCGTTACAGCTATGGTCGCGAAGTCGAAACGGCGATGTCCCTGCTGCATGCGGCCACCGGACGCAAGGATCTGGAAAATCTCGCCGGCAGCGGAGCGATCGCCGCCGCCGGCAAAGCCTTGGCTGAGGCCTCCAACGTTCTCGTGTTCTACGGCGGGGAGGGGATGGACACTCGGGCATCGACGGCGGTCGCCCGGACTTTCGCCGACCTGCTCGCCTCCACCGGCCACGTCGGCAAGCCCAAGAACGGACTGGCGGCCGTGAGCGCGGCCGCCAACTGGCAAGGCGCCTGGGATATGGGTTTCCGACCGCCCGCCCAGAGCCTGACGGACGCTCTCAAGAGCTCCGGCGCGGCGTACGTGGTGGCGAGCGATCCCGCCGGGGACGATCCGGCCGTCGCCCAGGCACTCGACTCCGCAGGCTTCGTCGTCGTACACGAGCTTTATCGGACGGCGACCGCTGAACTCGCCGACGTCGTCTTCCCGGCCCAGTCGTTTGTCGAGCGAGAAGGCACCTACACCAGCGGCTTGCGCCGCGTGCAGCGCTTCTATCCGGCCGTCCCGCCCCTGGGTGGTGCGCGCCCGGATTGGCAGATCACGGCGGAGATCGGCCGACGGCTCGCAGGCGGGTTCGAAGAGAACTCGCCGTCCGAGATCATGGAAACCATTCGCCGGGAAGCGCCCGGCTACGCCCGTGTGACGTATCCGGCGCTGGCTCAGGTTGAAAAGCAGTGGCCCGACGTCGGAGGGCCGGACCTCTACTTCGGCGGAACCTCGTACGCCAACGGGCAGGGGATGGGCATCAGTCTGCCGTCGGGGGCTGACGCTGGAGCCTCCATCGCCGTCGGCCAAGTCGAGCGGCCCAAGCCCGTCGCCGGTGAAGGGATGCTCCTGGTGCCAGTCGAGCGGTTGTACGACCGTGGGGCGACGGTCCTTCCATCGCAGACTCTCGCGGGCCGGATGGCCGAGGCGCGCCTCGAGGTCTCTACGGCCGACGCGGCGCGGCTGGGACTTCAACCCGGGCAGATGGTCGAGATCCGCTGGAACGGCCGGAGTGAGAAGATACCGGCGGCGATCCGCGAGGGCGTGCCGGCGGGTGCGGTCCTGATCCCGCGCAGCACCGGCGTGCCGCTGACGGATCCGGTCCGCGTTGAGATCCGGCCGGCCGGTTGACGGAGAAGGCGATGGACACGGCGCTGCTCCTCGAGTGGACCATCAAGTCGGGCCTGATCGTCCTCACCTTGCTGACCGGCTTTGCCTACCTGACGCTGCTCGAGCGACGGATCCTGGCCAGGATTCAGGTCCGGATCGGACCCAATCGGGCCGGGCCGTTCGGCTTGCTGCAGCCCGTCGCCGACGGGGTCAAGCTCTTCTTCAAAGAGGAGTTGATCCCCGCTTCGGCCGACAAACTGCTGTTTGTCCTGGCTCCGGTCATCACACTGGTGCCGGCCCTGATCATTCTGGCGGTCCTCCCGATCGGCCCCGACGTCACGCTCTTTGGCCGTACGATCTCGCTCGGGTTGGCCGATGGAGTGAATGTCGGCGTCCTTTACCTGATGGCCGTGTCGTCGATCAGCGTCTACGGGATCGTCCTGGCCGGCTGGTCGTCCAACAACAAATACGCGTTGATGGGCGGGCTGCGGTCGACGGCGCAGATGATCAGCTACGAGCTGGCGCTCGGGCTGGCCTTCGTCGGGCCGATCCTGCTGGCGGGGTCGATGAGCCTGAGAGACATCGTCGGCGACCAAAGGTCGTTGTGGTATGTCGTGTTGCAGCCGATCGGCTTCCTGGTGTTCATGCTGGCTTCCATCGCCGAGGTCAATCGGGCCCCCTTCGACATGCCGGAGGCGGAACAGGAGCTGACGGCCGGCTATCACGTCGAATACTCGGGAATGAAGTTCGCGCTGATCTTCATGGCCGAATACGACAAGATGATCGCGGTGAGTGCCATCGCCGCGGCGCTGTTCCTCGGAGGCTATTGGGGTCCCGGCGTCGATCAAATCCCGTGGCTGGGCCCCGTCTACTTGTTCCTAAAGGTCCTGGCGTTGCTCCTGGTGATGGTGTGGTTGCGGGCGACCCTGCCTCGGTTCCGGTACGACCGGTTGATGGCCTTCGGGTGGAAGGTCTTGCTCCCGCTGGCTTTGCTGAATGTGGCGGTGACGGCGGTGGTCGTGGTGTTGGGAGGGTGAGGGAATGTCGATCCTGGCGCTGCTGAAAGGATTGTGGACGACGTTCCGGAGCATGTTCGAGCCTCCGGTGACGTATCAATACCCGGAAGTGAAGCGGCCGGTTCGGGCGCGGTTCAAAGGCCGGCATGAACTGAAGCGCTACGAGAACGGGTTGGAGAAGTGCATCGGCTGCGCCCTGTGCGCCGCCGCCTGCCCGGCGGATGCCATCTTCGTCGAGTCGGCCGAGAACACCGACGCCGCACGCTATTCCCCCGGGGAGCGCTTCGCCAGCACGTACGAGATCAACATGCTGCGCTGCATCTTTTGCGGCTACTGCGAAGACGCCTGCCCGACCGAGGCCATCGTCCTGGGCCACAACTACGAGCTGTCCTTCACCAACCGCCGGGAAGCGATCTACACCCGGGAGATGCTGCTCGTCCCGGTGCCGCCCGGAGGGCACCCCACGCCCATGGCCGTGCCGGCGGGGGCCTTCGACCGGGCCATCCCTGAGATGGAGAATCCCGACTGAGGCAACGATGACGACGGACCTGTGGGTCTTCCTCGGCCTGGCCTTGATCGCCGTCGCCTCGGCGGTCAGCATGTTGGTGAGCCGCAATGCCGTCTATTCGGCGCTGTTCCTCGTGCTGAACTTTGTGGCGGTCGCCGTCCTCTACCTGTTGTTGAACGCCGCGTTCATCGCGCTGGTGCAGGTGACGGTGTATGCCGGCGCGATCATGGTCCTGTTCCTGTTCGTCATCATGCTGCTGGGCGCGGAGCGGCTCGAAACAGGGCGGGCCCTCCGGTGGCAGCAGCCGGCCGCGGCCGTGCTCGGGGCAGCGCTGCTGGCGGAGATGGGATGGGTGTTCTTCGGCGGGGCCGGCACCGGGAGCGTGCCGGCAGCGCTCCTTGGGGGCGCCTTCGGCAGCCCGGCGGCCGTAGGCCGTCTGCTCTTCTCCGACTACCTGCTTCCGTTTGAGGTGACGTCGATCCTGCTGTTGGCGGCGATGGTCGGGGCGATTGTCCTGGCCCGCGAGGACCGGCGGCGCCGGGAGGGACCATGAACATCCCTACCGACTACCTCCTGGGACTGTCGGGCATCTTGTTCGGCCTGGGAATCCTCGGGGTGCTGATGCGTCGCAACGCCATCGTGGTCTTCATGTCCGTCGAGCTGATGCTCAACGCCGCCAATCTGGCGCTGATTGCCTTTGCCCGTCAGGCCCAGGACCTCATCGGCCACGTCCTCGTCTTCTTTGTGATCGCCGTCGCGGCCGCCGAAGTCTCCGTCGGCCTGGCGCTGATCGTGACCATCTTCAAGACCAAGCACAGCATCGACATCGATCAGGTGAGCGGGTTGCGCGGCTGAAGCCCG
>Ga0214473_10009472_pt1 | contig 11506 bp, 15 predicted proteins | sample RVTome_7_FD_203509 | JGI IMG/M metagenome (GOLD analysis project Ga0214473, IMG submission 203509) | Soil microbial communities from uranium-contaminated site in the Upper Colorado River Basin, Wyoming, United States - RVT98D197 | ecosystem: Environmental > Terrestrial > Soil > Contaminated >...
AATAACGGATACACTTCTTCATGCGACCAGCTCCTTTCGTATGGTGGCTCTGGGCCACGAGGGTTTTCCGCTCCGCAGCCTAACCCACGATGCTGCGAAACGGAGCTGGTCGTTCCATACTGACTTTCTTACACCTTAAGACCCCTTTTTGTATTTGCGTCTTTGCGTTCATTCCCCATGTCGCGGGCTGATCGGAAACCACGGGTTGATGGCCTCGATCCTTGAACCCGAAGATGTCCGCCGGCAAAGAAGACAGCTTCCGGATCGCCTCCTTCCAGCTCAATGAGCTTCTCTTCGCGAGCGTAAGTCCCGAGCCGCCGAGAGGCGGTTTCCGGGTGCCGCGGGTGGGCGAGGGCAGGGAGGTCCTTCCACGGAGGTCTCCACGGTTTCTTGACATCGCAGCCTGGTAGAGGTATCTGTTTGGTATGAAAAGGAATACCAAGTCAAGCATCACGCTCCCCGCGGACCAGCTGAAGCTTGTGATCTCGCTCCAGGCAAAGCTCAAGGCGAAGAGTAAGGTCGAGGTCGTCCGTCGGGGCCTGCGTCTCCTACAGGAGGCGACCGAGCGGGAAAGCCTCAGGGCAGCTTACCGCCGCGCCTCGAAGGCGACGCGCCCGTCGCTGCCGCAGGAGTTGGCGGAGCTCGACGGGCTCGCCTCTGAAGGCCTCGACGAATGGTGAAGATCAGCCGGGGATTCCTCTACCTCGCCGATCTCAACCCCCGCAGGGGCACCGAAGCTGGAAAGTTCAGGCCCATTCTCGTCATTCAGACGGACTTGCTGAATGACGCACGGCATCCATCGACCTGGGTGCTGCCCTGCACGACACGTCTCACCGGTGAGAATCTCCTGCGCGTACCCGTTCCCCGAGGGATGGCTGGGAACCGAGAAGACTGCGAGGTTATGGTCGATCAGAGCCGCGCGATCGACAACCGACGATTCGTTCGGGCGCTCAAGCCCTTGCCCCGGAGCATCCTGCGAGAGGTCGAGGAGAAGCTTCGCCGTTTGGCGGATCTCTAAGGACCGCCCGGGGAGTCGTCGTCAACCACCATCACGGCGACCACCTGGGACGAATCCGCGAGCTCGCGTCCACGGGCGCGACCGTCCTCGTCACCCCCGGCCATCGACGTGCCGCCGCCGCGGCCCACTGCCCGAAGGTTTCGGTCGAGACCGTCACCGACCGGACAACGCTCTCCGAGCCGCCGGAGCTGCTCATCGAGGCGCTAGATCCCGAAGATTCGCCGCGCGTTCTCGCCCCGAACCTTATTTCGGACGTCGCTCGCAAGGGCGTCGACCCGCGAGAGGCAGCCCGCCATGTCCCCGATGTTGTGGGGATAGTCGGAGCCGTAGAGCACGTTTCCGGGGCCGCAGACGGCAACCGCGAGGTCGAGCGCTTCCTGCCGGAAGACCACCGAATCGACGTAGATGCGGCGCATCGCGTTGCCCGGCGGCTCCTTCGTTCTCGCGCCGCACGTCGGAATTTTCTCGTGGCAGATGTCGAGACGCCCGACGAGGTACGGAAGCGCTCCTCCCCCGTGGGCGGCAATGAGCTTCAGATTCGGATAGCGGTCGAGAAAACCGTCGTAGAACATGCGCGCGAGCGCGAGCGTGGTGTCGAACACAAACCCCACCGGGGGAACGAGGTTGTGCGTCGACATATCCATGTCGCGCACTCCCGGAGGCGCCGTCGGATGCACCAGCACCGGAAGGGCCGCCTCATCGATCGCTTGCCAGACGGCAGACAACGCCGGCTCGGTGAGAGATTTTCCATCGACGTTCGCGAGCACCATCACGCCGACCGCACCTTCTCGACGGGCTCGCGCGAGCTCCTCGAGAGCGAGGGACGGATGCTGCCACGGAAGGGAGGCCAACCAGCGAATTCGATTCGGGTAGGTCCTCTGGGCTGACGCCATGTCGTCGTTCAGGATCCGGGCGGCCTCAAGGCTCGTCGCTGCATCGCCCCAGTAGACGTTGGGGCAGGTGAGCGATACGACGGCCAGGTCCACCCCCGCCCGATCCATGTTCCGGATCCGCAGATCGTAGTCGAACATCTCGGGAAGCGGCGTCATGAAAGGCGCACCGTCCATGTGAATGACGTCTTTCAGCCCTCCGACGGGAGACACGCTGTAGCGCGGGCCACCTCTTCGCTTCAAGAGATCGAGCCAATCCCGGTGGAGCATGTGCGTATGGACGTCGATCGCAGGGCTTTTCACGGAGCGCGCGTCTCCAGGCTTCGCGCGATTATACCGCTGCTGGGTTACACTCTCGGCCCACCAAAGATAGGAGTAGTCCCGAGATTCAGAAGGTGCAGGCGATTAGCGAGCCTGTTCCCGAAGATTCGGCGTTTCCAGGGTCAGCGCCGCTCCCTTCGCATCCCCCGAACTCGTCGCGTAAGGACAGCGCCAAAGGCGGCGGCTAAAGACCGAAGGCCGCCCGCAACCCCCCCTCGACCCGATTGAGGTCCTCGGCGTGCAGCGTGCCGAGCACGCGCTTGATGAGCTTCTTCTCGACCGCGAGGATGTTCGAGATCCGCACCGTGCTCGCGTGGCGCAGCCCCACGGCCTTCCAGTGCTTGAGGGGATGGTCACCAGGACCGGGCTTGCGGTAGTAGCGCCGCTGGCTACTGATGGGACAAACGATCAGGTCGAGGAGCTTCTGGTGGAAACCGGTGACGCTCGCCACCAGCGCCGGCCGGGGCTTCGATCCGGTTTGGCCGGTGACGGGGACGTTCACGACGACGATCTGGCCGAGCCTATAGGTAATCGTAGAGGGCATCCTCTTCGCCTTCCCAGGCGCGGGCGAGCTTCTTCCTCGCAAGCTGCTTCCATTCCAGCTCCTCCAGGTCCGCTTCCTCGAGTGGCTGGATGAGCGCATAGGGCTTGCCGTGATGGGTGACGACGATGGGCTCGTTCCTCTTCTTGGCTCGGGCCAGATATTCGGACAGCCCGTTCTTGATCTCGGCCACGCTGGCAAAGCGCATCGGACTCCTCCTCAATCAATAGCCAGAAGTATAGCCAGATTATTTACGGATGTCCAGCGTGAGGTTCAGCCTTCGTCTTACTTGGTGGGTTCGCCTCGCTCGATGCCAGAGGCGGTGAGAGAAACTTGAGGGCGACCAGCCGGCCGAGCTTGGTGTCGCGCGCCTTGTACACGACGCCCATGACGCCCGCCCCGAGCTCGTCGAGGATCTCGTAGTGAGAGACGGAGCGGCCCCTGATCAAGTCCACGTCGATCTCAGCGGCGGTAGGCGATCTTTCCGTCGACCACCGTCATCTCGCAGCGGAGGTCGAGGAGCCGATCGGGGGAGACGCTCAACGGATCCCCGGAGACCACGACCAGGTCGGCGAGCTTTCCCACTTCGATGCTTCCCTTGATCGTCTCCTCGAAACCCGACTCGGCGGCCCAGATCGTGTGCATCCGGATTCCGTCCATGACGCCGATGGCCTCATCGGGATCGACCTCGGTCCCATCGCGCGAAATGCGGAGCACGGCGCGGCTGATGGGGAACCACGGGTTGATGGCCCGCGTCATCGTGCCGAGAGTGTCGGAGTTTCCGGGAGGATGGAAGCCGCGCTCGATGAGCGTCTTGATCGCATACGACGTGATTCCGGGGCGCGGGCGCCGGGCTCCCGTCGACGCCCAGAGGAACGAAGCCTCGGGAACGGGAATGATCTTCCCGCGGCTCATCCGAGTGTATCTCTCCTCGGCGCGATTCAGGACCACGGCGTTTCCGAAATGCTCGATGCGATGGCGCGCGTCGGCCCGCGGGAGCTCCTTTTGCGCCGCTTCGAAGGCATCGAGGGCGATGTCCTGCGCTCGGTCGCCGATGGCGTGGATCCAGATCTGCCAGCCGGCTCTGTGCGCGGCGAGAACCTGCTTCGCGAGGAGCTCGGGATCCCGCGAGAGCGTCCCTCGATTGTCGGTCGTTCCCGGGTGAGGATCGTAGGTCGCGGCGCTCACGCCCGCCCCATCGAGGATGATCTTGACGGCGCCGACCTTGATCCAGTCGTCTCCGAAGCCGGTTCGGAGGCCGGTCTTCAGCAGGTCCTCGAGCTCGAACGCATACCCCGGCCCGATGAAGTAGCTGATGGAGAGCCGTACGGGAAGCTCCCCCGAATCCTTCAGCTCCTGGTAGATCCGGACGGGCTCGACGGCATGAGGCATCTCGTAGACCGTGGTCACTCCCTGCGCGAGAAACAGATCGTGGAGCGACTGCCGGATCGCTTCCCGCATCTCGGCGTACGTGGGAGAGGGAACCCTCGCGAGTCGGGTCGCCGTCTCGCGCAAGATCTCTGGCTCTCGGTCGGGACCGCGCTCGATCGTTCCGCCTTCGGGGTTGGGCGTGTCTTTCGTGATCCCCGAAGCCTCCGCCGCCTTCCGGTTGATCAGGAAATCGTGGGCGCTCCATCGGAGAAGGACGGGGTGATCGGGAAGCTCACGATCGAGATCCGCGCGCTCGGGCATGGGTTGCGCGTAAGTCCCCTGCCCCACGATCCAGGAGCCTTTCGGAAGCTCTTTCGCGCGTGCCTCGAGCTTCGCGAGGATCTCCTCCGGCCCCGAAAGGGGCGGCACTTGGATCTGCACTCGAAAATGCTCGTTCTCCGCCGTGCCGTCGATGTGGGTGTGGGCGTCGATGAACCCAGGGAGAAGCGCTCGTCCGGAAAGCTCCACGACGTCGGTCCCGGGCTCGATCCATCGAGAGATCTCCTCGTCGGTTCCGACCGCGGCGATCCGGTTTCCTCTAACGGCGACGGCAGAGGCGATCCTGTCTTGCGCATCAACAGTGATGACCTTCCCGCCGCGCAGGACCAGATCGGCCGCTCCTTGCGGCTCCGGCTGAAGCCAGGAGGCGGCGAAGAACAACAATACTATCGAGCTCACCATGGGGCGGAAGTATACTCCTGCGGCTCGATGACTCGCCCCGTACGCAGCAAAGTGCTCAGCTTCGCCGTCGCTCTTTCCGTCATCACCTACCTCGACCGGGTTTGCATCTCGACGGCGGCCCCGTACATCACGAAAGAGCTCGGCCTCACCATGCTCCAGATGAGCCTGGTCTTCAGCGCCTTCACCCTGGCGTACTCCCTCTTCGAGATCCCCTCCGGCTGGCTGGCGGATACGCGAGGGGCCCGCTCGGTCCTGACCCGCATCGTGCTCTGGTGGTCGGCCTTCACCATGGCGACCGGGGTCGCCTGGAGCTACGCGTCGCTGGTTACGATTCGCTTCCTCTTCGGCGCGGGAGAAGCGGGTGCTTTCCCCGGAGTCTCGCGCGCGTTCTCCCGCTGGTTTCCCCTCCGCGAGCGCGGGCGCGCGAACGGATTTCTGTTTCTCGGCTCTCGCGTGGGCGGTGCCATAGCACCCGCTCTCTCCCTTCTCCTCATTCACGAAGTCGGCTGGCGGTGGAGCTTCGTCGCTTTCGGAAGCATCGGCATCGTGTGGACGTTTCTGTGGCACCGGTTCTTTCGCGACGAGCCCGAGGAGCATCCCGCAGTGAGCGCGGCCGAGCTCGAGTGGATCCGGCAGGACGGCCCAAAGGAGACGGGCCATGCCCCCGTCCCCTGGGCGAAGTTTCTCAAGAGCGGGAACCTCTACGCCATCTGCGGCATGTACTTCGCCTTCGGTTACGGTCTCTACTTTTATTTCACGTGGCTTCCGACGTACCTCATCCAGGTCCTCGGCTTTTCCGCGCTCGCGGGAGGCGCCCTCGCAGGGCTTCCCTTCGTTCTCGCGGGAGGCGCCGATCTTCTCGGGGGATATCTGACGGATCGTCTTTCCTCCATTCGGGGACTCAAGGTGGGCCGCTCCGTCCTGGGATGCTGCGCCTTTCTCGGATCCGCCTTTCTGCTTCTCGGATCGACGGCCGTCGACGACCGGCTTCCGAAGGCGATCCTCATCGCGCTCGCCCTTGCCTCCGCCGATCTGGGTCTCGCCGCCGCCTGGGCGGTCTGCCTCGACGTGGGACGACGGCACGCGGGTGTGGTGACGGGGGCGATGAACACCTTCGGAAACCTCGGTGGCATGCTCGCCCCTCTCGTGGTGGGCTACGTGGTCCAGAGATTCGGCTCCTGGAGCGTCGCATTCCAGGTCTCGGCCACGATCTACGCCATGGGCGGGCTTCTCTGGCTTCTGATCGATCCGACGCGCCGCCTCAGTATTTCATAGGGACCGAGAGAGGGTCATCGCCTGCCCGCCGGCGCGATCCGGCGCAGCTCGTCGAAGAAGTTGACGATCACGGTGACGTGGTCCCGCCTGGCTTCGGCCTCGTCCCCCGAGGCCTTCAGCACGGCAACCCGCTCGCCGTCCGGGTGCAGGCCGTAGCTCCGGCCGCCAAACCGCTGGGGTACGAGCCCCGGCGACCACACCCGCGGCTTCTCGGCGCGGAACGAGTCGCCTACGGAATAGGCAGCCACCATGATCCTGTCCAGGTTCCGCCCCGGTCGTTCGCTGCGTCGCAGAGCGTGATCGCCGCGCCGCCCGAGACTGAGACTTTCTTCAATTTCCCGTCGGCGAAGAACGCGATCCACTCCCCGTCGGGAGAGAAGAACGGGTCGAGGGCGCTTTCCGTCCCCGCAAGCGGCGCGGCGTCGAGCTGCTCCAGGCGCCGGAGGTGGAGAAGCCGGCGTCCCTCCGCACCTTGGCTCGCGACGAAAGCCAGGAGGCGACCGTCGGGCGAGAGGATTGCGGCAGGCCCCCAGTCGGTCGAAAGCGATGCGTCCACACCCAGCTCGGCGCTCAGGCGTAGGGGTGGAGCCGGCGTCGGCGCCGGTCGCCACGGCGCCCAGAGCGCGAGCGCCGCGATAGTCGCGCTCAGCGCGATGACCCACGGTAGCGCCCGCACTCCCGAAGAGACGCGGGCGGCATCCGGCGTGCCGAGCCTCCTCTCAAGCGCGATGCGCGCCTCCCCGATATCGCGCAGACGCTCCTTCGGATCGCGCTCGATGCACCGCTCCAGGAGTTCTCGCACAACAGGCGGCGTCGCAGCCGGTAGCCTCCAGTCGATCTCCTGCCGCAGCACCGCGGCCAGCGTGTCGCTCACCGTCCCGCCGGTGAAGAGCCTCTTCCCGGTCAGCATCTCGAACAGCACCACTCCGAAGGCCCAGATGTCCGCGCGCTTGTCTACCGTCGCTCCACGCGCCTGCTCGGGCGACATGTACGCGGCGGTGCCGAAGACGACGCCCGCCTCCGTCATCTGCCGCGACATCGTCGGCGACTGAGAGCGACCTCCGCTCACCGTGGCTTCCGCCTCTCCCCCGTAAGCCTTCGCAAGACCGAAGTCGAGGATCTTGACCGTGCCGTCCCTGGTGAGCTTGAGGTTCGCGGGCTTGAGGTCGCGATGGACGATACCCTTTTCGTGCGCGGCCTCGAGGCCTTCGGCAATCTGCTTCGCGATGGCGACCGCTTCGTCGACGGGGATCGCACCGCGCTTCAGCCGCTCGGCGAGGTCCTCGCCTTCGACCAACTCCAGCGCCAGCGCGACGACGCCGTTCGACTCCTCGAGTCCGTAGATGGCGGCCACGTTGGGATGGTTGAGCGACGCAAGCACCTGCGCTTCGCGTCGGAATCGCGCGACACGCTCCGAATCCTGTGCGAAGGCCGCGGAGAGTACCTTGATGGCGACGTCGCGGTTGAGCTTCGTGTCCCGCGCGCGAAACACTTCGCCCATCCCCCCGGCCCCGAGGGGCGACGCGATCTCGTAGGGACCGAGTCTTGTGCCGGGAGAGAGCGTCATCGCAGCTTGGGCAAACGGAGGGGACCGTTGCTCGACGCGGATGGTACCATGACGGCGCCGCTGACCCCGATACCCCGCGCTGGGTCGAGGCTCCCGCTCCCTGCATCCGCCCGAGCGGATCGCGGATCTGGCCCTCGAGGTCGAGACAGGGGTGCTCGGCGCTCCAATCAGAAGTCAGAGCGAAAACAAGTGAGAGACGGTCAGCGAGAGGAATCAGTTCGGCTCTTGTAGTGCTCGACGAACTCCGCGGGTGAGAGCACCACGGCACCCTCTCGTGCTTCTCGGGGGTAATGCTTGAGGTTGCCGGTTATCAACGCCTCTGCACGTCCGGACACAGCCACTTCCAGAAAAGACTCGTCGTCTCGATCGGGCAGTGCCGCGCGCAGTGGCTCGGAGCTGACAGCGTCGCCAGAGGACACGATATGATCGAGGAGCGCATCAACTGCATCTTGTGGGAACCCGAACTTTGGACGGAGCAGAACGTCACGGTACTCCGACAGGATCCGAGCGTCGTGGCAAACGGCAAGAACCCCCGAGGCAACCATCCTGACGATTTGCGCGGAGGGACCGAACGGTGACAGGAGACCCGACACGAGCACGTTCGTGTCGACGACCACCCTCATCGAGATCGTTTCTTCCGTACCGCCGCGATCTCTGCCTCGATCTCCTCACCCGTCATTCGATCGGTCCCAGCGCGAACCGAGTGGCGCTGCATCGTTTCCACAGCCGCAACGGCGCGGGCGGTGCGAATGCTCTTGAGCGCTTCCTCGAGCGTTTGTTCGGAGACAGCCGACAGGATAGCGATCGGCTTGCCGTTGGAGGTGATGACTAATTCGCGCTCCTTGGAAAGAGCGTTCCAGATCTCGGCGGATCGGCTTCTCAAGTCTCGGACCGATATGAACCGCATACGTATGAGTGTACGCAATTGTCACTCAATCGTCAACCGTATTGAGCGACACTTGTGAGAACTCAACCCGTGGCCCTCAGGAATCCGCCCGCCGCGAGAGCAAATCGCAGGGACGTGAGGAACATGGCGCGAGCCCACTGCCCCGCGCGGAACTTTTGCGGCAAGGTCGTGGCCATCGCCCTCGCCCGGAGCGAGATTGTTCGTGGAATCACCGAGGACGAGTTCGTGAAGAGCCGCTTGCCCGTCAGCATCTCGAACAGCACCTCCCCGAAGGCCCAGATGTCCGCGCGCTTGTCTACCGTCCCTCCACGCGCCTGCTCCGGGGACATGTACGCGGCGGTTCCGAAGATGACGCCGGCCTCCGTCACCTGCCGCGACATCGTCGGCGACTGAGAGAGACCTTGGCTCCGGGAGAGAGCGTCAGGCTCATCAGAAACCGTTGGCCGTCAGGGGCCACGTCGTAATTCTTATCACCACCCGAGCCTATTGCGTACCGCCGTTCGAAGAGCACGGTATGAAATGGGGTGGAGGAGCGGCAAGACTACATCGCTTTCACTTGGCTTCCGATCGAACCCACCCGACGTCTCAGCGCAGAGGCGTAGGCCCGGTGTACTCGAGGATGTAGAGACCGCCGGTATCGCGGTCGTTGGCGTAGATCCAACCCTTCTCGTCGACGTACACGTCGTTCAACTGGATCGCGCCCGTCCGGTTCCCGGGAGGAGCTTCCGGGATCAAATACGCGATCTCCTCCGGACTCTCTGGATCGGTGATCGAGTACACGCGCACGCCGCCGGCGAAGAAGGTCCCGACGACGGTCTCCTTCAGGGTCTTCGAGTAGGGACCCGGCCGATTCACGTGGATGTTGTGGGCCCCGAATCGACCTCCGCGCTTGCAAAGCTCCTCGAGATTCGGGGGCGTCGGAAAGACGGCGAAGGGACGCGGTTTCTTCTCGTCGGCGATATCCACCATCCAGATGCGCTTCGGCCAGTCTTCGCATCGGTCCCGCACTGCCTCTTCCGCCGCCACGAGAAGGTTTCGGTCGAAGAGCGGAAGCGCGGTGTGGGTATACCCGACTTCCGGTGGATACCAGGATCGGCGGGCAACGAGCTTCGGCCGCGCGCGGTCGGTGATGTCGAGGATGACGACGCCTCCGTCGATCCAGCCGACATAAGCGCGGTCGGGTCGCTCCGGAGAAACCACAGGGGAATGCATGCGGTACCCGCCGTCGATCTTCAAACGCGGGGGCGGAGGCTCGGAGTCGCCCTCGCGCGTGCCGGGCATCCACCAGCGGCCGACTTCTTGGGGGCTTCGCGGGTCGCTCACGTCCACGATCATGAAGAACTGATCGTCGCTCGGATGCGTCGCAACAAAATCGGCCGCGCCGGTCGCGAGATACGCGTATTTCCCGTCGACGAACCAGACGAAGTGAACGCCCCGCGAGTGCGGGCCAGAGGTGTCGAAGAACGCAAGCTCTTTGGGAGTCTCGGGAGAGGAAACGTCGTAAACGCGCATCCCCGCGTGGGGAAGGCCGACGCGGGCCGTCTGATGAGCGACGGCGAGGGTTGTTCCAGAGAGCCCGAGCGAGTTGCAGCGAACGTCGGGACTCACGGTCGGAACCTGGGTGAGCACGTTCGGCGCCCGCACGTCGGTCACGTCGATGACGCTGAAGCAGACGGGAGCGCTCTCGTGCGCGAGAAAGAGGATCCGGCGGCCGCCGTCGTACTCACGCAGCGCGAGCCCCTCTCCCCCGTTTCCCTGCCCGCGGAGATCGCTCCGACCCACGATTCGCAGGTTCTTTGCCTCGGGCTCGGCGGCGCGGGCGGCTCCGGCCAACAGAAGCAGAGCGAAAAGCGACCGCATGAGGAGGTACAGTACCACCCGTGACTGCCTATCGGCTCCGCTGGGGACTCCTGGTCCTGGCGTTGATTTGCCTCGTGGCTGGACTGTGGTGGACCGCGAGTCCGCTACTCTCCGGGGACGAGGACGAGGGTAGCATTCGAATCGCTCCTGCCGTCTTCCTCCCCACTCCGTGGCTGGCGGCATTTCTGGGAATCGATTCGGAGTTCCAGGACTATCGGGTGCAGCTGGCGCTTTTCCTCGGCCCGCTGCTCCTGACGCAATGGATGTTTCTTCGTCCTCGGCGCGGCTGGAGAGTGCGCGTGGCGGAGACGGCTCGCCCGATGAAAACGGCGGTGGCCGCCGCGGCGTTCATGGCGATGATGCTTTCCTTCGGCGCGATCGCCGTCTCGATGGAGTTGTTCGACGTCTGGAACGACGTTGCCGGGGACGAGGAGTGGGCAGGACTCCTCGTCGGCGCAGTCGTGGTTCTTTGGCTTCTGTGGGCGATCGTTTTCTTTGCGTACTGGAGGAAGCGCACGCGCTTCGAGCAACTGCGAACGATGACTCGTGGACTGATCGTCGGGAGCATCCTCGAGCTCTTCGTGGCAGTCGGTGTGTTCGTGTGGAAGCCGGACTCAGACGACTGCTGGTGCTTTCGCGGGTCCTACACCGGTCTGGTGTTCGCCGCTACAGTCATGATCTGGGCCTTCGGACCCGGACTGCTCTTTCTCTTCCTGCGCGAAGCGCGGTATCACCGGATCGACTCGCCGTGATTCACTCGTACCGGAGCGCCACGAGCGGCTCGACGTCGAGGGCGCGGCGGGCCGGCGCCCAGGCAGCGACGGCCGATACAATCACCATGAGGGCAGCCGCCACGAGACTCAGCGTTCCCTCCGGCGTCGCATAGAGAAGGCTCGCGAGAAAGCGCATCCCCACAAACGAGAGAGCGAGACCTAGAGCGGCGCTCACGCTCACAATGAGAGCCGTACGCTTCAACAAGGCGCGGATCACGTTCCCCGAGCTCGCTCCCAGCGCC
>Ga0214473_10009473_pt1 | contig 11506 bp, 8 predicted proteins | sample RVTome_7_FD_203509 | JGI IMG/M metagenome (GOLD analysis project Ga0214473, IMG submission 203509) | Soil microbial communities from uranium-contaminated site in the Upper Colorado River Basin, Wyoming, United States - RVT98D197 | ecosystem: Environmental > Terrestrial > Soil > Contaminated >...
ACCGTATTCGCCGGAGTCGCGCCGAACCCGCTACGCCTGACGAACTCAACCGGCATGCCGATCTACTTGTTCTGCTTCGCCGCCGGAAACCCGAAGGGCGCGACGACGGCGGTGAGGATCGCCAGGCATATTCTCGAAACGTAGCAGCGAGGCGGCAGTGGCGTCGAACTCAACGATCGAGTGGACGGAGATGACCTGGAACCCGGTTACCGGCTGCTCCAAGGTCAGTGAAGGATGCCGTCACTGCTACGCGGAGCGGATGGCAATACGACTGACAGCCATGGGCAACGCCCGCTACGCGAACGGCTTCCGAGTGACGATGCACGAAGACCTGATCGACCTTCCTCGCCGTCTGCGGAAGCCTCGGCTCATCTTCGTCAATTCGATGAGCGACCTCTTCCACGAGCAGGTGCCATTTCATTTCATTCGGCGAGTATGCGCCACGATGCAGGCCTGCCCGCAGCACACGTTCCAGATCCTGACCAAGCGTAGCCAGCGTCTGCGCGAGTTGGCCGATCGGCTCCCGTGGCCGCCGAACGTCTGGATGGGCGTGAGCATCGAGGATGACCGCGTACTGTCCCGCGTTGCCGACCTGCGGGAAGTACCCACTCACGTGCGTTTCCTCTCCTGTGAGCCGCTGATAGGCCCACTCGACAACCTGCCTCTCGACGGGATCTCGTGGGTGATCGTCGGAGGCGAATCGGGACCTGGTGCCCGTCCGATGAAGCAGACGTGGGTCGAGTCCATACGCCGCCAATGCCGACGGGCCAATGTGGCCTTCTTCTTCAAGCAGTGGGGTGGCGTCCGGAAGCACGTAGCCGGTCGCGAGTTGAACGGCCGCACGTATGACGACATGCCTGCGATACCGCAACGCACGAATGGCAGGGTACGCTCGGACACAGCCTTGCCGGTGTTGTCGATTTGAGCGGTTGCGACCATCAGGCGATCGGCCTGGTGGCCCGCCCACCGCGCAGCGATGTTTGGGGGCGCGATTATCGAAGGCGAAAGGCGTGCGGGACGCCCGCTCGCCCGAAGTCGGGTCCGAAACCGGTGTCGCCCGACCCGTCCCCGCCGACCACGGGAATCCCGATATCGCTGGCGCGACACCCCGCGGGCCCGCTGCCGATCCCGGCGCGCCGCGACGTCGCGGATTCGCGGGCGACAGCCCAGACCATCAGTCCGCCACCCTGCGGCGTCTTTGCTTCGCGGCGGCTTCCTTGACCATATTGTAATGGCGTTCGAGGCGGGCGACGTAGCGGGTGTCTTGAAGCACGTGCTCGACGAGTTTGAGCAGGGCGAACGCGTGTTCGCTCTGGTGGTTGAGCGGGTCGAGGAAGGGGCCGCGCATTTCGTCCTCGGGATCGAAGGCGAAGCTCACGGACGCGAGGATCTTGTTCTGCTCGCGTGACGCGACGTTGAGCATGACCCGGCGACAATCGCACGACGGGTCGTCGCAATAGGACTCCAGCAGGCCGTACTCGTCGTCGGGCAGGTCGGCCCGCCCGCGAACGATGACCGCACGGCAGTTCGCACGGGCCATGTCGGGGAAGTACGTGCCAAGCGGGACCAGGTACCCGCTCTCCGCTTCGGATTCACTGGATTCGCTCATAGTCCGCGGAGCATGGATGAAGCCGACGACACCGTCAAGCTACAGCTACATCGTGGTATAATCTCCACTCAGGGTTGGAAAACTGCGGATCATTGCGGTGAGGGGGTTGGGGGGCTTGCTGGCGTTGCCGATCCGAGGGGTAGTGCCGGCCGTTGGCGGGGATTCGGGTGTATGGCGGTCAGAAGTGGTCGTTTTTCGGGCGGGGCGGTAATCTCGGAATAACGGGCGGGCGGGTACGAATACCTGTCGGGCGGGGTCCCGGTTGCGGCTGCGCGTGGCGGCCTGGCGACCGGGATCGAGAACGGCGGACATGGTCTTTCGGTATCGACATGGGGATCGGCCGCTGGACGGCTACACCATTCAGCGGGGCGTCGGGCAGGGCGGCTTCGGCGAGGTGTACTACGCCCTGAGCGACGGCGGCCGGGAGGTGGCCCTCAAGTACCTTCGCGACAACCCCGCGGTGGAGCTGCGCGGCGTGTCGCAGTGTATGAACCTCAAGAGCCCCCATCTGGTCAAGGTCTTCGACGTCAAGCACAACCAGGACGGCGAGTTCTTCGTGGTCATGGAGTACGTGCAGGGGCCGTCGCTGCGGGACATGCTCATCGCCGAGCCGCGGGGGCTGGGGCCGCAAAAAGCTGCGTTTCTCGTCCGCGAACTGGCCAAGGGACTGGGCTACCTGCACGATCACGGCATCGTCCACCGCGACATGAAGCCGGGCAACGTGTTCTATGAGGACGGGTACGTCAAGATCGGGGACTACGGACTCAGCAAGTTCATCTCCGTGACCCGGCACAGCCTTCAGACGGCCAGCGTGGGCACGGTGCACTATATGGCGCCCGAGGTGGGCAGCGGCCACTATCACCGCGGCATCGACATCTACGCGGTCGGGGTCATGCTCTACGAGATGCTGCTCGGACGCGTGCCGTTCGAAGGATCCAGCATGGCGGAGGTGCTGATGAAGCACCTCACCGCCCAGCCGGCGGTTGACAGCTTGCCGAAGCCGTTCGCCGGCGTGATCCGCAAGGCGCTGGCCAAGGACCCCAAGGATCGCTACCAGACCATGGACGAGATGGCCGAAGACCTGCTCGGAGTCGACGAGGTGCGGCAGAGTCTGGCCCGCTTCGAGACGTTCAGCCTGACCGACGCGGTTCGCCGGACGGCGCCGAAGGTTGCGGCGGGCGCCGCGGCGGGGGCGGGGGCGGCCACGGTGGCGGCGGAGCCGCGATTCGCCCCGCCAGGCGCCGCCCATGGCGTCGTCACCGGGGTCGGCGAGGCGTTCCGCAGCCTGGCTGATGCCGCCGGTGATGCGCTGAAGGCCGCGGCCGCGGGGGTTCCCTACGGTGTCCCGGTGGGCCGCGGGTCGGCACTGTCCGCGGAAGCCACCGTTGGTCATCTTCGTTACGCCGGGTTCTGGATCCGCTGCCTCGCAGCCTTCATCGACGTTCTTCTTGTCGGGCTGATTGCCCACCCATTCGTTGGCGACCAGGCGACCGGAGCATTGATGATCCTGTATCAGGGGATTCTCGTCGGCGTTTGGAACGGGCAGACCGTGGGCAAGCGAGCGTGCGGCATTAAGATTATCAGCGCGGATGGCCGGCCGTGCACGCTTGGCCGGTCGTTCGGGCGGGCGTTGGCTAAGATCTTAAGCGCTGTGACGCTGCTGATCGGCTACCTCATGATCCCGTTCGACAGCAAGAAGCGTGGTCTGCACGATCGCGTCGCCGGCACCCTTCACGTGTACGCCCTTCAATGACGCGCTCACCTCCATGCGGCATGCCGACTCGCATGTGGCAGGTAATACTTGGAGCGACCCGTTAAACAAAACGGTGGTGGGAGGCGGCAACGTGCCTTCTCATGCTCTGCGGGCTTAACGAACGCAACAAACAGGGATTCAGATCACGCGACCACAACATGTGGGGCGCCTGACAGGCTCGGGACGGCTCGCTTTGTTCCCGGCGAGAGGCTCAGCCGAGCGGCATTCTGGCCGAAGACACTGCCTTTCAGTCGTACAAAACCTGGCACGTCGATTGCCCAGAGGATATCCCGTGTAGTGCAGTCCCCGCGCCTCCCGCCGGAGGCACGACGGTGACCGGACCGTGACGTGGATCGCGCGGGGAGTTCGCCGACTCCGTTGGTCGAGGCTGTCGGCAGGGACGGGCATGCCCGGCGAAGGGGGCCTGTGCGGCCGGGCAGGGCGCGCTACAATACGGATCTGTTGCGGGAGAACGGGGCGACATTCATGGGAATCCGGCGGCCGCGGGCGTGCCGGCCATTAATGCGATACGGATCGGCCCGGCAGGGCTGCCATGGGCGCCTTCACCGGTGCGTCAGGGCAGGCAGCGCCCGGCACGAAGGCTCGAGGCGCGGGCGACTCATCAGGCGCCCCTCTCGCCGATCCTGAACAGAACAGAAAGGAGCTTCATTCATGCCAAATGCTGTGGACACCTTCATGGCCGGGGTCATCTCCAGGAACCCGGAGCAGAAGGAGTTTCATCAGGCGGTCCGCGAGGTGGTCGAGTCGCTGGTGCCGGTGCTGGACAAGCACCCCGAGTACCGCAAGGCCAAGATTTTGGAGCGGATCGTCGAGCCGGAGCGGGTGGTTCTGTTTCGGGTGCCCTGGGTGGACGATCAAGGCGACGTGCAGGTGAACCGGGGAATGCGCGTCGAGTTCAGCAGCGCCATCGGTCCCTACAAGGGCGGGCTCCGCTTCCACCCCTCGGTCAACCTCGGGATCATCAAGTTCCTGGGGTTTGAGCAGATCTTCAAGAACGCCCTGACCACCCTGCCCATGGGCGGCGGCAAGGGCGGCTCCGATTTCGACCCCAAAGGCAAGACCAACAACGAGGTCATGCGCTTCTGCCAGAGCTTCATGACCGAACTGTTCCGCCACGTCGGGGCGGACACCGACGTTCCCGCCGGGGACATCGGGGTGGGCGGCCGGGAGATCGGCTACCTTTTCGGCCAGTTCAAGCGCATCGTCAACCGCTTCGAGGGCGTGCTCACCGGAAAGTCCCTCAACTGGGGCGGCAGCCTGATTCGCCCCGAGGCCACCGGGTTCGGGGCGGTCTACTTCGCCGAGGAGATGCTCAAAACCCGCGGCGAATCGATCAAGGGCAAGCGCTGCGTCGTCTCCGGCTCGGGGAACGTGGCCCAGTTCGCCGCCCAAAAGCTCCTCCAGCTCGGCGGCAAGGTGCTCACCTTCTCCGACTCCAACGGGTTCATCGTGGACGAGGAGGGGATCAACGAGGCAAAGCTCGCCTTCGTGATGGACCTGAAGAACATCCGCCGGGGGCGGATCAAGGAGTACGTGGACAAGTATCCCAAGGCCAAGTACCACGTGACCGCGCCGGGCGCCACCACCAACCCCCTATGGCAGATCAAGTGCGACGTGGCCCTGCCCTGCGCCACGCAGAACGAGATCAGCGCCGAGGACGCCAACGTGCTGGTGAAGAACGGGTGTTACTGCGTGTCGGAGGGGGCCAATATGCCCAGCACCCCCGAGGCGATCAACGTCTTCATCGAGAGCAAGATCCTCTACGGGCCGGGCAAGGCGGCCAACGCGGGAGGCGTGGCCGTGTCCGGGCTGGAGATGTCGCAGAACTCCATGCGCATGTCCTGGTCGCGCGAGGAGGTGGACCAAAAGCTCCACAACATCATGCGGAGCATCCACAAGACCTGTCTGGGCACCGCCGAGGCCTATGGCACGCCCGGAAACTACGTCAACGGCGCCAACATCGCCGGTTTCATCAAGGTGGCCGATGCGATGATGGATCAGGGCATCGTCTGATCGGTGCGATCGGTCGACCGGGTTGAATCCAAGAAGGGCGAGGTGGCCTCCCATCTCGCCCTTTCCCTTGGGTGAGGTCCGGCCCTCATTTCGCACGGTCTGATTTGACACTCCGCCTGGGGTGCGATTGAATCGATCGGAGCGTCGGGCGATGGCCCCCGGTGCTCGGGACGCGCCCTGGCGGCCTGTTGAACAAGGTAGCGGCCGCCCCCGTGGCGGCCGTAACGCGGTCGAAACCGCGCGGGCGCACAGCCATTCGACATTTGTTCAAAAGGCTGCCACGGGTCGTCTCCGGCGCACCGTCATTGGCCGGTGCGGGGGCCTTCGGGTCGGAATCAGCGCATGAGCGAATCCGGTATGGAGACCAGGCGGGGCGACGTGGACCTGCACTTCTGCGGGTTTCACCGGCTCATGCCCCATCGGGTGGAGAACGTGCTCCTGGTCTCCAGCCTCTACGAATCATTCATCCTGGAAGAGGAGGGCCTGGTCAGCGAGCTCATCACCAGCGCGTTCGTGGACATGAACCTGAGCCACGCCCCCGGGGTATCGCGGGTGTCCACGGGCCAGGAGGCGCTGGCGTTCATCCGCGACCGCCCGGTCGATTTGATCATCACCATGACCCGCCTGGGCCAGTGGAACCTGCCCGATTTCTCCCGGGCGGTGAAGGAGATCAATCCCACTCTGCCGGTGGTGGTGCTGGCCGGGGAGAGCCGCGAGCTGGCCCGCCACCCCGAGCTGTCGGTGTGCGCGAGCATCGACCGCCTGTTCGTGTGGAACGGCGATGCCACCATCCTGCTGGCGATCATCAAGTACGTGGAGGACTTACAGAACGCGGAACACGACACCCGGGTCGGCGACGTGCGCGTCATCATCCTGGTGGAGAACTCGGTCCGCTTCTACTCGGCGTACCTCCCATTGATCTACAACGAGGTGTTCAAGCTCACCCAGGCGCTGATTGCCGACAGCATCAACCTGATGCACCGCCTGCTGCGGATGCGGGCCCGGCCGAAGATCCTGCTGGCGGACTCCTTCGAGTCGGCCCAGGAGCTGTACCAGCGGTATCGCGAGTATCTGCTCGGGGTGATTTCCGACATCCGTTTTCCCAAAGACGGCCGGCTGGAGGACGAGGCCGGGTTGACCTTCATTCAGATGGTCCGGAGAGAGTCGCCCTACCTGCCCGTCCTGTTGCAGTCATCCAACACGGCGCACGCCCGGGCGGCGGAGGAGTTGCGGGCTTCCTTTCTCAACAAGCACTCCAGCAGCCTGCTGCACGACCTGCGGAGTTTCCTGCTGGGCAACCTGGGCTTCGGGGATTTCGTGTTCGGCCTGCCGGACGGGAGCGAGGTCGGGCGGGCCCACGACCTGCGCTCCTTTGAGGAGGCCATCGCCCGGGTCCCGGCCGAGTCGCTGGTGTTTCATGCCCGGCACAATCACTTCAGCAACTGGCTAATGGCCCGCACCGAGTTCGGGCTGGCGGCGCGGATCCGCCCGCGCAAGGTCACCGACTTCGCCACCATCGCGGAGCTCCGGGCCTACCTGCTGGCGACCCTGGCGGAGTTCCGTGAGCACAGCCAGAGCGGGGTCATCGCCGACTTCGCGCCCTCGCGGATGGCCGTCGCCACGGCCTTCACCCGCATCGGCGGCGGCTCGATCGGAGGCAAGGCCCGCGGCCTGGCCTTCATGAACGCCCTCATCCGCCAGCACGGCCTGGGGCGGCGGTTCGACGACGTCCGCATCGCCGTGCCCAGCAGCGCCGCCATCGGCACGGACGTGTTCGACGAGTTCCTGGACGACAACGGTCTCCGCGAGGCGGTGGCGGGCGACGCGGCGGACGAGGAGCTCGCCCGCCGTTTCGAGCGGGCGGAGCTGCCTCGGGCGATTCACAGCGATCTACTGGCGTTCCTCCGCCAGGTGGCGTACCCGCTGGCGGTCCGGTCCAGCAGCCTGCTGGAGGACTCCCAGGACCGCCCGTTCGCCGGGGTGTACTCCACGCACATGATCCCCAACAACCACCGAGACTTGGACGTACGCTTAGACCAGCTCTGCAACGCCATCAAGTTGGTGTACGCCTCGACCGTCTTCCGGTCGGCCCGGCGCTACCTGGAGGCGACCGGCCGGCACGCGGAGGAGGAGAAGATGGGGGTCATTCTCCAGCAACTCGTGGGCGGCAAGCACAATGGCCGGTTCTACCCCACATTCTCCGGCGTGGTCCGCTCGTACAACTTCTACCCCGCCGGCCCCCTGGCCCCGGAGGACGGCGTGGCCTCGGTGGCGTTGGGGCTCGGCAAGATCGTGGTCGAGGGCGGGCAGACGCTGCTGTTCTCCCCGGCGATGCCCGCGGTGTTGCCGCAGTTCTCCACCATCGAGGACATGCTCAACGGCTCCCAACGGGAGTTCTTCGCCCTGGACATGGGCCATCCCGACGTCTACCCGACCAGGGAGGCGGACGGGAACATCGTTCGTCTGGGGCTGGACGTGGCCGAGCAGGACGGGACGCTGGCCCCCATCGGCTCGGTGTACTCCGCGGAGAACGACATGGTTTACGACGGGGTGTACCGTGACGGCCCGCGGCTGGTGACCTTCGCCCACGTGCTCAAGTCCGACCTGTTCCCTCTGGCCGAGATCCTGCGGGTGCTGCTGGAGATCGGGCGGGAGGGGATGGCCTGTCCGGTGGAGATCGAGTTCGCCGTCGACCTGAGCGCCCACCCTCGGGAGTTCGGCGTCCTGCAGATCCGCCCGATCATCGCCCATGAGGAGTTCGAGGACGTCTACATCGAGGACGTCTCGGAGGACGGGGCGGTGTGCTACAGCCCCAAAGCGCTGGGCAACGGGCAGATGTTTGGGCTTCGGGATATCCTCTACGTCAAGCCGTCCGGGTTCGACGCGGCGCATACTCGGGAGATCGCCGCCCAGATCGCCCAGTGGAACGATGAGCTCAACCGGGCCGGGCGGCACTGCGTGCTCATCGGGCCGGGGCGATGGGGCTCGGCGGACCGCTTCTTGGGCATCCCGGTGACCTGGGACCAGGTTTCCTCGGCACAGGTCATCGTCGAGACGACCCTCGAGGGGTTCCTGGTGACGCTCTCGCAGGGGACCCACTTCTTTCACAACCTGACCTCCCTGGGCGTCGGGTATCTGACCATCGATCCGTCCATCGGCGAGGGTTTCATCGACTGGACCTGGCTCGCCGGCCGAGAGGCCGTCGCGGAGACGGACTTCGTCCGCCACCTTCGCCTACCCGAGCCGCTGGACATCCGGCTGGACGGCCGCTCCCGCCGCGGGGTGATCTTCAAGCCGGCCGCGTCCGGCCGGGCGGGTTGATCAGCCATGATACGTAGTATATATACTACGTATCATGGCTCAACTGGCGATAGCAGCCTCTCGAGTGGGCGTAGCCAAGAAGCCCTCTCTGCCAGCTTGCGGCGTCTTGCGCGGTTGACTTTGTCCTGTTCGTAGTATATATACTACGAACAGGACGATGGAGTTTCATGCGATGCCGACGCGATTACAACTCGCTCGGAATGACATATTCGAGTCCTTTCAGCGCGATCACGAGAGAATCTATAATCAACGTGATCTAGAGCTGATCTTATCGGACAATCGAGCCGCTTGGCGACTCGCGCAGTCGATGTCATTCCGTGAGTTCCGCGAGTACCTCATAAGGGCCGGCAGGCTGCATCGGCTCGAGTTTCCGTTTCCTCATCGCAAGGAGGTCCGGTACACTTGGGGTAAAGTACCGTTCGAGTCAGTCCTGTTGACGCTAAAACCGGGTTGTCACTTCTCGCACTTTACGGCCGCCCAGCTTCATGACCTCACCGAACAGGATCCGCGGACCATCTACGTCAATCACGAGCAGCCGCCCAAGCCGGCACCGGCCATGGGACTGGCCCAGGAACGAATCGAGAGCGCGTTTCGCAGAAACCCGCGTGCGACGCGAAACGTCGCGGTCGTGAAAGGTCCGAACCGACGGAGGATCCGCGTCTGCCTCCTCAACGGAAAGTACACCGATTACCTCGGGGTTGAAGAACGGGAAACGAGTCTAAGGGGAGAGGTCCAGAAACTCACGCTTCGGGTTACCGATATTGAACGAACGCTCATCGACATCGCAGTCCGGCCCTTCTATGCCGGTGGAGTTGGCGAAGTTCTTAAGGCCTATCGCAACGCAGCCGAGCGCGTGTCGGTCAACCGACTTGCGGGAATGCTTCGAAAGCTGGGGTACGTTTATCCGTATCACCAGGCGATCGGGTTTTACCTTGACGCAGCCGGGACGTACGACGACAAGAGCATAGCTCTCTTTCACGATCGGTTCGACTATGAATTCGACTTCTACTTGACCTATGGCATGACGGACACCGAATACGTCCGCCGGTGGAGAATCTACGTGCCTACGGGATTTAATCCGACACGATGATAGCGAGTTCGTCGCAAAGGCCCGCGACAAAGGCGAAGTAATAGTCGAATTCGCGCAGCTTGATCCCGGGATCAACGGTGTCCCGTACCGCATCCCAGTCTTGCCGGTGAAACTCACGTGTCTCACGAACGGAAGCAAGTAAAGCGGCGGGCACACGTTTGGCTTGGAACATCTTCTTCAGCAGTTCCACCGACTCGTCGTTGAGAATATCGATTCGGAACTGCTGGACGGTCTGGTGAATGTCAAAAAAATCGCGAGCGCGCGGAGCCTGATGCTTCTTCACCGTAGCCGCGTACCTTGGCATTTGTTGACATATAGCCCTAATCTTCTCGCATACGACCATCAAAGGCGTATAAACAAAGACGGTGAAGAAGTCGATCTCGACGGGCTGTTTTCCCTCGCAATACTCATGCCTGCTGATATCGACTTCAAAGCGTGCTTTCCCGCGTGGTCTGGGCTTGAGAGCTTCTCTTCGGATGGCCGTCAGGTCGCCGTGCAGTTCATCGTATCGTTCCCGCCGGACAAGCCTGAATTCGAGGTTATAGCCGCCCCAGAACACCTCCAGGTCGGGCGTGATGTTCTCCGGTTTTTGCTCGAGTCTGACGTCGAATACAGCGTATCCTATCGGCGCAAAAGCCTGAATAAGACGCGTTTCGATGCGGCCCCTGATCGCAGGGAGTTCGGCAGAGTCGAATTGTCCCTCCATCGAGAAATCAAGGTCGAACGATGCCCGTGACATGAGACCGTAGGCAAGGCTCAGCGCGTTTCCGCCCTTCAAGACAAGACGGTGAACGAGTTGATCGTCAGAGAATAGGGCTATCAGCGTACGCTGTTTTAACCGCTCGGTTTCAGCAGGGTCCATGGGCTAAAGTCCTGCAGGGTTAGAACTCGGTTAACTTATCACAGCGGGCGTTCCGGTGCCAGCCAAGGGCTGCAGCAACGGCAGTTGCTCAAGACGGTGACCCGTGAGGTGATGTACGCGAAAACAACGCCGGGACTCGTGCGAATACCCTGACGTGCCGGGCCGGATCGATATGAAGCATGCGCGAGACGATCCCGCTTCGGGTGCGGACATCCCCCACCGCGAGGGCTCCTGCTGCCTGGACGAGCTTCGCTTCGTGGAGACGACGTGCGCGCGCTATGAGCGTATGGCACGCCACGCCCACGGCGTCACCAACATCAGTCTGCTCCTGTCGGGCGGGCTCGAGGAGCGGGCTCGGCGGCGGAAGTGGATGCCGCCGGTCTGCGGCCTGGTGATCAAGCTGGCTCGCCGGCCGAGAGGCCGTCGCGGAGACGGACTTCGTCCGCCACCTGCGCCTGCCCGAGCCGCTGGACATACGGCTGGACGGCCGCTCCCGCCGCGGGGTGATCTTCAAGCCAGTGGCTTCCTGCCGGGCGCGTTGATTCGCGTGTGTGACAACCTCGGCGGAGGCCTCAGCCCGACGCAGGCGGTGTTCGCGGAGGTGGCTGCGGAACCCGTGGCCGGCGGCGGCAGCAGCGACGCATCGGCGTCTTGCGTCATCCGCGGGGGGCGACGCTCCGGTCCGTCGATTCGATCATGGACCCTCGGGGCAGCCGGTCGCCGCTGTCGACCATGTGGCGGTCCTGTCACTCCGGCGGCGAGGGGATACGATGAAGTCATGCCCGCGATCAGCGACTCGGCCGTGGTCCTCCAGCGTCTCGACTACTCCGAGACCTC
>Ga0214473_10009474_pt1 | contig 11506 bp, 9 predicted proteins | sample RVTome_7_FD_203509 | JGI IMG/M metagenome (GOLD analysis project Ga0214473, IMG submission 203509) | Soil microbial communities from uranium-contaminated site in the Upper Colorado River Basin, Wyoming, United States - RVT98D197 | ecosystem: Environmental > Terrestrial > Soil > Contaminated >...
GTCCGTGAGGATCGAAAGTGGGAGCTTGCTCGTCCACGCGTAGCGCCGGAGCTGATAGGCCGGCTCGGGGTCCGTTTCGAGACCGACCGCGGGTTTCTTGGCCTCGACGAAGAACTTGCGCGTCCCGCCGATGCGGAAGCAGTAGTCGGGGGCCTTGCTCGCGCCGCCGATCTTGATGGCGTCTTCGTGAATGACGTCCTTGTACGCCTCCGCGAGGCCCTGTTCGTTGTCGACGTCCCAACCCAACGCGCGGAAGAACGGGTCGATCAGTTCGCGCCGGGCTTGGGCTTCGTTGTAGGCCGGGGAGCGGTAGGCATCACGGTTGCGGACGAAGCGTGCGATGAGGTCGCCGATGGGTTGGGGTAGAGGCATGGCGGCGCCGGCTGGACCTGTCGATCCAATGGGACGCGAATAACGACCAAGAAGACTACGCGTATTATGCCGACCGTCCCGCGGCGTGGCCACGGCGGGTGGGTCAAGACCCACCCTACTTCTTGCGCGCACATCGCCCAGCTATAGTGCCCGCATGTCGCCGCTGCGGGCCGCGATGCTGGTCGTCCTGCTCGAGGCCCTGGCCTTCGGCGCGACGTTCCCGGTCCTCAGCTACTACTGCCAGGACCTCGGCGGCGGCCCGGTTTGGGTCGGCGTCATGTTCGCTCTGGTCAGCGGCCCACGCGTGCTGACGAACCCGCTGTTCGGCCAACTCTCCGATCGCTTTGGACGCCGGGCGATGCTCATCGTCAGCACGGTCGGCACGCTGACGGGCTCCATCGGCTGGGCGTTGGCGCCGAACATCCACTGGCTGGCCCTCTCGCGCGCCGTCACGGGCATATTCGGAGCCCAAGCCGCTCTGGCGCAGGCCATCGCCGCCGACGTCAGCCCGCCGGAGCGCCGCGCGGCGAGCGTCGGCCTGCTCGGTGCCGCGTTCGGGATTGCGCTAACGCTCGGGCCGGCGATCGGCGGCACCGTGGCCCATCATGTCTCCGCCGCCGCCATCGGCTGGGTCTGTGCGGTAATGCAGCTTACGTCCCTCGGCGTGATCGCGTTTTTGCTGCGCGAGACGCGGCCGGAAACCGCGCCGCGCGTCGCCGCGAGGGCGCTCGAACCCGCGCTGGCCGACGCACCCGCGTACGCGCATCGCGTGCTGGTGTCCGACCAAGCGCTGCCGGAGGCGCGGGGCATCTGGCGACCCGTGGTGATCGAGCTGTTGGTCGTGACGCTGGTCGCGACGCTGGGGCTTTCGCAGTTCACGGCCGCCTACCCGCTCCTGACCGACCACGTGTACCGCTTCACCGAGCAGCAGACCGGCTACGCGCTCGCGTGCGTCGGGTTCATCGCGGCACTGGTGCAAGGCGGGGCTGTGCGTGTCGTGGTCGCGCGGTTCGGCGAACGCGGCCCGTTCATCGGCGGCTCGCTCCTGGCAGCGGCGGCCTACGTGCTTCTGGCCGGAAGCCCGCCGTTGTGGGAGTTTTGGACGGCGACCGTGCTGCTCGGGATCGGGATGGCCCTGGCGACGCCATGCCTGAACGCCCTGCTTTCGCGCCGCGTCGGGCCGGCGGAGCAGGGCAGCATCATGGGCTGGAATCAGGGGGTCACGAGCTTGGGCCGCGCGGGCGGAGCGCTGCTGGCGGGTTGGCTTTATGGCCGGTACGGCTTCCGCGCGCCCTTCGGCTCGGCGGCGGGGCTGCTGATGCTGTCGATACTGCTGTTTCTCCCTACCCGGCACGGCGTCCGCGCCACCTCAACCGCGCCGGCCCTCCTCGGTCAGTCCGAATAACTGCGCCGCGTTTCCGCCCGCCACCAGCGCGAACTTCTGTGGCGACAGGCGTCGTCGCAAATCCTCCAGAAGCTCGCGACACCGTGCCGCGTGCGGCATGTCCAACAGCGTACCGGCCGTGCCAAAGAGCAGCCGCTCGGCGCCCAACTCGCCCGTCGCCCGCACGATGTCGTCGGGCCGCGCCTGCGCGACATCGACAGAGAGGCGGGCGTCGCCGCGCCCCATGAAACGCTGGATTTCGTCGATCGTGTTCGTCCAGCCGCGGCCGCGACCCGCGGCGGTCACCACCAAGCCCACGTTCGGGTAGCGGCGGGCCAGGGTCACGACTGTTTCGATCGGTATCTCACGGCCGACGCTCGTGCGGAGGACGGCCGGTAACCGCAGGCTGGCTAACACGCCCAAGTACGGGCTCAGCAGATTCACCGCCTGCTCGGGGTCCGCCTCACCGTGCGCGGGGTCAAGAATCGCGCCGGCAAACGGCTCGCTGCTGAGTGCCCCGGCGAACGCGTAGGCATGGCTGTCGAACCGGCCGGGCCGGGCCCAGTAGAGCGGAAACAGATTCCGGCACGCCCGGCACACCGTCAGGCACGTCAGGTTCGCCTCGGTTTCGTCCCAGTCGGGGCGCGCCGTGCCGTCCGCCAGCGTGGGCCGATTCGCCACCAGCAACGCATCTACGCCACAGGCTTGGACATACGCATGCATGGCCTCCGCGGCGGAGGCCGCGCTGGCGGACGAATCCAGGTACGCATGCGCGTCGATGACCATGCCGACGACCCACGCCGCACGTGCGGCGCAGCGGCGATGCTACGCCGCCCCCGCCGGCTCGGCAACCGGCCCGACCGCCGCGCCCACCCGGCGGTCGCGACCGGCCGCTTGACACGGCGCGCCGCATGCGATAAAAGTAGCGGTTTCTCTTTACGCCGCGCCCGCCGTGCCGGAGGCGCCGCAGAGACTGAGGGAGCATCCATGAGTATCAGTCAGATCGGCCGAACCATCGGCGAGTCAGTGACCCTCAAGCTCAACGAAACCGCCGCCATCCTGCGGGCCAAGGGCGAGCCCGTCATCCACCTGGGCGGCGGCGAGCCCAAGAGCAAGGCGCCGATGGAGGCGCTCGTGGCGGCGGCCGCCATGCTCAACTCGGGCGAGATCCGCTACACGCCCGCCGACGGAGTGCCGTCCCTCAAGCAAGCCATCATCCGCTACACCGCGGAGTTTTATGGCCGCGCGGTCGAGCCGCAGAACGTGATGGCCTCCGGCGGCGCCAAACAGGCGATCATGGTCGCGCTCCAGGCGATCCTGAACCCGCAGGAAGAAGTGCTCTTCCCGGTGCCGTACTGGGTCAGCTATCCCGAGATGGCCAAACTGTGCGGCGCGGTGCCGGTGCCGGTGCGGGCCGAGGATGGCAGCTTCTACCCGCGCCTGCGCGACATCGAGCAGCACGTCAGCCCGTACACGAAGGCGGTCATCATCAACAGCCCGAACAACCCGTCGGGCGCGATGTACTCCGAGGAGTTCATCGCCGACGTCGTGCCGTTCTGCGAAAAGCGCGACCTGTACCTGATCATGGACGACATCTATCACCGCCTGATCTTCGACGGCCGCAGGCCCATCAACTGCTGGAACTACGCCAAGAACAAGACCGAAACCTCCAAGCTCGTCATCGTCAACGGCGTCTCGAAGCAGTACGCCATGACCGGCTTCCGCATCGGCTGGGCGGTCGCCAACAAGAAGCTCATCGAGGTCATGACCAACATCCAGAGCCACCAGACCTCCGGCCCGTCGGCGCTGCTCCAGCATGCGGCCGTCGCGGCCCTGAATGGCATCCAGTCCAGCGTCGAGAGTCTGCGTACGACGCTCGAGAACAACCGCAACGTGCTGATCGCGCGTCTGAACTCGTTTGACGGCGTGAAGGTCGCCAAGCCCGACGGCACGTTCTACTGCTTCGCCGACTTCTCCACGTACCAGAAGGACTCGACCAAGCTCGCCAACTTCCTGCTGAACAAGGTTCTGGTAGTCACCGTGCCCGGCGTCGAGTTCGGCGTGGAGGGCTACCTGCGGATCAGCTATTGTGGGACGATCAAGGACGTGACCGAGGGCGTCGAGCGCATGAAGTGGGCGCTGGATCCCAACGCGCCGAACGAGCTGTATTTGGGGAACCGCAAACTTGTTAGAGACTGGACGTGAGGGGAAAGTGCAAAGTGAAAAGGGCAAAGTAGCAAGTGACACTCGGCGCCATGCGCGAATTCGCCTCCGATGCGGATAACTTTGAACTTGCTACTTGTAACTTTTAACTTTTAACTCAACCTCCGTTCCGGAGTAGCATCATGAAGTATCTCGAATTCGACACCCCCGCCTCCAAGCAGGCCGGCGAGCTGGCCGGCGACTTCAAGCTCAAGAACCACGGCCTGGAGCACCTTGACCGCGTGTTCTGGAATCTGCCGGTCGCGGCGTTGTACGAAGAGGCCATCTTCCGCAACGAGGGCCACCTCGTACACGGCGGACCGTTCATCGTGCACACCGGGCAGCACACCGCCCGCGCCGCCGCCGACAAGTACATCGTCCGCGAGCACACCACCGAGGACAAAGTCTGGTGGGGCGAGTACAACCGGCCGTGCAGCCCCGGCCAGTTCAATGGTCTGCTCATGCGCCTCCAGGCGTTTCTCCAGGGCGAAGAGCTGTGGGTCCAGGACTGCTTCGTCGGCGCGGCGCCGGATTACCGCATGCCCATCCGCGTCATCACCGACCGGGCCTGGCAGAGCCTCTTCGCTCGCAACATGTTCCTGACGACCGATAACAAGGACGAGCTGCGCCGCCACGTGCCCGAGTTCACCGTCCTCGCCGTGCCGTCCTTCAAGGCCGACCCGCGCGTCGACGGCACTCGTACCGAAACCGCCATCATCCTCAACTTCGAGCAGCGCCTGGCCGTCATTTGCAACACCAGCTACGGCGGCGAGATCAAGAAGAGCATCTTCACGATCATGAACTTCCTGATGCCCCTGCGCGGCGTCATGTCGATGCACTGCTCGGCCAACGTGGGCAAGGACGGCGACGTGGCCTTGTTCTTCGGTCTCTCGGGCACCGGCAAGACCACGCTCTCGGCCGACCCCAAGCGCCGCCTGATCGGCGACGACGAGCACGGCTGGAGCGACGAGGGCGTGTTCAACTTCGAAGGCGGCTGCTACGCCAAGGTGATTCGGCTGTCCGCCGAGCACGAGCCGCAGATTTACCACGCCACGCACAGCTTCGGCACGATTCTCGAGAATGTCGTCTACGACCCGACGTCGCGCCGCATCGACCTCAACGACGACCGCATTACCGAGAACACGCGGGCGTCGTATCCCGTGAGCCTGATCCCCAACACGATCCAGGACGGCTACGTCCGCTCGCATCCCAAGAATGTGCTGTTTCTGACGTGCGACGCGTCGGGCGTCCTGCCGCCGATCGCACGCCTGGACCCCAATCAGGCCATGTACCACTTCATCAGCGGTTATACGTCGAAGATCGCCGGCACGGAGATCGGGCTGGGCATCGAGCCGCAGATCACGTTCAGCGCGTGCTTCGGCGCGCCGTTCATGGTCCACCACCCGTTCTTCTACGCCAGGCTGCTGGCGGAGAAGATGGCCAAGCACAATTGCCGCTGCTGGCTCGTCAACACGGGCTGGACCGGCGGCCGCTTCGGCGTCGGCAAGCGCATCAGCATTCACCACACGCGCAACCTGCTGAACGCGGCCCTGGACGGCAAACTGAATGACGTGAAGTACCGCAAGGACAAGCTGTTCGGCTTCGAGGTGCCGCTGAGCTGCCCGGACGTGCCGCAGGACATCCTGGAGCCGTCGAACACCTGGGGCAACAAGGACGAGTACGGGAAGGCCTACGACGCGCTAGCGGCCCGCTATCTGGAGAACTTCAAGCTCTACAAGGAAGGCTGTCCGGCGGAGGTCGCCGCCGCCGGCCCCAAGCGCCTGTCGCAACTGTGAGGTGGCACCGGCTCCCGCCGGTGGGTCCATCTGTCGCACCAGCCTCCGACCGGTGCGCGAGTGTAGTACCTCGCAAAAAGTGCGACATTCAGAGCTACGACCGTAAGGGAGCGGACCCCTTTTGGCTTCGCGGAAAACCGCTTTCTCACGGTCGCGGCTCGGGCCGGAGCAAGGCGAACCACGCCTTGAGCGATCAGGCCGGGCCGCCTCCAGCTCGGGCAACAACGCCAACGCCTGCTCCAGGCGGGCCTGCTTCTCCCACGCCGCCCGCTCCGACCGCGGCGCCTCGGCCATCGCCGCCTCCCGCACCCCACCGCCGACACAGCCCTGATCCCAGCCGCTCACCACGGAGACACGAAGACACGGAGGAGGACGTGGATGGGGCGCCCGTGACGCGGCCTGGCGAGCGCGCCAGGCGGCCGAGCCTGCGACCCGGGCCTGTGCGTACAATCCGCGCGGACGTTCGGGCTCTTGCCGTGCCTCAGTGTCTCCGTGGTGAACAAAGCCCCCGCCGGGTGCGGCGACCACAGCGCAAAAAAGTGGGCCGGCGGTCGGGACGTGCGGGGGGGGACACGTACGCCGACGCAGTCCGGCCCGGGGTTCGGTGCCGCTGTCCACTTTTATCTTAGGCGGCCCCCGACCGCTTGGCAAGCGCCCGCCCCGTTTTCGCGCGCGGCGCAACGCGATTCGGCGCCGAGCACTCACACAACCTGGGGATCCAGGATTCGAACCTGGACTAACTGATCCAGAGTCAGTTGTGCTACCGTTACACTAATCCCCAATCCGGGCGCGACAGTCTACGCTGGCCCGTCCCGCGAATCAACGGGAAGGCGCCACACGTCTGATAAACCCCGGTCACGCTCACGACGCCGCACTCCGTGTCTCAAACGCGTCCCGCAGACCGTCGCCCACGAAGTTCAACGAGAGCAACGTGACCGCCAGCGCCACGCACGGAAACACCACCAGCCACCAGTCAAACTGAATCGGATTCAGCAGCCGTATCCCGTCGGCCGCCAGCGAACCCCACGTCGCCTGCGGCGGCTGCACGCCCACGCCGAGGAAACTCAGAAACGACTCCTGAAGGATCGCCTGCGGAACCGTGAGCGTGCCAAACACCGCGATCTGGCCCACCAGGTTCGGCAGAATGTGCCGGACGAGAATCCGTCCTGTCGGAATGCCAAGCGCCCGAGCCGCTTCGATGAACGGCTGCTCGCGAAGCGACAGCACCTGCCCGCGCACGACGCGCGCCACCGTGAGCCAGCTCACGCCGCCGATCGCCAGCGCCAGCACGATAAACCGCGACCACTCCGTCCCGATGAGCAGCCGTTGTTCCGCCTGACTGCCGCCCGGCCGCCACTGTTCCAACCACGCGCCCACGGACACCGTGAACAGCATCACCAGCAGCATGTACGGTAGTGCATAGAGTACGTCGACAATCCGCATCATGACGGCGTCGCAACGACCACCGCGATAACCGGCCATCAGCCCGTAAGCGGTCCCGAACCCAACCGCGATCACCGCCACCAGCAGCCCCAGGCTCAGCGAGATCGAACCCCCGTACAGCGTCCGCCACAGCAGACTCCGCCCCAGCTCGTCCGCGCCGAACGGATACGCGCGCGACGGCGGCTGCCGCGCCGCCGGCAAGTCCTGCTGGCGCATCCGCGGCGCCGACCACCCCAGCGTCACAAAGCACGCCGCCGCCATGAGCCCCAGCACACCCAGTGCCACGAGCGCCGCCCGATTCCGCCGATAGCGCCGCCACGCATCGGACCGCCGCGCGTTCATGTCGCTCGGGCCCCCACACGGATGCGCGGATCGACGACGCCGTACAGCACGTCCACGATCAGGTTGAAGCTGGCCAGGAACACGCCGTAGACCATCACGGTCGCCAGAATCAGGCTCTGGTCGCGATTGTTGATCGACTCGACCACGTGGGTGCCCATGCCCGGCACGGTAAAGACCTTCTCGACCACGAACGACCCCGTGAAGATCGCGGCCGCCGCCGGCCCCAGGTAGCTCAGTACCGGCAACAGTGCGTTGCGCAGCGCATGGTCAAACAGCACGCGCGCCTCCGACAGCCCCTTGGCCCGCGCGGTGCGAATGTAATCCTCGGCGTACACGTCCAGCAGCGCCGCCCGCGTCAGCCGCGCAATGTACGCCGCGTACGGGAGCGCGAGCGTGAGCGCCGGCAGAATCGCCTGCGCCGGTCGCCCCCAGCCGCCCACCGGCACGGCGCGGAGCCAGATCGCGACCACCATCAGCAGCACCGATCCGGTCACAAACGTCGGCAGCGATATCCCAATCAGGCAGAACCCGACCGAGAGATGCTCTAACCAGTGTCCGCGCCGCACTGCCGATAGCACCCCGACGGCCAGCCCCAGCATGATCGCCAGCGCCAGCGCCAGCACGCCGAGCTGGAGCGACACCGGCAGCGCCGCGCGCATGATCTCGACGACTGTCCAATCCTCGTACTGGTGCGCCGGCAGATCCTGATCCCACACCAGCCGCTTGGGCCACGTCCAGAAATACCGCACAACCCACGGCTGATCGTAGTTGTACAGCTTCCGCTTGGCCGCCAGCACCTCCGGCGACAGTTCCTTCTCGCCCTCCAGCCCCTCGCCCGGCGTCGCCGTCACGAGCAGCACGGCGCCGCCGTACATGAGCAGCAGCACGAGGGGGAACGTGAGCAAGCGGCGCAGCACAAACCGCAGCATGCCCCGGATTATGCCCTGTGTCACGGCTCTTGAGCAGTGCATGAACCCGTGTGCCAGTGCTCTTGAGCAGTGGCCCCGGCGCGGCTTCACGAGTGTGGAAATCCCAGGCCGGCGCAAATGCGTTGCGCCAGACGGTCGGGGATCTCCGTATGTCGTGGGATCGTCTGAACGGCCCCGTTCGCGGGGTTAAGCCAAAGGGAGTGTCGGCTGCCTTCGCGCTTCAGGACGCACCCGTGCCGACGCAGATGTCGCAGCAGCGCGGTGCGTTTCAACGCACGACCACCGTTTCGCGAATCGCGTCTGCCGGGACGCCGGCCAGACCCTGCTCGCGACGATCCTCGAGAATCAGGCGGATCGCCTCCGCCAGGCTCTCGCGGCACTCTTCTAATGTCCGCCCCTGTCCGTTCGCGCCGGGCACCTCCGGGCAGTAGCCGATGTACCATTCGCCGTCCCGCTCGAAGACGCCGGTGAACTCGTTCGTCATGCATGACTCCTACGAGCCTGATTGTACCTGTCGCGCCGGCACACCGATAACGACGTTGATGGCGCTTCCGCGGCTCAAGAACACGGAACGGGGCGCCGATAACGCTTCTGGCTTGGTTCGGGTTGCAGAGGGTTTCCCATGGCCTCCATTGCTGATCGTGAGTATCGTGGCTCCGTCGTGATCGGCCGCTTTCTGTGGCGTACACGACACGTTTTCTGCGACTTTTGCCGCAAGCACGGCCTGCCGGGCATGTTTATCGCGGGCCGCCAGGGGTACGTCATCCGGTTACCAGGCGGCCGAGAAAGCCTCATCGGCGGAACGTGTGCCGCCACCCACTGCAAACTGCAATACGCGGGGCGCGCATTGACCGTCAAGCCGCAGCGCGCCATCTGGGTGCCACTTATCGATCGCCGACCACGTCGTTTGGACGAACCGAGACCGCCGGCGCGCGGCTGAGTTGCCACCGCCACACGCACAGCGACCACGCAACTCCCACGATTGCCATCGTCAGGCCGATGACGGCAGACTTCGCTCGCTCGGCCTCGTCATCCCAAGCGGATCGAGCGCGGCGTTGAGCTGCGCTTCCGGCAGCACGTTCTTTTCGAGAGCGATCTGACGGACGGTCTTGCCGGTCTCGGCGGCCTCCTTGGCGATGGCCGCCGCTGCGTCGTAGCCGATCAACGGCGCCAGACTTGTACACATCGCGAGCGACTGCTCGATCAGCGCCGCGCACCGCTGCCGGTCGGCCTGCAACCCCGCGACGCATTTGTCCACAAACACGTTGCACACATTGCCCAGCAGCCGGATCGACTCCAGCAGGTTGTACGCCATCACCGGCATCCCCGTGTGCAGCTCGAAGTTGCCCAGCGTGGCGGCCGCGTACGTCACCGCCGCGTCGGCCCCAATCACCTGTGCGCAAACCTGCATCACGGCCTCGCACATCACCGGGTTCACCTTCCCCGGCATGATCGAACTGCCCGGCTGCGTCGCCGGCAGAACCAGCTCACCCAGCCCGCACCGCGGCCCGCTCGCGAGCCAGCGGATGTCGTTGGCGATCTTCGTCAGGCTGACCGCGATTGTCTTGAGCACGCCCGCCGTGCCGACCAGCGCGTCCTTGGCTGCCTGCGCCTCAAAGTGGTCTTGGGCCTCGTGAAACGACTCGCGTGTCTCGTGGTTGATGATCTCGCACACCCGCTTGGCGAACTCCGGATGCGTGTTGATCCCCGTCCCCACCGCCGTCCCGCCGACCGGCAGCTCCCGCAGCGTGATGAGCTTGCTCAGGATCCGCCGATCGGCGTGCGCGATCTGCGCCGCGTAGCCGCTGAATTCCTGGCCGAGCCGGATCGGCGTCGCGTCCATCAAGTGCGTGCGGCCGATCTTGACGATGTCGTCGAACTCGGCGGCCTTGGCCTTCAGCGCGTTGTGCAAACGGTGCAACGCCGGCATCAGGTCGGCTTTGAGCGCCTCCACCACCGCCACGTGAATCGCCGACGGGATCACGTCGTTCGACGATTGCCCCATGTTAACGTGATCATTCGGATGTATGCGCTGTAGCGCCGGCCCTCCGTGGCCGGCGCCGGCCATCTGCATCGCCCGGTTCGCGATGACCTCGTTGGCGTTCATGTTCGTGCTCGTACCCGAACCGGTCTGGAACACGTCGAGCACGAAATGCTCGTCCAGCTTGCCGTCGACGACCTCCCGCGCGGCCAGCTTGATGTAGCCCGCGAGCGCGTGGTCGAGCCGTCCCAGCGATTCATTCGCCATCGCGGCGGCGTACTTGATCAGCCCCAGCGCCCGGATGAACCGCCGTCCGAACCGGTACCCGCTGATCGGAAAGTTGAGCACGGCCCGCTGCGTCGACGCCCCCCACAACGCCTCCGCCGGCACTTCCATCTCGCCCATCGAGTCCCGTTCGATCCGCGTCTGCGGCATGGTCGTCCCTTCCTCGATTCCTCGCTCGTAAACGGAGTGTAGCCGCTTCGCGCGCCGACGCGAGCTCCGAGGCGCGGGCGCCAGCCCGCGCTCATTCCGTGCGGGGTCGCGCCCGGCGGCGTTCGTGTTTCCAGGACGTGGCCTGCGCCAAGCGGCGGCTCGCGCCGCCGCCTCGGACAGCCCATCACACCCGACAACGTGACAACGCATCACGGTACCGTGCGCTGGATCGCCGGCGACGTTCCTGTTTGCGTCGCCGGGGCGCTGGTCGCTGTCGTCGTGGTCTGACTCGCCGGCGCCGCGCCGAATCCCGCCGGCACCGGCAGCAGGCGCCGAAAAACCTCGTCGGCGACTTCGTCCTGCCCGAACGCCAGCGGCCGCCCGTCCGCCGGCGCCCACACCAGAAAGCTCCCGTCGTCCGGCACTACACGCGCCCGCAGCACCCCGCCCGGCGCGCTCCACTCCAGCACGGCCACCGTTTGCGACGGGAAAAACCCCATCGTCCCATCCGCCCGCCGCGCGAACTTCACCGTCGCGAACTCCAGCTCCTCCCGCCCGTCGCCATTCACGTCGCGCCAGCGCGGTTCAATGCGGATCACCTGCCGTACCCGGCCTGAGCCAT
>Ga0214473_10009475_pt1 | contig 11506 bp, 11 predicted proteins | sample RVTome_7_FD_203509 | JGI IMG/M metagenome (GOLD analysis project Ga0214473, IMG submission 203509) | Soil microbial communities from uranium-contaminated site in the Upper Colorado River Basin, Wyoming, United States - RVT98D197 | ecosystem: Environmental > Terrestrial > Soil > Contaminated >...
CATGGTAGCGGTCGACGATCGTTTGGGGAGATGTTTTTTCCTGTTCCGCGGTGATCGTGATCGGCACACCGTGTTCATCCGAACCGCAGATGAACAGGACGTCTCTCTTCCGGGACCGATTGTACCGCACGTAGATATCCGCCGGCAAGTACGCGCCGGCGATGTGACCGAGATGAATCTTGCCGTTCGCGTAGGGCAACGCCGCGGTGACGAGCAGGGGGGCGTTATGTCGTTTTCGTTGCGCCATCAGTGAACGTGTCGCGTCAGGGATTCCCGGATCGAGAGAGAGAGAGTCATCAGAATGAGCGGAATATACACATTTTTGTTCAGAAGGGAAACAGCATTGTCGACGCCCAGGACTGTCCCGTGGTAGTCGAATTCCGGAAAACGCTCCGCGAATTTTCGGATGGAATCCCGGTAGTCGACGTTGACGATCGCCGCGTAGTCTTCATGAAGACAGAGTGCATCCCGTAACCAGAACTGGAGAATGTGAAGGAACTGTTCCATCTGATTCCTGTCGTATTCCCGTGCGAGGGTCTCGAGGAAAGAGCCGATTTCCGCCTCGTCGCCGTTGTGCAGCACGCGGAGGTATTCGACGACCCTCTCGCGCGGTTCCTGGAGGTCGACCTCAAGCAGTCCATCGGCCCGGGATATGCTTCCGTGCGCGAGCCGGGCGACGAGTTCGGCCTGGGAAGAACTCGCGGCACGGCGTTGTTGCAAGAAGTGCGAGATCTCCTTCTCGGAAAGTACGTCGAAGCGAACCGTCTGGCAGCGCGACGCAACCGTCGTGAGGAGTTGGTCTTTATGGGCCGTCGTGAGAATGAGCATGGTATCTTCGCGCGGCTCTTCGAGCGTCTTTAGCAGCGCGTTCGAGGATTCAGCGTTCATATATTCGGCATCAAGCACAAGGATTACTTTCTTCCCGGTCCGGTAGGTTGTCAAAGCAGCTTCGCGCTTGATATCGCGGATGCTGTTGACCTTGATCGTTGTCGCTTTGGGAATAGAAATCGCGTGATACCGGTTTTCCGCTTTCAGCCGGGTCTGTTCGCGGATGTTGTCGAGGTCTTCCTGACTCAGTTTTGCCAGAGGGAGGTCGCCCGATTTCTCGCCTTTCCCGACGGGAAGCGGAAACACCAGGATAAGATTTGGATGTTGGAGTGTTGCAAATCGCAGACAGCTTTCACACCGGTCGCAGGCTGAATCCCCCCCGACTTCACAATTCAGAACTTTTGCGAGCTCGATTGCCATCGCGTCTTTTCCAACCCCCTCCGGTCCATGGAAGAGATACGCGTGCGGCAGTTTCCGTGAGCCGAGCGCGCCTTTGAGCAGCGTCTTGACTCGTTCCTGACCAACGATCGAATCCCAGCTCATGCGTGGTCCTTTTAGAAAGCGTGACCGAGTCCGAAGTGGAGCACGCCGTTGGACAGGATGTCTCCGAAGAACCGTTTCTGGAAAATCCACTGTTTGCCGGCATTTTCTTTGGGATCGTAGATACGAAACCCAAAGTCAACCCGGAACGGGCCGAACAGCGTTTCGTACCGTATCCCGAGGCCGGCGGCGAGCGCAATGTCTTTTGTTTTGAACGTGGCAAGGTCCGACCAGACGTTTCCGGCGTCAAGAAAGTACACGATCCAGAAATTGTCGAGGTTCATGAACCACAGTTTTCCGAATCCCCGGAAGTAATTTATCCTCATTTCATAACTTCCTTCGAGCATAAAATTGCCGCCGAACTGTAACTCGTCATCGGGCATTGCGCCCAGGTCGCGCGATTTCCATCCCCTGACGCTCCCGCTTCCCCCGCCGAAAAATCTCCTGTTCAGCGGAATGCGGATCGAGGAATCTCTCCTGCTCTCGCCGTACTTGTCCTGATACCCGGTCCTGAACTTGAAGGCGTAAATGTTGTAGCGCGTGTGCGTCACGTCTTCGTACCATTTCCCGAGAAGCACAATCTTGTAGAACTGCGTGAACGGCAGGTCCGGTTGCACACCTTTCAAGACTGTCGGCAGGACGCCCGACTCCTCAAGCGTGACGCTTCGCAGGTGGCCCTGGGAAGGAGAGAAAATATCGTTGGTCTTGTCTTGTTGAAGCGTCAGACTGAGAATCGAGTTAAATTGAGGACGTTCTTCTTCCCGCATCCGGCTCACGATATCCTGGTTGGCGGTTGTATCCTCGAGAAACTGCACGCTGACCCGCTCCAGCGTCCACTCCAGGAACCCGTACGTGGTCTCACTGAAACGATCCGTGACGCCCATCTTGTTCCGGACGATCGGAAGGACGTAGAGGTTCTGCTTTTCCGCGCTGAGCAGGAACGACCAGGTCCCGCTAAGGCTCCGCGTGAACAGGTAGGGTTGGGCAAGGGAGAACTGGAGTTCGAGAGCGCCGAGAACGGAGGGATCCCGCAGCCCTGCCCCGCTGAACACGCTTTCGAAGTTCCAATCCTGAATCGATTGTGTCCGGAACCGCGCTTGGGCGTTGAAGATGCGCGCATCCCCGAAAAAATTCCGGTTCGTGTATCCTACTCCCAACCCGAGGTTGAACGCATTGTTTTCGTCTGAGACAGTCAAGCCGGGGCTGAGTTCATGCTTGTCGCGCGGGCGCACGGCCACCTGGACGGGCACGATGCCGGTCGATTCAGCCTCAGCCGTCGGCGTGGCGTCGATGCGTGCGGCCTCGAAAATCCCCAGGCGGTTGACGTTTCGTTCGCTCGATATTCTCTTTTCGACGCTGTAAATCTCCTTCGGTTCAAAGTCGAGCTGGCGAAGAACGATATCGTCTGTGATGTCTTCGCGGGGAGGGTCGACGATTACGGAAACGGAACCGAACCGCAACCGGTGGCCTGTCGTGAACGCCATGACGACGCTCACCCGGCCGGTCGAAAGGACCCGGGTGACCGATGAGCGCTCCCTGTCGTACCGCGCCGTCGGATACCCTCCGTTTTCCAGCACGTGCAACACCCTGGTGATTTCGTCGATGACCCTTGCCTGTTCGAAGGTGTTTCCCGCTTCAATCCTCGGCTCGCCGTACACCTGTCCCGCGATATCCGAAGGAAGTTGTTCCAGACCGACGTACTTCATGTTATCGATGGCCGACGGCCGGTTTTCTTCTATGAGCAACGTCAGAGAGCAGGATGCCTCTGATGAGTCGATAGCGACGCTGTCGCGGATCCGAACGTCGAAGTACCCGCGTTCCTGGTAAAAGGTTTTCAACCGGCCGATGTCGAGAATGAGAAGATTCGGATCAAAATACTCAGGCTTCGAGCCCAATTTGTCGCCAAAGAGGTTGTACAGAAACTGGGAAAAGGAGCCGGGGGTTTCGCGTTCGAACATCACCTCCAGAAGGTCCTCGTCGTCAAAATGATCGTTGCCGATAAACTGCAACCTTTGGACTTCGAACGCGGACGGATGTTCTTCCTGAGACTGGGCCGGGCCGGCGACACAGAGCAGCAGGACAACCAGGCAGCATTGGTGAAATCGCATGTTCATCGATGAAACAAAAAACCCATCCTCGACGCGAGGATGGGGTAGCGAGTTAGTTAAACATTCCGCTAACGTCGTTATCGCAGCATGGGGGCGTCAGTATTCGCTCTCGTCACCAAAAAAGAAATCCTCGTCGGTGGGATACTCGGGCCAGATATCCTCTAAAGTCTCGTACGGCTCGTCTCCTCCCTCAAGTTCCTGAAGGTTCTCGACCAATTCCACGGGCGCGCCGGTCCGGATCGCGTAGTCAATCAGTTCCTCCTTCGTCGCCGGCCATGGAGCATCGAGAAGGTACGAGGCAAGTTCCATTGTCCAAATCATCTATACCGATAACCTCTTTCAATTCGTTGCCGCCAGCAAAGACTGGTAGTCCCGGGGCATGACGTCATCCATGAAATAGTCGATCGGGTTCTTCTTGACTCCCCGATACCGGATTTCGTAGTGCAGGTGCGGGCCGCTGACGAGTCCCGTTCTTCCGCTGAGTGCAATCAAGGTGCCCCGCTTCACGCGCTGGCCTTCCTTGACGAGTATTTTCGACAAATGCGCGCACAACGACTGGTAGCCGTAACCATGATTGATGAGCACGGCATTCCCATAGCCTCCGCCGCTATGCGTCGCGTATTCGACGGTCCCGTCTCCGGAAGCGTACACGGGAGTGCCAACATCCGCGATGATGTCCAAACCTTCATGCGTCCTGTAAATACCGAGCACGGGGTGCATTCGCAAACCGAACCCCGCCGGCGAATAGTATCCTTCCATCGGTTTCAAGGCCGGGACGCATGCGAAGTACTCCTTGTTGTACTGGTACTTCTTGTAAATCTCGTCGTAACTGATCTTCTGAAGATGAATCTCACGTGAGATTTTGTCGAGTAGCACTGTTGAGTTGCTCAAAAGGCTCTGCGCATCACGTGACGACACGCCGAAATCCTGCGCAACGCTGCGGCCACCAGTACCGGCACGCCGGGTATCTTCATCGATCCTCGGCAGGTCAACCATCAGCCGTAGTTCATTGGTCCGGTCGTTGAATCGGTTCAGCGTCTTCTCGACATCACCCATCTGCACGATGAGCCGTTGCATCTCCTGTTTCAAGACGGCATTCTCATGGGTCAACGTCTTGATTCGATTGTAACCCAGACCGAGGAAATCATAATAATAGTGGTTCACTGCCAGCAGGACGAGCATCGAGACGGCGGTGAGCCCGAGAAGGACGAGCGAGAATTTGGCGCGGAAAAAGCGTACTTCTCGGTAGTCGAGATGCTTCTCGGAGACGTAAAAGAATCTGGTCCTTGCTCGCTGTAGAAACATGTACCGTACGATGGGTTACACGACATGTGATCAACCCTCCTACCAACCGCTCTGAAGGAAAAACTGCTGGATAATATGAAATTGTACTTAGTTTGTCAAGGACAATTTCGCAAAATCGCGGACTTATTCGAAATCGTGCTCGAAATAGTCAATTACCCGCGCGCGCGCCTGTTTGTTCTTTTCGCCGATGACAACCTCGAGTCGTTTTGCAAACTCTTTCGCCGAATCGTACCCGTAATGTTTCAACAAATAGTTCAACGCGATCACCTCGCATATTACCGTAATGTTCTTTCCGGGGAAAATGGGGAGCCGGACGTGTGGGATTTCGATGTCGAGTATCTTGATAATCGCGTTGTCCAGGCCGGTCCGCGTATATTCTTCATCTGCTTTCCAGTCCAGGAGCTCGACAACAATCTCGACCCGTTTCTGGAACCGGATGGCCCGGATACCGAACATGCTCCGGACGTCGATCAGCCCTAGTCCGCGTATTTCCATGAAGTGCTTCACAAGATCCGTTCCGGCGCCCATGAGAATATTTTCCCCCTTGCGGGTGATCATCACGACGTCGTCCGCTACGAGGCGGTGTCCCCTTTCGACGAGGTCAAGAGCGACCTCGCTCTTGCCGATTCCCGAACGGCCGACCACGAGGACACCGATGCCGTAGACATCGACGAAGGATCCGTGGACCGTGGTCTGCGGCGAGAACTGATCATCCAGGTAATCGCTGATGAGATAGACGAATTTCGTCGTCTCAAGCGACGTCTGAAAGATCGGTACATTCTTCTTCGCCGCCAGCTCCAGCAATTCCGCGTCGAGAACATTGCTGCTTGTCACAATGATGCAGGGAATATCGAATCGGAGAATGGTCTCAAACGCCTTGTACCGCTTGTCAGGTTTCAGCTGGTTGAGATACTTGATCTCCGTGTTTCCGCAGATCTGAACGCGGTTGAAGGTGAACAACTCGACGTAGCCCGCAAGGGCAAGTCCCGGACGGTGAATGTTCTTGTCGACGATCTCTTTTTCAAAGCCGACCTGGCCGTTCAGCAACTTCAGCTTAAGACGGCCTTTGTTGCCTTCGAACAGGAATCCGACCGTTATGCTTTTCTTCTTCGTGTCCTGCGATTTGTCAAGTTTCACCATAGGCCTTACTCGTAGTGTTCAGACAACCTTTGCCTGGACCTGACGAACTTTCTTCCGGTCTTTTGCCCGCAACTTCGACTTGTACGTGTCCAGCCGGCGTTCGATCTTCTCGAGGACGAGATCGACCGACTTGACGAAATCGTCGGAGCTTTCGACGGCGCTCAGAATCGTCCTGTTGACGTGGACGTTCAACTCAGCTTTCTTAATGCTGTTGGTCGGCCTGTCGAAACTCAGAATAATATCGCACCGGCGAATGCCGTCGAAATACCTGTCGAGTTTTTTTACGGCACCTACGGCGTGATCCTTGAGTTCCGCATGCGCCCGGAACCGCCGCGCGGTGAAATGAATTTCCATAAGCAGTTCCCTATGCCTTTGGATGAGCCTGTTCGTAAATCCGTTTCAAACGATCGACGCTCACGTGGGTATAGATCTGTGTCGTCGAGAGGTTCTCGTGCCCCAGAAGATCCTTGACCGCGCGCACGTCGGCCCCCCGATTCAACAGGTGCGTGGCGAAGGAGTGGCGCAGAACGTGCGGGCTCTTCTTCTCGATATCCGAAACTCTCGCGATGTATTTCACGACGATCAGATACACTGCGGCGGGGTAGATTCTCTTTCCACGGGATGAAAAAAACAGAGCATTCTTCTCCGACCCGTCTCCTGCCGTCAACTCCTGCCTTCGTTCCAGATACCGCTTGAGCGCCGCGGCCGCGGACCGACCGAAGGGAACGATGCGCTCTTTAGAGCCTTTCCCGAAAACCTTGACGGTGCCGTTACCCCAATCGATATTCCTCAGATTGAGTCCCACCAGTTCGCCGACGCGCATCCCCGTTCCGTAGAGAAGTTCGAGGATCGCTGCGTCCCGCAAACCCCGTACCGTGGATTTATCGGGGAGCTCCATCATCTTCGCGATGCTTTCTTCTTCAAGGTAAAACGGCAGGGTCTTGGGGGTCTTCGGCGTCGATATGTTTGCCGCGGGATTACTGTCCAGCACCCCCTTCCGGACGAGGAATTTGAAGAATGAGCGCAGGCAGGCCAGCTTTCGCGCTATGCTTTTCTTCCCGAATCCCCTCTCCAACAGTCCGCCCAGGAAATGGCGGATTGTCTCGCGGTCGATTTCCGAGAGCGTGACGGGTGCCGCGCCGGTGACGTGAGAGAGAAATTCCTGGAACTGCGTGAGGTCCTCACGGTACGCGGTGACGGTGTTCGACGAGTAATTGCGTTCGTTTTCCAGGTACTCGAGAAACGACCGGATGTGTCGTTCGAACCCGGCCATCAGTTCGCCACGGCAGATTCTTCCTTCATGACTTCGGCCTTGCAGGAGGGGCATTTCAAATAGTCCCCTTTCTTCTGAGAAAACTTCTCTACCATGTATGGATTACCGCAGGTGTCGCACGGCCGGTCGACAGGCTTATCCCAGGAGGCAAAATCGCACTCCGGATACCGGGAACAACCGTAGAAATTTCTCCGGCGTTTCGTCCTTCGTTCGATAACGTCCCCTGCCTTGCATTTCGGACATTTCATGCCCATCCCGATGGGTCTTGTATTCTTGCACTTCGGGTAATTCGAGCACCCGAGGAACGTCCCATACTTCCCACCCCGGACGATCATATCGCCCCCACACACGTCGCACTTGATGCCGTCGAGGTGTTGGTGTTTCTCCCGGTCTTCCGGGAGGGGCTTTGTGTTCTTGCACTGGGGGTAACCGCTGCACGCCATGAAGCGGCCATTACGCCCCCACTTGATCACCATGGCACGTCCGCAGACATCGCATTTCTCGTCGGTGACTTCCTGCATCGATTTCTTGATGGCGCTCGTGTTTTTCTGGAGTTCCTCGAGGTCTTTGCTGAATGGATGGTAGAAATCATCCAGGACCCGTTTGTACGAACTTTTTCCCGCCGCGATCGTATCCAATTCGCTCTCCATTTTCGCGGTAAACTTCACGTTGAAGATGTCGGGGAAACTCCGCACGAGCAACCGGTTCACCTCCATCCCAAGGTCGAGTGCGTAGAGTTTCCGGTCCTTGGCCTCGACATACTTGCGGTCGATGATCGTACTCACGATGAGGGCGTACGTGCTCGGCCTGCCGATGCCCAGCTGCTCCAGGTCTTTGACGAGCGTCGATTCCGTGTACCGCGCCGGGGGACGTGTGAAGTGCTGGTTGGGATACACGTTTTGCAGTGAGGCGCGTTCGCCGACCCTGAGATTCGCCGGTATCTTGGATGTCGGGTCTTCGTCATCTTTCTCGCCGTTTTGCTCGGCGAGGTCATCGTACACCTGCAAGAATCCCCGGAACTGAGGGACGGAACCCGTCGCGCGGAACACGTACTCGCCGCCTTTGACGTCGACCGTTATCTGCTCGAACGAAGCCGGGTTCATCTGCGAAGCGACGAACCGGTTCCATATGAGTTCGTACAATTCATAGAGATCGTTGTCGAGATACTTCTTGACTTTCTTCGGAGTGTGGGCGATGCTCGTGGGACGAATCGCTTCGTGCGCGTCCTGCGACGCTTTTCCTTTCTTGAACAACCGCGGTTCCTTCGGCAGGTAGTCGCCGCCGTAATTCTCGTAGATGTACTGTCGAACGCCGAGCACAGCTTCATCGCTGAGGCGCGTTGAATCGGTCCTCATGTACGTGATAAGTCCTACGCTCCCCTCGTCGCCCAGCTCCTGGCCTTCATACAATTTCTGGGCAAGGGTCATTGTTCGTTTGGCGCTGAACCGCAGACGATTGGCGGCTTCCTGCTGGAGCGTGCTGGTGATGAACGGGGCGGGCGGATTCCGTTTGACGATCTTCTTCTTCACGTCGTGTATTGCGAAGTGCTGTCCGGAGATGTCCGAGACCAGACCCCGTGCGGCGGTTTCATCGGAGATCTTCGGCTCTTCATCGCCGATCCGGAAGAGTTTCGCAAGGAACGCATCGCTTGCGGAGGTTTTGAATTCGCCGATGATCGACCAATACTCCTGCGGCACAAATTTCTTGATCGCTTCTTCGCGTTCGCAGATGAGGCGGAGAGCCACCGATTGCACGCGTCCCGCCGAAAGACCGTAATAAATCGTTTTCCATACGAAGGGACTCACCTTGTATCCGACAATCCTGTCCATCACACGGCGGGCGCGTTGGGATGTGACGAGTTTATTGTTGATCCTTGCCGGACGTTCCATCGCCTGCTTGATCCCGGACTCCGTGATCTCGTGGAACAGAACGCGGAAGATGTTCTTGTTCACGTCGTCGATTTCTTCTGCGATGTCGGATGCTATGGCTTCACCCTCCCGGTCCGGGTCCGTCGCGATGTACACGCTTTTCACCTTTGCGGCGGACTCTTTCAGCGCGGCGATGACTTCTTCTTTCCCCTTGATCGTCTCAAACGTCGGCGCATAGCCGTCGTCCACGTCGACGCCAAGCTGGCTTTTCGGGAGGTTCTTGATATGACCGACCGTGGCCTTGACCACGTAGTCTTTCCCCAGGTACTTGTTGATCGTTTTCGCCTTTGAGGGCGATTCGACTATGACGAGCGATTTATCCATTTCAAATAAATGTCCTCCCTTGAATGTATGGTGTGTTGCTGTTTCTTCGTTCTGTCGTCGTATCCGATTAAATGCAGAATGCCGTGGGTGACCAATCGATGAATTTCCTCGCGGGCACCCACTCCGTACTCACGAGCCTGGCGGGCCGCCTGGTCCAGGTTCACGTAAACCTCTCCTTCAAGGTCACTCCCTTCCTGCAGGGGAAAGCTTATGACATCCGTCACGCCGTTGTGAGCCAGGTACGTCTTGTTCAAGTTCCGAATCTTTCTATCATCAACAAAAACAATACTGAGTTCCCGAACGCCCACTCTTTCCGCCTGAGCGATCTTCCTCACGAGCTTTTCGACTGTTTTTCTCGGAACGGTTCTCCGGGCGTGGGCATTGATGACGAGAATTCTTCCGCGCATATCATTCCCCGTCTCCGCAACAAAAGCCCCCATTGGAAAATTTCCTGGTGTACGGGTTTCTCAATCGGGGCGAAGATACCACTTCCTGCAATCGTTTCGATTCTCTCGACGTTGCGTCTCCTCGTTGTTTGAACTGTGCCGTTATCGTGTTTGTTCCGCGTTCCGGTTGCAAATATACTACGCCGGAACGCCTTTGTCAAGTACCTCAAAGAATAATCTCCATCTCCTCCGCAGCCGCCACGCACTCCAAGTGAAGCTTCTGCTTCTTGATTTCATCCCTGCACAGCCGGAGGATCTCATCCACCTTCTCGTCGTTGTGTGCCGGATCATGATGGAACAGGACAAGTTTCTTGACTTCTCCTTCCGTTGCAACCTTCAACGTGAACAAGAAGTGTGAATGACCCCACGTTGTGTGGTCGGCGTATTCCTCCGGAGTGTACGTGGCGTCGTGAATCAAGACGTCGGTACCCCGCACAAAATCGTATATGCGTTGATTCGGGTCCGCGCCGGTGTTCATGTATCGTTCCACGATCCATGGTTCAATGTTTCTCTTCATGGTCTCGTTGGACCGATCGAACGGCTCATTATCGCTTATGTAGACGATGGATTTCTTCCCGGTCCGAATGCGGTAGCCCAGGGCAAACGAAGGGTGGTTGACAAAGATCGTGTTGACCGTCGCCCCGAACACACCGAATTCCTCTTCCCCCACGCGGCGAAACTGAATGTCTGCCTTCAGCTCGTCCCACTGAATCGGAAAGTATATCTTGTTCATCTGGTCTGCGACCATCTTGTACAACGATACTCTGTCGGACTCTCCGCCGACAATCGTGATCCGGTTCCCTTCCCTGTAAACCGGCCTGAAGAACGGAAACCCCTGGATATGGTCCCAATGAGGGTGTGTAATGAGGATGTAGGTTTCCAGCCGGCCGTCGGGCATAAGCGCTTCGCCCAGTGCGCGGATTCCCGTGCCTGCATCCAGGATAATCAGCTTATTGTCGTCGAGACGGACTTCAATGCAGGGGGTGTTTCCTCCATAACGGGCGGTATGTCTCCCCGGCGTCGGGACGGAACCACGCGTTCCCCAGAATCTAATTCTCATACGAATGCGCTTCAGCGATACGTTTGAACGTACTCGACATAGTGTTTCGCAGACTGCTCAATCGAAGACTTTTCGTCATTTGTCAGAGTCCGCACGACCTTTGCCGGCACTCCGGCGAGAAGGACGCCCGCAGGGAATTTCGCATTCTCTCGCACAACGGATCCGGCCGCTATCAGCGAGTAACCCGAAATCTCAGTGTTGTTGAGGAGGATTGCCCCCATCCCGACGAGACAACAATCGGCGATCGTGCAGCCGTGCAGGATGGCGCCGTGTCCGACAGTAACATCCGAACCGACGTGCAAGGCATACTCACGGTGTTGCACGTGCAAGACGCAATTATCCTGAATGTTCGACCTGTCGCCAATGCGAATCGAATTCACATCCCCCCGGACAACCGCGTTGAACCAGACGCTCGAGTGCTTTCCGATCAGCACATCGCCGATGATGTGAGCGCTTTCGACGACGAAAGCGGTCGGATCAACGGTCGGCGTTCTCCCGTGGTGCGCATGAATCATTTGGGGCCTTTTTCAACGTAAGCCGGCGGAGCCCAGCCT
>Ga0214473_10009476_pt1 | contig 11504 bp, 14 predicted proteins | sample RVTome_7_FD_203509 | JGI IMG/M metagenome (GOLD analysis project Ga0214473, IMG submission 203509) | Soil microbial communities from uranium-contaminated site in the Upper Colorado River Basin, Wyoming, United States - RVT98D197 | ecosystem: Environmental > Terrestrial > Soil > Contaminated >...
GATCCTTTCGGTCGGTGGACGGCGAGGGGCGGAGCCTACCGGGTGGTTCCCCAGCGCCACCGGACGGAATCTGGGCTGAGCGACAAGCGGCATGGCGCGGGGCTCTCTCACTACCGCTCACGCTCTGGGCGAGTCTGCACCCACCCCGGATGCGACCGGCCCACCGTTGGTGTGACGCCCACCACCGTGTCCATTGGGCCGAGTGGGCCGAACAATCTCGACAACCTGCGCCTCCTCTGTCGCCGACACCACCGGATGGTCCACGAAGGCCGATTACCCGAACGGGAGTAGTGCCCGGTCCGGACAAATACCGACCGATCCCGTTCACGTGCCGGGCCGGGTCCCTCAGGAGGCGTACCCTTCAGGGTGGTTCGATGCTGATGATGCCGAAGCTGCGGTCGAGACAGGCGCTCATACTTCTCCTCGTCCTCGTCACCGCCTGCGGCGGTCCCGGCGCCGTCGATCTCGACACGACCTTCCCGGCTCCGACGGCGGCTCCGACGACGACCACGACCACGAGAGCCACGACCACGACCACGTCGACCACCACGACCTTGCCTCCCACTACTACGACGACAGTGCCTCCGGCGATACCCGTTGTCGGCTGGGAGGGCGACGGCATCAGCGAGGTGTCGGTAACCGTCGAGTTCGACTACCCGTCGTGGACGGCCGATCTCGTTGCATCCCTAGAGGACGCCCTGGAAGTGATCGGACTCGACGCCGTACCGCAGGCCGACGCGGCGCTGCACATCGAACTCAAGGGCACCCCCCGGTCGGCCCAGTACACGGACCTTGGCACCTGCTACACCGGCGCCCGGCTCACCGGGACCGCGCGACTCTCCACTCTGGGGATGGAAGACCTCCAGGCGAACATCGAGGGGAGCGTCTCGGCCCCGTTTCTCATCTACCCGAGCGAGTGCGGTGATGGTCCGGAGGACTCGCCGTTCGACGGTGCGTTCGAGATTCCGCTCGTAGGCACGATCGGCAAGTTCTTCGGCGTTGAAGCCGTGCCCTATTTCGCCGAGGTTGTCCACCGAGACGTGTCCGGGGACACCACCCGCATCTTTGCCGTGAAGCAGGCTGCGCTCGATGCGTTTCTCGCCTTGGATCACGATGGCATCGCAACCCAGGACGCCTACCTGTTCCTCGACGCTGCCATCTGGTCGATCATCCTGCTGGAGCCGGATCCCGAGTTCCAGGATGACGCCAGTCGCGCGTACGAGCGCGCCCTGCGCAAGGTCCTCCTCGGCTACTCGGACACAGACTTCGGCTTCGGGGATCCCGACTCGCTGGCGATCTGGCAGACCTGGCTCGACGAGTGGTGGGCGGCGAATATCGGCGAGGACCCTTCCGAATAGCCGGTGCCTACCCTTTCCCCGATGTCCCTTCCGGCCCACGAACTGAACCGTCTCCGGCACGCCGTCGCCGGCCGATCGGCGGCGCGACTGCTGCTCGACCTCGCCCTCAGTCCTGCTGAGCAGGTCCGCCTCGACGAACTCATCGCCAGGCGGGAGGCGGGTGAGCCACTGCAGTACCTCGAGGGGACGGTCGACTTCGGGCCGCTGACCCTCAAGATCGACGAGCGGGCGCTCATTCCCCGACCGGAGACCGAACGTCTCTGGGAGGAGGCGGTCCGCTCGCTCGGCGCGGCCGGGCCTGGCACCGTGATCGTCGATCTGGGCACAGGGTCGGGATGCCTTGCCATCGCCCTCAAGCACGCGTTCGGTGAGGCCCAGGTGTACGCCACCGACGTCAGCGAGGACGCCCTGTCGTTGGCCAAGGAGAACGCCGCCATCACCGGCCTCGAGGTGACCTTTCTCCGCGGTGATCTGTTCGCACCGCTTCCGGAGGGACTGGCAGGTCGCATCGACCTCGTGGTGTCCAACCCTCCGTACGTCGCCGACGGCGACGACCTCCCTGCCGAGATCCGCGACCACGAGCCGCATCAGGCGCTCTATGCCGGGCCGGAGGGGACCGAGGTGCTCGCCCGGATCGCCGACGAGGCGTACTGGATGGTTGGCGTCGGCGGCTGGGTCCTGTGCGAGATCGGTGACGGGCAGGCCGCCAGGGCCGAGCATCTGTTCAACGCCTACGACCGCGAGGTCCGCAAGGACCTCTCAGGTCGGGATCGGATCCTGGTGGCGCGCAAGGGGGCGAGTTGTTGTCTGTGATCGGCCGACCACGTCGGCCGAGCGATGAGCGAGAGGCGACGAGCGAAACCCGTCATTCAGCTCACCACGCGATTTCGCCCATCGCTCATCGCCAATCGCGGCGGGCCCCGTCGTGACGGGAATCGAGGAGGCACTGGCGGCACTGGGCCGCGGCGAGGTCATCGGCCTCCCCACCGACACCGTCTACGGGATCGGCGCCGCCCCGATGAACCATCGCGCCGTCGAATCGCTCTACAGGGTCAAGGGCCGTGGTGACGACAAGCCGATTCCAATTCTGGCCGCGTCCCTCGTCGACGCCCGCGGATTCGGGCTCATCGACGACGCGGTCGCCGCCCACTGGCCGGGCGCCCTTACCGTGGTGGTGCACCGTACCCCGGCGGTCCCGCATTGGCTTGGTGACCACGACCGAGACACGATCGCCATCCGCGTTCCCGACCAGCCGGTCGCGCTCGCCCTCCTCGCGCGGTCGGGACCACTGGCGGTGACGAGTGCCAATCGCAGCGGAGAGCCCCCTGCAACCGACGACGCCACCGCGCGTGCCATCCTTGGCGACGCGGTGGCGTTGTATCTCGAGGGATCGTCGCCGGCCGGTGCGTCGTCGACGGTGGTCGACCTCACCGGTCCCAAGCCGGTGGTGTTACGGCAGGGCCCGGTCGAGTGGAGAGAGGGATGAGCCGACAAAAGGGATCGCGCAAAGCGCCCAAGCCTGTCCACGAGGCTTACGTCGACGCCCTCCACAAGCGTGGCCGCCGCGAGCGCACCCCGCGTCGGGATCGGGCCGAGCCGATCTCCACGTCCCGCCGATGGGGTGCGGTGGGGGTGTCGACGGTGATGCTGCTATTCGCTTTCGCCGGGGTCGTCACCGCCATCGTCGAGCGGGATGCCGGGAACGACACCAGCGCCCGCAATGCGGCGATCATCGCGGCGCTCATCGCTCCGATGGCGGTCTACACGCTCGGGCTGATCTCCCGGGCGGCCAAGCCGTTGCGGACCACACTTGTGGTCGCTCCGGCGTCGATGGCCGGCTTCGTCTTGCTCGCCGCCTTGCTGGGCGAGCCGGCGACCGCGGTGGTCGCGGCATTCGGGATCGGGGGGGCGTTCACCCTGCGTGCCGACGAGGGTTCCGCGGTGGCGCGGCGACTTTGGGTGGCCGGCATCCTCGCCGTGCTGACGCTGGTGGCGTACCGCTTCCTCCCCGACGCCACCATCGTCGTGGCTCCGCTGTTTTGCTTCACCGCCAGCGCGGTGGCCGACGCCACCACCGACCGGGTCGCCAAGGTGCGCCAGGACTGACTCAAGAGGCCCCGCGCTACCCTGCGCTCCCCAGGAGGACTCCATGTTCGGGACGCCGCTCTCCCAGTCAGACCCCGAGGTCGAAGCGCTCATCAACCGCGACGTCGAACGGCAGCGCACCCACATTCAGCTGATCGCGTCGGAGAACTTCGTGTCGGCGGCGGTGATGCAGGCCTCGGGATCGGTGCTCACCAACAAATACTCGGAGGGGTATCCGGGCAAGCGCTACTACGAGGGCTGCGAGATCGTCGACGAGGTCGAGTCGCTGGCGATCGAGCGGGCCAAGGCGTTGTTCGGCGCCGAGCACGCCAACGTGCAGGCGCACAGCGGTGCCCAGGCGAACATGGGCGTCTATTACGGCCTCTTGAAGCCGGGTGACAAGATCTTGGGGATGCGCCTCGACCAGGGCGGGCACCTCACCCACGGATCGCCGGTCAACTTCTCCGGGATCCTGTACGACTTCGTCGCCTACGGCGTCGACCCCGACACCGAGGTGGTCGACATGGACGAGGTGGCTGAGGTGGCCCGCAAGGAGCGGCCCAAGATGATCGTTGCCGGGTACTCGGCCTACTCGCGGTTTCTCGATTGGGCCGAGTTCCGTGCCATCGCCGACGAGGTGGGAGCGATCCTCATGGTCGACGCCGCTCACATCATCGGGCTGATCGCCGGCGGCGCCCATCCCAACCCGGTGCCCCACGCCCAGGTGGTGACCGCCACCACCCACAAGGCACTGCGAGGCCCGCGCGGTGGGATGATCCTCTGCACCGCTGAGCATGCCGCGGCGATCGACAAGGGGGTGTTCCCCAACGCCCAGGGCGGTCCGCTCAACAACCACATCGCGGCCAAGGCCGTCTGCTTCGGCGAGGCAGCGACCCCCGAGTACAAGGAGTACGCCCATCAGATCGTGGCCAACGCCGCGGCGATGGCGGAGGCGGTGGCGGGGGAGGGTGTGCGGGTGGTTTCGGGTGGCACCGACAACCATCTCTTCATGGTCGACCTCCGCTCGGTGGACGAGGACCTCGCCGGCAAGGACGCCGCCCGCCTCCTCTATCGCGCCGGCATCACGCTCAACTTCAACACGATCCCTTTCGACCCGAGGCCCCCGTACCGGGCGTCGGGACTGCGGATCGGCCTGCCCGCCGCCACCACCTGCGGGATGAAGGAGCCCGAGGTGGCCGAAGTGGGTCGACTACTCGCCGCCGCGCTTCAGGGTCGGGACGAGGCGACGTTGGCGCGGGTCGGCGCCCGGATCGGCGAGTTGGCGGCAGCCTTCCCCGCTTACCCACCCGACTTCCCGGGACACGTGTGACTCGCCTTTGCGTCCCCTCCCGGGCTTCGATACATTGTGAAGGAAATCACAAGCGAGCCCTGAGGGGGGAGCGGTGAGCGACTCCGTCCACCGTCGGGTGGCCGAGAACACGGCAGCCTCCGTCGATTCAACGGCCTTCTTCGGGTCGATCATGGCCGGGATGCTGCTCGGGTTCCTGGCGGACAAGGTGTTCGGCACCGCCCCCCTGTTCATCGTCATCGGGATCATCACCGGGTCGGTGGTCGGGTTCTGGAGGATGTGGCAGATTGCGACGCGAGACGATGAGCACTGACGTCGAGGCAACTCTGGCCCGCCACCTCGTCCGTCGTGTCGTTGTCGTGGGACCGCTGATCGTCGCCGGCGCCTGGGCGTTGCGCGGGCCTGACGGTGCCGCCGCCGCCGCCATCGGTGTCGCCATCGTGGTGGCCAACTTCCTCGTTTCGGGAGTGATGCTGTCGGCGGCGGCGCGCATCTCCCTGACCCTCTATCATGCCGCCGCGCTGGTCGGCTTCTTGCTCCGCCTGGTGCTCATCACGGTCGTGATGCTGGTGGTGGCGCGGCTGTTCGACATCGATCGCGTGGCGTTCGGCGTCGCTGCCGTCGTGAGCTACTTGGTGCTGTTGACGCTGGAGGCGGCTGCGGTCGCCCGGGGACGAGAAAGGGAGCTGGAGTGGACGTCCTGATCTGGGCGAGCGAGGCGTGTGACACCGCCAAGGAGATCATCTGCAAGCCCGAGAACGTCGTCGAGCTCTTCGAGCACAAGGAGGCGCTCTTCTCGATCGGGCCGTTCGACTTCACCCGAACCGTCTTCCTCATCTTCCTGGCCACCCTGATCGTGGTCGCATCTCTGTACGTCGCATTCCGCAAGCCCAAGATCGTGCCAGGGAAGTTCGGGGTGGTCATGGAGTCGCTGGTCGGATTCGTACGCGACGACGTGGCCAAGGGGACGATCGGGCCGGAGGGCGGACGGTACGTGCCGTACCTGCTGACGATCTTCCTGTTCATCCTCGTCGGCAACCTCTTCGAGTTGACCCCGTTGGTCAACTTCCCGATCACCTCGCGCATGGCGATCCCCGCCATGCTTTCGGTCTTCACCTGGCTGATCTTCGTGATCGTCGGGTTCGCCAAGAACGGCTTCGGCTACGTGTGGGGCATCATGTGGCCCAAGAGCGTGCCGATCGCGCTGCGCTGGCTCGTCGGGCTGATCGAATTCGTGTCGACATTCCTACTGCGGCCGCTCACGCTGGCGGTTCGACTCTTCGCCAACCTGGTCGCCGGTCACCTGATGCTGACCCTGCTGCTCGGTTCGGGGTGGCTGTTCTTCGCCAGCGTGGGTGACATCGGGCTGCGCTCGATCATCGGGTTGCCGTGGTTCGCCTTCGGGTTGTTGATCTTCGTGTTCGAGTTCGTCGTGGCCGTGCTGCAGGCCTACATCTTCACGCTGCTGTCGGCGGTGTACATCCAGACATCGGTGCATCCGGAGCACTGAGGAGGGAAGAGAGAGACATGGAAGAGCTCAAGGGAGCGATTGCGCTCATCGGCTATGGACTGGCGGCCATCGGGCCCGGTGTCGGCATCGGCATCGTGGTCGGCAACGCCATACAGGCAATGGCCCGTCAGCCGGAGGCCGCTGGTGTGGCCCGCACGACGATGTTCCTGGGGATCGCCTTCACCGAGGCGCTCGCCCTCATCGGCTTCGTCCTGTTCTTCATCGCCTGAGGAGGCCGCGAGCGTGTACCAACTATTCGCACCACTCGTGCTCCTCGCGCAGGTGGAAGAGACCACCCCGGTCGACGAGCCCAGCAGCGGCATCGACCTGCTGCTGCCGCCCACGTCGGAGCTGATCGCGGGGCTGATCGCCTTCGTGATCATCTTCGCGTTCGTGTGGCGCTGGGTCCTGCCTGCGGTCAACCGCACCCTGGAGGCTCGCCAGCAGGCGATCACCGGACAGCTGACCGCGGCAGAGGAGGCCAAGCGCGAGGCCGAGAGCCTGCTCGCCGACTACAAGGCGCAGCTCGCCAAGGCGCGCGACGAGGCCAACCGGATCGTCGAGGAAGCTCGCAAGACGGGCGAGAGCCTGCGCAGTGACATCGTCGGCAAGGCGCAGACCGAGGCGGACACGATCGCCCGGCGCGCCCGTGAGGAGATGTCGGCCGAGCGCGAGCGCGCCGCCACCGCCATCCGCGACGAGGTAGCCGCCCTGTCGCTCGACCTCGCCCAGAAGGTCGTCGCAGGCTCGGTGGACACCAAGGCGCAGAAGGTCCTCGTCGACCGCTACATCGCCGAACTGGAGACCCTGAAGGCATGACGGGCACCGACGAGCGCATCGACGGCTACGCGGCGGCGATCCTCGAGTTCGCCAAGGCGGAGGGCGAGCTCGATCGCATCGGCGACGAGCTGTTCCGGATCGCCCGCGCCTTCGAGTCGTCGAACGAGCTACGCGACGCCCTCACCGACCCCCGGCTCCCGCTGGATCGGAAGAAGGGCATCGTCGACGACCTGCTCGGCGGCAAGTCGTCGCCCCTCGCGGTGAACATGGTCAACTTCGTGGTCGGACTCGGTCGGGCATCCGAACTGCCCGCCATCGCCGACCGGCTCGCCGAGCGCGCCGCCATTGCCCAAAGGCGGGTGCTGGCCGAGGTGCGCTCGGCGGTGGAACTGGACGCGGAGACGATCGCCCGCCTCACAGCGTCGCTGAACAAGGCGATTGGCAAGGACGTCGAGGTGAAGACGGTCGTCGACCCGTCGGTGCTCGGTGGCATCGTCACCCGGGTCGGCGACATGGTGATCGACGGCTCGGTGAGCCATCGCCTGCAAGAACTACGAGAGACCCTGACCGGGCGCTGAGGAGACGTTTCATGGCCGAAGTGACCATCAATCCCCAGGAAATCGCCGAGGCGTTGCGTCGCAACCTCGACGGCTGGGAACCGACACTCGAGGCAGCCACCGTGGGTTACGTCACAACCATCGGTGATGGTGTCGCCCGCGTCGCGGGCCTGCCCAACGCCATGGCCAGCGAACTGCTCGAGTTCCCCGGTGGACTGCTCGGTGTCGCCCTCAACCTGGACGAGGACTCGATCGGCGCGGTGATCATGGGCGAGGCCTCCCACGTTCAAGAGGGTGACCCGGTGCGCCAGACCGGCCGGGTCCTATCGGTGCCGGTGGGCGACGCCCTGCTCGGCCGGGTCATCGACCCGCTGGGCAACCCGGTCGACGGAAAGGGGCCGATCGAGACCACCGAGCGCCGTCTCCTCGAGGTGCAGGCGCCCTCGGTGGTGGAGCGCCAGCCCGTCCACCAGCCGCTCCAGACCGGGATCAAGGCCATCGACGCGATGACCCCGATCGGACGCGGCCAGCGTCAGCTGATCATCGGCGACAGGGGCACTGGAAAGACCGCGGTGGTGGTCGACACGATCATCAACCAGAAGGACTCTGGGGTGAAGTGCATCTACGTGGCCATCGGCCAGAAGGCCTCGACGATCGCAGAAGTGGTCGACGTGCTGGAGAAGGCCGGTGCGATGGACTTCACCGTCGTGGTCAACGCCTCGGCGTCGGCGGCCCCCGCCCTGCAGATGTACGCCCCCTACGCCGGCTCGGCGATCGGCCAGCACTACATGTACAACGGGCAACACGCCCTGGTGATCTTCGACGACCTCTCAAAGCAGGCGGTCGCCTACCGGGAGATCTCGCTCTTGCTGCGCCGCCCGCCGGGGCGCGAGGCATATCCGGGCGACGTCTTCTACCTGCACAGCCGCTTGCTCGAGCGGTGCGCCAAGCTCTCCGACGAGTTGGGCGGCGGATCGCTGACCGGCCTCCCGATCGTCGAGACCAAGGCGGGCGACGTGTCCGCCTACATTCCCACCAACGTGATCTCTATCACCGACGGCCAGATCTACCTGGAGACCGACCTCTTCTATTCGGGTGTTCGCCCGGCGATCAACGCCGGCATCTCGGTGTCCCGGGTCGGCGGCAATGCCCAGATCAAGGCGATGAAGAGCGTTGCCGGGACGCTCCGCCTCAACCTCGCCCAGTTCCGCGAGCTGGAGGCGTTCGCCGAGTTCGGCTCGGAGCTGGATGCCGCCTCCCAATCCCAGCTCGCACGGGGACGCCGGGTGGTCGAGGTGCTCAAGCAGCCCCAGTACCGGCCGGTGACGGTAGCCGACCAGGTGGTGGCGATCTTCGCCGTCACCAACGGCCACATGGACAAGGTGCCGGTGGAGCGAGTCGCCGAGTTCGAGCGGGGCCTGACCGACTACGTGCGCACTCGCCACGCCGGGCTGATCGACGAGATCGAGTCGACCGGATCCCTGCCCGACCGTGAGGCACTGGGGACCGCGATCGACGAGTACGCGCAGCGCTTCCTGGGGGAGTGACGAGTGGCCAGTGCCGAGCTCCGCCTCATCCAACGGCGCATCCGCAGCGTCCAGTCCACGATGAAGATCACCCGATCGTTCGAATTGATCGCCGCGTCGCGGATCGTCAAGGCTCAGCAGCGGGTCACGGCGTCCCAGCCGTACACGCGAAAGATGGCCGAGGTGGTCCGCAACGTCGCCGCCGTTTCAGGGGGCGCCAAGCACTCCCTGCTCGAGGTCCGGCCGGTGCTCTGCGCCGGGGTGCTCGTGGTTACCTCCGACCGCGGGCTGGCGGGTGCCTACAACTCGAATGTGCTCCGGCTGGGAGAGTCGCGGCTAATCGAGCACAAGAAGGCCGGCACCGACGCGCGGGTATATGTGGTGGGCAAGAAAGCGCAGTCGTACTTTCGCTACCGCGGGTACCGCATCGAAAAGGCATTCCTCGGGGTGACCGACGCACCCGGATACGGCGACGCCAGGGCGATCGCCAACGTCCTGATGAACGACTACGCCGAGGCGACGATCGACTCGGTTGAGGTGTTCACGACGCGCTACCTGTCGGCTCTCACCCAGACGGCGACCTCGTGGCCGCTGCTCCCCATCGAGCCGCCGGTCGCCACGGCCGGGTCCGAACCGACCGGGCCGATCGGGTACACCTACGAGCCCGCTGCCGAGGAGATCCTGGGGCGATTGCTCCCGCGCTATGTGGAGGCGACCACCTACGGGATCCTGCTCGACGCCTCGGCATCGGAACATGCCGCAAGGAGACGGGCGATGAAGGCGGCCACCGAGAACGCCGAGGAATTGGTCCGGCTGCTCAGCCGCCAGGCCAACCAGGCTCGTCAGGCCGAGATCACCACAGAGATTTCCGAGATCGTCGGGGGCGCCGAGGCGCTCACTCGGGGATAGACGCGCACCGGAAGACCGAGGAGACAACACCGTGAGCGAGACAGTCAGCACCGGCCGCATCGTCAGGGTCGCCGGCCCCGTCGTTGACGTGGAATTCCCGCCCGACGCCATGCCGGAGATCTACGACGCCATCACGTTCGACGTGACGGTCGAGGGGACGACCCTGACGGTGGTGGCCGAAGTAGCCCAGCACATCGGGGAGGGCCGTGTGCGTGCCATCGCCATGAAGCCAACGGACGGACTGGTGCGGGGCGCACGCGCCCAGAACACCGGCGCTCCGATCTCCGTTCCGGTTGGCCCCGCCACGCTCGGCCACATCTTCAACGTGCTGGGCGAGCCGCTCGACGTCGACCCGGCCAGCGTGACGTTCGACACCCGATGGCCGATCCACCGCCCCGCCCCGAGGTTCGAGGACGTCGGTACGCAGCGCGAGATGTTCGAAACCGGCATCAAGGTCATCGACCTGCTCGAGCCCTACGTCCAAGGCGGCAAGATCGGCATGTTTGGCGGCGCGGGCGTGGGCAAGACCGTGGTCATCCAGGAGATGATCCACCGGGTCGCCACCGAGCACGGTGGTGTGTCGGTGTTCGCCGGCGTCGGTGAGCGGACCCGTGAGGGCAACGACCTCTTCAACGAGATGAAGCACTCCGGGGTGATCGACAAGGCGGCCCTGGTGTTCGGCCAGATGGACGAGCCGCCCGGGGTTCGTTTGCGCGTCGGCCTGTCGGCGCTGACGATGGCCGAGTACTTCCGAGACGAGATGGGCCAGGACGTGCTCCTGTTCATCGACAACATCTTCCGTTTCACTCAAGCGGGCTCCGAGGTGTCGACCCTGCTGGGACGGATGCCGTCCGCCGTGGGATACCAGCCGACTCTCGCCGATGAAATGGGCGCCCTCCAGGAGCGGATCACATCGGTCAAGGGTCACGCCATCACCTCGCTACAGGCGATCTATGTGCCCGCCGACGACCTCACCGACCCGGCTCCGGCCACCACCTTTTCTCACCTCGACGCCACCACGGTGCTCTCCCGGAAGATCTCCGAACTGGGCATCTACCCGGCGGTCGACCCACTCGACTCGACGTCGCGAATCCTCGACCCGCGCATCGTCGGTGAAGACCACTACAACACGGCACGGCAGGTGCAGCAGATTCTGCAGCGCTACAAGGACCTGCAGGACATCATCGCCATCCTCGGCATCGACGAGCTGTCCGAGGACGACAAGCTGGTGGTGGGCCGGGCCCGCCGCATCCAGCGATTCCTGTCTCAGCCGTTCTTCGTGGCCGAGCAGTTCACCGGCATCCCCGGTAAGACGGTGCCACTCGAGGACACGATTCGCTCATTCCGGATGATCGTCGACGGCGAGGTCGACCACGTCCCCGAGCAGGCGTTCTTCAACCAGGGCGGAATCGGCGACGTGCTGAGATTGGCGAAGGAGATGGCGGCATGAGGCATATGCTCTCCCCCCTC
>Ga0214473_10009477_pt1 | contig 11501 bp, 8 predicted proteins | sample RVTome_7_FD_203509 | JGI IMG/M metagenome (GOLD analysis project Ga0214473, IMG submission 203509) | Soil microbial communities from uranium-contaminated site in the Upper Colorado River Basin, Wyoming, United States - RVT98D197 | ecosystem: Environmental > Terrestrial > Soil > Contaminated >...
ACCTCTTCGTCGCCGGCTACGGCCGCAAGACAGGCATCCCAATAGTCGAGGACGTGGCCGCCGACTACCTGGGCCTGAAAACGGACGCCGACCGCGACCGCCTCTACCGGAACAAGGGAGACGGCACTTTCGAGAACGTCACGCAGGCCGCAGGCCTCGACAAGGTCACGGGCGCCATGGCCCTCAACTACGGCGACCTCGACAACGATGGCTGGCTGGACTTCTACGCGGGCACCGGCACTCCGGACCTCGGCATGCTCATCCCGAACCGCATGTTCCGAAACGATTCAGGCAAGCGCTTCCAGGAGGTGACGACCGCCGGCAACTTCGGCCACCTCCAGAAAGGCCACGCCATCACCTTCGGCGACCTCGACAACGACGGCGACCAGGACATCTTCGAGCAAATGGGCGGCGCCTACCTGGGCGACAAGGCCCGAAGCGCCCTCTACCGCAACCCCGGCTCCGCCAACAACTGGATCGGCCTCGAACTCGAAGGCGTCCGATCCAACCGCAGAGCCGTTGGCGCCCGCCTCACCCTGTCTGTCGACTCCCCGTCCGGCCCCCGCACGATCTACCGCACGGTAGGAAGCGGCGGCAGTTTCGGCGGCAATCCGATGCGCCAGGAAATCGGCCTAGGCGAGGCCCGCCGCATCTCTTGGCTCGAAATCCTCTGGCCCGCCACAGGCGTGAAGCAACGCATCACCGCCGTCACCCCCGGCCGCCGCTACCGCATCCGCGAGGGCTCAGAAAAGGCGGAAGAAGTCGTCTGGCCAGCGACCCCGCCTTCAGGCCGGCCCACTCGCTAGCTTCCGGTCAACCCTCGAATCCCCGCCAGGCTTTCAGGAACTCACGGCTCGCGTGAATCAACCGAACGACGGCGACCTTGTCGGGGAGCAGCTCGTAGACGAGGCGGTATCGATCGGAGAGGCGTTTCGCTAGCGTGTGGCGGTCAGCTTCAGAGCTTGGTCCGGGGCGAGGTTGCGTAGCGTTCGGGTCTCGCCCGTGGGCCAGGCGATCGTGAGGGTGCGAACCTGCGTGTCCGCGCCGAGGCCGAAGTGGACGCGGGGGTCTGAGGAGGAGCCGTACCCGACTGCGGTAGTCACCAGGTTGTGCTGGGTGCCGGAGGGGGTGACCAGGACGAGCTTGGCGCCCAGGGCGTCGCGGGAGCCTCTGGCTCCGGAGACCTCGAGTTGGAGCCAGTGGTTTCGGGTGGGGGAGACGTTGCGCCAGAGCTCGAGGGCGCCGTCGACGGCGGTCACTACGACGTCGACTTTGCCGTCGTTGTCTATGTCTCCGAAGGCGGCGCCGCGGTGGACGGCCTTGCGGGTGAACTCTTCGCCTGCCGTGACGTTGCCGTCGACGAAGCGGCCGCTCTTGGTGTTCAGCAGCAGCAGGTTGGGCATGGGGACGCGGTCGCCGGCGGCACCTCTGGGGTCGAGGACGCCGGCGCAGGCGGCGAACAGGTCCTTGTAGCCGTCGTTGTTGAGGTCGACGATGGCGTTGCCCCAGCCGGTCCAGGGGCGGGTGAGGGCGCCTACGCCCGTCCGGACCGTCACGTCTTCGAAGGCCGTGGTGCCGGTGTTGCGGAAGAGCGGGAACATGTCGGCGGTGAGGGCGGTCAGGAAGACGTCGGGGCGGCCGTCGTTGTCCACGTCGCGGGCGTCGACGCCCATGCCGGCGACCGGCTCGCCGCGGTCGGGGAGGGCCACGGCGCGCTCGAAGGCCGACTCGGTGAAGGTGCCGTTCTTGTTGTTCATGAAAAGGAACGACGGGACGGTGTCGTTCGCCACGAACAGGTCGCTCCAGCCGTCGTCGTCGAAGTCTGCGACGCCGATGCCCATGCCCTTGCCGATGTGGGCTCGGATGCCGGACTTGTCCGAGACGTCGCTGAAGCTGCCGTCGCCGTTGTTGTGGAAGAGGGAGTTCGGCAGCCCCTGGTAGTGGTCGGGGCGGCAGTAGTCGGGGGCGGCGGGGTCGCCGCAGACGGGGTCGCTCGCGTGGTCCCACACGACGTAGTTGCTCACGAACAGGTCGAGCCAGCCGTCCTTGTCGTAGTCGAAGAAAGCCCCGGCGATGGCCCAGAGCGTGCCGTACTTCGGGTCGAGGTTGGCGAGGCCGGCCTTGTCGGTGACATCGGTGAAGGTGCCGTTACCGTTGTTGCGATAGAGCGTGTTGCGCCTCAGGCCGGCGACGAAGAGGTCGCGGTCGCCGTCGTTGTCGTAGTCGGCGGTGACGACGCCCAGGTCGTAGCCTTTTCCCGCGACGCCAGCTTGCTCGGTCACGTCGACGAAATAGCCCTTCCCTTTGTTGCGGTAGAGGCGGTTCCAGTACTTCGGTTCGCTCTTCTCGAGCGTCAGGATCGGCGCGCCGTTGACGACGTACAGATCGAGCCAGCCGTCGTCGTCGTAGTCGAAGAGCGCGACGCCTGCCACCATCGTCTCGGGCTGGTAACGCCGCGCCGAGCGGCTCGAGTGCGTGACGAAGTCGATCCCACGCTCGGAGGCCGACTCGTCGAACACCACCGGGTCCACAGCCGGCGGGTCGCTCGGGGCGGCGTCGAGCGTGAACGCCGCCAGAGCCGCGCCCAGCATCGCGACGGCGCCGGCTCTCTGGGTAGTGTGCAAGCGGGCACGACCGTAGCGCCCGCGCGCGCGGTGTGTCAACTAGAATGGCGGCTTGTGCTTCCTCACGCTGCTGCTGCTTGCCGGCTGGTCCGGCGCGCAAGGCGAGGGCGATCCGGCGGCCTCGGTCGGCCGCGCGCTCGCGGCGGCGGAGAGTCGTCTGGCCGCGGGGGACCTGGGCGGCGCTGAAGGGCTCTATCGCGGGGCGCTCTTCGAGGGCCTGGTGCTGCTCGGGACGCTCGACCGGCTGGACGGGCGGATCGAGGAGGCGCGTCGCGATCTCGGCCGCGCGGCCGCGTTCGTTCCTTCCGATCCGCGCGCGGCCCTGGCGCTGGCGTCGGCGCAGCTCCAGGCCGGCGACGCGGCGCAGGCCGTGGCGGTGCTGCAGGCGCATCCTGCTCCGGGAGCGCGCGACCTCGAGACCACTCGCGTGCTGGCGCGGGCGCAGGCCTCGTCAGGCCGGACCGAGGACGCGCTGCGGACGCTCGAGGAGGGAGCCGCGGCCGCCCCCGACGATCCCGAGGCCGCGTTCGTGATCGCCGGCGAGTACTTGTGGCTCAAGAAGGTGGACGCCGCCGAGCGGCTGTTCGCGCAGGTCGTCGAGCGCCGGCCGCTCGCCCTGACGCACGTGCTGATCGGGCGCGCGTACCGCGACGCCGGGGAGTACGACCGCGCGCGGCGCGAGCTGCGGCGGGCGCTCGAGCTCGACCCGTCCGTTCGGCGGGCCCACTACTACCTGGGCACGATCGCCGTGTCCGATCCGGCGCCGGGTCCGGACCGGCTCGAGGCCGCCATCGCCGAGTTCCGGGAGGAGATGAGGATCTCGGGCGACGACCCATTGGTTCTGGACCAGCTCGGCACGAGCTTGCTCGAGGCGGGCCGGCCCGAGGAAGCTGTTCCCGTTCTCGAGCGTGCCGTTCGCGCCGAGGCACGCGCTCTCTACGTGTACGACCTGGGGCGGGCTCAGCTCGCGCTCGGCCGTGCAGCGGACGCGGTGGCCTCGTTGCGGCGTGCGCTGCAGCTCGCGGGCGAGCAGGGCGGGGGAGAGGCGGAGCTCGAGAAGATCCACTATCAGCTCGGGATCGCCCTGCACCGTCAGGGGGCGGCGCAGGAGGCGAAGGAGCAGCTCGCCGAGGCCCGGCGCCTGGCGGCGCGCTGGACGGACGGCTCGCGCCGGGTGACGACGATGGACCCTACCGGGGCCGCGGGATCGCGGCCCGGCGCGGCGAGCACTGCGATCGCCGAGTCGTCGCCTCTCGCGCAGCTGCCGGAAGCTCGGCGGCGCGCGCTGGCGGGCCAGGTCCGTACGGCGCTGGCGCAGGGCTACCTGAACCTCGGCGTGATGCAGGCGCGGCAGGAGCAGCTCGCGCGCGCAGCCGAGCTGTTCGGCGCCGCGAGCGCGCTCGATTCCGACTTCCCGGGCGTGCAGTATGCGCTGGGCGTCGCGCGCTTCAACACGGGGGAGTTCGACCAGGCGACGGGGCCGCTCTCGCGCGCGCTCGCTGGCGATGGCGGAAACGCCGTGCTGCGCCGGATGCTGGCGATGGCCTGGCTCAACACCGGCGCGCACGCGAAAGCGGTCGAGCTGCTCGAGAAGGACCCTGAGCTCACGACGGATCCCCAGCTCCAACTCGCACTGGGGATGGCCTACAGGGGCCTCGGACAATCAGCAAGAGCCAGCGAGCAATTCGCGGCATACGAAAAGCTCACTGGCAAGAAGCCGTTCTAGAGGGGTCAGGTCTTGAATGGATGCATACGCCGCAATTCAAGACCTGACCCCTTCCGTCAGTCCGTGTGGAAGACCTCTTCCATGTCCGCCCACCAGCCGCCCGGCTCGCGGCCTTCGACGGGCACTTGCATGGGGTCCATGATGTCCCACCACTCGCGCATGCGCGGGGCGCGGGCGATCTGCCGCATCCGCTCTTCGAACTCCACGGGCGGGCCGTGGTACTCGAAGTACGCGAAGAGCTTCCCGTCGAAGTGGAAGATCGAGTAGTTGCGGATCTCGGCCTTGCGCAGCGCGCCCAGGATCTCGGGCCACACCGCGGAGTGGTAGCGCTTGTACTCCTCGAGCTTCTCCGGCCGCAGGCCGATGAGCTGTCCGAAACGCCTCATTTCAAGACCTGACCCCTTCCGGGGCGAGGATGCGCTGGCGCTGCGTGCCGAGGCCGTCGATGCCGAGCTCGACCACGTCGCCCGCCTTCAGGAACGTGGGCGGGTTCATGCCGAGGCCCACGCCCGCCGGCGTGCCGGTGCTGATCACGTCGCCGGGCAGGAGCGTCATGAAGCGGCTCAGGTAGCTCACGAGCGTCGGGACGTCGAAGATCATCTGGTGGGTGCTGCTCTTCTGCCGGCTCTCGCCGTTGACCGTGAGCCACATCGGCAGGGCACCCACGTCCCCGAGCTCGTCGGGAGTGACGAGAAAGGGCCCGATCGGCGCGTAGCCGTCCTGGCTCTTGCCCTTCGACCACTGTCCGCCGCGCTCGAGCTGGTCCTCGCGCTCCGAGTAGTCGTTGTGGAGCGCGTAGCCGGCGACGTGTGCGGGGGCGTCCTCGCGGGAGACGTAGCGGGCTCGCCGCCCGATGACCACGGAGAGCTCGACCTCCCAATCGGTCTTCACCGAACCGCGAGGCAGCGACAGGTCGTCGTTGGGGCCGGCGAGCGCCGTCGTGGCCTTGAAGAAGATGACGGGCTCATCCGGGATCCTGGCGTTCGTCTCGCGCGCGTGGTCGGCGTAGTTGAGGCCGATGCACACGATCTTGCTCGGGCGCGTGATCGCGGGGCCGAGCCTCTCGGACGTGGCCACGCGCGGCGCTTTGGCGGCGTGCCGGGCCGCCCAGCGGGCGAGGCGCGCGAGGCCGTCCGTCTCCAGAAAGCGCTCACCCCAGTCCTCGCCGAAGCCCGAGGCGTCGATGCGGGCGCCGTCCGCCAGCTGCAGGCCCGGCTTTTCGGCTCCCTTGGGTCCAAAGCGAATCAGCTTCATTCCGCATCCCCCTGTTGAGCGTGGCGCCAGCGGTCGATCGCGACCGCCACCACGATGATGACGCCGATCAGGATCTCCTGTACATAGCTCGGCCAGCCCATCTGCTGGCTGCCGTTCCGGAGAAAAGCCATCACGAGGGCGCCCACCATCGATCCCACGATCGACCCTTCGCCCCCGTTCAGGCTGCCGCCGCCAATCACGACGGCGGCGATCACGTCGAGCTCGGTCCCGGCGGCGACCGTCGGGTCGCCCTGCCTGAGACGCGACATCTGCATCACGCCGGCCAGGCCGAACAGCAGGCCCGCGACCCCGTAGATCGAGAGCTTGAGCCGGTCGATGGCGATGCCGCAGGCGCGGGCGGCGGGCTCGCTCGAGCCGAGCGCGAAGACGCGGCGGCCGAATACGGTCCGGCGCAGCACGAACGCCATCGCCACGGCCAGCAGGAGCGCGATCCACACGCCGGGAGCGAACATCAGCCATGGGACCGGCGGAAAGGTCACGGCTAGCTCGTTCACCCACGTCGGCGGCGGGTTGACGGTGGTCTGGTTAGCGAGCCACTTGGCGGTGCCGCGGGCGACGCCCAGCATGCCGAGCGTCGCGATGAAGGGCACGACGCGCAGGCGCGTGATCGCGAGGCCGTTCAGCAGGCCGACGGCGCCTCCCGCCAGGATCGAGGCCAGCACGCCGACGATCGGCGCCCAGCCCTCGCGGATCGCGAGGGCGCACAGCACTCCGGTGAGGGCGATCGTGGAGCCCACCGCCAGGTCGATGCCGCCGCCGACGATGATCAGCGTCATCCCGATCGCGCCGAGCGCCACGATCACGGTCTGTGCCAAGACGACCCTCAGGTTGTTGGTCGAGAGGTAGCGCTCGGGCGCCCCGCTCGCGAGGGCGAAGAAGACGACGACGAGTGCCAGGCCCAGGAAGGGCCCGAATCGGACGAGGCGCTGTCGGAGCTCGCTCCTCATCCCGCGATCGCCGCCTCGAGCATGCCCTCGGGCGTCCACTCGGCGACCGCCCGCGCGGGGCCGAGGCGGCCCCGGCTCATCACCGCCACCCGGTCGCACACCCCGAGCAGCTCCGGCAGGTACGAGCTCACCATCAGGACGGCCTTGCCGGCGGCCGCCGCGCGCGACACCGCCTCGTAGAGCTGCGCCTTGCTCGCGACGTCGATGCCGCGGGTCGGCTCGTCGAGCAACAGGACCTCGGCCTCCTGGTGGACGATGCGCGCGAAAGCGACCTTCTGTTGGTTGCCACCCGAGAGCGTGCGCACCGGCTGGCCGGGCCCGCGCATGCGGACGTCGAGCTCGCGGGCGCGCTCTGCCGCCTGAGCGCGCTGCCGGCCCGGGTCGAGGACGCCGCGGCGGGAGCAGGACGAGAGGCGCGTGAGGGTCACGTTGTCGGCCACGGACAGAGGCAGGGCCAGCCCCTCGCCCTTTCTGTCCTCGCTCAGGTAGCCGAGACCGTCCGCAAGCCGCCGGGCGGGGGCCTCGGAAAGGGGGCGCGTGCGCCCAAGGACGTTCACGCTCCCGGCCCCGGGCCGGGCGAGCCCGAAGAGCGCCCGCACCATCTCGGTCCGGCCCGAGCCCATGAGGCCGAAGATCCCGAGCACCTCGCCCCGGCGCAGACTGAACGAGGCCTCCTGCAGGCCCGGGGCGGCGAGGCCGTTGACTTCGAGAGCCAGGTCGCCCGCCGGCGCGCGCTCCCGGCGCGGGAACAGCTCGCTCACCGTCCGGCCCACCATCAGCGCGATGATCTCCTCGTTGCTCACGGGCGCGAGCGCCCCCGCGCCGACCGTGCGGCCGTCGCGCAGCACCGTGAAGGCGGAGGCCACGGCGCGCGTCTCCTCGAGGAAGTGGCTGATGTAAACCACCGCGACGCCCGCCGCCGACAGGCGGCCGATGAGCGCGAACAGGCGTTCGACGTCGCCGCGCGGCAGGCTGCTCGTGGGCTCGTCCATGAGGACCACCCGGGCCCGCGTGGCGATCGCGCGGCAGATCTCGACCACCTGGCATGCCCCGATCGGCAGCCGGCCCACGAGCGCGTCGGGGTCGATGTCGGGATGCCCGAACTCGGCGAGCACGTCGCGTGTCAGGCTGCGGGCCCGCTCGCGGTCCCAAAGGCCCCGCCGCGACGGCTCGGTGCCCATCAGCACGTTCTCGGCCACCGAAAGGTGCGGGAACAGCGACAGTTCCTGGTGGATGAGCGCGATGCCGCGGCCGCGGGCGTCGCGCGGCGAGCGGGGGGCGTAGGCCTCGCCGCCCATCTGCATCGTTCCGGCGTCGGGATGCACGAGCCCGCCCAGGATCGAGAGCAGGGTGCTCTTGCCGGCTCCGTTCTCGCCCAGGAGCGCGTGCACCTCGCCCGGCTGTACCTCGAGCGACGCGCCGTCGAGCGCGAGCGTCGCGCCGAAGCGCTTCGCGATGCCGGTGAGGCGCAGGACCGCCGTCATTCGCCGGGCTTCAGGTACTGGTCGAGCGGCGGCTTGAGCAGCGCCTGCACCTCCGGGGTGTCGAGGTTCGCGGGGGTCACGACGTAGACGCCGGTGTCGACGAGCTTGGGCACCGTCTTGCCCTGCAGATGGTCGACGAGCGCCTCGACCGCGAGCCCCGACATGCGGAACGGGTTCTGGAGCACGAAGCCCTGCATCTGCCCCTTGCGCATGGCGTCTACGAAGGCCTGGTTGGAGTCGAAGCCTACGAACTTGACCTTGCCGGCGAGCCCGGCGTCCTGCAGCGCGAGCAGCATGCCGGAGGTCGCCGATTCGTTGACCACGAACATGCCGTCGAGATCCCGGCCGTAGCGGTTCAGCAGGTTCTCGGCGGCGCGCTTGGCGGTGTCGCGCGTGGCGCCCGCGTACTGGTCGGAGGAGACGAGCTCGAGGCCGGGCCAGGCCGCCTCGCGCCGCGCCAGGAAGCCAGCCTCGCGGGCGACGGTGCTCGCCGAGCCCTCCGCGTAGCGCAGCAGCAGGATCTTGCCCTTGCCGTTCATGGCCTGGCCGAGCGCGTCGGCGCCCAGCTCGCCGCCCTTGTAGTTGTCGGTGGCGACGAAGCTCACGATCTGGTCCGACGCGAGCGCCGAGTCCATGATCACGGTGGGGACCTTGAGCCGGGCCGCCTCTTCGACCGGACGCACGAGCGCCTTGTCGTCGAGCGGCGCGAGCACGATGCCGTCGATCCCCTGGCTCGCGAAGGACTCGACCACCTGGACCTGCTGCTCGCGGTCGTCCTCGCGCAGCGGCCCCTTCCAGACGATCTCGACGTGGACGCCCTTCGCGGCGAAATCGCGCTGGGCGCGGATCGCGCCGGCGTGGATCGTGCGCCAGAACTCGTGGGTCATGCCCTTCGGGATCACCGCGATCCTGTAGGGGCGCTCCTGGCTGCCGCGGGGGCCCTGGCTGTTGCCGCAGGCCGGGAGTGTCAAGAGCAGCGCCGCGAGCGCGAGGACGAACGAGCGGGAGCGTGTGGGCGTGCAGCGCTTGAGCATCGGATCAGGCCCCCTGCCAATGAGTTGAGGGCAAGCTATCTGTCGTCCCCGGGCGTGTCAACCCCGAGGCGAAACCGTCCAACGTCGCGAAGGTCGTGTTGTATGATCCCCGCGGCCGGTGCTGCCGGCCCCACGCTCCATACCAAGACCGGATTCGGAGGCCGTATGCGCTGGGAAGATCGGGAGGGCAGCAGCAACATCGAGGACCGCCGTGGCATGCGCATGCCCGGCGGCCGCGGAGCCGGCTTCGGCTGCATCGGACTGCTGGTGGTGCTCGGCATCTCGCTCTTGACCGGGGCCGACCCCAGGCAGCTGCTGAGCCTGCTGGGGATCGTCGAGCAGATGGTCCCGCAGCAGACGCCCGCGACCCAGGAGGGCCCGGTGGGCCAGGCGCCCGCCGACGACCCGCAGGCCAAGTTCATCGGCGTGGTCCTGAAGGACACCGAGAACACCTGGAACACGGTGTTCCAGAAGAGCGGGAAGAGCTACAGCGAGCCCACCCTCGTGCTGTTCGACGGACGGGTCGCTTCGGCCTGCGGCATGGCGTCGGCCGCCGTGGGGCCCTTCTACTGTCCGCTCGACAGCAAGGTCTATCTCGACCTCGCCTTCTTCCGCGAGCTCGACCGGCGCTTCGGCGCGCCCGGGGACTTCGCACAGGCGTACGTGGTCGCGCACGAGGTGGGCCACCACGTGCAGAACCTGCTGGGCCTTTCCGACCAGGTGCAGGCGGCGCAGCAGCGCGCCCGCTCCAAGGAGGAGGCGAACTCGCTCTCGGTACTGCTCGAGCTGCAGGCGGACTGCTTCGCCGGCGTCTACGGCCACTTCAACCAGAAGGCGCTCGAGCCGGGTGACATCGAGGAGGGGCTCCGGGCGGCGGCCGCGATCGGCGACGACATGATCCAGCAGCAGTCGCAGGGCTACGTGGCCCCGGAGTCCTGGACGCACGGCTCGTCGGAGATGCGCGTGCGCTGGCTGCGACAGGGCCTCACATCGGGCGATCCCGCTTCGTGCGACACCTTCAAGCAGGGGCAGCTCTGATGCAGGTCCTGACGCCGTCCAAGACGTGGGACGTCTGCATCGTCGGCTCCGGCGCCGGCGGCGGGATGGCGGCCAAGGTGCTGGCCGAGGCCGGCGCCGAGGTGGTGCTGCTCGAGGCCGGCCAGACCTGGGACGCGGCCAGGGACGGCGCGATGTTCGCCTGGAACTACGACTCGCCACGGCGGGGCAAGGGCCACCGCGGGCGCCCGTTCGGCGAATTCGACGGCTGCATCGGCGGCTGGGACATCGAGGGCGAGCCGTACACGGTCGCCCCGGGCAACCAGTTCATGTGGTTCCGCGGCCGGATGCTGGGGGGCCGCACCAATCACTGGGGCCGCATCTCGCTGCGCTTCGGGCCCTGGGACTTCAAGGCCAGGAGCCGCGACGGGCTGGGCGACGACTGGCCGATCGGCTACGAGGACGTCAAGCCGTACTACGACCGCCTCGACCAGATGGTCGGGATCTTCGGCTCGAACGAGGGGATCGAGAACGAGCCAGACGGGGTCTTCCTGCCGCCGCCGAAGCCGCGCTGCTACGAGCTCGCGATCCAGAAGGCCTGCAAGGGGCTCGGGATCCCGGTGATCCCGTCGCGGCTGTCGATCATCACGCGGCCGCACGGCGGCCGCCCCGCCTGCCATTACTGCGGCCAGTGCGGCCGCGGCTGCTCGACGGGCTCCAACTTCTCGACGCCTTCCGTGCTGTTGCCGCCGGCGCTCGCGACCGGCCGCCTGACGCTGGTCACGGGTGCGATGGCCCGCGAGGTGACGACCGATGCGGAGGGCCTCGCGACCGGCGTTTCGTACGTCGACAAGGCCACCGGCAAGGACCGCCACGTGCGCGCGCGCGTCGTGGTGCTGGCTGCGAGCGCCTGCGAGTCGGCGCGCCTGCTGCTCAACTCGCGCTCGAGCCGCCACCCGGGCGGCCTCGCCAACTCGAGCGGGGCCGTGGGCCGCTACCTGACCGACACCGTCGGCACCAGCACCTCTGGCTTCATCCCCTCGCTCGTGGACCTGCCGCCGCACAACGAGGACGGCGTCGGCGGGATGCACGTCTACGTGCCGTGGTGGCTCGACAACCGCACGCTCGACTTCCCGCGCGGGTACCACATCGAGCTCGGTGGAGGGCGGGGCATGCCCTCTTACGGCTTCGGCGCCGGCATCGACCAGGTGCAGGGGGGCGGCTACGGCCAGGCGCTGAAGGACGACTACCGCCGCTACTACGGCGCCTTCGTGGGCTTCAGCGGCCGGGGCGAGATGATCCCGAACGAGAAGAGCTACTGCGAGATCGATCCCGAGATGGTCGACCGCTGGGGCATCCCCGTGCTGCGCTTCCACTGGAAGTGGTCGGACGCCGAGCTCGGGCAGGTGCGCCAC
>Ga0214473_10009478_pt1 | contig 11498 bp, 7 predicted proteins | sample RVTome_7_FD_203509 | JGI IMG/M metagenome (GOLD analysis project Ga0214473, IMG submission 203509) | Soil microbial communities from uranium-contaminated site in the Upper Colorado River Basin, Wyoming, United States - RVT98D197 | ecosystem: Environmental > Terrestrial > Soil > Contaminated >...
GAGCCCCAGCGCCGCGGCGCACGCCGCGGCGAGCACCAGAACAGCCGAGCGCCTCACGAAGCCTCCTCTTCCCCGGGTCCGGCCGGAGCTGGCTTGACCTCGCTGCGCTCCGCCTCGAGCTTCTCCAGGTGCCGGAAGATGGTGCGCGGATCGACGCCGAGGTCCTTCGCCGTCTTGGTCCGGTTTCCCCCGTTCCGATCCAGCACCTCGTTGATGTAGCGCTTCTGGAACTCCTCCTTCGCCTGCAGGAGCGGGAGGACCGGGGCCAGGCTGTCCGGGCCGAGGTCCAGGTCCTCCGGGCCGACGACCGGCTTTTCGGCCAGCACCACCGCCTTCTTGACCCTGTTCTCCAGCTCGCGGATGTTTCCCGGCCAAGGGTACTTGCGGAGCGCGACGGTCGCCGCCGGCGCGAAGCTACGAGCGCGCGAGGAGAACTCGCGCGCGTATTTCTGGAGGAAGAAGCGGGCGATGACGACCAGATCGTCGCCGCGGTCGCGCAGCGGCGGCAGCAGGATCGAGATCACGTTGAGCCGGTAGTAGAGATCCTCGCGAAAACGTCCGGCCTTGATCTCGTCCTCCAGCACCTTGTTGGTGGCGGCGACGACGCGAATGTCGATCGGTTCGGCCCGCGCATCGCCGACCTTCGTGACCGTCCTTTCTTGAAGCGCGCGAAGGAGCTTCACTTGAAGCTGCGGCGGCATGTCGCCGATCTCGTCGAGGAAGAGCGTCCCGCCGTCGGCTGCCTGGAACTTCCCGCCCCGGGTCGCGATCGCGCCCGTGAAAGCGCCGCGCACGTGGCCGAAGAGCTCGCTCTCCAGCAGGTTCTCCGGGATGGCTCCGCAGTTCACCGCCACGAACGGCCCGCCGGTGCGCGGCGAACGCCGGTGGATCTCCCGCGCGACGAGCTCCTTTCCGGTCCCCGTCTCGCCCGTGACCAGGACCGAGACATCGGTCGCGGCCACCTTCTCGATGCGACGGAAGACCTCGCGCATGCTGCCGCCGGCGCCGATGATCTCGCCGAACTGGTTCTGCTGCACCACCTGGCGCAGCGCCTCGTTCTCCTGGCGCAGCCCGTGAAGGAGGCGGGCGTTCTCCACGAGCAGGGAGGCCTGCGCCGTGAAGATGGTCAGGACCTCGAGATCCTTCTCGTCGAAGAGGCTCACGACGCTGTCGTTGCCGAGGTAGATGACGCCGAAGGGCTCGCCCTCGCACATGAGCGGCGCGCACATCACGGAGCACAGCTTGAGGTTCACAACCGAGGACGACGACGACCACTGCGTGTCGTGGAGCGCGTCGGCCACCACCACCGGGCGCCGGGTGGCCGCCACGCGCTGGATGATGGAGTCCGACACGCGCGAGACTGCGTTCTCGATGGTCTCGCGCGCGAGGTTGCGCGCCGCCTTCACCTCCATCCGGCCGGCCTCGAGCAGGATGAGGAAGCCCTTCTCGGCGTGCGTCGCCTCGAGCAGCGCGTCGAGCAGCTCGTCGAGGAGCCGCGAGAAGTCGCGCGCGGCCAGGAGCCGCTCCGAGAAGCGGACCAGGCCCTGCATGGCCTCGACGCGCGCGGTCGCCGCCGGCGCTGGCGCTGGCGCCCCGGGGCGATCACGGAAGGTGAACTGGAGCTCGCTCGCGCCCAGGCGGATGCGATCTCCCTCGACGAGCCGCGCCGTCACCTTGCGCCGGCCGTTCACCTCCATCTCGGCGCCGCCGTGGCAGGCGGCGTTGAAGTCCCGACCGTCGAAGTGGATGTGCAGCGCCGTCTCGGGCAGTCCCGCGTCTGGCAGCGCCACGTCGTTCTCGGAGCTGCGGCCGAGCGTCGTGATCCGCCGCGCCAGGTTGATGGCGCGCTCGCGGCCGTCGGGGGTGAGGACGAGCAAGGTAGGCATGCGGCTCGATCGCGGTGGGAGGGGCGTCTCCGCCCGGTTTGACTCAGTAGTTCCAGCTCAGCTTCACGGCCGCCTCCTTGGGCGACAGCTCCGTCTCGACGCGAGGGACGTAGTAGAGGTGGGCGTCCACGACGCCGTAGGCGTAGACTGCCCAGAAGAGGCCCGCCGATGTGTACTTCACCACGTCGATGCGGGAGAGGAGCTTCCGGTCGGAATCGCGGTACGGTGGCTGCGAGCAACCGGTGGCCGCCGAGGGCGAGCAGCGGCGGCTCGGATCCTGGGCGATCTGGTTGTGGAAGAGGATGGCTCCCAGGTTCACCACGGCGAGCGTCGCCTGGGCGGCGGCGATGGCGACGGCCTTGGCCTTGTGGCCGTTCTGGAACTGACCGGCGCCGAGCGGCATCCAGTTGAAGAGGTAGAGCCTCTCCTGGACGCGGATGACCTTGGTGGGCGGGCCGGAGCGCGCCTGCTCCTCGGAGAGCAAGCGCTTCTTGGCTTCATCAGCCAGGCGCTTCTGTTCCTCCAGCGCGCGCCGGCGCTCGCGCAGCGGGGCGAGCGCGGGCTCGTGCTCCTTCTTCACCTGATCGAAGAACTCAACCACCTTCGGCTCCACCAGGAAGGGGTCGAGCGCGTAGTCGGGATCGAGCGAGAGCAGCGAGACGAACGCGGTCCTCGCCTGCGCCTGATCGCCCAGCTTCACCTCGGAGACGCCGAGGATGCGATAGGCCTCGATCGCGTCGTCGCCGCTCGCGTCGGGGTGCTCGGCGAGCCAGGCGCGGGCCGTGCCGGCTGCTTCGGCGAAGGAGCCGAACTCGAAGCGATCGCGCGCCCGCTTGAGGTCGCCGCTCTGCGGGGTCGCCGACAGCGCGACGGCGAGGAGGAGTGCGATCACGGGGTGTTCTCCGGACGCGCCGCGGGCGCCTGTTGGCGCGCCGGCGCCGGCTCGGCCGGGAGCACCGCCGGCGGCTCGGGCGCGGGCGCGGCGAACGTCACGTCGGCGCCGGCGCGCAGCCGCAGGGTGGTGCGCACGGAGGGATGGCCGGCGCGCTCCACCCGCAGCTCGGCCGGCGCGTCATAGGGGCTGTCGCCGGTCGGGGGGACCGGCACCTCCAGCGGCGCCCGCTGCGACTCGCCGGCGCTTCCGACGAGCTTCCCCGCCACGTACACCCGCGCCTGGGGATCGCCCTCGACCCTGAGGCGAGCGGGGCGCGGCTTGAGCCGCTCCTTGAGCTCGAGCGGCTGCGGCACCACTTCACCAGCTGCGAAATGCTTGACGAACGGAAAGCAGCAGGCGTGCTCGATCCGGATCCGGTGCGGTGCGTCCGGCGCGAGCGTGAAGGTGACGCGCCCCTCTCCGCGAGCGACCTCCACGCCGTCGAGCAAGGCGCGCTGGGCATAGGGGCTCACGTGGACCGAGACCACCAGGGGCTGCGCGCTCGCTCCCGGGGCGACCGGAGGTGGCGCGCTGTTCGTGGTCGAGGGCGAGGGCGGAGGAGGCGGGGTCGGCGTCGCGGCCGGGGTCGGGGCCGCCCTGGCGGTTTCGCTGCCCGTCGCGCTCTGCGCCGCAGCTGGCTGGGCCTCCGTTCGCCTGGACGCATCGTCGAGCGGCGGCTGCGCTCGCCAGGCGACGATGCCCCAGGCCAGCCCGGCGAGCAGGGCCGCGCCGGCGATCGCACCGCTCGCACGCCGCGCACGCCGCTTCCAGCGGGCGACGAGCGTGATCCGTTCGAGGCGCGCCGACACCTGCACGCTGTCTGGCTCGAGCGCCAGCACGCGGTTGAGTAGCTTCATGCCGCGCGCCGTCTCGCCGGCCTTCAGGGCGTCCTCGGCGCACGCGAGCGCAGAGCGGACCAGCCGCCCGACCAGGGCGCGCTTGTACGCCGCGGGGTCGGTGAGGAAGGTCTGCAGCTCCGCTTCGGGATCCTCGAGACCGGACGCCTCCAGCGCCGCGTCGAGCTCGTCGCACAACGCGGCGGCGGTGGCGATGCGTTGCGCGGGGTCGGCCGCCAGCGCATGCGCGATCACCGCGGCCAGCGCGTCGGTCACGAGCGGCGAGACCTGGCGCGGATCTTCGTGGTCGCCCTCGATGACGCGCCGCAGGGTGGCAGTGGGGTTCGGGGCCTCGAACGGCATCTTCCCTGTGGCCAGCCAGTACAGGATCGTGCCGAGCGAGAAGACGTCGCTCCGCGCGTCGGCCTCTCGGCCCTCGATGATCTCGGGTGCCATGTGGTTGGGTGAGCCGACGAGGGCACCCGTCATGGTCATCCTCTCGTCCGCGGCGAGGATGCGCGCGATACCGAAGTCGACCAGCTTCACCGCGCGCCGGCCGCCCTCCTCGAGCACGAGCACGTTCTCGGGCTTGAGGTCGCGGTGGATGACGCCGGCCGAGTGGGCGTGGACGAGCGCGCCGGCGAGGGCACGGGCGAGGAGCGCGGCGACCTCCGGGAAGCCGATTCCCTCCTCCTCCGCGAAGGAGCGCAGCGTGCGGCCGCGTACGAACTCGGTGACGAGGTAGCTCTCGATGGCCGCATCGCCGGCGTAGTCGTAGATCTCCACGATGTTCGGGTGGCTCAGGCGCGCCACCGCTCGGGCCTCGCGCGAGAATCGGGCGCGCGACTCGGCCCGCGTGGCGAGGTGGGGGTGCAAGAGCTTCACCGCCACCTCGCGGTCGAGCGCCGTGTCACGCCCGCGGTAGACAACGGCCATGCCGCCGCTTCCGACCTGCTCGATGAGCTCGTAGCGGTCCACGCGCCGGATCACACTCGTGTCTCCAGGGAGCACGGTGTGTGCGGAAACGGCACGCAGAGCAGTCGCGAGCAGCTGTCCTGCCGGAGCCCGTGTCGCATCCCGCACTTACGCACACACCCTCCCAGCCCACCGCGACACGGTTGCCCAGCCCGCGGCGAGAAACTATGACATGAATGCCAGATCCGGGCCACGTCCACTCGACGGACGAAGCTAGAGCGCCCAAGGGTTTGAGGTCATTTGTACTCGCCCGACCATTCCTGGCGTTCCTGACTGATCGCCGCGCGACCGAACGGCATCGCGTTCAGCTCGGCCCCCCATCCAGAAGCTGTGGCGCCGCGCCCGCGGGCAGGAGCCGGCTCGCGAGGAGCGCGCGGACGGTCTCGGGCAGCGCGGCAGTCGAGATCGGGTAGAGGGGTCTCCATCCGAGGGCCGCCAACCGCTGGGTGTCGTAATAGTGGTCGGCCGACATCCAGTGGAGAGACTCACGGTCGATGCGCGGCACGAGCGCGGCGCTGGCGCCGCTGCGCGAGGTGAGCCGCTCCCAGGCTCGTGCCAGCCACCGATTCACCGGGTCGACCAGCATCCGGTCCGGCACGTTGCGCACCAGCCAGATCATCATGGCGGTCAGCCGGGGCGAGTAAGGCAGGACTCGTCCCGCGCTGTAGCCCATCGAGGAGAGAGCGGCGACGAGATGTTCGGCGAGTGGAAGCGGTGCGTCGTCGCCGACGTTGAATGCGCGTCCCACCACCGCCTCGTCGTCCTGGTACTCGGCCACGTGCACCGCCGCCCGCGCCAGATCCTTGATGTGCACGAGATGGGTCACGGGGCCGCGTCGCAGTATCGGGATGCGGCGCCGCCCCTGGTTCAAGAGCGTGATGAGCGCGAGCGCGCGGATGGCGCCGCCGCGCAGGTTGGGGCCGTACACCAGGGTTGGACGGAGGACGGTGAGCGGCGCTCCTTGGCGGAATGCGAGCCACGCCGCTTGTTCCGCGCGCCAGCGCGCCCGTTCAGCGGCGGTGCGCGGCGCCTTGATCTCGCCCTCCTGGCAAGGGAGGTTCCGCGGCCGGCCGTAGACGGACGTCGTCGAGACGAGCACGAAGCGGCGCGCGCGGGCCGCGATGGCGGCGCGTCCAGCGGCATAGGCGGCGGCCGCCTCCGCATCGGCGCGCGCCTCGGTGCCCTGGGCCCGCGAGGTCCGCACCCCGACGTGGAAGACGGCCTCGGCGCCACGGGCGGCGGCCAGGAGATCGGGCAGCTCGAGCCCGTCGAAGGCGAGCTTGCGCACCTCCCAGCCCGCACCGGCGAGCTCGGTCTCGAGCGCTTGCCCGCGTCCGCCGGGCGAGCCCGTGATGAGTGCGATCCGCGACACGGCGCCATCGTAACAGCGGGTCCACGAAACGAAAGGCGCAGGGAGGGGGGTGCGGGGCGGCGGCCCGGGATCCGGAAGACGGCAAGAGCCGGCGGCCCGCTCGCGCCCGCAGGGCGGGGGCTCGTCCCCCGCCGCTGGTTGTGCGCCGCGACCCGTGGGTCGTTCCCGCTACGCCCTTATCTCTGCCTTCTTGGTCCCATCTGCTTCGGGCGGCGTAGCCGGTGGCTTTCGGCCGATCGGGTTCTCCTCGAGCGCGGCCTTCAGAACCTCGTCCACCTGGGTCGCGAAGACGAACTCGAGCTCCTTGCGCGCCTGATCGGGCACGTCCACCAGATCCTTCTCGCAGCGCGCCGGGATGATGAGGCGCTTGATTCCCGCGCGGTGTGCGGCGAGCACCTTCTCCTTGATGCCACCCACTGGCAGCACGAGGCCGCGAAGCGTCACCTCTCCCGTCATCGCCACGTCGGACCGGACGCGGATGCCGGTGAGGAGCGAGACGAGGGCGGTGAGGATCGTGACACCCGCGCTCGGTCCGTCCTTCGGGATGGAGCCCGCCGGGAAGTGGATGTGGATGTCCGTCTTCTCGAGGAAGTTGGCCGGGATGCCGAGGCTGTCAGCCTTCGATCGCAGGTAGCTGAGCGCGGCCTGGGCCGACTCCTTCATCACGTCGCCGAGCTGGCCGGTGAGGGTGAGCGACCCCTTGCCAGCCATCCTGGTGGCCTCGATGAAGAGGATGTCGCCACCGGCTGCCGTCCAGGCGAGGCCGGTCGCGACCCCAGGGATCTCGGTGCGCTCGGCGGTCTCGTTCCAGAACTTCTCCGGCCCGAGCATCTCGGCGAGGTCCTCCTCGGTGACGGTGCGCTTCGACCCGGGCCCCACCTTCCCGCTCGCCACCTCGACCGCCACCGCGCGACACACATCGGCGAGACGCCGCTCGAGGTTGCGGACGCCGGCCTCGCGCGTGTACGCCATGATGATCTTGATGAGCCCCTTCTCGTCGAAGACGATGGCGTCCGCGCTGAGCCCGTGCTCCCTGAGCTGCTTGGGGACGAGGTGGTTCTGCGCGATGTGGACCTTCTCCTCGAACGTGTAGCCGGGCAGCTCCAGGATCTCCATGCGGTCCCTGAGCGGACCGGGGATGGGATCGAGCAGGTTGGCCGTGCCGATGAACATCACCTTCGAGAGATCGTAGGAGAGGTCGAGGTAGTGGTCGGAGAACGCGTGGTTCTGCTCGGGATCGAGCACCTCGAGCAGTGCCGCGCTCGGATCCCCGCGGAAGTCGGCGCCGAGCTTGTCGATCTCGTCGAGCATCATCACGGGGTTGATCGTGGCCGCCTTCTTCATCGACTGGATGATGCGGCCGGGCAGGGCGCCCACGTACGTCCGCCGATGGCCGCGGATCTCGGCCTCGTCGCGCACGCCGCCGAGCGACAGGCGCACGAACTTGCGGCCGATGGCCCTGGCGATGGACTGGCCGAGCGAGGTCTTGCCCACGCCGGGAGGCCCGACGAAGCAGAGGATCGGTCCGCGCATGTCGTTCTTCAGTTTGCGGACCGCGAGGTACTCGAGGATGCGCTTCTTGATTTTCTGCAGGCCGTAGTGATCCGAGTCCAGGATCGAGCGCGCGTTCTCGATGTCGAGGTTGTCGTCGCTGCGCTTCGACCAGGGGAGGTCGGCAATCCAGTCGAGGTAGGTGCGCGCGACCGTATACTCGGAGCTCGCCGTGGGGATGCTCTTCAGGCGGTTGAGCTCCTTCTGCGAGACCTTCTCGACGTCCGGCGGCAGGCCCGCCTTCTTGAGCCGCTCCGCCAGCTCGTCGAGCTCCTCTTCCTCCTCGCCGAGCTCGCCCAGTTCCTCCTTGATGGCCTTGAGCTGCTGGCGAAGGTAGTACTCGCGCTGCGTCTTCGACATCTCGCCCTTCACGGCGGAGTCGATCTTGTTCGAGAGCTTCAGGATCTCGCGCTTGCGGTTCAGGAGCTCCAGGACCAGCTTCATCCGCGCCTTGAGGTCCACAGTCTCGAGGACCTGCTGCTTCTCCTCGATGGGCACGTCGACGTTGGCCGCGATGAGATCGGCGAGGTGGCCGGGGTGGGTGATGCTCTCCACCAGCTCGGTCGCCGCCGCCGGCAGCTCGGGCATGAGCTCGATCACCTCGCGAGCGAGCTTTTTCAAGTTGATGGCGAGGGCCTCGACCTCGACGTCGTCGACGGCCGTCTTGTCCTCGACCGGGTCGATGCGCGCCTTGAGGTAAGGCGCCTCCTGGACCAGATCGAGCACCCGGAAGCGCGCCAGACCCTGCACGACGAGCGAGTAGTTGTCCTCGCCCATCTTGAGCAACTTCACGATGCGCGCGACCGTGCCGACGGTGTAGAGGTCAGCGGCGCCAGGGTCCTCCTCCTCCGCCCGCCTCTGCGTCACGACGCCGATGACCTGCTCGTCGCGGACCGCATCCTTGATGAGCGCGATCGTCTTCTGGCGACCAACGGCCAGCGGCAACACGCCGCCGGGGAAGAAGACGGAGTTGCGCAACGGCAGGATGGGCAAAACTTGAGGTATGTCTTCCTTGTTGATGAGCCCCGGGGGGCCCATCGCTGGGGCGACCTGCGCACCGGCGGCCTTTTTGTCCCTGTCTGCCATGGTGTTCTCCTTTGCCTTCCGGATGCGCGAACGAGCGTGGGTTCCTGGGCCGGGCGATCAGGGATACCCACTCGAGATGATCGGGGCAACAAAAAGCTTCTCGCCGACGGGCGGAGGCCTTTCAGGGTCCACATCCGCGCGGGCCGGGGTCGGGGGCTCGCGTTTGGCAGCTTGGCCTCCGGCGGGGGCTGCCGGGATCGGCGGGTCGCGCCCCCCAACCGTGGCCGAGGCTTGCGCCTCTCCGTTCGGGGGGCTTGGACTCGAAACGTGCCGCGTAGCTGTCATGGCCCCACGGCCGCGGGGAAGCGGGCAGAGCGGCTTTGACAGGCACGGATGCCGCCACTAGCATCCGCTCCATCGTACGCCTCGGCCACATCAGCGACCTCCACATCGGCGACCGCGCGCGTTACCCGCGAAACGGCATCACGGTTCGTGAATGTGATCGCCATTCGGTGAAGCTGCTGAAGAAGATCTTGCAGGCGCTGGCGGAGGAGGCGGTCGATCACCTCGTCGTCACCGGTGACGTGACGCTCTCCGGCGAGAACTCCGAGTTCGAGCGCGCGGCCGAGCTGCTCTCGCCGTGGGCCGAGGCCGGGAGGCTCACCGTCCTCCCCGGCAACCACGACGTGTGGAGCTATGAATCCGCGGCGAGCTGGCGCTTCCTGCGCCAGATCGGAGCGGACGGCCGCGGCATGAAGAAGCCGGTCGCGGTCTTCCCCTTGGCGGTAGACCTGTCCCCGGAGGTGACGCTCATCGCCCTCGACAGCGCCCGGCACGGAGAGGTGCCGCTCACCACGTCGGGCGCCCTCGGGATCGAGCAGCTCGCAGCCGCACGCGAGCTGGTGCGCGAGGCGTCCAAGCAGGGGCGTGCGGTCGTGCTGGCGCTGCACCATCACCTCGTCATCCCGCCCGAGCGCGTGCCGTCCGATCTGTGTCTGGCGCGCATGCCGCTCGCCGACGCCTACCAGGTGGTGCGGCTCCTCGCGGAGATGCCGATCGCGGCCGTCCTGCACGGCCATCGCCATACGACCTTCCGGCTGGACCTCCCGGGGCCGTCGGGGACGACGCCCGTGATCTGCTCGGGTTCCGCGTCGCGCGTCGCCGACGAGCCAGCGCGGCGGCCGCGTGCGCTCGTCTACGAGTTCGACCGGAGCGGCCTGCACGGCGTCGCGGCGCTGGTCGCCGCGTCTGCCTGATATCGCTACCCGATCCCGGGACGCGCGCGCGAGCGCGCCACTGCCGAGATCCTCTCCCTGGAAGGGCGAGGGCCTGGGAGACGGTGGGGCCCCTCTCCCCGCGCGGCGCCATTCGCCATTCGTGCTTGCCCCGCCCCTGGGCGACGGGTATCCCTGCCAGCCATGAAGGCGTTCCGGGTACTCCTGCCTTTCGTCCTGGCCGGCATCGTCATCGTGTTCGGGATCTCGCAGTACTCGGCGCGCGGAGCGGCGGAGACGTTCCGCATCGAGCGTGAAGCCCTCCGGCGCGAGGCGGTGGAACGTGGGGGGGTGGCGCGTGGGCTGGGCGGGCCGCAGGGCGCGGAGGAAGCGCGCGCGGTCGTACGTTGGTGGCAGGACAGCATGGCGTCGCTGCGCAACCGCTTCCCGAAGCAGGCGGCGGCGCCGGAGCGGGCAGGCGCCGCGGTCAAGGACAAGGACGCCGCGGCGGAGGCGTGGCGTCACTACACCCAGGATCGTCTGGAAGCGCTCCGCGCCGGCTACGCTCCCGCGCTCTCCGCGGTGGACCAAGGCCTGCGCCTCGACGTGCTCGCCGTGCGCAGCGGCGAGCATCCCGAGACGCACGAGAGGGGAATACGCATCGACTTTGCCCTCTGGGGCGCGCCGCGGCGCATCGAACGGGAGTCGGGGCCGTCCGAGCGCCCGGTAGCGCGCGTCTCCGTGCCGATCGCCTTCCGCCAGCTGGCCTTCAGGTTCGTCGACGCGGCCGGCAAGCCCTACGGAGAGATGGCCGGGTCGGGTGAACCGTATCTCCTGCTGAAAGATCCCGAGCGCTTCTCCGGCGAGCTGCCGCCCGGCATCGCGCTCGGAACGTGGTGGGTGGATCCCTTCCCTCGCGAGGCGGCGCGCGTCGAGGTGTCGGTCGGTCTCCAGGTTCAGGGGATGACCTCGGCCGTGCTCTCGCCGGCGTTCCGCTGGGAGCTGCCCGTGGCGGAGGAATGGAAGCTGCGCCCTGGTGAGGCCTTTCGGGCCGAGACCCGCGAGGCGCCCGAGCCGGCGCCAGCGCCAGCGCCGGCGCGGAGGTGAGCGTGGAGCAGGGCGACAGGCCGACGAGCCCCGACAGCGAGCCCGCGGCCCCTCGCGTGCCGGAGGCTCATCCTCGCAAGAGATCAGCCAAGCCCAAGGGCGCCCGCCGCTCGAACGAGGCCGCGCTGGCAGCCGCGCTCCCGGACGCGACCTTCGACGCGCCCCTGCACGAGCTCGAGCGTGATGCACTCTCCGTCTTCCTGTACCTGGCCCTGCTGCCCGAGGAGGCGGCGCAGCTGGTGAAGGAGATGGACCTCTCTCAGCCCGGCTTCCGCCAGGAGGCACTCGGCGACATCCAGCGTTGCGACTTGCTCGCCGATGAGATCCGCGCCCAGCCGGAAGCTCGGGGGCCAGTGCTGGCCGTCCTGCGCAAGGGATGGGAGCGCCCCGTGCTCGCCGGCTGGCGGCTCGCGCCGGATGCTGCCGTGGATCTCCTCGATGCCTGCGCGGGGGAGGGCGCGCTGCCGCTCGCGCTGTGGCGGGTCCTCTGTGATCCCGCCCCCGAGATCCGTGCCGAGGCGCGCCCAATTCTGGAGACCCTCGCCGAGCAGTGCTACGGCCCGGCCCCCAAGGAGGGGGAGACCCAGCCACGCGGCA
>Ga0214473_10009479_pt1 | contig 11498 bp, 8 predicted proteins | sample RVTome_7_FD_203509 | JGI IMG/M metagenome (GOLD analysis project Ga0214473, IMG submission 203509) | Soil microbial communities from uranium-contaminated site in the Upper Colorado River Basin, Wyoming, United States - RVT98D197 | ecosystem: Environmental > Terrestrial > Soil > Contaminated >...
ATATGTTCGAAAGCTCCGTTCTGAATTGGGGGGTTATCTTCATGAAACACCACAACAAAAATCGAATCACAAACCATTGCTTTCTTGGACTGTCAGCTCACGTAAAGCTGTAGGGATCATTCAAAAAATTGCTCCATATCTTAAAATAAAACATCGGCAAGCTGCTTTGGCATTGTTGTTTGCAAGTCGTGTTGCTATCCGCAAACCACCTAAGAAATTAACAAAAGCAGAGTTAAATTTTCGAGAAGCGTGCAAACGACGTATGAAAAAACTCAATCAACGAGGACTCCAAACATGAAATTAAAACTGTATCTCGCCGGCGCGATCCGCACCGACCGCGGCGACGAGGACTACAAGTGGCGCCGCGCGTTCGCAGCACAGCTAGGTGACCGTGCGATCTGCATGGTGCCGAGCGATGCGGGCGTCGCAGACGGTAACAAGCTGCGGCGCTTTACGGGCAGCGCGTACATGACCTACAGGACGGATTTGCAGCTGATCCAGCAGTCGGACATTGTGGTGGCCAACTTGCTGCCGCTCAACGATGGCTATCCCAGCATCGGGACGATGTTTGAGCTCGGGTTCGCGCGCGCTCACGAGAAGCACATCCTCGCGGTGGCGGGTGCAAACTTTGCTGCGCATCCGTTTGTTGCGTTCGGTTGCGACGGCGTGTTCTCGGATGTCTCGCAGCTGCACGAATATCTGGAGCAGTACCTTGAAGTAGTAGCTGGGCATAGCCGGCTGCTGGAGGTCAAATGAAGCTCCTAACGGTCCAAAACGCAAAGACCATCAAAGGTCAACCACTCGGCTACTTAACAGGAATCCTTTATCTGGCGCCGGCTACTGTCGGGGGCCCCAACCTTTGCGCGAAGTCGACTCCAGGGTGTCGGGACAGCTGCCTATTCACTGCTGGTCGTGGCATCTTCCCACAGGTGATGGCAGCGCGGATCCGCAAGACGCAGTGGCTCCACAGCGATCGGCGAGGCTTCCTGACACAGCTGGAATCTGACATCAGCGCGTTAGTTGCATCTGCCAAGCGTAAGAAGCTGACCCCTTGCGTGCGGCTCAACGGGACATCGGACCTACCGTGGCTCGCACAACACATGACATGCAAGTTCCCTGGAGTCCAGTTCTATGATTACACGAAGCTTCCTGGCACGCGGAGGCGGCTGACGCCGAACTACCATCTGACGTTCAGCCGCTCGGAGACCAACGATCGCGAAAGCATGCGGGAGCTTGCCGCGGGTACAAATGTTGCAGTTGTGTTTCGCGTGAAGCGCGGGGGCCCACTACCCAGAATCTGGCGTGGCCATCGAGTTATCGATGGTGATAAACACGATCTCAGGTTCTTAGATCCCAATCCCGTGGTAGTGGGCCTGCGTGAAAAGGGCCGGGCGAGGCAAGATACAACGGGATTTGTGGTGCTGTTGTGATTGGACCCCAAACTTTCAAGTGCGAAACTTGCGTTGCAGCTATGTGGTTATGGTACATGTACGAAACCAACGATCCCCAAGTTGAGGAGCTGCGAAAAACGTTCTCGAAGAACTATCTACGAGCGTACAACTTGACACACATGGAGCTGGATCACAAATGAGCATACTCATAGGAATCGGCTCGAAGGCCCGCCAGGGCAAGTCCTTTGTTGCCAACGTGATGCGGGACCTCGCACCCGAGCGTGTGCAGATCTTCTCGCTAGCAGAAGCCCTCAAGGAAGAGTGCGCCGCCAAGCATGAGCAGCTAGCTGCGGAGTTCCGGCGCATCAAGGGCCGGGATCCGCAGCCACCGAAAGATGACCCGATCTATGGTTGGACTGAGATCCTGCAGTACTACGGCACAGATGTCATTCGGGCTGCCGACCCTGATCGCTGGGTGCGTCTCGCAAGTGAGAAGATTCGGTTGGCGGCCCCCGAGATCGCAATCGTACCAGATGTGCGGTTCCCCAACGAAGCTGACTGGATCAAGCTGCGTGGCGGTACACTAGTGCAGGTGTTGCGCAAGCTGCCATCAGGGGACAACTATGTCGACCCCGGGCGCGATCCGCGGCACCCTAGTGAGGTTGCGCTCGACGAGTACATCGGCTGGGACTTTGTGCTGATGGCTCGCGATGGGGACCTCGAGCGTCTGCGGCAGAAAGCAGAAGTCGTGTTTCGCAAGCTAGTCGGTGAGCTGTGAGCATACAACGCGCCGCTGAAACTCTGGAGGCAATACTCATGTCTGACCCGAACAAGGACCTCAACAAAGCAGCATCCACTGTTCGCCAGGGCCTGCGCAAGGTGCACGGCGGCACACCGAACCACAGCGCGCCGATGCTGTGCGGGACCTGTGAGCACGCGCAGACGATCCGCGGGCTGCGGTCCTCGGAGTTCAACGTGCATTGTGATTGGTTTCAAAAGTGGATCCCGTGGCCGGTCTATCAGTGCAGTCAGTATGCAGACAAGCGGCTGCCATCGCTGCGCGACATGAAGGATACCGCTTGGATACTATTGTCCGATGAGCGCAGAGGCCGAGAGGTTGGATTCATTAGCGCGGCTGAGTGGAAGCGCCGCAAAGAACGCGAAGAGGAGCCATCAGATGAATGAAACAGAGCAAGAAGAGTCCCAAGAGGACTACGAAAGAATGAAAGAGGAGATCAAACAACAAATGGCGGACCAAATAGAGATACCTTTTACCGACTCATTGGGGAACCTGGTCACTGGGACCACAACTGGCACAGCTGGTGGATACAGTGGGCTTGGGGGACTTAAGCAGAATATCCCAGGGCCATACTACACGCAGACGCCGACAGTTACACTAGGATATCCAACTACAGGGGTGCTGACCCGCACCCGCACAGATCGCGACGGCACCTGGGTGGAGCTGGATCCCGATGAGCCCAACATGCCGGCTGGCATCACCCTATGGAAGAACGGCACCGCCAAGAAGCTCACGATCAAGGAGCTGCTGCGACTGGCGGGGATGGAATGGTAAACTCCAAAGCCAAGGACCCCAAGATATACGGTCTGCGGCAAGTAGCCGTGCCATGCAGCTGTGGCGGGCGCACCCTCTGGGAGCTTCAGGACACGCGGGACCACGTGATCGTCAGCGGGGAGATGGCGTATATGGTGTGGACAGGGTCGGAGTTTCGGTGGCTATGCAAAAGGTGTACTAGGGAGATGGGGTTGCTCTGGTGAAGGTCAGCTATAATTTCAAATATAAGGTTATCGTTGCAGGCACACCTTATTGGATTCCGGTTTATGGATCACAGGAGCCCTGTCGAATCTGTAAGACCCTCGAGTGTCGATATCCACAACAGTTAAAGTGTCAAGCTTGCGGTGAGCTCGGCGGGCATCAGTGGAAGTTTCCCAACAAGCGCCGAGTTGAGAAGTTTAAGCTCAAGTGTTTGTGTGTCAGGTGTGCGAAGATGCGAGGCTTACTGTGGTAAAAGACCCCGAAAAGGAGTTCGGCAAGTTGCTGCAAGAATACTACTCTAAAGAAGCTCTTAGTACGCTTAAGCACAATATGCGGCTGGCCTTTGGGACCGAACCCTGCAAGATTTGCAAAGGGGCCCGCTGCGCTGCACCCTATGTGAACCAGAAGTGCTCCGGCTGCGAGTCCGTGGAAGCTCACATTTGGGAGCGGCCGAATCCCGAAGACTGGGAAGGCAAAACGTATCAGTGGTATTGTTTGCGGTGTGCCAGGGAAAGAGGGTTACTGTGGTAACTTCGCTTGCAGTTGTCGGATCTCATCGAGATCCGCGGTCTCCAGATAACCTGCGGTAGTCTCTAAGCTACTGTGTCCCAGGAGTTCCTGCACCGTGTGGATATCTGCGCCCGCACGGATCATGTTTGTTGCGAACGTGTGCCGCAGATCATGAAGCTTCACATGCGGCAGGCCGGCGGATTTGCAGATGTCTGCGACTCGATTTCGAATGGTGCTGGCGCTGCGTTTGAAGACCTCGCCGCTGGGTTGCTGGCGCGCACGCAGCAGCTCCACGACGTCGGGCCGCAACGGTAGAATCTTGCCGTGCTTATTCTTGAATTTCTCCCCGCGGATGTTGACGAGCTTGTTCTCGAGGTCGACTTCTGACCATTCCAGCTGATCAAGGGTGCCGGCGCGCAGGCCGGTGCTGCTGGCCATCAGCAGCCAAAGCTTATCTTCTGGGTCCGTAGCAGCAGCAATCAGCTGCTGCAGCACGTTGTTCTGTAGGGCCCTACGGGGACTAGTTGGCTCCAACAGCTGCTTGGATTTGCGGGCCGGGTTCGACACCGGCAGGTCCCCGACATCCTGTAGCCAGCTGTAGAACGCGCTTACCATCTTAATCGTTTGGTTGATAGTCCGCGGATGGTATTCCTGCCCGACCATGTGCATTTTGTAGTCTTCGATGTCGCTGCGGAAGATCTGGTCCGGATAGCGCTTGTCGCGGTAGTGCTTCAGGAATACATATAGCTGTCGGGAATAGTTCAGATATGTGGAACGACTCGCAGTTCGTGAAAGGTAACGTTCGTATTTGCCGAGCCACTCGAGCAGAGTCCGGCGGCGTAAGGGATGAGTTGTAGGTTGGCCGGTTGCGGTGGCCAGCAACGTGTCGATATCTGCGAGTCGTTCCATAGTGTGCTCCACTAGTTGGTTAGATGCTAGGGAGCGGGGTTGGTTGCAGGGGGCAACGCAGGGATACGTTCGAGTTCGGAGATCAGCTGCTCGGCGATTCGTAGGAGCTGGACGCGGACTTTGTAGAGCTTCTGGAGCTGCAAGCTACGGGCCTCTGTTGGCATGTCGCCTTGGTAGCGGATGCGCTGTTGGGCGTCGCGGATCTGACCGAGCTTGCGCTGGACGGTGACCAGCTTGTCGTGCATCATCACGAGTGGCAGCTTGCCGGGTTCACGGAGATACTCAACGGCTTTGTTGGGGGCTTCGCGCCGGAGGGCCGAGAACGTGGCTTTGGCAGTGCGGGCATTGTCGGCGGTCTCGTAGAAACGCTCCTCGAGGGATTTGACAGTTTCATCTTGGATGCTGCCGACGAAACGTCGGAACACAGGCCCAAACACTGGGAAGCGGGCCACGGCCTCGTCGCCCTGAAGTGGGATCTTGCCTTCGGGGCGATCTTTACGGTAAGCGATGTCAGCTGCGCCGACTGCAGCTTCGCCGACGCCACCGGTTAGGGTGCGGATGCCGTGCTCGGTGCGCATTGGGCTGGGACCGTAGGCTCCGAGGGCGGCGCCAGCTGCGCTGCCGATAGCAGCGCCGCGGGGTCCATACAGCACGCCACCGATGGTGCCGAATAGTGCGCCGCCGGTGATTGCGCCTTCGCGGCCGCCCCGGCCGAGGCTCACCAGTGCAGGGCTGGTAGTCGGGCTGAACTGGTACTGGCGCTCGAGATCAGACAACCGGCGCGGTACGATGCTGGCGCGCCGAAATGTATCGTAGCCACCCTCGCCACGCAGCTGTTCAGCTGGGAACCGGACTGCAGGGTTCAGTGAGCTGACTGCGCCTTCGGCGATGCTGGCGCCCAACCGGTGCTGTTGGAGTCTGAACTGGCCCGGCAGCAAGTTGGATGCAATGTCATAGGTAATCTGGGCACCAGAGACCTGGCGAAGCTCCTTGGTCATGATGTCTTCGATTGGGTTGTAGATCAACTTGAAAGCGTGGCTCTTGGGGATCTTGAACAGCTGATGCCGGCGCGCGCCCTGAGAGGTCACGTAAGTTTCGTCTCGGATGAACACGAAATAGTTCTCGCGGTCAGACTCGGACACATGCAACAGCTCCGGCTTGCCTTCTTCGTCGGCGTACTTTAGGTTGTGCTGCAGCAGCGCATAAGCCATGCCGGCTGCCATGCCGAGTACAATGCCGAAGCGGGCGGGGTGTTGGACAGGGTTCAACCGTTCGACAGTGCGACCCAGGCCGCGGACGTTCGCGTTGAAGAACATCACCATCAAGTTGAAGTGATGTGCCATGGTTCCGCCGGCGCCGAAGTCCGGGCTGCCGCCATAGTTGCGGGTTTCCCAAACCGCTTCCGCGGGGCTCATGCCTTTAGCGATCAGCTTGTTGTAGACGTTCAGCTTGGTTGCTTGCTCGATGGCGTTGTTCAGCTTTTCAACTGAGTTGATGATCTCACCGCGGCGCAGGTGCTCTACAGGGCCGCGCAGCTCGCGGCCTTTCTCCAGGAAGCTGGTCGGGTCGATGTTGAACTGGAGGGTGCTGAAAGCTGCGCCCGAGCGCAGGAACTTGCGGTACTCCGGTGAGCGGGCCAGCACCTTGAAGAAGCTGGCAAACTCCTTCATGATGAAGTCGAGATCTTTTGGATTGCGTACAACCTTTCCTAACAAGACGGCATCCTGGAAGTCGCGCATCGCGTTGGTCAGCGAGAACGCCAGGTTGGCGCCGGTGGTGGTGCGGCGGAACAACCGCTGCGTAAAGTTGAGGATTGCGCCGCCGATAACCTCGAGGCCGGCTGGATCCACATAACGCAGGGTGTCTGCGATCATCTGCGGGGCGGCCCAGCGGGTAACCTTTCCATTATCAAAGTAAGCGATGATGCCTTCGTCGGGGCCCGGTTGGGCGCCGCCCTTTAGCTCCCGGATAGCCATGCCGAGACCAGTGGGGTCCCGCTGAGCCATAGTGATGAAGCTCTTCGCGACGGCGTTGCGGGCGACGGTCTTGATGGTGAGGGCGTACTGCTTGGCGACGGCTTCCCAGGGATCGATGTTTGTGAGCTCGGAGCCTTCCAACTTGTGGATCAAGTCCTGGGTCCCAACGGTGAGGGGGCTACTCGGCGAGCCCTTGTAGGGCCCTTGCGCATCGTCGATGATGCGGTGCATCGGGATGTACTCCGGGCCGCGGTTCACGTATGTTTGATAGTCCGCGGGGCTGACGATGCCGCCGCCGAACCGAAGCACAGGGGTCTGTTCGCCCTGGTAGGCGATGTCTAGGGCTTCACGTGTGAGGCCGTAGACCCGGCGTGCCAAGCCCTCAACTTCGGCAAACTTAGCGGGGCCCAGTTGGGTCTCGATCCCTTGGAGCTCTGTTTGGATGTCGGCTTCAGTGTAACCTTGGGGAACCGCGCGGTTGCTGCGCAGGCGCCCGTCGAGATCTTTGATGCTGGCGCGGACTTCGTTGAGCTCGTTGGAGATCGTCACCAAGTCGCGAGCGCCGGTCACAGGGGCTGTGGTCCCGAATGCAACGACTTGCTTTGCTTGGGCTTGCTCCGCGGCGAGCTGGGCTTCTTGGGCCCGCATCGCGCGGAGCCGATCTTTGAGAACCTGCCAAACGCGGCTGTACGCTTTCAAGTTGAGATACTGTGTGGTGACTTCTGCGAGGCCGGCGCTGTAGGCGTCTTGTTTGATTTCTGCTAGTCGTGTGATGCCCTCAACGATTGGGCCGGAGCCCCCACCGTGTGCGATGCGAGCGCGCTGATAAGCGTTCTCTTCAGCTGGTGGCAAGCCAACGCGCGCGCGATAGCCGCGCAGCTCGGGCGCCATCAGCATGGAGTCCAAGTCAAGCGCGACGAATCGATCGTAGAGTGTGCGCTTCAGCAGTCGGGGGATCGCAGCGAACCGATCGATGAAAGCTGCGCCGGTGCGGCGGTTGAGCGCCGCGGCACGCTGGGCAGCCATCACCTGTTGCATGCGTGGGCTCTGGACGGGGGTCTGGGCTTGGTGGCCTGGAATAGCTGCTTGAATTGCGCGGTGGACGGCCTTGACACCTTTGACGGCGAGCTCGACGGGCAGGGTGAACACGCGTGCGCTGATGAAGCCGGCTTCGCCGCGACGGGGGCGGATCGGCGGGCTGCTCAGCATTGGTTGACCGCGGAGGATTGTGCGGCGCATTTCGGGGGTGATGGAGAGGCTGTGCACCTTTTCACCCGGAAATCCGGTGTCAATTGTAGAGCCCGTTTTGACAGTAGTTGTTTGAGGCTTCCCCCCCACCCGTTGCGTATACCGCCCCAGGAACTGTGGGATCATCTCATCGTAGAGCCGCAGGTGGGCTTCGCCGCCGACTTCGAGGTCGAGGCCGGAGAGCTTACTGGTGCCCACAGGTTGTGACCAGAGCTTGGCCCCCAACTCTCGGCCGAAAGTTTCTGCAGTTTCGGCCTCAGAATAGAAGCGCTTGTTTATTACACTGTCACCATGCTTGTCGAGTCCACGAACAGTTGTATAAGGATTTGCAGTGTGTTCTGAGCGGAAAACTTCTATGCTGCTGAGGTGATGCCGAAGATTGTACCGTTGAGTTTGCTGCCGCCCAGTAGTCCACGCAATCGCATCGTAGCCCCCTTCAACTGCTTCCCGCAGCGCATGCTTGAGCGCAAGCTCGAACCAGTTGCCTTCGAAGGGCATCGGTGGCGCCGGCTTATACGCACCCTCATCAATTCCCGGCAAATCAGCTGGAAGGGCTTCGCGCCGACGCGCTGCACTGCGCTCCGCTTGTGCCCGTAGAGCTATCGCCCAATCGCTCTGCACCTCTTCGATGAAGTAGATCTTTTCGCCGCGTGGGCCGACGCGATCCTTGACGCGGAGGTGGGCGACGATGTTGGATTCAGGGAAATGTGAAGACTGAAAGATTCCTTCTCTTGCTTGGGCTCTCGCGTAGGAACCTTGCTCTGATCCTCCTACAGCTCGTTCGACTGCACCTTCTGGGACTGGCAGCCGAATCAGCACCTCCCGATAGTTGCTGCCGCCGGGGAGGGTGTACTGCTCATAGCGGGGGCCACCAATTGCTTCCATGTCTCCGAGGGAATCTGAGATCGAATCATGGCGATCTTGCAAATTGATCAGCTCGCGGAGCTTGAGTTCCCATTCGAGAGCTTTCTCGTTGCCTACGCGCGCGCGTAGATCACTCAACACTTGATCCCGTGGCAGATCGTTGATTACATAAGTCTCTAGCCAGCTGCGCGCCTCGCTTGGCAGCAGGCCCATGTCACGTGCGAATTCATTTTGATACGTTTCATATAATCTTGGGATCTCAGCAGAAAGGCGTGTGTACTCTACTTGAAGCTCACTTACGTTTGCCTGAGCTTCTGGTGTGCGGCTGCGAGTAGTTATCTGTAGCTTCGGAAGCCGCTGCTCGAGCAAATCCAACGCCGCATCTTTCGTAATGAAGCGCTCGCCGCGGGCTTCTTTGGCTTCCAGCAATCGCAGGATTCCGGACTCCGCAACCTCACGGCTGCCCTTTGGCAGCATGTTGCGGAAGTCACTGATCAGCATCTTGCCGGACATCTTGGGAGCGAGCTGCCGGCCAACCTCACTGTAGAAGACTGGCCGCTCTCCTGCGAGCGCGATATCGGCGCCCTTGGCTGTAGGAGACTGGGCTCCAGCAATCAATCGACCTTCGTCAGGGCCGGGGGTTGTGTAGCCAAGCCGGTTGCGCGAGGGCCGACCCTTGCCAGCGCCGAACATTGCGTCAAATGTGACGAACCCAGCTTCCGGATCTCCTGGCTTCCCACGTGGCGGCACAGGTGGCTCGTCCATTGGGATTGCTGGCGGTGCCGCACCTGGGCCGGTCACAGCCGCAGCTGGGGCTTTGCGCTGCCGTCGATCGTAGTTCTTCATCCACCTGCTGAAGCCTGCTTCGATCTCACCGTTGGATTTGCCTTCGGTGGGGACGTCGACGATTTGGCCCCACTTGGCGAGCTCGTCAGCTGGGATCGTTTCACCCTTGCGTAGGCGCTTAACGATAGCCGGCAGGTTCGCGCGGATCTTGGCGTCGACGGACTGCGGGGCAGCGGGTGCAGCAGCTGGCGCCTCAGCGACAACCGGTGTCGTAGCTTTGCGCTCCGCGGGTTCCATTCGACGGGAGGGCGGTCGTGCAACAGGCAGCTGTGGCGCAACAGGTTCAACTTGTGGGCCCACGGGGCTAATGTCCTCTGGGCTCACACCTCGGATGCCCTGGGGCGTCCGAACCTTCACGAGTCCGAGGTCATCGGTGCCGATGACGGTGCCGCGGATCTTGCGGGTCGGATCGAACAGATCGTTGATCTCGACGTCGGTGCCAGCAGCTGGCGCAGGCACAACTGGAGTCTCAACAGGTGCGGTCTCGACTTGCTGGCGCTGCTCACGTTGGATCGCAACTGTTGCAAGCTCACGAGACTCGAGCGTCCCTGGAGTTGTGCCCATGGTCTTCGCGAGCGAAGCTTCTTTGGCGGCAACTCGCGCCTCATCAGATGTGGTAGCTGCGGCTGTCCGGCGCCGCTGAACTTGTGAAATTCCCTTGCGGCCGGCTTCAATTTGACCCTCGATATATGCACGCTTACCTGGATCTGTCTCAACAGCTAGCCGTCGCTCGAGGTTGCGGATTCCTCGTTGAATCGCTGGAACGGGATCCAGTATCCCAATTCCTGTGGATGGGACCTCCGCGACCGCGGGGCGTGGAGCTACAACGGGTTGTACGGGTTGTGTGCGGACAGTAGCGGGTGCAGCTTCAACGGGCGGTGGTGCAACTGGCGGCGTAACAGCAGCCCCACGTGGCGGTGGCACAACGGTCCGCTCAGGCAGCAGTCTAGCAGGTCCCATACGCTGCGGCAGCATTCGTGGCAGCTGCACCGGTGCGAATCCGAGCATCGCTTGGCCGAGGCCGCCGGCAACCTTCGCTGGGTCGCGCTCCCGGATGCCCTCGCCAGCCGTGGACACACCCATAGCACCGAAGCCGATGCCTGCACCATAGCCGCCAATTTGCGCAGCTGTCTGCGCCTTGCGGATTGCGTCCGCTTGAGTAGCCATGCGGCGCATCTGGTCGGCAAGACGTGCAGCCTCAGCCATGCGGCCCTCGGCTACAAGTGATTGATATGCGGGGAGATACGTTTTGTAAAGCTGGGTGAGAAGCCGGTTGCCTTGGACTGCGCCACCGACGCCTACGGCGCCGAGACCCAAGGTTGCGATCCCCAATGGTGATGCAAACACGTTGCCGAGAAACTGCGAGCTAGTCTGCCCGATGCCTGACAAGAAGGCTTCGGTCTTCGTCTTTGGGAGAGCCGGGTTCTCAAGGAACAGCTCCGCTTGCTCTGGAGTGGTGCCACCAGTGAGCAATCGTTGAATGTTGCGGCTTGCCCACGGTGCCGTGGTGGCCCAATCCCAGATGCTCTCTTGCGCTGCGCGCTCTTTGTCAAGACGCGCTACCGCCGGCTCGAGTTCCTTGGCAGTGGGAATCTCGCGGCCGATCTGCACCTGGCTGATGCCACCGCGTGCTATATGCTCGTTGAGGCTGCCCCAAACGGTATCCAGCTTCGCGCGATCGACACGCGGAGCTTTGATCCTGCCGATACGCACCTGGTAGAGTGCAGTGTGAAGCTCCTGCAGCTCTTCAGGGGTCCAACCTTTGAATTGGTTCTTGCCACTGTTGGGCACTATTCAACTCCGAGGCTGCGTAGTAGGTCTTTAACTTTGGAGCCCTTAGCCCCGGGTTGCTGGGTCTTACGTGTTGGGATCCAGCCAGGCTGCCACTGGTTGGTGGTCATCGCGCCAATTTCTTCGTCGATATCCTGGACTGCGTTGATGACTTCTTGGGGCCAAACGTTTGTAGGCAGGCCTTCGTAG
>Ga0214473_10009480_pt1 | contig 11497 bp, 11 predicted proteins | sample RVTome_7_FD_203509 | JGI IMG/M metagenome (GOLD analysis project Ga0214473, IMG submission 203509) | Soil microbial communities from uranium-contaminated site in the Upper Colorado River Basin, Wyoming, United States - RVT98D197 | ecosystem: Environmental > Terrestrial > Soil > Contaminated >...
GCTCGATCACCCGCGGGGTCCACGCGCTCTCGGTCGGGACGCAGCGGCTGCGCCAGGGGGACTTCACGCACGTGATCCAAATCCGCTCGCGCGACCAGCTCGGCGAGCTGGCCGAGTCCTTCAACCACATGTCGCGCGGGATCCAGCAGCTCATGCGGGAGCAGGCCGAGAAGGAGCGGCTCGAAGAGGAGCTGCGCATCGCGCGCCAGATCCAGATGAGCCTCCTCCCGGGGGAGGGCCTCGTGCGCGTGCCCGGCCTGCGGGTGGCCGCCCTGTGCCTCCCCGCGGCCGAGGTGGGGGGCGACTACTACGATCTCCTGCCGCTCGGCCCCACCCGGATGGGCGTCCTCGTGGCGGACGTGTCGGGCAAGGGCACCTCCGCCGCGCTCTACATGGCGGAGCTCAAGGGACTGGTGCTGTCGCTCTCGCGCATCTACGACTCTCCGGCGCGCCTCCTCTCCGAGGCGAACCGGATCCTCTCCGCCCACATGGACGCCCGTTCCTTCGTGACCATGACGTACGCCGTGGTCGACACGATCGAGAGGCGGATGCGTTACGCGCGCGCCGGCCACAGCCCGATGATCCACTTCGAGGCACGGACGGGGACGACACGGGTGCTCGCACCGCCCGGCCTCGGCCTGGGGCTCGACCCCGGCGACCGCTTCGACAAGATCCTCGAGGAGGACACGGTCCCCCTCGAGCCGGGCGACTTCTTCCTCTTCTTCACCGACGGCCTGTCCGAGGCCATGAACCCGGGGGCGGAGCTCTTCGGAGAGGGGCGCCTGCGGCGGATCCTCGAGCGGAGCGAGGGGCTGGGCAGCGAGGAGCTCAAGCAACGCATCCTGGACGAGGTACGGAGCTTCGTCGGCGACGCAACACCCCACGACGACATGACGCTCGTCGTCCTCAAGGTCGTCCCCGAGGACCGGCCTGCTTGAACGCGCAGCGCGAGCGACAGCTCGGAGAGCTCGCCCGCCGGCTCGGCCACCGCTTCGCCGATCTCGCCCTCCTCGACCGCGCCCTCACCCACGCGAGCCTGGCGAACGAGAGCCCGGAGCTCGCCGGCGCCGACAACGAGCCGCTCGAGTTCCTGGGGGACGCAGTCGTCGGCATGATCGTGACCGATCTCTTGCACCGCCGCGACCCCGACGGGGCGGAGGGGAAGAAGAGCCGAAAACGGGCCCGGCTCGTCTCGGCCCCGAGCCTGGCCCGGCGGGCGGCCGACCTCGGCCTGCCCGACCTCCTGCTCCTCGGCCGCGGCGAGGAGCGGACGGGCGGGCGAGCGAAGACCGCCCTCTGGGCCAACGCGTACGAGGCCCTCGTGGCGGCCGTCTACCTGGACGGCGGTTTCGAGGCCGTGCAGCGGTTCCTTCGCGACGAGTTCGCGAGGGACGTGGAGGACGGAAGCGACGCGACGGAGGATCCGAAGAGCGCTCTGCAGGAGCTGCTGCAGGGCCAGGGGCGCCCGGTGCCGCGCTACGCCGTGGTCGCCGAGGAGGGGCCGAGTCACCGCCGGCGCTTCCGCGTCGAGTGCCGCCTCGACGGGGGCCTCGTGACGGTGGGGGAGGGCTACTCCAAGAAGGTGGCCCAGCAGGAGGCCGCGCGGGAGGCCCTCGAGCGGCTGCGGGGAGCCTGAGCGCATCGCGGCGGCCGCCGGTCGCTCCCGCTCAGGCTTCGATCCAGCCCCCGCCCAGGCAGACCTCGCCGTCATAGAAGACGGCCGCCTGCCCCGGCGCGATGGCCCGCTGCGGGGCGTCGAAGCGGACCTCGACCCGCCTCCCCGGCAGGGGCCGGATGGTGGCGGGGGCCTCGGCGTGGCGATGCCGGATGCGGACGCTCGCGCGGATCGTCCCGGGCGGCTCGGGAACGGAGAGCCAGTTCACGTCGCCCGCGACGAGACGGGACGAGAGGAGGTCCTCCTTCTCTCCGACCACCACCGTCCCCGGACCCGGACGGACCGCGAGAACGTAGAGCGGCCGCGCCGAGGTCAACCCCAGGCCGCGGCGCTGGCCGACGGTGAACCGGTGGATGCCCTGGTGATGACCCAGGGCGCGGCCGTCGGCGTTCACAATCTCCCCCTCGCCCTCGGACGAACCGGGCGAGTGCCGCTCGACGAACGCGGCGTAGTCGCCGTCCGGCACGAAGCAGATCTCCTGGCTCTCGGCCTTGTCCGCGACCGCGAGGGAGAGCTGTCGCGCGTGGCGTCGGACCTCGGCCTTCTCGAGGTGGCCAACCGGGAAGAGCGCGCGGTCGAGCTGCTCCGGGGTGAGGCCGAAGAGAAAGTAGGACTGGTCCTTGGTCCGGTCCTTCCCCTTGAGCAGGCGGAGCCGGCCGCCCTCCCCCCCGCGGTCCTTCCGCGCGTAGTGGCCGGTGGCGACGTGCTCCGCTCCCAGGGCCCGGGTCTTGTCGACGAGGCTCGCGAACTTCACCTCGGTGTTGCACCGCGCACAGGGCAGGGGAGTCCGCCCCTCGAGGTAGTCGCGCACGAACGGCGAGATCACCCCCTCGCGGAAGGAGCGCTCGAGGTTCATGATGTAGTGGGGGATCCCCAGGCGGGAGGCGACCATCCTCGCGTCGTGGAGGTCCTCGAGCGCGCAGCAGCGGCCGAAGGAGGGGCCCTTCCCCTCGGTCTGGTCGTGGAGCTGCATCGACACTCCGACCACCTCGTGGCCTGCCTCTTTCAAGAGGGCCGCGGCCACCGACGAGTCGACACCCCCCGACATCGCCACGACAACGCGCACGAGTCCAGTATAGCCGCCGGCGATTGCAGGCTGTCAGCCGGGCGCGGTCGGCCGAGCGTGATCAGATCGACGCCGGCCGCGGCGCGCCTCCTCGGAGCCACGGAGGCAGCCGGGCGGTGCAACGGGGGCAGAACCGCGAGCCTCGGGTGTCCACGCGCTCGACGCTCCCGGCGAAGCTCATCAGGCAGGATCGGTCGGGGCAGTGATCGAGGGTCGCGAGGTGGCCCAGCTCGTGGAGGATCTCCGTCACCGTCCGGTCCATCTGCAGATCGAGGTCCGGGAGAAGGCCGTAGAAGACGGGGTCGGCCCGAGCGAGAGAGACGACGCAGGCCCGGCCCCCCGACCGCGCGAGGCCGAAGACGAAGGTGAAGACGGGGATCGCGATGTCCTCCCCCGTCACGCCGACCAGCAGGCGCGAGTCTCCGACGACGTGCGTCTCGAGGGCCTCGAGCAGCGCGTTTGCATCGAGCTGGTCCCGGTTGGGGATGCGTCGCGTCTCCAGCTCGCGCGGGGGCAGCACGTGGCAGGCCAGCTCGACGCGGCGGGAGAGGCGCGCGGCGAGGGTCTCGAGCGCACCCGGGGGGACGGCCCCGACGGGCAGCAGATCGACCGCCGCAGCCGGGAGAGCGGCCTGACTCTCCACGGGCGGCCTCAGTTCCCGTCGTCCGGCTTCTTGAGCTCGTACTTCCGGATCTTGTTGTAGAGAGTGACCCGGTCCACGTCGAGGATCCGCGCGGCGCGCGTGATGTTCCAGCCGCTCGAGTCGAGCACGGAGAGGACGTGGGCCCGCTCGGCCTCCGCCAGCGAGCCCGGTCCGGGACCGGCGGCCGACGCCTGCGTGACGCGCAGGGGGAGGTCCTCCGCTCGGACGACCTCCCCCCGGCCGACCACCACCGCTCGCTCGATGGCGTTCTGCAGCTCGCGCACGTTGCCCGGCCAGGGATAGGCGGCGAGTGCTTCGAGCGTCTCCGGCGAGAAGCGCATCGGTCGGCGGCTCATCGACTGCGCGAACTTCGCGAGGAACTGCTCGGCCAGCACGGGCACGTCCTCGGGCCGCTCGCGCAGCGGCGGGATGTCGATGTGGACGACGTTGAGGCGCCAGTAGAGGTCTTCGCGGAACCGGCCCTCCTTGACCGCCGCCTCGAGGTCACGGTTCGTCGCCGAGATGATGCGGAAGTCCACCGGCACCGGCGCCTGTCCCCCGAGGCGAGTCACGACCTTCTCCTCGAGGACGCGCAGCAGGTCGACCTGGACCTTGGGGCTCACCTCGCCGATCTCGTCGAGGAAGACGGTGCCGCCCTCGGCGACCTCGAACTTGCCCTTGTGGCGGGCGCGCGCCCCGGTGAAGGCACCGGCCTCGTGGCCGAAGAGCTCGCTCTCCAGGATGCCCTCCGGCAGCGCGCCGCAGTTGACCACCACCATGGGGTTGTACCGGCGGGGGGACGTCGCGTGGATGGCGCGCGCCACGACCTCCTTTCCGGTGCCTGACTCGCCCGTGATGAGCACGGTCGAGTCGGAAGCGGCCACCGTCTCGACGAGCTCGGCGACGTGCCGCATCGCGGACGAGGTCCCGAGGAGGGGCGGGGGAGCGGCGGCGCTGTCCAGGCTCTTCTTGAGCCGCAGGTTCTCGGCCCGCAGCGAGCGGTGCTCGGCGGCGCGCTTCACGAGCATCGAGAGGTCGTCGGGGTCGAACGGCTTGACGATGTAGTCGTAGGCGCCGTTTTTCATCGCCTTGACCGCGCTCTCGACCGAGGCGTATGCGGTCATGAGCACGATGCTCAGCTCCGGGTCGGCCGCCACGAGCCGCGTCTGCAGCTCGAGCCCGTCCATGCCGGGCATCTTGATGTCGAGGAACGCCATGTCGTAGCGGCTCGAGCTGACGAGGCGCAAGGCCTCCTTCCCGCCCTCCGCCGCGTCCACCCGGTGCCCGTCCTGGCGGAACCACGCCGCGAGCGAGTCGCGCACGATCGTCTCGTCGTCCACGATGAGGATCCTCAGCGTGCCGGGCGGTACGCCCACAGTCGCGCTCATGCCCTCTCTCCCCCGAGGAAAGTCGCGCCCTCGCCGGCGACCGCCTCGGCGGGCGACGGTTGTCGTGCCGGCAGGTGAACGGTGAACGCGGTGCCCCGGCCCGGCTCGGACCGGACGTCGATCGTGCCGTGGTGCCCGTTGACGATGCCGTAGACGACCGCGAGCCCGAGCCCCACCCCCTTGCCCGCCTCCTTGGTCGTGAAGAACGGCTCGAAGATGCGGTCGAGGTGCTCCTTCGGGATGCCCGCCCCGGTGTCGGCGATCACGAGCTTGACCCCGTCGCCGTCCTTGGCCGCTTCGATCGAGACACGCCCGTCGGCGGGAGTCGCTTCGAGGGCGTTCATGGCGAGGGCCAGGATCATCTGCTGCACCTGCGCCGCGTCGCAGACGATCTTCGGGAGGTCGGGCGCCGCCCGCGTCTCGAGGGTCACGTCGAGGAGCGTCGCCTGGTGGTTGAGCAGCATACGGCAACGCTCGATGATCGGTGCCAAGTCCTCCTCCGCGAGCCGCGCCCCCGTCTGGCGGCTGAAGGCGAGGAGGTTGCGGACGATGTCCCCGCAGCGACCCGCCTCGCTGTCCACCATCTCGAGGATCCGGTCGGTCTCGGCCGCCTGCCCCGGGGGGGGAGGGGCCTCGCCACCGGAGGCGAACTGGCGCCGCAGGAGGCGCGCGTAGGTGCGGATCCCGGCCAGCGGGTTGTTGATCTCGTGGGCCACCACGGAGGCGAGCTTGCCGAGCGAGGCCATCTTCTCGACGATCACCATCTGGTGGTGCGTGTGCTCGAGCTGCCGCGTCTTCTCCTCGATCCGCTCCTCGAGCGTCCGGTTCAGGCCCTCGAGCTCCCCCCGCGCGCGCTGCAGCTCGCCGGTCATCTGGTTCCAGGAGCGGGCGAGCTCGCCCATCTCGTCCTTCGAGCGCACCGGGACGTGCGCGGAGAGATCTCCCTCGCCGGCTCGCTCCATTGCCCTCCGCAGCCGCCGGACGGGACGCAGCACGAAGGTCCAGAGCAGCACGAAGCTGAGCAGCACGACCGACAGGCCGGTGGCGAAGAGGCCGTACTGCATCTGCCGCTCGGAGGTGGCGAGGGCGGCGTCGGCCTGCGCCATCGACAGCCGGACGTCGAGGACCCCCAGGACGCGCTGCGAGGCGGGGTGCACGTGGCACGAGGCGCACTTAGGCTCGTTGTAGATGGGCGTGATGATGCCGAGGATGCGCTCCCCACCCGGCCCGCTGAGCATACGAACCCGGGCTTTCCGCTCGAGGCCGGCCTTGGGCTGCGGGCCCGAGTGGCACGCGATGCACTCGTCCGAGCGCTTGTCGACGAGAGTCCCTTCCTCGGCCGGCATCGAGGAGACCCGGACGCGCCCCTCCTTGTTGTAGATGCGGAGGCGATCGATGCCCTCCTGGGCGCCGATGTTCTCGATGATGCGCCGCACGCCTTCGGCGTCGTTCCTCAGCATGCCGTCGTGGGCGGCGCGGTGGACCGTCTCGGCCACGCGGTCGGCGGACAGCCCGACCAGCCCCTCGAGCTGGGCTCTTTGTCGGTCGAGGCTCAGCCGATCTGCGAGCCCGAGAATGGCCGCGGCCCCGAGCCCGAGGCCGAGGCCCATGCGAATGGCGAGGCGCCTCCAGGGGCGGAGGCGCCTCGCGGCGGAAGTTGCGATCTCGAGCGGCGTTTTCAGCTCCTCATGGGCACGGTGACCAGCCCGCCGGCGGGCGACGGCTCGACCGAGGCCAGAAGCTCCGGCTCCTCGACCTTCGCCATGATCGGCAGGAAGCGCACGGCGATGCCGAAAGCGGCGATGCCGATCCCCACCAGCATCAGCGTGATGATGCCCTCGGCGACGGTCGGGGCGTAGTGACCGCCCTGCGCGCCCTCGAGGCCGGTGATGCTCACGTTCAGCCGGTTGACCACGAAGCCCGCCACCACCAGGAGGGCGGCCCCGTAGAGCCGCCCGGAGTTGCGGCGCACCGCCGAGAAGGCCAGGAGCGCCATCGGGAGGATAACCCCGATCGCCATCTCCAGCTGGAAGAACCTGGCCTCGCGGCTGCCGGAGAAAACCTCGCCGAGCACGCCGAGGCGGGCCATGTCGGCGAATCGGACGGTGGCGTAGACGCCGAGGGCGACCATGAGGGCGCGTCCGATCGACGCGAGGAGCGGCATCTCGAGCCCCCGGCCGAGGGCGCGGGACGAGAGCCGCGACTCGACGATCATCATCGCGAGGCCCCCCGCGATCGCCGAGAGGTAGAACATCCACGGCAGCATCGGCGTGTACCAGAGCGGGTGGAGCTTGCCGGGGGTGATCAGGTAGAAGGTGCCGAGCGACGATTGGTGCAGCGTCGAGATGATGGCGCCCGCGATCACCAGGGGCACGGTGGCCGCGTGCTGGATCGCGACCGCCCGCTTCCAGCCCAGCCGCTCGAAGACGACGCCCGAGAACTCGAGGGCGAGGACGGTGAGGTACAGCATCACGCACCACGACACCTCGAACATCGCCGAGCGCGGGTTCCACATGACCATCGGGTGCCAGATGTTCCAGGGCTTGCCCAGGTCGTACATGAGCCCGACCGCCACCAGGATGTAGCCGAGGAAGGCGGTGAGGATGGTGGGCCGCACGATCGGCTTGAAGCGCTTCAGATTGAAGACGTATACGGCGGTCGTGATCGTGAAACCACCGGCGGCCAGGCCGACGCCGCACAGCACGTCGAAACCGACCCACAGCCCCCAGGGGAACCGGTCGGAGAGGTTGGTGACGGCGCCGAGGCCCTTCCAGTAGCGGAGGACCGTGACGACGGCCGCCGCCGCCAGGATCAGTGCGAAGAGCCAGGTCCAGAAGCCCGGGCGGAAACGTTCGTTGCGCATGGTCCTCACTCCTCCTCGCCGCGCTCGGCGGCCGCGACTTCCTGCCGCCGGTGGGTGATCCAGTAGATGGCGCTGAGACCCACGCACCCGACGCCGACGACCTTCGGGATCTTCGACAGGGCCGCCCACGTGAGGTTCGGCAGGGGCTCGTTGCCCAGGCCGACCTTCATGCCGAGCTCGTCGAACGGCACGGGAGACAGGATGAATACGTTCGTCCCGCCCACCTCGTGCTCGCCGTAGATCTCGGGGTGGTAGGCCCCGGGGTTCTCCGCGATGCGCTTCTTCGCCTCGGCGAGCATCTCCTCGCGGGTGCCGCCGACCGTCGCCTCGGCCGGGCAGGCCTCGGTGCAGGCGGTGGGCTTGCCCGCCTCCTGCCGCTCGATGCAGCCGTCGCACTTGCGTACGACGGGCACCGGCTTCGACCACTCGTAGCGCGGCACTCCGAACGGGCACGCGATCATGCAGTACCGGCAGCCCAGACACTTCGAGCCGTCGTAGACGACCGGGCCGAGCGTCGTCTTGGTGAAGGCGCCGACCGGGCACGCGCTCGCGCAGCTGGGGTCGGCGCAGTGCATGCACATGCGGCGCAGGTACCGGTCGTCACCCTTGTCGAGGACGACTGTGTAGGTGGTGGCGTCGAGCTCGGTCTCCTCGCCGGTGCCGGCGAAGCCGTGCGACTCCTTGCAGGCCTGGGCGCACGCGTGGCAGCCGATGCAACGCGTCACGTCGAAGAGCAGCGCCCGCGACTTCGGATCGGGGGTCAGGGCTATCATCGGGGTCTCCTCCGGGGGCCTGGGGGCCGTCCTACGTGAGCAGGAACTCGTGCGCGAGCCGCTCCCAGTCCGCCCGCGCGAGGTGGTGGCTCAGGTCGGAGGCGGGCTCGCCCCCGTCCTGCAGCACCGAGCCGGAGAGAGCCATGAGCCGCAGCTCGAGAGCCTCGCGGCTGTCCTCCATCCACTTGCGGGCCAGGCGTCCGGAGAGCAGGTTGCGGAGGTTTGAGGCCAGGTTTGGCGCCTTGACCTTGAGCACCCAGCCGCGGCCGTAGGGGTCCTCGCCGGTGAGCGACGGCTTCTGGGTGACCTCGCGGTTCACGTCGATCACCTCGCCCTCGACGGGGGAGATGAGGTCGGCCACCTTGCCGTCGAGCTTCAGGGCGAACGCGCGGCCGCCCTGATGCAGCCAGTCGCCGCGCGACGGGGCCTTCACGGCAGCCGCCGGGCCGATCAGCCGGCGGGCGAAGTCGTCGACGCCGATGACGACGGTGTCGGCGTCCAGCGGGCGGGCCCAGGTGTGTCCCCGGTGATAGTAGAGGGTCTCGGGCATCTGATAGCCGGCCACCCACGCAGGCTCGACCGCGGGAACGGCCGCCGTCGCCAGGGCCTTCGCCTCGCGGGCGAGCCGTTGGCGGGTCACTAGGTAGTCCATGGTGATGAGAGCGACGAAGAATGCGAGCACGATCAGAACGGTCATGGCGGCTCCTCCTCCACGATGGCCCGGCTCCGTTTTCGGCCTTGGCCGGACCGTGCCGGCTTGCAACCGGCTGCCTGCCGATACTGCAAGACCAGGGCCTGCGTGGCGCTCGCGAGCGAATCCCGGGCTGATCTTCTTCGTGATCAGGGGGATGCGGGCGCGTCGAAACTCTCGACACTCATCGGTATGGTGTTGAGAATCTCACCAGGCCACTTCGACGGCGGCGACAGACAGCCGGTCCAGTCGCCATCCATTCAGTGAGTTATCTCGAAGTGTAGAGAAACTCCACGCACTGTTGAGTTTCTCGTCGGGCAGGCTGACGCGAGGATCGGGTCCGCTACTCGACGTCCGTGACGATGAACATGAGGACGTGGCTCCCGATCCGGAACTCCTGCTGGTTGGTGAGGGGGTGCTGCTCGATACGGTCGAGGTCGACCCACGTCCCGTTGGTCGAGCCGAGGTCGCGCAGGATGGCGACGTCGCCCACGATCTCGACCGCGGCGTGCTGTCGCGAGGCTTCGGGGTCGTCGAGGTTGATGTCGGCACCCGAGCGACCGATCAGCGTCCGTGTCTGCGAGACCGGGAAGATCTGACCGGTCGCCGCTCCTTGAATCACCGCGAGCGAGAAGCGCTTGTCCTTCGGCATCTGGAGGAGCCCCAGCCGGTGCGCGTCCCCGCCCGTTATGGTCGTCGCGCCGGGGGCGGGCGCCGAGGGCGGCTGGACCGGAGTCCGGCGGGTGCGGAGGACTTCGTCAGGGTCAGGCACCGGCGCGGGGGGGATGGGTGCGTCGGCCGGCATCGTCGAGGAGCCGAGCGCGGGGTTCTCGATCTCGATCGCCGCCCCGCACTTCGCGCACCGCGATTTCACCCTGGGCCGGCTCCCCAGCTTGGACTCGTCGAACCGGTACCGCGACTGGCAGCTGGGGCAGACGATGATCATCGCCACTCTCCTCCGCTCGCCCAACCGCCGGGGGGCGATCGGCACCGGGCGGGCGGGAAGAGGATAATACGAATCAGGCACAGCCGGCAGCCGCGCTAGAATGGACGCACCCCGCGAAGCGGGCCCCCCCTCCGAGGCGGGCCCGACGGCGGCCCATCGATCGAGGAGGCGACGTGGAGCCTGACGAGATCCTCCGATTCGGCGACGACGAGGACGTGGAGGACGACGACGAGGAGCTCGAAGACGACGACGAGCTCGAAGACGACGACGACGAGCTCGAAGACGACGAGGACTTCGAGGACGAGGACCTCGACGACGACGACGACGACGACGACGGATGGGACGACGAGGACGAGGACCTCGAGGACGAGGACGAAGACGAGGCCACCGACGGCGACGAGGACGTGGACGAGTGACCGCGAGCGCCCCCGCCCCGCCCCTGCCGCGTCCCGCCTGGATACGGGCCCGTGCGCCCCAGGGGCCCGTCCACGACCGCCTGATGAGGCTGATGAGGGGCCTCGAGCTGCACACCGTCTGCGAGGAGGCGCACTGCCCCAACCTCGGGGAGTGCTGGAGCCGCGGCACCGCCACCTTCATGATCCTCGGGGACGTGTGCACGCGCGCATGTGGCTTCTGCGCGGTCCGGACGGGGCTGCCGGGGCGTGCGCCCGACACCGACGAGCCGCGCCGGGTGGCGGAAGCGGTCGAGCGGATGGGACTGCGCCACGCCGTGGTCACCTCCGTGAACCGGGACGATCAGGAGGACGGGGGAGCCGCAATCTTCGCCGCCACGATCCGGGAGGTGCGGACCCGCGTGCCCGGTTGCGCGGTCGAGGTCCTCGTTCCCGACTTCAAGGGCAGCTGGAGTGCGCTGCAGGCGGTGCTCGACGCGCGTCCCGACGTCCTCAACCACAACGTGGAGACCGTGCCGCGCCTCTACCGTCGGGCGCGGGCGGGGGCGAGCTTCGCCCGGTCGCTGGAGCTTCTGGGCCGGTCGCGGGCGGCAGGGCTTCTCACCAAGAGCGGGATCATGGTCGGCCTCGGCGAGGAGCAGGTCGAGCTCGAGGAGACGATCCGCGCCATCCGCTCGGCGGGGGCGGACATCCTGACCGTCGGGCAGTACCTCCGGCCGTCTGGACAACACCTTCCGGTCGTCCGCTATTACCCGCCGGAGGAGTTCGAAGAGATCAGGCGTCTGGCGCTAGGGCTCGGCTACGCGCACGTCGAGTCCGGTCCCCTCGTCCGCTCCAGCTACCACGCGGAAGAGCACGTCCCCCGATAGAAGCCCTGAGAGATACGGCAGTGGCGGGCGTCGCGTCATCGGGCGCACCGGGGACTGGCGCGCGTCACCGCGAGGACTGGTGAGCGAGTAGAGTGGGGACTGACGGACAGGGACCTGCGCGTCGTCCCGCGGCCCGAGGACTCGCGAGCATCAACGCCGACGGCTTTGTC
>Ga0214473_10009481_pt1 | contig 11496 bp, 7 predicted proteins | sample RVTome_7_FD_203509 | JGI IMG/M metagenome (GOLD analysis project Ga0214473, IMG submission 203509) | Soil microbial communities from uranium-contaminated site in the Upper Colorado River Basin, Wyoming, United States - RVT98D197 | ecosystem: Environmental > Terrestrial > Soil > Contaminated >...
TCGCTCGCGGGGAGCCCGGCGGCAACCCGCCCGGGCCCCCGCCGCCTCTTGCCCCCCGCTCACAACGTGTCCGCATGTAGCGGCCGGCCGCGACCCGACAACGGGCCTTCAACGAGCGGAGCTACCCTACGAGCCCCAGACCCTCACACCAACAGACATCCCGATCGTCCTTGGCCGGATGAGTCCCAACCCCAACGCACCATTGGGGAGGCCCCCTGCTGGGGCAACGGCGGTAATGGCCATCTCGTTCGTCAGGTTCTTTCCGTAGAGTTCAAACGACCATTGACCGAAATAGACACCCGCACGAAGATCCACCGTCGTATAGCTGTCGAGCTTGTGAAGGCTGCCGTCCTCCTGTCGAGTTACAAAGTCGAAGGTCCGCTCGCCGACGTACCCGATACCCGCCCCAACAAGAAATGTCCAATCCCTCCCCACCGCCCATTCATAATCTCCCGAGAGCCCGAAGCCCCACTTCGGCACGTATGGCAGTGGATCACCATCCAAGCCGCCGACGATGGGATCGGTATCTTGCGTGAGGCTGGCGTCTGTATACGCTCCGTTCAACGAGAACGACAGGCCGCCCGTCGGAACGAAGCTGGCGGTGAACTCGGCACCCTTGCTCACCGCGGTGCCACCATTTCCGTTGATTCCAAAGCCGTTCACTACGGCAAGAAGTTGAATGTCCTGCCAGTCTTGGTAATAGGCGCTGAGATCAAGCGAGGACTTGCCACTCGACCCGGTCGTTTTCCACCCGGCCTCATAGCTCGTCAGTGTGTCCGAATTGTATGTCAGTGGTGTGTCCTCCGGAACCCCCGGCGGCAGGACGTTCGGCCCGCCCGGCCGGAAGCCTGTGGCAACGCGCGCGTACACGAATGAGTTCTTGGCCAGTTCGAAACGCGGCGAGACAGAATAGGTGAATGGGCTTTCCGAGGACTTTGCCTCATCGTACGCGACGTGTCCGCCAACCAGCGGCCCGTCAGCGACCTGTGATGCGACTTGCTCGTTCTTACTGGTGCGTGCACCAAAGGACAGATCAAAGCTTGACGTGATGTGCCAGGTGGCGTTGGCGAACAGGGCGAACTCCTCGTAATTGGACGGAAGCGCAAGGTCCGCCAGGATCGGAATATCGGTGGCGACCGTATCCGTGCCGGCTTCAACGGCGAGGATCTGCTGGACGATCTTGGAATCCTCCTTGGTGTAATACCCGCCAATCAACCATTCGAAGGTCTCGTTTGCGGGTGACAGGAGACGCAGTTCCTCCGTGAATTTGTCGGTGCTGGTGGTCTGTGGAAGAACCGCACTCAGTGGTCGTGTCACGTCATTGCCGAAGTAGTAGGTCACCACCGACGCCAGAGGTGGGCCACCGGTCAAACCGCTGGCGATCGCCGCGTCGGCATGTATATCCTGCTCGAACGTGGCGTAGCTTGTCACCGACACGAGAGAAGCGGGACCGAAGTCCCAATTAAGCGTGGCACTGAACGCTCGGTACTTCGTGTCGACTGTATCCGACTGGTATTTTGACTGCACAAAGCCGTGGTTCAGTGGTTGAACGGTGGTCGGATCAGCGTCGATTATATGGTCGTCGTCGCTCTCAATATTCTGGATCTGGGCCGTCAATGTGAGGGAGAACGCCTTTGAGGGTGCGAACAGGGCGGAGACGCGCCCTCCAAATGTGTCAAAGGAGTTGATCTTGTCTTCGATAACTGTGCCGTCGACAATATTGACCCCCGGGGTCGTCAGGCTCGGGATCGGATTGTTGCCGATCGAATCGATAAAGCCGTCGTCGAACCGATAGAACCCGCTGGCCCGAAGAGCAAATCGATCGCTGAGAGGCACGTTCACGAGTCCCTTCAGAGAGTATCCGAGGCCGCCGTCCTGGACTGTCTCCGTTGATCCGAGGAATCTCGCCTCGAACCCCTTGGTAGTGGGCAGGTTGGTGATGTACTTGAAGACGCCGCCGAGTGAACTCGCCCCGTACAGCGTGCCCTGCGGGCCGCGCAACACCTCGATCCTCGCGATGTCGAAGGTATCGAAGTCACCGGCCACGACCGCGCCGTTGGCGAGGCCGCTGCTCGAGCCGAACGGCATGTCATCGAGGTAAACGCCGACGGTCGAGGCTACACCACCGGTATTGATACCCCGCAAAGTGATGCGGGTTTGACCGGGCGTGGCGGATACGACGCTCAAGCCCGGCACCAATGGCGCAATGTCCAGGAGATTCTCGACCCGCATTCCTTCCAGTGCGTCACTGGAAAGGGCCGTGATCGATATCGGGATTGTCTGGATTGGCTCCGTGCGCTTTGCGGACGTGACGAGAACCTCCCCAGTGAAGGTCAAGGATGCGAGGGTGAGGTCCAGCGTCAGCGTCTGGCCGGGTTGGAGCTGAATCTTTCGGAGTTCGCCGGGAGCGTATCCTTGAAGCGTTGCGATCAACTCGTAGGTCCCCGGCGCCAGATTCGGGATCAGGTAGAAGCCCTTTTCATCGGTCGTGACCGTCTTGACGCCCTGGCCGCCGGTCGCCAATACCTGAACGCCTTGAAGAGGCGCGTTGTTCGGACCCGTGATCGTGCCTCGGATGGTGGCCGTCGTCTGGGCCCATAGGCCGGGCGCGACGACCGCCATTGAGAGCACCACAACGACCAGGATCCGCGTTCGTGTTCCGAAGTCTCGCGCGGAGAGGATGTTGCCGCCAACAGTTTCGCACTCGACGTGTTCCATCAGTGCATCCTCCTTCCAAGGGTTGCGCGACGCGGACGGGCGCTGCGTTCCTCCGCATCGCGCGGATCGGTAGGTTCCCCAACCCACAGACTGATGCGCCCCACAAGCCGGGCATGCGCGGCCTCGAATACCGGTTGCATGATCCTGAAAGACATGTTAGCATCCATATATGAATCCGTCAAGGGATACAAAACCCAACGACGGCGCACGCGAACACCACGCGACCCGGTGGTCCTGGGATTCGGAGAGCTCAGCGGCGCGGATTGGACCATGCCAGAATCGGCCATGATGTCTGAGGAAAAACAGGCGCAGTCTCAAGATCAGCCCGAGAGGGTGTACCACGAACTGCGCGAGCTCATCGTGTCGGGACGCCTGGCGCCGGGAACGAGGCTGGTCGAGACGATCGCGGCCCGGCGTCTCGGCGTCAGCAGGACCCCGGTCCGCGCCGCCTTGCAGCGCCTCCAGCAGGAGGGTTACGCCGTTTCCCTGAGCGAGGGCGACGAGCGCACGCGTCTCGTGGTCGCACCGATCACCACCGATGACGTGGCCGATCTCTTCTACATCGTCGGCGAGCTCGAGGGGCTGGCTGGTTACTACGCAGCGAACTTAGAGCCGGTTCACCGGGGTCATCTTGCCGACGGCCTGGAAGAGCTCAACGGTGCAATGCTGACCGAGTCCCACGCCAGGCCTCCGGATGCGTACAGGGTGTTCCAGCTCGACGCCTCGTTTCACCGCCGATACGTGGCGGAGGCCGCCCCGCCCCGCCTCCTGGCCCTACACGACGCCATCAAGCCTCAGGCGGAACGCTACGCGAGGCTGTACGTCGTGGCACTCACCAACGAGCTCGACGTATCGGTGGCGGAGCACGGCGTCATTGTGCGCGCCATCCGTGACGGGGACGCGGCTGCAGCCCAGCGGGCTATTCAAACCAACTGGCGCAATGCCGCCAAACGGATCGAGACAGTGATCTCCGAATGGGGTGGAAAGGGTGGTTGGTAGACGAGAGGGTTGAGTCCGCTCCGGGTTCAGGCCGGGAGCTTTCTTACATCGTCGACTCGTTCAAGGAGGGAATCATGAAGAGATCCGCCGCACATGTTCTTCTCATCACCACAGCTATCCTGCTTCTGTTCATCACCGGCCTTCCCGCAGCCTGGAGCGCGGAGCCGCCGACCGGCAAGACCGCCCCGAAGCTGCAGCCGCCCGGTCTCACCGACCCGGCGGAGCTCGAGGCGTTCATCGACGGCATGATGGCGGCGCACTTCCCGTCGCGGCACATCCCGGCCGCGACGATCGCGGTGGTCAAGGACGGCGCGCTGTTTTTCGCCAAGGGGTACGGCTTCGCCGACCGCGAGAAGCGGATCCCGGTCGACCCGGCGACGACGATGATCCGTCCCGGCTCGATCTCCAAGCTGTTCACCTGGACCGCGGTCATGCAGCTTGTCGAACAGGGCAAGCTCGATCTCGACGCCGATGTCAACAGCTATCTGAAGACGTTCAAGATTCCGGCCACCTTTCCCGAGCCGATCACGATGAAACACCTGCTCACCCACACGGCCGGGTTCGAGGAACAGGGGCTCGGTCTGTTTGCGAGGGAGCCGGCCGATTTGAAGCCGCTGCGCGAGTCGTTGGCCGCCAAGATACCGGCGCGGGTCCGCCCGCCGGGTTCACTGTCCTCGTACTCGAACTACGGTACGGCCCTGGCGGGCCTGATCGTCGAGGAGGTGTCGGGAATCCCGTTCGACGACTACGTCGACCAGAACATCCTCAAGCCGCTCGGGATGGACCATTCGACGTTTCGCGAGCCGCTGCCCGCCAACCTCGCCCCCGACATGGCGGTGGGATACCAGGCAAAGAAGGGTCGGTTCGAGCCCGGGCAGTTCGAACTGATCGGGAACTTCGGTCCGGCGGGATCGCTGTCGGCGACCGCCACCGACATGGCAAAGTTCATGATCGCCCACCTCCAACTCGGCCGCCTCGGCGAGACGCGCATTCTCAAGGAGGAAACGGCGCGCCGGATGCACTCCCGAATCTACAGCCTCGACCCGCGCCTTCCGGGCATGGCGCACGGTTTCTACGAGATCGACGCCCATGGGGTGCGGGGAATCGGCCATGGCGGCGACACCACGATGTTCCACTCGCAACTGTTGCTGCTGCCCGACCACAACGTCGGCCTGTTTGTGTGCTACGGGAGCACCGGCCTGCCGGGCTTCGACATCGTGCCCGCGTTCATCGGCCGGTATTTCGGTGCCCCCGAACCGGCGCCGCCGGCACTGCCGGCCGGCTTCGAGGAGCGGACCAAGCGCGTCGCCGGGGTCTATCGCTTCACCCGCCACAACTACACGTCGATCGAGAAGGCGCTCGCGCTGCCTTCGGTCGCGAACGTTTCCGCGGGCCCGAACGGCACCATCACCACGGCGATTCAGGGACTCGGTGAGCCATGGGTCTGGCGCGAGGTCACGCCGAACTACTACGAGCAGATCGACGGCACGATGAGACTCGTCTTTCGCGAGGCGGCCAACGGCTCGATCAGCAACATGTACTTCTCGCTCCTACCCTTCATGCCGTGCTACCGGGTGGCGTGGTACGCGACGCCGACGCTGAACTACCTCCTGCTGGGGGCGACCCTCTTTCTCTGCATCTCGACCCTGGTCGCCTTCTGCTACCACCGCAAGGGCAGGAGGGAAGACCCGACGCTCGCCCGCTGGTCCGCCCGGCTCGGCGCGATCATTGCGTTGGCGACGCTGGCTTTCGTCGCCGGCCTAGCGGCCGTGGTCTCCGCCGGAGGCGAGGAGTTCATGTACGGCGTCCCGAAGGGCTTCGCCGCGTTGCTGGTGCTGCCCGTTTTGATCACAATCATGACTGCCGCCCTGCTCGTGCTCGTGGTCGCCGCCTGGAAGAACCGCTGGTGGACGCCGTTCCGGCGCGTTCACGCCTCGTTGTTCGCGCTCGCAGCGTTGGGCATGGTCTGGTTCTACGTGTACTGGAACATCCTCGGTTGGCAGTACTGAAGTTGTCGCGGCTCGGTCCCGGCGCCGTCCGGGGCGGTCGCGAGGGAGCAGGAGTGGCGTTCGAGGATGCACACCGCAGGCAGTCCGACCGCCCACCGGCCGCGCAGGCCGGCGGCGATGAAAGGAGGTCGTAATGAAGATCACCAGGAAGGGCTTTTTGCGCGCTGTAGCAGGCGGTGGTATGGCCAGCGGGCTTGGCGCGCTCATGCCGGTCTCGCTCTTCGCGGCGGCACAGGCCGAGAAGAAACGACGGCCTACCATCACCAGCGTCGAGGCGGCGCCGTTCAGCGTGCCCCTGCACTCGGAAGCAAAGGTCGCACTCGGGGTCGCGGTCACCGCGGATAACGTCCTGATCCGCCTGCGCACCACCGACGGCACGATCGGCTACGGCGAGGTCTCGGCGTACTCGCCGGTGATGAGCGAGACGCAGGCTTCCGACCTCGCCCTCGCGCGACCGCTCGGCTCGCTCCTGCTCGGCCGCGACCCGTTTGAGCTACCGCGATTACTCGACGCAATGACCAGGACCTCACCGCGCTCTGCCGGGATCATCGCCGCGTTCGAAATGGCGCTGTGGGACCTCTGCGGCAAGATCGCCGGACAGCCCGTCTACCGGCTGCTCGGCGCGGCGAAGGAGTCGTTCGAAACGGATTGCACGGTGTTTCTCGGCTCACCGGAGGAGATGGCCCGCCTCGCCGTCGGGCTCGCCGGGGAGGGTTTCCCGGCGGTCAAGATCAAGCTCGGCGAGGCGCCGGCGCTCGACATCGACCGCGTCCGCGCGATTCGCGAGGCGGTGGGCCCGAAGGTGCGCCTCTGGTGCGACGCGAACCAGGGTTGGAGCGTGTCCGACGCCCTGGTCGCGCTACGCGGTATCGGGCCCTACGGCCTCGAGTTCTGCGAGCAGCCGGTGCAGGCGTGGGACTGGAATGGCCTCCATCGCGTGCGTGCCGACTCGCCGATCCCGATCATGGCCGACGAGGCGGTGCACTCGCCGCACGACGCCATCGAGGGCCTGCGCCACGATGCCTTCGACATGATCAACATCAAGCTGATGAAGGCCGGCGGCATCCTGCCTGCCGTCCGCATCGCGCACATCGCCGCCGCCGCCAACGTGCCCTGCATGGTCGGCTGCATGGCCGAAACTCGCCTCGCGCTTACCGCTGCGGCGCACGTCGTCATGTCCCAGGCGATCATCCGTTGGGCCGACCTCGATGCGTACCACGAGATGACGGTCGATCCCTGCTCCGGCGGCATGAAGGTCGAACGTGGGGTTGTCACGCTTCCCGACACACCTGGGCTCGGGGTCGAGATGGACCCCGCGATTGTGAAGAAGCTGCAGGCGGTGGCGTAGGCGTCGATAAGGGCGGCGGCCGGCCGGTCGGCGGCGCGGCCGCGATTGGGGGTCTCGTCATCCGGATGCCCAGATTGCAGATGACCCCCCGGGTCGCGGCTCAGCCTGGCAGTCGTCTACGTGGCCGCACTGCTGGTCACACCGCCGGCCGGCGCGGGCGTCGTGTCATTCTTCCTGCGCAGGTCACCGGGGGGAGGTTCGGAATGAACAACCGCGTGCGCGCGTGGGTGGTTGCAGTCTGGTTCGTCGGCACCCTGGCTGTCGTCTCGGTCGCGCAGGAGAGGGCACCGGAACCCATCGTCGCCCTCGTCGGGGCGACACTCGTCGACGGGACCGGGGCGCCGCCGCTCGCCAACACGACGGTGCTTATCCAGGGCGACAGGATCACGGCGGTCGGGTCGGCCACGGCGATCCGCGTGCCGCCCGGCGCGCGGACGATCCATGTGACCGGCAAGTGGATCCTCCCCGGCTTCATCGACTGCCACATCCATACTGCAGGTGTTGACGACGAACTGCAGGAGCTCGCGGACACGGACAGCCTGGCCACGCTGCGGAGCGTGCACACCCTGGACATGTACCTGCGGAGTGGCGTGACGGCAGTGCGCGACCTGGGGTCGCCGGTCGAATCGATGCAGGCGATTCTGGCCGCCCAGCAATCCGGCCACCTCGACACGATCCGGCTGTTCGCATGCGGCAACCTGATCACGGTCACCGGCGGGCACGGCGATGGGCACCGCGGAGTGTTGGCCGTCGACGGGCCGTGGGCCTGGCGGAGAGCCGTTCGGCAGATGCAGAAGGCCGGTTTCGGCCAAATCAAGATCTCGCCGACGTTCACTCTCGAGGAGGCGGCAGCCGCAGTCGACGAGGCCAAAACGCTCGGCCTCCGCATCACCGCCCATGGTGGCGGCGTCTCGGACACGACGCCGCCGACGATGACCCGCGTCGCCGTGGAGGCCGGCGTCCAATGCGTCGAGCACCTCAACGAAATGGGGGATGACGTCCTCGACCTGATGGCCGAGAAGGGTGTCTACAACGTGCCGACGCTTTCGGCCTACCGGGAGATTTACAGGACCAACAAGGTCCCGCCAGTTCTCGTGGAGAAGCGACACTGGACGCTGTCGATGCACGAGGCGCTGTTCAGAAAGGCCCGCGAGCGCGGGATCGTGATGGGCATCGGCACCGACGGTACTGGCGAGATGAGGAAGCTCTATCCCGGCCTCTACTTTTCCGAGCTCAAGTACTTCGCCGAGCTGGGGGCGAGCCCGATGGAAGCGATCGTGGCGGCAACCAGGAACGGCGCGATGATCCTGGGCAAGGCCGATGAGCTCGGGACGCTCGAGCCGGGCAAGCTGGCCGACCTTCAGGTGGTGGCCGGCGACCCGATCGAGGGGTTCGACGTCCTGGGCAAGCCCGAGCTCGTCATCGTCGGTGGCAAGGTCCACCGGTTCTAACCGGTATGGAGAAGACCAGGGACTACGAGCTGTCGCAGTAGGGAAGGGTGATCACGCCGCAGGCGGCCCCCCGCGAAACGGCATGACCCGTCGCCCGTGAACTCTTAACTGTCGACTTCCCCAGCTCTTCGCGGCGCGCTCGTGGCCGGGCGGGAAGTGCTCCACCTTGGTTCTCGTCGTGGGGGACCCCGTCCCGCCTTCGGAAGGACTCTCGCCCCCCGTACCCCCACCGCTCACTGAAAATGAATTCCCGCTCGCGGCCTTAGGGGCTGAACCGCTCTGCCTCACTCCTTGGGAAAGTGCTCCACCTTCACGGAGAGATGGCCTGCGATCTGGTCGGCCTCGCGGGTGAGGGCGCGGCCGATCACGACACGCTGAATCTGGTTGGTGCCCTCGTAGATCTGGGTAATCTTCGCATCCCGCATGTACTTCTCGATCGGGTAGTCCTGGCAATACCCATACCCGCCAAACAGCTGTACGGCGTCGGTGGTGACGCGCATCGCGGTGTCGGTGGCGAACACCTTGCACATCGCGGAGAGCTTCGAGACACCGGACAACCCCGCGTCGATGGCGCGGGCCGCCGTGTACACAAGTTGGCGCGCCGCCTCGACCTGGATCGCCATGTCCGAGAGCATGAACTGGATCGCCTGGAACGACATCACGCTCTGCCCGAACTGTTGCCGCTCCGAGGTGTAGCGGATCGCCCACTCGAGCGCCCCCTGTGCCAGGCCGAGGGCCTGCGCCGCCACCCCGGGTCGGGCCCGGTCCAGCGTCATCATCGCGTTGGCGAAGCCCCCACCCTCCTTCCCCCCCAGCAGCGCGGAGGGCGGCACGTGACAGTCGCGGAAGTGGAGCTCGTGCACCGGCACGCAGCGAATGCCCATGAGCTGCTCGCGCTTGCCGATCTCGAAACCCGGCGTGCCCTTCTCCAGGATGAACGCCGAGGCGCCGCGGGTGCCGCGGTCGGGGTTGGTCGAGGCGTACACGGTGTAGATGCTGGCCGCGTTGGCGTTGGTGGTCCACTTCTTGTCGCCGTCGATTATCCAACCGTCGCCGTTGTGCACCGCCCGGGCGCGCAGCGAGCCTGCGTCGGAACCCGACGCCTTCTCCGAGAGCCCGAACGCGATGAGCTTGTCGCCCTTGGCTACGGCAGGCAGGAAGCGACGCTTCTGTTCCTCCGTCCCCCCCAGTACGATCGGGAAGCTCCCCAGAGCGTTGACCGCGTACGCGACGCCCATCCCGCCGCAGGCGCGGGAGATCTCCTCCACCACCACGCACATGTCGAGGACGCCCGCACCATGCCCACCGTACTCCTCGGGGATCCAGATCCCCATCAGGTCGTACTTCCGGAGCGCCTCGATCACGCTCCAGGGGTACTCCCCGCTGCGGTCCAGCTCGGCGGCGACCGGTCGGACGTACTTCTCCGCCACCTCGCGGGCACGTGCCTGGTACTCCTGAGTCCTGGCAGGAAGCAGCTCTTTCATGGTCCCCCCGTGGCTGGGGAATTGTAACACCGGGGCGGCGACGTACGTTTCACGTGGAACGGCCTCCGTGCGAGAATCCACACGGAGCCACCGTGTTCTCGCGTCGAGTCCCCGAAGAGCTTTCAGCCAACCGCATCGCGAGCGCACGAGCCTCATCACCCCCGCGTTTCGATCTGACGGTTTCCAACCCGACCGTGTGCGGCATCGCATACCCCCCCGCGCTGCTCTCCCCGCTCGCGGACCCCGCCGGCCTCGAGTACCAGCCTCACCCGCGCGGCCTGAGCGCGGCCCGGGAGGCCGTGGCGCGCGAGTACCTGCGGCACGCGGCCACCGTTGATCCCGAGCGTGTCCTCCTCACGGCCTCCACCAGCGAGGCCTACGCGTTCCTGTTCAAGCTCCTGGTGGACCCGGGCGAGGCGGTGCTCGTGCCGACGCCCTCGTACCCGCTGTTCGAGCACCTGGCTCGCGTGGAGGGCGTGCAGGCGGTGCCCTACCCGCTTGACGCCGAAGCAGCGTGGCGTCTCGACCCGCACGCTCTCGCCAGCGCGCCGGAGAGCGTCCGAGCCGTCGTGGTCGTGCACCCCAACAACCCGACGGGCTCGTTCGTGCACCCCGAGGATGCGGCCGCCCTCTCCGCGTTGGCTGCCGAGCGCGGGTGGGCGCTCATCGCCGATGAGGTTTTCCTGGATTACCCCCTGGATGGAGGGCCGGGCACGGGTTGCAGCTTCGCCGCCAACCAGGCTGCACTTACCTTCACCCTGGGCGGGCTCTCCAAGGGCGTCGTCCTACCGCAGCTGAAGCTGGCGTGGGTCGTCGCGAGCGGACCGCAGAACCTCACCACCCGCGCCCTCGAGCGCCTCGAGTTCGTCGCCGACACGTTCCTCTCGGTGGCCACCCCGGTTCAGCTCGCATTGCCGAGCCTCCTCCGCGACGGGGCCACGGTGCGCGAGGAGATCCTCACCCGGTGCCGGGCGAACCTCGCCGCGCTGCGCCGCGCGGCCGCCGGCGTCCCGTCCGTAAGCGTTCCCTCAGTGGGTGGGGGGTGGACCGCGATGCTGCGCGTGCCGGCGGTCGTGGGCGAGGAGGCTCTCGTCCTCGAGTTGCTGCGCGAGGACCGCGTGGCCGTGCACCCCGGGTACTTCTTCGACTTCCCGGCGGACGGAACCCTGGTGCTGAGCCTCCTGCCCGAACCCGACACCTTTGCAGAGGGGGTCCGCCGCCTACTGCGCAGGATCGCCGCACACCTCGCCGCGGCGTGACACGGTCTCTCACTCAGCCGAAACGCACCCTCTGGTGCGATGGGACCCTTCGCTACGCTCAGGGTGAAACCGATTTCGCCTGTCGTCGAATCGGTTTCAGTCTCTGTAGAGCCAGCCGGCGACCAGCGTCGCCAGGATCGCCCCCACCCACAGCTCCAGCATCCACCAGAACGGGATGCCCCGTCCGAACGGCGCCCAGGCCGCCAGACAAAACGCGAGCGGGAAGCC
>Ga0214473_10009482_pt1 | contig 11496 bp, 10 predicted proteins | sample RVTome_7_FD_203509 | JGI IMG/M metagenome (GOLD analysis project Ga0214473, IMG submission 203509) | Soil microbial communities from uranium-contaminated site in the Upper Colorado River Basin, Wyoming, United States - RVT98D197 | ecosystem: Environmental > Terrestrial > Soil > Contaminated >...
GCTGAAAGTAAAACTGAGAAGGCAACAACAACTAGAAAAGATGTGTTACTGTAAATGTCAACGCCGTTTCTTCGAATTCCTCTAATAACTCCTATTACCGATTTCTTCGGACCGTTTAGAGCCACTGCGAAGAAAACAATGTAAATACTCCAAAGCACCGAGAAAACATATCCAAGCGAGACTTTCGTAGCTATGGGAAACGGTATCCCCAAGATGAAGAGCAGGATGGTGTTTATCGGTTCAACCATCTCCTTAATTCCAATTTCTGTGTCAAACACCAGATAGCCCCCGATTATGAATGATAGAAACATGAATGCAATCGTCACCAACCCAACGAATGCGAACAAGTAGCTGTAAGCTAGAAAGAAATACCTTTGAACGGTAGATTCACTCTGCTCAGTCATTTGTGTTTAGATCACTCAACGCTCATCCTAGATGATGTGGCTTTCTAAAACCTAGTTATCTTCTTCTAGTGCGATTGGTCCCTGATAACCACAAGACCCGCACAAATACTCCTGAGGCAAAAGCCACCCGCTCAGCTCAGAGATTGAATCAACCTTAATCTCTTGCAAACAACGTGGGCAAATCTTCTTCTTACCCGAACCAGCACGCCCTTTCTTAATTTCTGACACATTATACTACCCCGAGAATAAGGAGTTGTTGTATAATTTATTGAACTTCGATGGAAGCTTCACTAAATCCGAACTTGACTAACCTTTCCTTAATTACGTCTCTATGGTCTCCTTGAAGAAGTATGTATTTGTTCTTAGTAGTTCCTCCACAGGCCAGTTGAGTCTTTAATTCTTTAGCCATTTTCTCAAGGTCTGTACGTTTAGGATTCAAACCTTCGATCATCGTGGTTGGTTTACTAAATCTCCTCATCTCCAGCCTAACTACTATTCTCGTCTCTTCCTTTTCAAGTTCCGCGCATACACACAGGTCTTGAGGAAGACCGCAGCTACTGCATATGTTTGCCATTAACCAACCCTCGAACCGAGATTTGCCTTACAGAAACTTGATATTAACTTCATTCTCAATAGAGATAGAAAAAGGTTTACGTATTTGCGTGACACTAAACGCATGGACAGACTATTCCTCCATTTTATACTATTTAAATATTATTTCCTATTTCTATAATGTTGTTAGGGTCGGAGTTTTTTTAAGGCAGTATTTACCATGCTCAGCAGGTGACCTGCATTTGGTTGACGATATAGATGTTAACATCTTCTCTAAACTAGCTGATATTGTTAAAGATGCTAAGGAGGGGCTTGACCCCAATACTCTATCCTACTGGTATAGCTTGATAGAGTTCAAAGCTAAAGAAGATTGTCCTGAGAAATATAGAGCTAGCATCAAGGTGGTGCAAGATCCTGTATTGCCCATGAAGTTCGAAATCAAATCATCGAGAAGAGCTGTCAGACATGTGATATATGCAATTGAATCAAGTCTAGCAGAAATGCCATTATCCACCCGACTATATTTCCAGAAGCTCCAAGAGACAATCGACCACGAAGCCGCCTCATTTGATATGCGCAAAGTCACTGATGGCAAAGATACCTTTGGATGAAAGCAACAACATACTATCATCGACAGGATTAATACTAATCATTATAGGTATAGCCTTATTTCTCATCCCATCACTTCTAAAGTACTATCCATCAATAGAAGCAATTGGCAAGATACACTGGCTCATCCTCTACGTCTATAGGTCCGATAATTTTGTGTTCGCAACAAGCCCCATACTTATTCTTGCAAGCTTGGTTTTTATAATCTACAGCGCAATCAACAAGTGATGACAAAATAAAAGAGAATGCTTTTACGCCGTGACAAATATCTTTCAACGGGTGTCAGACTTTACCAAGTGTAAAAATGGTTGGTTTTAAGAGCTCAACCAACGCCAATACTGCAGTGCAGATGCTGCTGAAAAGATTAAAAACTATAACCCCAACTGCACAAGAGGTATCACTTCACCTCTCTCTAAACAGGATTGCATATGAAGATATTACTTCAAAAAACAATATTCCAGTATCTGACAAATCTTCTATGGACGGATACGCTGTTTCTGCTGAAGATACTTTCTCAGCTTCTGAGACTAATCCCTTAATTCTAAGGATAGTTGGAAAGGTCAATATCGGTACATTTCCTTCAATAACTGTAAAACATGGTGAAGCCACGGAAATAGCCACCGGAGCATACACCCCTAAAGGCGCAAACGCTGTTGTGATGATTGAACACTCAACAAAGCTAAGCAATAACCGTGTGCAGGTAATCAGGCCTGTAGTACCTTATCAAAATATTTCAAGGCTCGGAGATGACGTTAAGAAAGGACAAATCGTATTAAAGAAAGGTCTCAAAGTAAAACCTCAAGATATAGGACTATTAGCTGAATTAGGCGTTTCAAGGCTGAATGTTGTTGAGAAACCTAGAGTTGCTGTAGTTTCTACCGGCAATGAACTCATAGATATTACTCAAGAGAGTAAAAAATCTAAGATTTTCGATGTTAACCGACACATGACAATAGCTTCTGTAACGGATTTAGGGGGTGAACCTTTGGATATGGGTATAGTAAAGGATGAGTTTGACGCAATCAAGAACTTGCTACTCAAATCTCTCTCCTTAGCAGATATAGTAATAGTTTCTGCTGGCACATCTGTAGGTGAAAAGGATCTAGTCCCAGATGTTCTGGATTCTCTTGACCGTAAAGGCATGCTTCTTCATGGCGTATCAATAAAACCCGGTTATCCAACAGGGATCGCAATAATAAAAGGTAAGCCAGTTATTTCCCTCCCAGGATTCCCCGTATCTAACTTTATGGCTTTCAATGTAATTGCAAGACCACTAATAGCGCATATGCTTGGAACAAGAGTTGACCCCGAGCCATCTGTACGCGCTAAAATGGTTAGTCGAGTTACTAATTCAGGGGGGTTTAGAGTATTTGTTCGGGTGAAAATAATGCGTAGTGCGGAGGGCTTCAAAGCCGAGCCTATAGCCGCTTCAGGATCAGGAATCCTAACAAGTCTCACCAATGCTGACGGAATAGTCACTATACCCGAGGATCGAGAAGGATTAGATGAAGGCGAGGACGTCGAAGTTACTTTACTTAGGCCCATAAGGTAGAGATGAATGTCAAGTAGGAAAATATTCAAAGACCTAGTATCTTCAGAAGAAGCAGTCAAGAAGCTCAACGAAAAATGCAGAATTCAACCTGTAGGTATGGAAACCATTTCAATAATCACATCTGATGGGCGAGTAATCGCAGAAGACATTGTCTCAAAATTAGACGTTCCAACATTTGACAGAGCAACGATGGATGGGTACGCAGTGAAAGCATCCGACACTTTCGAAGCTAAAGAGGATCAACCAGTTACCCTAAGGATATCAGGTGTATCGCAGCCTGGTTCTTACCCAACTGGAGATGTAAATCAAGGCGAAGCAGTCGAAACAGGAACAGGGTCCCCAATCCCAAAAGGTGCAAACGCAGTGGTAATGGTAGAGTACACCCAAACAATTAAGAATACTCTACGTGTATTTAGACCAGTCTCGCCTGGCGAAAACATTGTGGCTGCGGGCAGCGATATCATGACAGGGGAACTTGTTTTGAGAAGCGGTGAAAAAATAACTCCTCGCGAAATAGGTGTCTTATCTGCTATTGGAGTTGATAAAGTTAAGGTTCACCGCAAGCCAATAGTGGCTATAATCTCAACCGGAAATGAGTTGGCTAAGGCAGGCGAAAAACTAGGCTATGCGCAAATCTATGACATAAACTCAAATAGCATATCTGCGTCTGTCACGGAAAACGGAGGAGCTCCACTACCGCCAATAATAGTGCGCGACGATGAAGCATCAATAAGAAACGCTGTAATAGATGGCGTTGAGAAAGCAGACATTATTCTAACCTCAGGCAGTACATCAGCAGGGTCTGGTGACATTATGCACAAAGTGTTAAGCGGACAACTTGCGACGGAAATAGTGGCACATGGATTAACAGTCAAACCTGGTAAACCTACAATTATTGCTGTTAGTAAAGGAAAGCCGCTGATAGGTCTTCCCGGCTACCCCACTTCAGCTTTAATGATTTTTAATTTAATCGTGGCTCCGCTAATCAGAAGATTAGCTGGGCTCAACGAAGAGATTGAATATCCACTCTTAGATGCTAGAGCAGGAAGTAGAATATACTCAGCTAAAGGGAGGCGAGAGCTTCTACCTGTTCAAGTGGTTTTGTCAAAGGGTTCCTACGTGGCCTACCCTGTGGGACTAGGATCTGGCGCAATAATGTCTGTTGCTTTGGCCGATGGTTATATTGATGTTCCAAAGAGTCAAGAATTCATTGAAGAAAATGAATCTGTTAAAGTTCGACTCATAAGCTCGCAACTACATCCAGCTGATCTTGTTATTGTTGGAAGTCACTGTACTGGCATAGATTTACTGATTCAACACATTAGAAAAATCAAACCCGGCTTATCTGTTAAAATCGTTAACGCTGGTTCACTCGGGGGAGTTCAATCTATAGAGCGAGGTGAAGCTGACCTAGCTGGCGTACATATTCTAGATGAAGAAACAGGCGAGTATAACGTAGCGTTACTGAAAGAATCTAGCCTCTCAAGGAAAGCACACCTGGTTCGAGGATATATGCGTGACCAAGGGCTTATCATTGCAAAAGGTAATCCAAAGAAGATCAAAACACTTGAAGACATTACATTAGAAGAAATAGTGTTTATCAATAGAAACCAAGGGTCAGGAACAAGATTACTGCTAGACATGAAACTGAAATCAATAGCGGATAATAGGAAAACCTCTCTAGCGAATCTAAAAACGATGATACAGGGATATGATACTGAAGCTAAATCGCACTCTGCAGTCGCTGCCGCCGTAGCTCAGGGTAAGGCTGATGTAGGCCTTGGGATTCGAACTGTTGCCAACGTCTATGGACTAGACTTTATCCATCTGAACGATGAAATATTGGATTTCATCGTATCAAAAGATAGAATGAAGAAAGAGGCTGTAAGAGTTTTCTTGGAAACATTGAAATCGAAAGATTTTCAAAAAGACCTTCAAGAAAAGATGGTCGGTCTTAACGCATTACCCGATACAGGACAAATTAAAGATGTTAACGCATGAATTAAAAGATTTAACTTTCTTATCTAACAATATTGACTAAAACGACTTTTATCGAGTTCTAATTCCTTACTTTGCAAGGCATTAAGATGTTTACAGATGCAGACCTTGTTATCTTGGAGCATTTTCTAGAGATAATAGGGGCCTTCATTGTTCTCACAGTCGCATACATTTCTTACCGCGGCTACAAGGGAACAGGGAGTCCAAGTATGCTGCGGCTAATGCTTGCTTTCCTACTACTAGGTGTGAGTTTCGCGCTTTCAGGTATCGTTGGTTTCGCAAGCATAGGAATGCTGCCCCTTGTAACACTGTCCTTATCGACCTTATTACTAATCTCAGCTATGCTTGAAGCATCAGGTTATTTCTTCCTAGCTTTTTCACATATCATGAACGCCAAAGTAAAATATACAGGTTTGGTTTCATCACTGGCACTGACAACAACATTACCCGTCGATGCTCTAAAATCAGTATCAATATTCTTCCTTCTTTATGGTATTACTGAAACCACATTATCCTACATTAGAGTTAGAAAAGTTGAAACACTATTGATTGCCTGCGCTTTTATATTACTTGCCACAGCGGAATTGATCAAATGGACAAGCTTTCTCTTCCCATCGGTTACAACTATTCTAGCTGTTTCTCTATTGATTAGAATGATAGGATTCTTCACCCTATACGTGCCGGTAATGAGGGTCTCATCTTAGGTGGCTAGTTGAAATGAGTTACCGAACCCAAGTCAAAATAATAGCTGATGTGCTTTCGGCTACTAACATGCATTATGAAGATGATGGTGCTGGCGTAACTGAAATACTAAGAAAAGCCAACTTATCATATTCCAGACTAGTTAAGATGCTTAAAGATCTAGTAAGCGTCGGTCTTCTAAATGAAACAACAAATGGAAAAGTGATTAGATACAAGTTAAGTAATAAAGGTCAAGAATTCCTAGAAATTTATGGGAAATTCGAGGCAGTTGCATGCTCATTCGGATTAAGACTTTAGAAAAATCAATCTACAAGAGTTACATAAGGTCTCTAAACAAATTCAATTTATTCTTCAGAAAAGATATCAGTTATGTCGTACATCTTCCTGTAGGCTTTATCATGTAGTTCATCAAGCTTTACATTGACATTTAGTTCTTCAATGAACGATTTAGCCGCTAATCTATTCTTATGGATGATTGCTTTGCTAAATACTTTGGATTCGCGAATAAATTTCTTAACATATTTCTGGAAATACTTGTTTTCCAGTTGCATAGATGTTAGAAAATCAGGGTCAGATTCTAAGATTGACTCCACCAGAGTAAGTTGGAGATTGAACGACGTACCTGATAGACGCCTAATCTTATCTATTTTTTCCCAAGGAATGCTTGCAGCGAATATGAAGTTAACAAAATGAGTTAGCGAAAGTACTGCCGCCATAGTATCATCATGTTCCTTAGCTTTACAAAGTATCACATCTGCTTCCGGAAATATCTTCTTAGTCAATAAAGCCTCTTCTGAAGCATTCTTTATCGGTATCACTATTATCTTATGACCTTTCAGCTGATTGGCACCTTGTCCAAACATAGGGTGCAATGATAGTACCTTTACCCCTCTTCTTAGATTCTTTTTTATTTGCTTAGTAATATCAGATTTGAACGATGATATTTCGATAATTATGGCGCCTTTTTTCGCATTCTTAATTGATTCTAGAACTACTTTAGTTGTTGCAGACATCGAAACTGCTACAAGAATAATATCCGCATCTGAAACAGCTGAAATTAGGTCAGTGCTGTACCTCACGTTATGCCTAAACGATATTCGCTCTAGATTCTTCTTATCAATGTCAAAAGCAAGAACATCCATCTTCTTCTCTTTGAAATAACCTGTAAACCATCCGCCCATACGCCCGGCTGCGCCTATAACTGTGGCCTTCAAATCAACAGATCCTTTATTCTATTGGTTGCTTCCATCAAACGTTCTTCAGGTTGGCACAATGACAATCTTATATGTTTATTATACTCTCCAAAAGCGCTTCCAGGCGTTACCGAAACTCTATGTTTCTCAAGTAGATTAACGGAGAAAGATTCGCTGTCAAAATCTAATATGTCTATTCGTGGGAACAGATAGATTCCTCCTTCAGGCTCATAGATGGTTGCTTTTTCACTGTTTCTAAGGAGATTATTAACCCTGTCTGCTCTGCGTCGTATCGTTTCAACGTTTGTCTTCACATCGTCTTCACATTCAAGAGCCTTTATAGCTGCTCTTTGAACAAACTCCGGTAGACATGTTAGGACTAGCCCTTGAATTCTAGACATAATCTCAATTTCACTACGTGAAGCAACAGCATATCCAATTCTTAAACCGGCCATACTGTAGCTCTTAGAAAAAGATGATATCATTATGGACCTGCAATCTGGATATTCAAGAATGCTTGAAAAAGGTTTGAATGAGTAATCCATGTAAACCTCATCACTAATTATTGGAACTTTCTTCTTATTTGACAAGTCAACAAGTCTATTTAGTGAATCCTTGTCTAGAATTTTTCCAGTAGGATTACTAGGATAATTAAATATCATAACGTCAGGGGGATCTTGAAAAACATCCTCCAACCTGTCAAAATCCGGCGCCCACTTATCTTCCAATTCAGTTCTGAAGATTAGGGGACGTCCATCTAGATACTCAACACACCTCCTAAAAGCTGGATACGCGGGTTCGAAGATCAGAGCTTCTCCACCCGAATTCAACAGTCTAGATAACGCCAGGTACAAAGCAAATCTCGCGCCATGCGTTATTATCACTTGATCTTTGGTTAAATCTAAACTGAACTTTTCGTTAAGATGCGTTGAAATGGCTTCCCTTAAAGGGTCTATTCCCTTCGGATCTGAATATCTTGTGAAACCTGAATCAACAGACTCTTTCAAAGCGCTTACAATCGGCTTGGGTGTTGGAAAGTCCAGCTCACCTGCTTCAAGATGAATAACCTCGCCTTTTTCCTTCTCAACTTGCCTTGCCCTTTGAAGCATCTCAGTTGGCGTAAAAGATTTTTCACGTTTCTCTCTCAGTTGGAAACTCACTGATTCATTTAGAAGAATATTTAGAATTTTCAACGAAAATGAAGGATCAAGACCACAATCGCGACTCTTCTCAACAACTAGTCGCCTGAGTTTTCTTTCTACATTAACGTCCTCAACAGGCAGCCCTTTGGCTTCTTTTATCGCGATTACTTGCTTTACAAGTCTCATTCGTTCTGCCAAAAGTCCAATTATCTCCTCTGTTAATCGTCTTATCTCATCCCTTGCGATCTCAAGCGAGTCCTTCTCTTGCACTTTTCCTTATTCAACTCTTAACGACTGTTGCAATAGTATGCGCGCGAATAGCGTGGTCTGCAAGAACCAATGCCACTACAGATTCAACTATCGGAACGGCTCTGGGCACAACACAAGTATCGTGTCGACCATGCACAGTGATTCTATCTTCCTCCATCTTATCTAGATTAACTGTCTTCTGAGACATCGCGATTGAAGAAACGGGTTTGAAAGCAACTCTCAAAACAATAGGCATCCCATTTGATAAACCACCAATTATTCCACCGGCATTGTTTGAACCAAAAGTAATCTTCTCATTTCTCATTATTAACGGGTCATTATTCTCAGACCCGAGTCGTCTAGACGCTTCAAAACCTGAACCGAATTCAACCCCCTTAGCTGCAGGTATGGATAGAATAGACCTAGCCATGTCTGCATCAAGATCTGAAAAACAAGGTTCACCTAGTCCCTGAGGAACATTAATCGCAATGCACTCAATAACTCCCCCGACGCTATCGCCTTTCTTTTTAATTTCCAGAATTCTCTCAATCATCTTCTTAGACGCTTCTAGATCTGGACATCTAACACTGTTATCGAATCTAGTTTTCTCTGCTTTTCTCAAATCTACGGGTTTAGATTTAATTCCCCCAACTTCAACTGTGTACGCTATAACCTTAACATTCAACTCTTTTAACAAAAGTTTCTTTGCAACTGCTCCACCCATCACGTAAGAAACAGTTCTTCTGGCTGAGAAACGTCCTCCACCGCGGTAGTCATTGAATCCAGCGTATTTCACAGCAGCGGTATAGTCTGCATGTCCAGGTCTAGGTAACCCCCTTATGCTTTCGTACGATCTGGAATCGGCATCAGCGTTTTTCGTAACCATGCAAATTGGACTTCCACTTGTAAATCCGTTGAAAACACCTGAAAGAATCTCAACCCTGTCTTCTTCAGACCTTGGTGTAGAAATAGGTGAAGCGTCAGGTCGTCTTAAATCGAGATCCTTCTGAATATCTTTTTCGCTCAGTTCAAGTCCAGCAGGACAGCCATCTACAACAGCGCCAACAGCTTTTCCATGGCTTTCCCCAAAACCAACTAAAACGAATCTTTCGCCAATAATATTTCCAGTCAATCTGCAACCACCTGCAAATTGCCCCCTAGCTTATGAATGTCATCCGCAAATCCAGGGTATGAAACATCTATTGATTCAAATCCATCAACCCAACATCCTTCTTTTGACGCAAGACCCGCAATCGAGAAAACCATTGCCATCCGATGATCGTCATGAGCATCTAACGTGCAGTTCTTGAAATGTCTACTACCAACAATTTCTAAACCGTCATCAAACTCCTTAATTTGAACCCCCAGTTTCGGGAGCTCTTGGGCCAAAACCGACACTCTATCTGTCTCCTTAAAGCGAGCGTGTTTAACGCCGGTTATTACTACTTTTTTCTCTGATTTACACGCCAGAAGAGCTACAACTGGTAGAAGATCTGGAGTATTCACTAAGTTGAACTCGCCCCCATTAATACTTGAAGACCCGTTAACCGTAACTTTACCTCTCATTTTGTCTACTATTACTTTAACGCCCATGTTTTTTAGTATGTCAACTATGACCATATCTCCATGAGGAAGAGAAAAGTCAAAACCTTCAACAGAAACTTCTCCTCCAGCAACTGCTCCTGCCAACAAGATTGTTGAACCTGAGCTGAAATCTCCTGGTACACTAAATGTTTTTGGTGAATACTGCTGGTTCGGCGATACGTTGAAAACGCCGTTGGGTTCCTCAACTATTTCTCCTCCAAAGTATTCAACCATCTTCATCGTTGCATCCAAGTATGGTCTTGACACGCTTTTCCCCTCTATCCTTACCAGTGTTTTGCGATTGGCTAGAGGTGTTGCGATAAGCAGCGAAGAAATGAATTGCGAAGACACTTCTCCCGAAATACTTACCGAACCGCCGCTGACACCTCCTCCTTCAACAATAATGGGTGCACACCCATTTGAACGAGTTGACCAGCACCTTACTCCGATGCTGTTTAGTGCTTTCAAGAGCGGTAGCATTGGTCTTGTCCGAATACTTGCGTCTCCAGTTAAAACTGAGTAGCCTTTTGGAGCTAAAGCTGATACGCTAGTCATTAAGCGAAGCGTTGTCCCAGAATTTTCAACGTTTACGACATTATCTGGAACTATCAGAGGTAATCTCCCTTTAACCACTAGAACATCTTCTTCAAGAATATCTGCCCCAAATAACTTGCACGCATCAATTGTAGCTCTTGTATCTCGTGAAAGCAGAGGGCGTTTTATCTTCGACACGCCTAAACTGAGACTGGCAAGAACAATCGCGCGATGTGTGTAACTCTTGCTAGGCGGAGCAATTACCGTTCCTTTGAGATTCGACTGTTCTACTCTAACTTTCAGGTAAACAAACCCCCTTCGCCTTGGAATTGTTTATGGAAGTTACCAAGACCTCCCCTGGCATTTCACGCCATTTCTGCCGTATCTTCTCAACTTCATCCTGATAACAAACAGCAGCTACTGCGGGACCCGTTCCTGACAATCCAGACCCCAACGCTCCAAGACTCAAAGCATCCTTAGAAGGTTTAAGTGTTAACCCTAATGCGGACGAGTGAATATCACCATTTAGAATCATAGCTTTCCAGTATTCTCCGGAAAGAGCGTATTTGTACGCTTCAGCAACGTCACTCTCAAAAGGCATGATCTTTTTCTTATCAAAATCTTTTGTGTATGTTCTTTGTTCAGGTACATAAATTACTATCTTAAGTTTCTCATCTGCTTTCTCTTGCCGAATTAACTTTCGTTCCCGGTTATCCGTTACGACAAATCCTCCAAAGAAACTCGCGCATGCATCGTCAAACGCGCCTGTAATCGTGACACCTGCTTTTAGCGATGCGTCCACACCGATGTTTACGGCGGTTATATCATCAACCTTTATTTCAAGTGCAGCTAATGAAGCTAGAACGATAGCGTTTGAAGCTGCGCTAGAGCTTTTCAAACCTCTTCCAACAGGTATCTCTGACTTGGTCGAAACAAAAACATCGAAATTACCATTGCCATATCTTTTCAAGACCTCT
>Ga0214473_10009483_pt1 | contig 11495 bp, 12 predicted proteins | sample RVTome_7_FD_203509 | JGI IMG/M metagenome (GOLD analysis project Ga0214473, IMG submission 203509) | Soil microbial communities from uranium-contaminated site in the Upper Colorado River Basin, Wyoming, United States - RVT98D197 | ecosystem: Environmental > Terrestrial > Soil > Contaminated >...
CCGCGGCCTAGAGGAGGAGATGACCTGCGCTGGCGACGAACAACTCGGACCGTGCGTGGAGCAGCCTGCGGGTACGGTGCTGCGGGGTATACCCGGCACCGCCTGGAAGTCCGACGCCTTCGGTGTAACACCGTCTGCCGAATACGCTACGATGCTGAGTGAGTGGCTGGCCGACGCCCGGCCGGACCAATCCGACGACTACGGCAGCGGCGCGGTGAAGCTTTGGTCCTTGGCCCAGGCACACAGCGATTCCCAGACCGAATCCCTCGCTATCGCCACGCTCATTAGGGAAACCGGGCCTGCGACAGGCATCCAGCGTCAGGCACGCATCTTTCGTTTCGCGTTCACCGATGGCAAGTGGCTGCTGCTCAGCGAGACACTTGCGGCGGTTAGCTTCAGCGCCAACGATTGGCTGACGGGCCATTGCGAGCAGTGCTACGACCAGTGGGAAAGATGGGAGGGCACCCCTTGAACACGGACGGGCTGAACGATATAGGGCAGGCGGCGCGCGACCACTTCAGCGCCAAGCACCGGGCGCGGGAGGGCGCGCTGCCGCTGTGCCGGGAGGCGGTGCGCTTCTCCGCCAACGCCATCCGCTGCGTGCACCGCCGGGACTTCGCGGCGGCTGAGGAGCTCATCGGGAAGGCAGCCGGCAACCTGAGGGAGGCCGAGATGGGCCTCGCGGAGCACCGCGATATCTTCCACGCCGGCTTCGTCCACGACGCGCAGAAGGAGTACGCAGAAGCAGCGACGACACTGGCCTTCATCGCCGGGCGTCCGCTGCCTGGGCCGGATGACCTCGGCGTGATGGCCGCGGCCTATATGAACGGCCTGGGGGAGACGGTGGGCGAGCTGCGCCGCCACCTGCTGGACTCCCTGCGGGAGGGCGACGTGGGGCATTGCGAGGAGGCGCTCGGCGCGATGGGAGACATCTACGACGTGCTGGTCACGATGGACTTCCCGGAGGCGATCACGGGCGGCCTGCGCCGCACCACAGACGCGATGCGGGGCATCCTGGAGCGTACGCGGGGTGACTTCACGATGGCCGCCGTCCAGCGCCGGCTGGAGGAGCGGCTGGACCGGTTCCAGCGCGACCTGCCTTCATAGCGGTTATCCTCCTCCCCCGCCGCGGCGTTAGACTTATTGGCATACCCTATGGCGAGGTTCCGGCGCTGTCTGCCCGCGGTCGTCCTTGCGCTGGGCGCGCTGTTCGCCGCCTGCGACGGCGGCGGCGGGCCATCGACGCCGTCCGCGCGGCCGTCGGCCACTGCCACGGCGGACACTGCGCCGACTGCGGGGACGCCATCGGCGGTGCTGGCCGAGGGCCGTTCGCCCGCGCCCGACGAACAGGAAGCGCCGGAAGCGCCGGTGCCCGGGGTACCGGAGGGCGTCGCGTTACTGGCCCTGGGCGAGATGAACCTGGACATCGGCGCGGGCGAGTCCTACAAGTTCGACCCGTTGCAGCTGGCGCGGGACCAGGGCTTGGAACCGCCGGCCTGCGCGGCCTTCCTGTTCCTGTTTGGCTGGCAGGTGCGCGAGCCGTTCCCGCCCCAGGGCGCGGCCGCGAAGTTCCGCTGGACAGGGACGAGGCGCAGCAGGGTTATCGGCGAAGGGGAATCCGGTGAGGTGAGCATCGGCTGCGGCGGGATCGAAGTGGTGAACGATAACGCGGAGCCGATCACCGTCCAGATCAGGTACGGGATCGGGGAGATCCAGGGGTAGGCCGCCGCTAGCGTACCTCCAGCAGCTCGACGTCGAAGATGAGCGTGGCGTTTTGGGGTATGGTTGGGGGCCGGCCGGCCGGACCGTAGGCGAGATCGGACGGGATGATGAGGCGCCGCTGACCGCCCACCTGCATCGTTGCCAGACCCTGGTCCCAGCCCGCTATCACCCGCCCGGCACCTATCTGGAAGCTGAACGGCCTGCCGCGGTCCACGGAGCTGTCGAACTTGGTTCCGTCCTCGAGCCAGCCGGTGTAGTGCACGACGACCGTCTGCCCCGGCTCCGGCGAGTCGCCGCTGCCCGCTTTGATCTCGATATACTTGAGGCCGCTGCCCGTCTCGATGGGCTGTCCGGACACCGGCGGCGGTCCTGTTGTCATGTCGCCTCCGTTCCCTGGCGGCTTTTCATCTTCGCCCTTACAGGCTGCTAGGGCGGCCACGAGGGCCGTCGCCGCGAGGGCGAGGATGATGCCTTTGCGTGTCAACGTCAATCCTCCCGCGCGTCACCTGTCGCTGGCAGTGTAGCTTACACGGGCGCGGGCTGAGCGTCGACCCGGAGAGCCGGTCTAAAACCCTTGTTCTAATCTTGACAGGGCGCTACAATACCTCTTTAGGCCACGCCCGCACAGAAAGGTCCCGCCATGCCCCTGGATTCGATCATCGTACGAGGCGCCCGCGAGCATAACCTCAAGAACATCGACGTCGAGATCCCCCGCGACAGGCTGGTCGTGATCACGGGTGTCTCCGGCTCCGGCAAGTCGTCTCTGGCGTTCGACACGATCTACGCCGAGGGGCAGCGGCGCTACGTGGAGTCGCTTTCAGCCTACGCCCGCCAGTTCCTGGGCCTGATGGAGAAGCCGGACGTCGACTACATCGAGGGGCTGTCGCCGGCCATCTCGATCGACCAGAAGGGGGCGTCCCGCAACCCCCGCTCCACCGTCGCCACCCAGACCGAGATATACGACTACCTGCGCCTGCTGTTCGCCCGCGCCGGTCACCCTCACTGTCCGCAGTGCGGCCGGCCGATCGAGCGGCAAACCGTCCAGCAGATCGTGGACTCCATCCTCGATATGCCGCCCGGCAAGCGGCTGATGGTCCTGGCGCCGGTGGTGCGCGACCGCAAGGGGGAGTACCAGAAGACTTTCGAGGACGCGCGGAAGGCGGGCTTCGTCCGCGTTCGCGTGGACGGGACGGTGCGCGACCTGGGCGAGGAGATCCGCCTCGACCGCTATAAGGCGCACTCCATCGAGATCGTGGTCGACCGGGTGGTCACGGAGAAGGGCGACGAGGAGGGCGCGGAGAAGACCCGCCTCTCGGACTCCGTGGAGACGGCGCTGCGCCTGGGCGGCGGCCTGCTGATCATCGCCATCGAAGGGGAGGACCACCGGCTGTACTCGGAGCACTTCTCCTGCGTCCACTGCGGCCTGTCGTTCGGGGAGATCGAGCCGCGGAACTTCAGCTTCAACAGCCCGCACGGCGCCTGCAAGCAGTGCACCGGGCTGGGCGTGAAGATGGAGCTGGACCCGGACCTCGTCATCGCCAACCGGAACCTGACGCTGGCGGAGGGCGCCGTGCAGCCGTGGTCGCGCTCAAGCACCGTCGCCGCCTGGTACATGCGAATGCTGGAGGCGGTGGCGCACAAGCACGGCTTCTCCATCCACGTCCCCGTGAAGGAGCTATCGCAGGAGCAGATCAACACGATCCTGTACGGCGACGGCGGCACGATCACGCTCCACTACCAGGGCGCCGGCGGACACGACAACAAGTGGGACACGACGTTCGAGGGGGTGATCCCCAACCTTGAGCGGCGCTACCGCGAGACCGACTCCGACTATGTGCGCCAGGAGATCGAGAAGTACATGGCGGAGAACCCCTGCCCGGCGTGCCAGGGCGCCCGCCTGAAGCCCGAGTCGCTGGCCGTCAGCGTGGACGGCGTCAACATCCACCGCGTCTCCCAGATGAGCATCGTGGAGGCGCTGGACTGGGCGGAGCGGCTGGCGGCGGAGGACTCACCCCTGACGGAGCGGGAGCGGACGATCGCCCAGCAGGTGCTGAAGGAGATCCGCTCGCGCCTGGTGTTCCTGCGGGACGTGGGCGTGGACTACCTGACGCTGGACCGGCGCACCGGCACGCTGGCGGGCGGCGAGGCGCAGCGCATCCGCCTGGCCACGCAGATCGGCTCGTCGCTGATGGGCGTGCTGTACGTGTGCGACGAGCCTTCCATCGGGCTGCACCCGGCGGACGACGCCCGCCTGATCGATACGCTGAAGCGGCTGCGCGACCTGGGGAACACGGTGCTCGTCGTGGAGCACGACGAGGCGATGATCCGCGCCGCCGACCACATCATCGACCTCGGCCCGGGAGCGGGTGAGGCGGGCGGCCATGTCGTCGCCGCCGGGCCGTTGGCAGCCATAATGGCCTGCGAGGAATCGATCAGCGGGCAGTACCTCAGCGGACGCCGCTGGATACCGGTGCCGGAGCAGCGCCGGCAAGGGAACGGGAAGGCCGTCGTCGTCCAGGGGGCGCGGGAGAACAATCTCAAGAACATCGACGTGCGGATCCCGCTGGGCCAGTTCGTCTGCGTGAGCGGCGTCTCCGGCTCCGGCAAGTCGACGCTCGTGGACGAGATACTGTCGAAGAAGGCGGCGCAGCTCCTGTACGGCGCGCGGGAGCGCCCCGGCGCCTGCGATGCCGTCGTCGGGCTGGAGCAGCTGGACAAGGTCGTGACGATCGACCAGTCGCCCATCGGCCGTACGCCGCGCTCCAACCCCGCCACCTACACCGGGCTGTTCACGCCCGTGCGCGAGATGTTCGCCTCGGTGCCGGAGGCGCGGCTGCGCGGCTACAAGCCGGGGCGGTTCTCGTTCAACGTGAAGGGCGGCCGCTGTGAGGCCTGCCAGGGCGATGGCTACATCGAGATCGAGATGCAGTTCCTGCCCGACATCGAGGTGCCCTGCGACGTCTGCCACGGCGCCCGCTACAACCGCGAGGCGCTGGAGATCACGTTCCGCGGCAAGAACATCGCCGAGGTGCTGAACATGACGGTGGAGGAGGCGCTGGGCTTCTTCGAGGCGTTCCCGAAGATACGCTCGAAGCTGCAGACGCTGCACGACGTGGGGCTGGGCTATATCAGGATGGGCCAGCCGGCGACGACGCTCTCCGGCGGCGAGGCGCAGCGGGTCAAGCTCTCGACGGAGCTGTCGCGCCGGGCGACGGGCCGCACGCTGTACATCCTGGACGAGCCGACGACCGGCCTCTCGTTCGAGGACGTGAACGCGCTGATGCGGGTGCTGCACCGGCTGGTGGACGCGGGGAACACGGTGCTGGTGATCGAGCACCACCTGGACGTGATCAAGCAGGCGGACCACGTGATCGACCTGGGGCCGCTCGGCGGCGACCGCGGCGGCGAGATCGTGGCGGAGGGTACGCCGGAGGAGGTGGCGCAGGTGGAGGCGAGCGTGACGGGGCGCTACCTGCGCAAGAAGCTGGCGCGCCCGGCGGCGGCCGGCAGGCGGGGCGGGAGGCGGGCAAGCGTCGGCGTGGGGGAGTAGGGGATAGCAAATTGCCTACGCAGCGACCATTGGAGGAGGATCACGGACCGTAGGGGCGGTTCGCGAACCGCCCGTGCCTGCCTCGAAAATCTATAGGGAGGGTGATCGACATGCGTTGGGAATACCATGTTGTGAATGTGTGGTACGGCGAGGCAACGTTCGCTACCGGCCAGCAGGGAATTGTCGGCGGCGCAAAGAAGGAAAAGCGAAAAGGATGGTGGGTCACCTTCGACGATGGGCACCAATCGGAACGTGAGTTCCTCGAAAGGATGGGTGATGACGGATGGGAGCTCATTGGAGTAGTCGTGAGTGGCGCCTATTCGGCCGGAGGATCCTTGGATAAGTGGTATGAACCTTCACATCGGCTATTCTTCAAGCGGCCGATGCCGTAGGGGCAGGCGCCCCTGCCTGCCCAGACAATTCGAGGCAACCACGGGGGGTTGCCCCCTACGATTGGGACACGAATGACCTACGATCCTGAGCGCCACCACCGTCGTTCCATCCGCCTGCGTGAGTACGATTACGCGCAGGCGGGGGCGTATTTCGTGACGGTGGTTACGCAGGGCCGGACGTGTTTGTTCGGGGACGTACAGGACGGAAGCATCGTTCTGAGCGAGGCCGGTGAGATGGTCAAATCCATGTGGGGCGAATTGCCTGACCATTACCCCAGAGTCGCCGTGGATGCCTTCACCGCCATGCCGAACCACGTCCACGGAATCATCATCCTCGTAGGGGCAGGCGCCTCTGCCTGCCCAGAACCGAGGCAGGTAGAGGGGGTTGACGGCGGACCAGGGCGACCACAGGGGGTCGCCCCTACAAAGGCGTTGTCGTTGCCGGACGTTGTGCATCGGTTCAAATCGCTGACCACGGCCAGGTACCGGCGGGCGGTCCGCGACCAGCGATGGCCGCCGTTCGCCGGCCGGCTGTGGCAGCGGAACTATTACGAGCACGTGATCCGGGACGAGGACGACCTGGATCGGGTGCGGCGGTACATCGAGGAGAATCCGCTGCGGTGGGATGAGGATCCGGAGAACCCGGCGGTGGCGCCGGTGGTGGGCGACCACGAGGGATCGGGCGACCACGGGGGGTCGCCCCTACGGACGGATGGCGGATGGCCATGACCGCCCGTTTCTCCCTGCGGGCGCCGCAGCGGCAGGCGCGGCTGGTGGCGCTGGCGGTGGCCTACCACCTGGCACGGCCGGGCTCGGAGCTGGACCGCGAGACGCTGCAGGAGTACGAGCACGGCCTGGCAGAGGTGGCGGCGGCGCTGGAGCCGCAGCTGGAGGCGGAGAGCGTCACGCTGGCGCTGTCGTCGCTGCAGGTGACGCTGCTGGCCACGGCGATGTCGTCCGTGGTCAGCGAGCTCAAGATGTACTCCGTGTTCGATACGATGGCGGGCGAGAGCGGGCGTCCCCGCTCCACGGCCGCCGGCTTCGACGAGCGGCTGCGCGGGCTGTTCCCTGAGGTCGCGGCGGACCCGGCGGCGGCGGACGCGCTGGCGGGCGAGATAACGATGCTGCGTCGCGAGCTGCCGCTGGCGCGGGCGCGAGAGCTGATAGCGGAGGAGCAGCGCCTCGCCGCGGAGGGGGCGAAGGCCGGCAAGAAGCGCTGGTGGTTCTGGAAGCGTTGACCCCACGCCCCCGGTTTGTCCGCTCCTGACCGGCGGGATTCCGGGAAAGGAGCGGGATACGGCGGAACGGCCCTTGACTTGCCCCTTGGCGGCGCGCTAGCATAACTACGGGTAATGAATTGCCCAAGTTTGGGCTTCCTATAGTGATAAAACCGGCGGGCCGGCAGCAAGAGGAGAGGTTATGACCTACGTTATCACCGAGCCCTGCATCGATGTCATCGACAAGTCCTGCGTCGAGGTGTGCCCCGTGGACTGCATCCACTTCGAAGAGGGCACCGATCGCAAGCTCTACATCGACCCCGGCGAGTGCATCGACTGCGGCGCCTGCGAGCCGGTGTGCCCGGTGACGGCGATCTTCGCCGAGGACGACGTGCCCGACCAGTGGAAAGAGTACACCGAGCTGGACGCCCTGTGGTTCAAGGACCCGGACGCGGCGAGGGCACGCGTAAACGAGCTCAAACCAGCCTGACGCCGGCGATATCCTGAGTCGCAATGCGGCCCGGTGACGGGCCGCTTTCTCTATCCGCGAGGCCTATTCGTCGCGCGTCCCCGGAAAGGGTAGAAGGAGCGGCCGCCTTCTGCTATCTTCGCTTCATGCTGAGCCTGCGGTTTTACGGCGGGCACTACGAGATCGGCGGCACCAAGCTCCTCCTTGGTACGGACGAGGGGGCGGTCTTCCTGGATTTTGGGAAGAGCTTCGAGACGGAGGGGCGCTTCTTCGAGGAGCCCTGGAACCCGCCGTTCCACATCCCCAGCCTCCTTTCGGTGGGGGCCCTACCCGGCCTGCCGGGGCTGTACCGGACCGACGCCGCCGCCCCGCCGGTGAACGGGATCATCATCTCGCACGCCCACCAGGACCACGGCGGCTGCGTGCCGTTCGTGGCGCCTGGCATCCCCGTATACGTCGGCGCGGACACGCGGAACCTGATGGAGATCCGCACCGAGACGGGGCAGTCGAAGTGGTCGACGGATGACGGGCACGTGGACTGGCGCCGCTTTCGTACGGGCGATGAGGTCTCGGTGGAGGGCAGCGATATCCGGTTCCGTCCGATCCACGTGGACCACTCCGTGCCGGCGTCCTACGGGTTCATCGTGGAGGCTGCGGGCAAGCGGATCGGGTACACGGGGGACATCCGGATGCACGGGCGTCGCTCGCAGATGACGGCGGACTTCCTGGCGGCGCTGCGAGAGAAGCCGCTGGACGTCCTGATCTGCGAAGGGACGCGGCTGCACCCGCCCAGCGGCGACGATGACGACGATCTAAGGCAACGAATGGAGGGGATATACCGCGATCGCATGGGAGAGGCGGCGCCGGAGGTGGTGCGCAAGGACTGCGATCGCGAGGAGGATGTGGAGCGCGAGCTGACCCGCGTCATCGCGAGCTCCGAGGGTCTGGTGCTGGTGGAGGTCTCACCGATAGACCTTGACCGCATGTACACGGTATGGCGGGCGGCCTCGGCGGCGGGCCGGACGCTGGTGATCCCCGCGAAGCAGGCGTACATGCTGGAGGAGGGCGCCAAGCGGACGAGCATCCAGGACCTGGTGCCGCCGGCGGAGACGATCCTGTTCATGGCGCAGCGGAAGAAGGACAAGCGGACCCTCTCCGCGGGGGAGCCGGAGGACGCTGAGTCGATGGCGTTCTACAAGTGGGAGAAGGCTCTCGCCGAAAAGTGGGAGGGCGCCGGCTCGGCGGTGCTGTGGGGGCTGGACGGCCGCGCGGAGCTGCGGGAGAACGGTCGCAAGTACGTGATCTGCGCGCCGCAGGTCGTCTACATCCTGCCGGAGCTCTGCTACCGGGCCTCGCCCTGCAAGATCGACTTCATCCTCTCGAAGAGCGAGCCGTTCAACGAGGAGATGGTGTTTTCGTTCGATAAGCTGCTGAACTGGCTCGCGTTCTTCGGCTGCCACCGCTACTACCAGGTCCACGTCTCGGGCCACGCGAGCCCGGCAGACCTGCGGCGGATAATCGAGGAGGCGAACCCGACGACGCTGGTGCCGGTGCACACGAAACACCCGGAGATGTTCCAGGGCTGGCACGACCGGCTGCTGATCCCCTCCCGGACGGCGGGGGAGCCGCTGGTGGTGGGGTAGGGGCTAGAGAGCAGCCAGCCCATGGCGCTGGCTAGTCCCGCCTCGCTCCGCGGTCATGCCTGCCGGTACGCCTCCCGGCGGTGACGGATGTAATGAACGGTGATGGTCCTTGCGTCAGGATCTAAATCGTAAACGACCCGGTACACGCCAGCGCGCAACCGATGCATCCTCTCGGCGCCTACCAGCTTTCGAGACTGGCGAGGGATAGGGTCTTCCGCGAGAGCTTCGATACGACTGAGAATAGCTGGGATCAGCGTGGGTTGATCTTGCGCAGATCGCGTTCCGCAGAGCGCTTGAGCTCAATCGCATAGGAGGCCAGCGGCGCGGAGCCTGCGCTTCACCTCGTCAAGGGGCACACTCGGCTCGTCCCGGCGCTCCGCCACCACGGACAGATCGTGAAGGTCCTCGAGGAGACGCTCGTAGTCCCGCACAGTGACCACTGCGGCGGTCTTCTTGCCGTCTTCGTTCACGATGAACTGCTCTCGAATCTTGCCCATTTCGACCTCCACACGTGCCAATATAGCCGCAGGATCACGCCCCGTCCAGCTTCTCCCGCAGCGCGGCGACGAGGCCGCTGACGGGCACGCGCACCTGCTCCATGCTATCGCGTTCGCGGATGGTGACGGCCTCGTCGGTGAGGGTGTCGAAGTCCACGGTCACGCAGAGGGGCGTGCCGATCTCGTCCTGGCGGCGGTAGCGGCGGCCGATGCTCTGGGCGTCGTCGTACTGGGTCATGAAGTGCGGCCGCAGGAGGTCCCAGACGCGGCGGGCCGACGGCACCAGCCGCTCGTTGCGGGAGAGGGGCAGGACCGCCGCCTTGACCGGCGCCAGCCGCTTGTGCAGCCGCAGCAGCGTCCGCTTCTCGCCCCGCACTTCCTCCTCGGCGTAGGCGTCGATGAGGACGGTGAGGAAGCAGCGGTCGATCCCCATCGCGGGCTCGATGACGTAGGGGACGACGTGCTGGCCTGACTCCTCGTCGAAGTACTTGAGCGAGCGGCCGGAGAACTCCTCGTGCTTCTTGAGGTCGAAGTCCGTGCGGTTGGCGATCCCCTCGACCTCGGCGAAGCCGGCGAACGGGAAGTCGTACTCGATGTCCACCGTTCGCTTGGAGTAGTGAGAGAGCTCCTCCCTGGCGTGCTCCCGGATGTGCAGCTTCTCCTTGCGGACGCCGAGGCCGGTCCACCAGTTGAAGCGCTCCTCTATCCAGCGGTCGTGCCACTCCTCGTCGGTGCCTGGCATGACGAAGAACTCCATCTCCATCTGCTCGAACTCCCGGTCGCGGAAGATGAAGTTGCCGGGAGTGATCTCGTTGCGGAAGGAGCGGCCGATCTGGGCGATGCCGAAGGGCAGCTTGCGGCGCATGGCGGTGAGGACGTTGTCGAAGTTGACGAACATCCCCTGGGCGGTCTCCGGGCGGAGGTAGGCGACGGAGGCGTCGTCCGCGACGGGGCCGATGAAGGTCTTGAACATGAGGTTGAACATGCGGGGCTCGGTGAGCTCGCCGCCGCACTCGGGGCAGCGCAGGCCGGCGGTTTCCACCACGTGGCCGTGGGCGCTCTCAGCCTCGATCTTGTGCTCGACGAGCTCGTCGGCGCGGAAGCGGCGCTTGCAGGACTTGCAGTCGACCATGGGGTCGGCGAAGGTGTCGACGTGGCCGCTGGCCTGCCAGACGCGGGGGTTCATGATGATGGCGGTCTCAATGCCGACGACGTCGTCGCGCTCCTGGACGGTGGCCCGCCACCAGTCGCGCTTGATGTTGTTCTTTAGCTCGACGCCAAGGGGGCCGTAGTCCCAGAAGCCGCCGATGCCGCCGTAGATCTCGCTGCTCTGAAAGACGAACCCCCTGCGCTTGCAGAGGGAGACGAAGACGTCCATGGAGGTTGCGTTGGCCATTAGCTCACCCGAATAGACACTTAATCGCGACGTTAGATTCGACGGTAGCAGGTTCAGCGGGCAAAGTCAAAGCGAATTCCCTTGACAAGGGTACTAAGGTTGGCTAGTATCGGGCTGGCAGCTCAACCCGATCCCCACCGAATGGACGGTTCAGTTCAGCAGACGGAGGCGGGTCATGCGGTTTATTCTCGGCCTCATTCTCGGCGCCGCCCTGGGCGTTAGCTTGGGCCTGCTGGTAGCCCCGCAGCCCGGCAGCGAGACCAGGAAGGCTCTGCGCGAGCGGATGCAGCGACAGGGCGAAGAGGAAGAGGAGCTCTAGGGCTCAAGTTTGTCCGCGCAGGGCCAGCCGCAGCAGTCAGACCAGAAACTGCTCATCGTCATCGCGTCTGATTCGGACGCGGATAGCCTCATCCAGAAGCTGGTACAGCGCGGCTACCCCGCGACCAAGGTAAGCAGCACCGGCGGCTTCCTGCGACGGGGCAACGCTACCATCTTCTCCGGCGTCGACGCCGAAGACGTCGATAACGTCATCGCGATCATCCGCGCGGAGTGCCAGGCGCGGACGGAGTTTCTGCCGGCGCAGGCGCTGCCGTTCCCGGAGAGCATCTA
>Ga0214473_10009484_pt1 | contig 11493 bp, 13 predicted proteins | sample RVTome_7_FD_203509 | JGI IMG/M metagenome (GOLD analysis project Ga0214473, IMG submission 203509) | Soil microbial communities from uranium-contaminated site in the Upper Colorado River Basin, Wyoming, United States - RVT98D197 | ecosystem: Environmental > Terrestrial > Soil > Contaminated >...
GCCATCATCAAGCCAATATTCCCCTCTTGGATGAGGTCTTGAAGTTTAACCCCATAGGACTTATATTCAAAAGCGACCTTGACAACAAATCTTAAATTTGATGTAATTAATTTCTGTACAGCCTCGATATCGTTGTTATTATTACGATATCTTTTGGCAAGTTCAAACTCTTCTTCCTGGGTTAAAAGCGAAAATTGATTGATCTGTTGAAGATAGGTTTGCAATGAATTCTTGACAGCCGGAAGATTTGGACCTGGCATTTAAACCACCCCTCAGACAAATTAGCACTCTTCGTATTAGAGTGCTAATAAAAATTATAATAGGTAAGTTTTAAAAGTCAAGCAATTTTTATATCTAATTGAATTTATTAAATTATTTTATAAAAAAGGTCTACCAAAATAGCCTTTGTTTTTGGAGGTTGCCATGGGAGAGGATAAAAGAGACGAAGAGCAGGAAAAGAGTTTTGTTGTAAGGGACAAAAGGTTTAGTGCCAAGAAAGAAGAGAAGGAAGAATCTCAGATAAAGGAAGAGGAGAAGGTTGAGGAGACTCCCGGAGAGGATGCCTCTGCGCAGGAGGGCCCCCTTCCTGAAATTGATTTTACGAGTTTCATCTTTTCTTTAAGCACCTCCGTTCTCATCCAATTGGGAGAGATTCAAGATCCATTTACTCAAAAGTTAGTCAAAAACCTTTCCTTAGCCAAACAGACCATAGACCTCATCGGGATGTTGAAGGAAAAAACAAAAGGGAATCTTACCCCTGAAGAAGAAAAGGTCATGGAATACATCCTCTACGATTTGAAGATGAGGTATGTCAAGGCAGCGGGTTAAATCATTTAGGGTTATTTTTTGAAAGAATGATAGAAAGTATTTCCCCTCCGGTGGAGGCGAAAAACAATCCCCTTCTCTAAATTGATATCCTTGATCGCTTTTTCAAAATCCTTGGTCGTCTCAATCTTTTTTCGATTGATTTCCAGAATGACATCCCCTTCCTGAAGGCCTAACTCATCGGCAGGGCTACCCTCCTCAACGCCAATGACGACGACGCCACGTTTTATTTCGTTTGAGACTCGATACCGGGCAGCCAGCTGAGGAGTCAATTCTTGAACCCTTGCCCCTAATTTTTCTTCACTCTCTTTTTCCTTCATGGCTTCGGGTTTATCCGGCATCGCCGAGGTGGTGACTTCAATGGTCATGGGTTTCCCCTCCCTGACCACACCGAGCTTTATTTTCTGTCCCACCTTTTTCTTCTGGATCTCTTTAATGAGTTCATTGGCATTCTTAATGGTTTTGTCATCCACCGATTTGATAATGTCTCCTGAGACGAGCCCTGCTTTTTCGGCACCGGTTCCTTGATGGATTTGAGCGACAATCACTCCCTCCTTCTCTTTTACTTGAAATTGTTCTGCGATCTCAGGGGTGATATCCTGGATACTGATTCCCAGCCACGGCCGGACTACTTTGCCCTGTTTGATGAGATCGGTCAAAATCTGTTTGGCCGTATTAATGGGAATGGCAAATCCAATTCCTGTGCCCGGTTGGATGATCATGGCATTAATCCCGACCACCTCCCCATCGATATTGATCAGCGGTCCTCCGCTATTGCCTGGATTGATGGAGGCATCGGTTTGAATGAAATCTTCATAAGTTCCCGTTCCCAATCCGGAGCGGCCTTTGGCGCTGATCACTCCCACGGTGACCGTATGCTCCAGGCCGAAGGGACTTCCGATCGCGATGGCCCATTCTCCCACCTCGAGCTTATCCGAATCTCCCAGGGTTGCCACAGGGAGGTCTTTTGCCTTAATGTGTAGGACGGCCATATCTGTTCTTGAATCCTGACCTTTGACGATAGCGGTAAATTCTCTTCCGTCGTTGAGACGGACCTTGACCTTGTCCGCTCCTTCCACAACGTGATTGTTGGTTAAAATATAGCCCTCTTTATCAACGATCACTCCTGAGCCCCCGCTTCGCTGTTTATGGCGGTATTCTTTTCCTTTTTCTCGAGGCGTAATGCCGAACCCTTTGAAAAAATCCTCAAAGGGGCTCCCCTTGAAGAAGTCTTCTCCATATCTCTCCCAGGGCTTCATAGTGATTGTCTTTTCTGTGGTGACGTTGACGACAGAAGGTTGAACCTTCTTGGCCACCTCCACAAAGGCCATTCCAAGCGATCTGGCCGTTGTCAATTTATCGTTTTTAGGAAGTGAGTCGGCCTTGTCTTTACCCATACAGAAAAAGAGGCCGAATAAAAGAAAGAGGATAGAAAGACCCCCCACCAATCCTTTCGTCATTTTATTACTCATGCTCCGCTCCTTAAAGTGAATTATATTCATAATTTATCCTTTTTTCCATGGGTTGTCAAATGGCCGAGACCTCCCCATTGTCAGGACGTTGTTTTTTTGACAGATTAGCCTCCAAAGCAACACTTAACGCCTGGTGAAATGATTTTTGAGGACCGAAGAGTTTGACATCCTCACCCGTGTTTGTTAAAATGGTCTAAATTCTGGTCAACCTAAATGGAGGTCAAATCGATGAAGGCCCTATCTGTCTCCGAGGCAAAGATGAAACTGAGTGGATTGATCGATGCGGTCAATACGACGGATGAAGAGATTGTCATTACTAAGAATGGTCGCCCCGCTGCTGTTTTAGTCAGCCCGGAAGAGTTCGAAAGCCTGAAGGAAACGGTCGCTGTTCGATCGGATTCAGTTCTGATGAAAGAAATAAAGAAGGGGATCAGGGCTTTGAAAATGAAAAAAGCAAAGCTCTATACTCTTGAGGAATTGTTCCGCTAATGGGATGAGGGCGATTCATGTATAAACTTGTTGTCCCAAAGGACGTTCGAGAACTTATCAGAACGATGCATCCTTTTCTGAAGAAGAAGGTTAAAGCGTCTTTGAAAATCATTTTATCCGAACCCTATTCGGGTAAAGCACTGATGGATGAATTTTCAGGGTTGAGAAGTTTTCGAATCAGTTCTTTCAGAATCATCTACAGGATCAAAGGACCTGGACAGATTGAGCTGATTGCCATAGGTCCTCGAGAGCGCATCTACGAAGAAACTTTCCGGATTATTCAAAAAAAGATTGAATGAGGTCGTGGGAGTCATCCATAAAAAAGTTGGCCCATTTCATTAAGACGAAGAGATGGGGAGATGAGGGGCCTTCGACAGGCTCAGGCCCTGAGTAAATCGAAGGGATAGGGAGATAGGGTGATAGAAAATCATTTAAGAAAAGGCCCGTTATAAAATAGCAAAACGCATAGCGTTATTATTTAATCGTAAGGTGCAAGTCGTTAGGTGACATCGTATACAGAAGCAAATGGCTATCAAAAATTCAGGAGGTTGATGGTGAAGCATCTCGTGAAATGCTTGATCATTGTTTCAGTCGTCTTTCTGATAAACCAAGCTGCCCAGGCCATTGAAATAGGCGAGATTCCTCCAAAGGTTGAGTTAAGAGAAAAACTGGGAGGACGGTTGGATGGAAAACCTTGGAGCAGCGAAGAGTTACAGGGGAAGGTCCATGTCCTTTTTTACGTCGATCCTGATGAAAAAGATACAAACAATGATGCCAGCGAAGCTCTGGACAGAGAGAAGTTTTCCAGCGATAAGTTTCAATCGGTTGGGATCATTAACATGGCAGCCACCTGGCTTCCCAATTTTGCTATTTCTTCGGCCATTAAAGATAAGCAGAAGCGCTATCCCAAAACCATTTATGTGCGGGATTACAAGAGAGTGTTGGTGAGTGCCTGGAAGATTGCCGACGACAGCAGTAATGTTCTCGCCTTTGATAAAAAAGGGAAATTGATCTTCAGAAAAGACGGCAAGCTCACCGCGGAAGAGATCCAGACGCTCATAAAGGTCATCCATGATCATCTGTAGTCTTTCTTCCGTCTTGGGGGAAGAAATAGGGTCAGAAATGGATTCAAATTTTTATTCTTGACTTTGCCAAAAAACTGGGGTCATCCATAAAAAAGTTGGAAGATGATGTTTGGTGGTGGAAGCGATGGTGTCAGGGATTGAATCTTGACAGAAGTGAATTCAATTAAGTGTTATCCATAAAAATGGAAGGAATTTATTTGATCAAAAAATTATTTCTCTCTCTCGCAGCGAGACTGAAAGGCTCTCCTAAAGTGGTCAGGGAGATCCTCTATGGACTGATGCTCCACGAGATGAATCTGGAAATGAAGAAGGAAAAAGGACATCTGGATAACCTCTTTATGTTGGTTATCTTTGGAGACCTGATCGGCCTTCCTCTGCTTCCACCTTACTATTCTTTGAGACTCCTTCCTCATATCATTCCTTCTCTTGAAACATGGAAAAGGAGGGTTCTGAGAGAAAAAGATTTGACTGATTTTGTAGGACATGATCTTTGATAAGAAATTGGACCGATTTTAGGGTCACCCATTAAAAGGCGTTGCAATCACACATTTCCAAAATAATAATGCTGGATGTCATAATATTGGGTGGCATCCATAAAAAAGTTGGCCCATTCCATTAAGACGAAGAGATGGGGAGATGAGGGGCCTTCGACAGGCTCAGGCCCTGAGTAAATCGAAGGGATAGGGAGATGGGGTGATAGAGTCATGATACTTGGCAAAAATAAACCAGTGCGAAAAGAATGTTACTCCCAATGTTGATTTGAAGATTAAGGAAGAGTTCAGGGCGATGGGGTGGAATGGCTGAAAATAAGAATTACGGCTTCATTGATTTTTGACCTTCCAAGAATCCTTTTTCAAATATTTTCAGGCTCACTTCCCGAAACTTTGCGGGGGTTACCCGTTCGATTGCGTCTCTGAGTTTATCCTGGGGAAAGGGAAACCTGGGGTGGGCTGTGGCAAAACCGATGAGGGCAATATTGGCCGATTGAACCGATCCCATTTCCTTTGCGAATCGATCCGCCCCAAAAATATAAGTTTCGATCCCTTTTTCCTTGAGGTATGTCTTGATTTCCTGGTTCATATAATCCGGATCGGGTGCATTGATGAAACAGAGACCCCCTTCTCGACCATTCAAGGAGGGTTTGAGATAGTATAGGGTTTTATAGGCTTCATTCTTTTCAAGAGACAAAAGGATGTCAGCGCTTCCCTTCTTGACAAGGGGGCTATCAAAATTCCCAATTTTGAGATGGGTCATCACCGACCCACCACGCTGGCTCATCCCGTGGTCTTCTGAACCAATGAGGGGATATCCTTCTCGAAGGGCAAAGGCTGCGAAAATCCGTGTCACCAGGAGAACACCCTGTCCCCCCACACCGGAAATAATCATTTGAATATTCATCTTAAATACCCTTCGGCCAAATCCGAAATCCTAATATCGAAACCCGAAACAAATTCGAATTTTTCAAATTTCTTAAAACTTTATTCGTTTCGAACATTCAAAATTTTGGTTATTTGAAATTGTTTCGAATTTCGAATTTCGTGCTTCGAGCTTAGAATTTCTCAACATACCATCCTACGAGCAACCAAATTTAAAATCAACTAACCTGGAAAATTCCACCTTGACCACACACCTGCATACAGAGACCGCAGTCCACACAGGTTGATCGATCGATCTTCACCCGGCCATCCTCCCCGCGTATCAAGGAGGGGCACTCGAATCGCTTGAGACAGTACCCGCAACCAATACAGGCACCCACGGCTGGCATATCGATCGCTGAGGTAGGACACTCCTGGATACAAACGCGACAACCTGTGCATTTGTTGTAATCAATGACATAACCGCCCTCGGTTTTGGAAATCGCTCCTTCAGGACACTGGATCATACAGGTGTCGCATTGACAACACGCCTCCTCTTGAAACACAGGTAAAAGGGATTTGTCCATCTCTTTGCTTTTCACCTGCGGAAGACCTTTTTCTGGCGGAGGTATATGACGGATTTCCACCTTGACGGGATTCACTTTGAGTTGTTCTTTTTGATAGATGATGCAGGGGTAACGAGCGATGAGAACAGCCATCCCGCCATCTCGTTGCTGAGTGTATTTGTACGCTTTTTCGGCTTCCTGGATCATCCCCTTGATATCGTAAGGATTAATTACCCGGAGGTATTTGACGCCACATCCCTTAACCAGTTCTTCAAGCGAAAGGGATTTACCAGGATGGCCGTCCGCCGTGGTTCCGGATTCAGGGGTCGGTTGCATGCCCGTCATGGCTGTAATGGAATTGTCAAGGATCACGAGAACGAATCGTGCTCCATTATAAACAGCATTCAGGAGTCCTGGAGCGCCCGAATGATAGAAAGTCGAATCCCCGATCGTTGCAATGATGGGAATGTCTTTACCATCTTGATGATAAGCTTGGTAGAGGCCACTGGCAAAGGTGATGGCAGCCCCCATGTCGTGACAGGTATCTACTGACTCCAGATTCATTCCCAGGGTATAACAACCGATATCACTTGGGAAAATCCCGTTAGGGAAAGCCTTCTTAATAGCATAAAAAGAAGATCGATGGGGACATCCTGAGCAAAGTGTCGGCCGACGAATAGGCAAGCCGAGTCCTGCAACCATCTTCTCGAGAGGCACCGTAGTAGGGACCTCACCTACAGGGATGGAGAACCTTTTAGAGAGGTTGGATATCACCTGGGTAATGACTTCGGGAAGCATCTCTCCTTCATTGGGTATCATGCCATCCAATCGTCCATAGATTTTTGATTTGTCCCGGATTTGAAGCTCAATGACCGGTTCGGTTTCTTCAAGGATTAGAATATGATCACACTTCTGGATAAAGGCTTCCACCCTCTTAGTAGGAAGAGGGAAAGGGGTTCCTATTTTGAGAACAGGGATTTCTTTCTGAAGACCCAATTCGGTGAGGACATCCCGAGCAATCGCAAACCCGATGCCTCCGGCGATGATTCCAAGGGGTGCTTGGTTGCGATCGTTCTCAATGAAATTGAGAGAGGTCAGAGAATTGAACTCTTCGGCAATTTTCTGGAGCTTGAGGTTGAGCTGTTGATGGAGGAGAAACCGGTATCTGGGTGTTGCGCTCCATCGCTGTGGGTTGTGTGGGAAGTTGGCTTTCCTTTCAATTTTGATAATGGGATTGAAGGTAATGGTTTGCTGGGCGTGAGAAACCCTTAATACGGGACGGAGAATAACAGGAATCTGGTATTTTTCCGAAAGATCGAAAGCGATAGGTAACATCTGCTGGGCTTCTTTTGGACTGGCTGGATCGAAAACAGGAACCTTTGCAAACATAGCCATAAAGCGAGTATCCTGTTCGGTCTGGGACGAATAAGGTCCGGGATCGTCGCAACTGATAATCACAAAGCCACCTATTGTTCCGATATAGGCGGCACTCATCAGTGGATCAGTGGCCACATTGAGCCCCACTTGCTTCATGGCTACAGCAGCTCGCTTCCCCGTGTAGGAGGCCACCAATGCGTTTTCGAAAGCCACCTTTTCATTCGTGGACCACTCGATATAGATGTTCAGATTATTTTCCTTTTTGAAACGGACCACAGCAGGAAGGATTTCTGAACTGGGAGTCCCTGGATAGGCCGCAAAGAATTGGCATCCGCTCTCCACGATCCCCCTGGCAATAGCTTCGTTTCCAAGTAAAACCCTTTTTTCTCCCTCCGACATCTTTACCTCATCGACTATGTGCAAATTGACCTACGTCGGTTTCTCTCTATTCTAATCCTGATATACTAAATTTTAACTGATTCGGTTAAGGACCTCAATTCCTTTCTGAAGCGTTTCATCGGATGCCGCAAAAGAGATCCTGGCATGAGTATTCCTTTTGGAGAAGACATTGCCAGGCACAATAAAAAGGTTATTTTGAATGGCTTTCTCTACAAAGGCCTCTGCGTTTCCTCCCGGGACTTCCGGAAAGATATAAAAAGCACCTTGCGGCTTTTGGACATTAAACTTTTCCTTTAGCCCGTTGTAGATCAAATCCCTCTTCTTTTTGTAACCTGTGATGTAACTCTCCACATTGAAGTCCAAGGCCTTGACCGCTGCTTTCTGGGCAAAGGAGTTAACACTGGAGAATGTATATTGTTGAAGGGTGATCATCTGTTGGAGGATTTCCTTGGGACCTGCCGCATATCCCAATCTCCATCCGGTCATTCCCCAGCCCTTTGAGAATCCGCCAAAGGTTAATGTGTTTTCGTAAAGTTGTCCGATACAGAGGCAGGAAGGAGCATCAAAAACAAAATTATCGTATATGTCATCGGAGAGAATTAAAAGATTTCTCTCCCGGGCAATCCTGGCAACCATCGTTAGGTCTTCCAACGGATAGATAGCACCGGTTGGGTTATTGGGGCTGTTGATGATGATCAATTTTGTTTTCTTCGATAATTTCTTAATAACTTCTTCTTCCCTCAACCTAAAATCAGGATAAGTATCGACGAAGACAGGAATACCCCCCATCAGAAGAACCTGATATTCATACATCACAAAAAATGGATCAGGGATGATCACTTCATCGCCCGGGTTGATGAGGGCAAGACTGGCGAGGAGAAGGCCACCGGTCACCCCTGCCGTTACCATCACCTCTTCGAAATGGACTCCCTTTTTCTTCAAATGTAAAGCAATTTTATCTCTCAGCTCAGGGATACCCTGCGTAGGAGTATATTTGTTAAACCCTCTTCTAATCCATTCGATGCCTTCCTCTTTGAGAGGTTCTGGAATATCAAAATCCGGTTCTCCGATGCTCAGATTGATGGGATCTTTCATCTGGCGGGCCAGGTCAAAGATTCGTCTCACCCCTGAAGGTTTGATGTTACTTAATCGATCAGAGATCAACATCCAGTTACTCTCCTTCGTCCTTTATCTTTTTTGCCTTTTCGATAAGTTCGAGAATCGTATCGAGTCTTGTCTTAGTTGGGGGCGCCAAGGCGCGTTGGATTTGGTCCATAGAATAATGTTCACCCAAGAATTTTGATATCTCTATCCTGAATTCCCAGCAGACCATAATTTTCCGACACGGAAGGTCTTCGTTCATGGTTCGGCAATATCGGAATGGAGCCTCTCCACCCAATTGAGGACAGCGAATGATTAATGTATCATGTTCTTCGATCACTTGAGTATATTAGCACAAGCCCATTAATAAAAAAATCCTACGGGCTTTTTGTGCCCGTAGGATTCAACTTAGATTAAACAGGTTTACCTTTCTTCATCTTCGGAGGTTTTGGTAGGCCTTCAATGGCCTTTAGGGATTTCTTCATCTCATCCTCTGGTAGTGGGTAGTCAACGAGTTTTCCACTAAAATAGGATTCATAGCCACCCAGATCCATGATGCCGTGGCCACTCCAGTTGAGAAGAATAACTTTCTCTTTCCCCTCTTCCTTTGCCTTCTTCGCTTCTTCAATGACACATCGTATGGCATGGCTCGTTTCAGGGGCAGGAATAGCACCTTCGGTTCTGGCCCAGAGGACAGCAGCCTCATAGCACTCCAGTTGGTTATAGGCCCGAGGTGCGATCAGTCCCTCAACAATCAATTGGCTCACGAGAGGGGCCATGCCATGATATCGCAATCCTCCGGCATGGATGGGCGCAGGAATGAAGGCATGTCCAAGGCTATGCATGGGGAGGAGAGGAGTAGTGGCGGCTGTATCACCGAAATCATAGACAAAAGGCGCTCTGGTCATGGTGGGACAGGAAGTCGGTTCAACAGGGATGATGGTGATATTGGCGCCATTGATCTTGTCCAAGACAAAGGGGAAGGCAAGGCCGGAGAAGTTGCTTCCTCCACCTGCACACCCTGTCACGATGTCCACTTTTTTCTCTCCGAATTTTTCTAACTGTTTCTTTGCTTCGAGACCGATGATCGTTTGGTGCATGAGCACATGGTTCAAGACGCTTCCAAGGGAGTATCGGGTATCTTTTGAAGTGACCGCATCTTCAATGGCTTCGCTGATGGCGATCCCGAGGCTTCCAGGAGAATCTGGGTGTTCCTCCAGAATCTTTCTTCCTGCATTGGTATCTTTACTCGGGCTGGGGATACAGTTGGCTCCCCAGGTGTTCATCATCATACGGCGATAAGGTTTTTGGTCATAACTGATCCTCACCATATAGACCTTACACTCCAATCCAAAGAGACAGCAGGCAAAACTGAGCGCGCTTCCCCATTGGCCTGCACCCGTCTCGGTGGCGATCCGTTTAATCCCGAAGACTTTATTATAGTAGGCCTGGGCAATCGCTGTGTTGGGTTTATGGCTTCCTGGAGGGCTTACCCCTTCATTCTTGTAATAGATTCTTGCTGGTGTTCCCAGGGCTTTTTCTAATGCATAAGCCCGATGAAGAGGGGTAGGTCTCCAGATAAGAAGTTTCTCCATTACCTCTTGTGGAATATCGATCCACCGCTGCTGACTGACTTCTTGTTCAATCAAGTTCATAGGAAAGACGGGGGCGAGATCTTGAGGACCGATCGGTTGCCCCGTGCCGGGGTGGAGAGGGGGTTGGAGGGGGGTGGGTAAGTCTGCTTGAATATTGTACCATTGCTTTGGAATCTCATCTTCTCTAAGAAAAACTTTGAACTCCTTCATAATCTCCTCCTTCCATTGTAAAAAGAATTCAATAAAATAACCAGTAACCTTTGTTCCATGATCACCTCCTTCCGTCTTTCCGCTCTCTATGACCTAAATCTTTATTTCTTTAAAATTAGATTTTCACAAATACCAATAATTGATTGTGTTGTCAAGGTATTTTAACCCATTGTGTTTTAACCCATTCGAAAGGGATTGTGAAATAAAAAAATGGCACCCTGGTTTTTCCAGGGTGCCATTTTAAATCCAGAGGAAATTTGGAAATCCCATTATTTTTTCTTAAATTCATTCCATGGATAATCGATGAGTTCCAGGAGCACTCCGTTCACCATCTTAGGATGAACAAACGCAAATTTGCAACCCCGGAAGGGTCTCAATCCACCGATAAAAGGGTAGCCTTTTGCCTTCAGCTCATTCATGGCTGATTCAGTACTATCCACATTTAACCCGATGATCATGACGCCCTCGCCTCTTCTTTCAATAAACTTGGCGACATCACCGTCAGGGGTGGTGGATTCCATCAATTCAAATCCCACCTCGCCAAGCCAGTACCTTGCCACCCTGATTTTCTCGGGCTCATCCACATAAGGATCATCAGGTCCCTTTCCAAGAATGGGTTCCCAGATTTTTCGCGCTGCCTCAAGGTCCTTGACTGCGATACAGATATGATCGATCTTATTTACCTTCATCAGACACCTCCTGTCTTTTCTCCAGTTTTCCTGGATATTTTTTCAACTCCTTTAGCCGAACTTCTTTCTTGAAAAATGTCAACGAGGCTGAGTAAACTCGTGGGTTCTCGCCCATTATCTCTTTGAAAAATGCATGATATTGCCGGTCTCGTAGCCTCCATTGGGAAGTTCATTTACAATGGAGACAAAGGGACAGACAAAGGCGCAGATTCCACATTCCACACAGAGATCGGTCAAGATGGCTGCTTTATCTTTCACCAGACCGATGATTCCTTCGGGGCAATCCCTAACACATATCCCGCAACCCGTGCATTTGAAAACATCTACATG
>Ga0214473_10009485_pt1 | contig 11492 bp, 11 predicted proteins | sample RVTome_7_FD_203509 | JGI IMG/M metagenome (GOLD analysis project Ga0214473, IMG submission 203509) | Soil microbial communities from uranium-contaminated site in the Upper Colorado River Basin, Wyoming, United States - RVT98D197 | ecosystem: Environmental > Terrestrial > Soil > Contaminated >...
ATAAAGGCTCCCCTATGATTCCCTCCCCTTCAGGGAGAGGGCCAGATCCCTAAAATTCCCTCCCCTTCAAGGGGAGGGTGAGGGAGGGGATGGGGTAAATTTCCCGTGAAAAATTGATCCTTGAATTTAGAAGAAACGTCAGCTCCATGGATTTGGGCTGAAGCTGGAGAAAAGCCATGAAGGTTACATCGTTTGAGGCTACCGTTGAAGATGGCGTAATCAAACTCCCAGAACATGTTCAGCGCCGCCCGCACCAATCGCCAGGGTCTCACACTTCGCCATCTCGGACGCGGCCTCGTCGAGATTGAAGGCAAAGACACCCTCGCTTTTGAGTCATGAATCAGGAATACCGATGGCAGAAATAGCGAGACACGTAGGGGTATGTGAATCAGCTGTCGTTAAGGCAATCCAAAAGATGGAATCAGCAGATCAAGATTCATAGATTTCATCAACGTCCCCTGCGTTTTAATCGAGAAAAGAATTGGAGAAACACGTTGAAGCGGGTGGTTTTAGACGCGAGCGTGTTGCACGACTGAGTAATCAACTCTTATGCTTCATCCTGCTTTCGCTGCAGATCGAAGGTAATGCTGGAGGCAGATCTGAAAATTTTCGACGGCGTCCTTATTGCTGTTGACGATGAAGATCCTATTCCGGACTTGGAAGAGCTCCTCGATTAGCCTTTTCACGGGATAGAGAGCGCCGGATCCGGTCCCGTATCGTCTCTCCAGTTCCTCCTCAAACATGACGACCAGTTTGTCCTTCATCCTCAGTTGAGTGTCGTTAAAGAGGAAAGCGATGTCGGGCTGAAGATCTTCGATCCTGGAAAAGAAGTTTGAGATCTCGCTCAGCTCAATCCCCTTTGGGGGGGAGGATTTCACTTCCACATAAACCAGTCTTCTGTTCCAGGAGACGATCACATCGTAGTCACCCCCGGAGGGAGTCTTCTTTAGGTTGACGCCATAAATCGCAGGGGAGGCAAACTCCCTCTTGAACATCTCGGCAACGAACCACTCCAGGGTCGGACCGAAGCTGTAAAGCGGCGAGATCCGGGTTCGATACCTTCCCTTTCCATTTTCCAGGATCGCACCCATTTCAAGAAGGACGTCACAGTATTGCTGGGCTACCTTCGGAGAGCAGTAATGGGTTAAATCCTGGGTCCGGAACCGATCCTGATGCTTGACGATATCTCTTATAACGAGACGCAAAGAGTACCTTTTCATCATTTCGTAGAATCGAGTCTTGTAAAAGGGGGTGAGATCGGATGGGAAAAAGAGCTGTTCGGTCGGATTCTTTCGGAAGATCTTAATCCTTCTCATCCGGAGCAGCCTCTCCACCGCGGAGGTATCCTCCAGGGAATTGGCCTTAATCGATTCAATCTCTTTGGAGAGGTGCCGGACTGCCTTCTTAAGGGACTGGATTTCTCGAAGGATCTCTTCTAAATCCACTCAAAACCCTCGGTAGAGGCGGAAGCGCTTTGCTGTCTGGATCGCCTCCAGGTACTCCTTCCGGGTGATCCGACGGCCGATCTCCGGGTAGTCGTGAGCCCGGTATTCAGGCCGGTACTGATCCATAATGTTCACATAAGAATGAATAGAGATCTCCTCTGCGATGAACTTCAGAACCGCTTCAGAGGAAGCTGTCCCTCCAGGCATGACCAGGTGCCTGATCAAAAGTCCTCTTTCGGCTATCCCGGCGGAATTGATCGTGAGATCTCCCACCTGGCGGTGCATCTCTTTAAGAACTTCCTTTATAACCTCCGGATAATGCGGGGCATTGGCAAATCGCTTCGAATACTTCTCCTCCATGAACTTTGCATCGGGCATGTAGATGTCCACCACCCCCTCCAAGAGTCGAATCACCTCGATCGACTCGTATCCTGAGCAGTTGTAGACAATCGGAACCCTGAGGCCCATCTCAATTGCCTCCGGAAGGGCGGCTGCAATCTGAGGAACATAATGGGTGGGGGTGACGAAATTGATATTATGGCATCCTGTTTGCTGGAGTTTGACCATGAGCCGGGCAGCCTCCGAGGAGATTGTTTTCTCACCTCCTGCCATATGACTGATATCATAATTCTGGCAGAAGACACACCGGAGATTGCAGTGAGTTAGGAAGATGGTTCCTGAACCGTGACGTCCCACGAGAGGAGACTCTTCTCCAAAGTGTGGGAAGGTGCTGGAGACCGTCAACTCTTCCCCGGCCCCGCAGTATCCAATCTCCCGGTTCAGGCGGTTGACTCCGCACTCCCTGGGGCAGAGCCGACACTCTTTGAGAAGCTCTCTCAGGGCCGTAATTCTTCGTTTCAATTCACCTTTTTCAAAAAGGTCGATATACGAAGGAATGAAGGCCATCATGGTACAAGGCTCCCGTCCCCCCAACGGCGGGATAAGGACTGAGCTTCGCAAGGGGGGAAAGAGATTAGAGATCCTGATAAACTGTTAGGATTCTTTTGTAAAAGTGGACAGGTATTTTCTGTTTCTTCTCTATGAGGCTTTTGACATAAGTAGGTCCGTAATTATAAGCTGTCAGGGCGATTCCCAGATCTTCAAAGTCGAGGAGAAGCTGAGAAAGATAGTAGATCCCCATTCTTGTGTTGAGAAAGGGATTAAAGAGGGTACGATCTCCACCCCACTCAATACCCATCTCCTGTGCAAGTGATTGGGCCACATACGGCATGATCTGCATCAACCCTTTAGCCCCCCGTTCGGATACAGACCAATTCTTAAAAGAACTCTCTATGGCAATAAAGGCAACGATAAACTTCGGATCCTGGTTATGGCGGGTGGCCTCTTCGTAGATAACTTCAGCCAGCTCCTCTTTGGTCACACTGGCCAATCCCGTCTGGTACTTCTCCAATACGTTGACGATCTCCCGGATCGACTTTTCCCTGCTGCCCGGTTCACCGGTGAGATAGCGAAGTCCGGGCAGGAGATACTGAGTTCCAAGATCGATGGGGAAATGAATGAAGAGGACAAAGATGATGATGAAGAAGAGGGTACCTCTCAGGAGAGCACGGAAGGATGAAGGACGGGGAGGCGGGTGTTCCTCCTTCACGAAAAGTTCAAAGGACTCCATATCAAGCTCCTCCTTGTGAATACAATTTGTAATTATACAAGAAAATCGGGCATTTGTCAAGTTCCCGGAGGCATCGGACCTGGCCGGAGCTGTTCTTCCAGGAGGCTGACACCCAGGGAAGAGAACGCTGTCAAGACCCCCAGGCAGAGCATTCCCGTCCGGAAGCTCAGATGATCCGCGACGACACCAAGAAGAAAGGGGTTGACCCCCGTTCCGAAAATCATCCCAATGGAGAGAATGATCCCCATAGCCATCGCCCGGTCAGAAAAGGGGGTCAACTTCGAGATGGCGGCCATGCCCACGGGAAAGAAAAAAAGGGAGAAAGTCGCTTGCAGGAAGAGGGTGGTGAGGATTAGAGGAAGGGTCGAGGACAGGGAAAGGGCGATTGTGCTCAACCCCGTGGCAAACAGGCTCAACGCAAGTATTGCCCTGTAACCATAGCGATCCGCCAGAAACCCGCTGAGGATAGAAACGAAGACCCCCCCTACCCTGGAGATTCCCAAAAGGGTATTAGCCAGATAGAGGTCGATACCCCTTTCCTTAATTAAGTAGAGGGGCAGGACCGAATAGATTCCACTGGAAGAACCCGAAGCGAAGATCCAGAGGAGGCCCATGACCCAGATTGGTCTCTTTTTAAGAAGAGGCAGGTATCGACCGGTCTTCCGGGATCTATCCCCTTTGGGTTCGACCGAGACCTTCCAGAAATAGACCGGCAAAATGAAGGAAGCGATCCCCAAAATGAGAAGGATCCTTTCCCATGGGAAGAACTTAAGGCCCAGGACAACGACAATAGGAATGCTCAAGATCGAAAAGCTGGCTGCCGAGTCGTGAAATCCGAGCGCCTTTCCCCAGCTCCGATCTTCATACATCTCGGTGATGATGGGCAGAATCCCGGGAATATACGTTCCCGTAGCAATGCCAAGAAGAATAAAGAGGAGATGGAAAACGAGATAGCTCTCCGCCCACTGGAGTCCGAGGAAGACGAGGCCGATGCCCACGAACCCGCTGACTACCGTCCGCTTGTACCCCCACACGGAAGCGAATTTGCCCGCGATCATCAGAGCAAGGGCGTAACCGATTGAAAGTGAAGTGTAGAGTCCTCCTGCCTCTCCATGAGAGAGAGTGAGCTTGTCTTCTATGAGGGGAAGAATAGGGGCAAAGATCGTCCGGGTGGAATAACTGAGGAACCAGAGACCCCAGAAGACGAAGAGGGGCAGGAGTCTCATCTTCGAGTCCTTTTCATGTCGCCTTATCCCTCCTATTTCACCCGTTTCAGATCCGGGCGATTTCGGACCGGCAGGGATGGCTTCTTTTCTTTCCCTTTCCGCCTTTTCAGCACATTCTCGTTGAAGAGCGCATTCTTCATGCTCACCCCATTGATGATGTAATAGATAATCACCGCCTTTTCCCAATCCCTTGTTCCGTCAAAATTCTCAATCCTCAACCGATTCTTCTCCCTCAGGTTAGCCAGGGAGGCCTCGTCAAAGGAGAGGATCTGCTCAGCCAATCTTTCTAGTGCCTTCTCCATAAAAATTCCCCTTTTTCCAAAATTGCCCCATTTCGTGCTTCGGATTTAAAAATTATCTCTTTACGGTGCAAACTTAGTGATCTGATGGGGAGCCTCGAAGGTATCATGAAGGACCCTCATGGCATTCTCTGTCTGATCCGTGAGAATCAGACAGGAGCAGCTTGAGATCGAGGTGCTGATCGCAAGAACCCTGATCCCTGCCGCCCCCAGTGCATTGAACATCAAGCCTGCAATCATCGGTCTTTCCCTGAAGTGAGGCCCGAAGACACTGATCACCGACACATCCGGATGGTAGGAAAGCCCTCTTGCTTCAGCCGGGGCTTTGACCTCTTCCAGGACCTCCAGCGCTTCTTTCAGATCCTTCTGATCGATGCAGAAGGTCATGTTTCCATTGTCTTCAATGTCCAGACCATGAACGATGAACTCGATGTTCATATTCCGTCTCCCCAGGGCTTGAAAAACAGTCCCGAGAACGTCAGGCCGACCGGGCAGGGAAAGGAGGCTCACCGTTGCCAGGCCGGTGCGGCTCATGATGCCTCCCACTCTTATTTTTCTCTCGCTCCCCATCTGCTTTGCCCCGTTAGAAACAATGCCCGCTGCGAGGTTAGATTGTAAAGTGTTTCCAGGAGGATTTAATGCCCCGTTGCAATTTCTAACGGGGTTTGCTCCATCTTTCCAAGCCAGGAAGGTGAATTATAGAATAAAAACAGGATCGACATCAATATCGAGGTTCACCCCTTTTCCTCTGGTCAGAACCCCCATTTGGGCCGCCAGCTCCCGGGCAAAGTGGTGAAGTAATTTGGTGCTCTTGCCCTTGATCAACATCTGCCACCGAAACTTACCCCTTATCTTGAAAAGGGGAGCTGCACTCGGGCCCAGGATCTCGATCCCTTGCCGGTACCTTTTTTTCAAAAAGGATTGTCCGATTCCCTCCATCTCCTTTGCAAGCGCTTCCGTTTTTCTCTCACTATTCCCGGTAAGCCGGAAATTGATGAACCGTGAGAAGGGAGGATATTCAAGGGCCTTTCTGAACTGGATCTCTTCCTGATAGAACCCGATGAAGTCATGATCCTTTGCCCTCAGGATACTGTAATGATCCGGGTTGAAGGTCTGAATAACGACCTCCCCGGACGTTTCGCCCCTTCCTGCCCTTCCCGCCACCTGGGTGAGAAGCTGAAAAGTCCTCTCACTCGAACGAAAATCGGGAAAGTGGAGAGAGGTGTCAGCTGAGACCACACCGACAAAGGTCACATTTGGAAAGTCATGGCCCTTGACAATCATCTGCGTTCCTACCAGGATATCGATCTCGCCCGATTCCAGCCCTTCCAGTATCTCCTGATGGGATCGCTTTCGGGATGTCGTATCCCGGTCCATCCTCCTCACCCGGATCCCAGGGAACAACGCCTGGATCTCCTGTTCCAGCTTTTCTGTTCCAATCCCCATTCCCTGGAGCTGGTGTCCCTGACATCCGGGGCAGTCTCCCGGCGCCTTGATTCGATAATCACAGTAATGGCACTGGAGGGAACGCGTTCTGAAATGATGGGTCAGGGTCACACTGCAGTTGGGACACTTAAATGTGAGTCCGCAATCCGGACAGAGAATAAAGTTGGCAAAGCCCCTCCGGTTGAGGAAGAGAAGGCTCTGCTTTCTATTCTCGATATTCTTTTGAAGGGCTTGCCTTAATCTTTCAGAAAGGAGATCTTTTTGCCCTCTCATGTCCACGACTTCTACTTGCGGAAGATGTTTCCCTTCAACCCTTTCAGGAAGGCTGAGAAGGTGAAATTTTCCGCTTTCGGCGTTGTAGAAGGATTCGAGGGAGGGAGTTGCAGAGCCCAATAGGAGCACGGCATCCGCCTGTTTTGCCCGGACCACAGCCAGATCACGGGCATGATACTTCAGTTTCTCCTCTTGCTTATAGGAAGGGTCATGCTCTTCATCGACGATGATGATCCCGACCTTCTTGAAGGGTGCGAAGATCGCAGACCGGGCACCAATGGCAATCTTCACCTCTCCCTTCCATATTTTTCTCCACTGATCGTACCTCTCTCCCCTTCCAAGCCCGCTGTGAAGGAGCGCAAGGCTCTCCCCGAATCGATCCTTGAGCCTGGAGACAAGTTGAGGAGCGAGTGAAATCTCCGGAACGAGGACGATGGCCTCACGGCCCTGTTCGAATATCTCTTCAATGGCACGAAGGTAGATCTCCGTCTTCCCGCTCCCGGTCACCCCATGGACGAGAAAAGGGGAATATCGTTTTGAGCGAATCCCCTCCAGAATCTTGACCAGGACGGCCCCCTGGTCAGAAGTGAGTTCGGGTTTTGGGTAGGGTTTAAGTTCTGATCGAAACGACAACGCGCGGCATACTTCCCGGCCGGAGAGGGTGATCAACCCCTTGGCCTGGAGCGACTGAAGGGACCCCGTGAACGATTTAAACACCTTTCCCAGCTCGGAAGAGGAGATTTCACCTCTCTCCTTGATTCTGTTCAGAATCTCCAGTTGCTTTGTCGGAAGGGGATTTGCGGGCTCAGCTCCCTCATAGCGAGCGATCTTCTCAAATTTCGGCTTCACTTCCTTGCCTTCCATCCCGGCATCGATGTGGAGAAGCCCCTTTCTCTTCCAGGAAAAAAGCTGCTCCTTTGAGACTTCTTCAGGAAAGCTCTTCAATATTTTCTTGAGGGCAATCTTCCTGCATTGTTCGATCTCTCTGAAGACCTTTTCCTGAAAAGGCTCCAGACTTCCCTGGGTAAGACATTCCCTTCCCTTTTGTGATAGGCTCAGGATTGGCTCGCTCTTCAGGTGTAGCCCTGGCGGAAGACCTGTTTTGATCACCTCTCCCAAGGGATGGAGGTAATAATCCGCAACCCATCGGCAGAAACGGAGCATCTGGGAATCGATCAGCGGAACCTCGTCGAGCAGGGCTTCAACCTCCAGCAGCTTCTCCTCCAATTCTTTTGGAATCTCGTCCAGAAGGTCAAGCGCAAAACCGGTGACTTTCCTCCCTTTAAAAGGGACGAGCACCCTCATCCCGATCTGAAGAGAACTCCTCATCTTCTCTGGGATACGGTAGTGGAATGTCTTTGAGACAGGAAGGCCGACCGCTACCTCAACGATATCTTTCATCGCCCCCAAATTATCCCCTTTGGTCCGGTTTGTCAAATCCCTCCCCAGGTTTCTCGCTCCCGTCTTCAAGCCCCTTCCTTTCCTTACCGGTTCTCAACGGTTTGGCCCTCCACACTCCTCGTTTCCACGGTCGATTCACGGAACTCCTGGGTTCCGTGAAGAAAACTTGACAATATTAAACCTTTACTTTACGATACAGGTAAATCCTGCAGGCGGCAAAGACATGCTCAAGAGAGTTTTGAGTTTTTCAATCCTGATAGCCTTTCTAGTTGTTTTTTTCTCGCCAAAACTTTGCTTGGCAGAGGAGTCTTTTTCGACCGAATTCCAACAGATCTCGTATGTCAGCGCAGATCATCATCAACATTCTTCACCCTGCAAGAGCAGGGCAAGCTTTCACAACGATCATCTCTGCTGCACTTTCACGATTCAGGGTCTCGCGCCTTATATGTTTGTATTGGAACCCCGATGGGCAAATCCTGCAGAAGTAATTTTCCAGCCGTTGATATTGGCCCGCTCATTTTATCATCCTCCCCGGTCTTATCTTTAAAAACACCTCCCCTTCTGTTTTCCATGTTTGGAAATTTTATTTCGTATCAAGGGCCATGCATCTTTTAGGTGCTCGCAATGACCTGTTGGGCAAACGATTTCTTTTCTAATCCGGGATTTGGGTTCCTTCCTCCACCTTGACAAAATTGGGGACGAGTTGCCACCATTAAGTTAGAAAGTTTGTGATGGGTGGAAATCTTCACGGAAAGGAGGAAGAGACCCTGTTAGCGTTTTGGAATCGCAGGGCATATTGTCATTTTGTGGAGCGCGGGAGCTTACTTTCGCCTTTCAAGGCCAAAGTCAGAGGCCTAACTTACTCGAATCATATTAAAGAAAAGGAGATAGTGATGATGAAAAAGAGTTATATGATCGCCTTGGTATTTTTTCTTGTCGGTGGCAGCGACTTTGCACAGTTGGGTGGTGGCATGGGGGGTGGAGGCATGGGTGGAACCAACGGTGGCCAGATGGGTGGAGGTATGGGTTCTGGCATGGTTGGAGCCGGCGGAATGGTATCTGGAATGATGGGGAATACCATGTCCCATGGATATCTCGACGTCTTCAGCCCCTTGACCGATTCGGGCGACGCAGAGGATGCTATTCAAGCCTTCCTCGTTTCGTCGAATAGCAATCTTAAGATCTCGGAACTCTGGGAATACGAGACAGCCTATGTTGCAGAGCTTTCAGACGTAAATGGTGCAAAGGCTTTCGATCTCATCGCTGATAAATTCACAGGGGCAGTGACGCCTGAGATGGGCCTTTCTATGATGATGAATGCGAGCTATGGGAGGAGTCTTTACAAGATGTCTGGTTTCAAGAAAAACCTGAATCTCACACCTGAGGAGGCAACCACCATCGCTGGAGATTTTGTAACGGATAATCTTCTCGGCTACACTCTTGGTCTACCCGAGACCTATCCCGGCTACTATAAATTCCACACCACAATTACGGGTTCAACAAATCCTGGCATGGACATCATGGTGGGTGGTTACAACGGCGGCATCTGGATGAACACACTCCTGGGTGTCCCGATAAGAAAAATATTTTGAGGAAGAAACCCCTTCGCGCTTTTATACACCGCGTCATTAATCGTAATAAGTCGCGTCATTCCCACGGAAGCGGGAAAGCCATCGAGTCTTAAAAAACCAGGAGGGAATGAAGATGGAAGCTCTAGAAAATAGTGACATATCGAGGTGCCCATCGTGCGATGAAGGAAATGAGAAAGAGGGTCGGTTCTGCGTCCACTGCGGGAATCCTCTTCCGAAAAGAAAAGTCCGATTCAGGATCAGGCATGTCCTCGTTGGAGGACTGAGCCTCATGCTGGTTGCAGGAATCCTCTTCTGGTGGATAGGGAGTTCCGAATCCAAGCTGGTGGGAAGAGTAAACGGAGAAGGCATCACCCGGGAGGAATTTTCCACGAGGGTAGACCGTGCGAAGAAATTCTACGAGTCCCAGTATGGTCAAGGTCTTTTTGAGGGCGGGACAGGAAAGGAGAATCTCAACCGTCTCAAGACCGATATTCTTGATGAGATCGTAGTAGAAAAGATCCTTCTCCAGGAAGCAAGGAATGCTGGTTACAGCTCCGCTCCCAAAGAAGAGGTTGAAAAGCAGTTGGAGGCTCTTAAGAAACAAATTCGCCAGTCTGATGAAGATCTCAAAAAGATGGGGAGCAATATAGAAGATCTAAAAGCGGAAATAGGAAAGGAATGGGTTATTTCTCAGTTCGTTCAGAAAGCGGTTCTCAAAGGGAATCAGATCAATGGGGAGCAGGTCTTTGGCCAGTGGCTCGGAAAGGCAAAGGCTAATGCCAAGATCGAGACTTATGAAAAATTGGAGCCTGTTTCAACAGCCAAGGCATCCTGCTGTGGAAGCGGAGGAGGATGCGGAGGCGGAGGAAGAGCGCAATCGCTCGATCCAAAGATCGAACAGGAGGCTAAAGCCAAGGGCCTCGAATATTATGAGAAGAAAGCACTGAAGAAAGGGGCTAGTGCACGGGTCACAAACTTCGGGTGCCATATTCAGGTTGACATTGTTGAAGACGGGAAAGTCGTCGCTTCCCTCACTTACAATAACGGCGAAATTCAAGAAATTTAGGTAGAGGAGGATTATTCAATGGAAGCATGCAAGGGATGCCAGACAGGAGGTCTGAATTTAAGTGGTTTGTGCAGGAGAAAGAGGAAATCTTCTCGAACCTTTCTCCCCATAGTGATCGCGGCTGTCGTAATCGGAGCATCTCTTGTCTGGATGCCCCTGGAAGATGTGAGAGCTCAGCCCCAAGCTCCCCCTCAGCCGCGGGTGAGTGATAAAACGGATTATTGGGCGAAGGCAATTCGAATGATTGACGTTTCAGCCAAAGTGGAGAATGGGAAGATCTCCATTCCCCTCGATGTGGTGAAAGAAAAGAAGATTGTTCGTTTCGTGTACGAAGGCAACGGGGCAAAACTTCCGCTTCTTTCTTATGTTACGCAGACCGGAAAGGTGGTCACGGCAGTCAGCGTCTGTGAGCCCTGCCGGTCAACCCAATTCCACCTTAAGGATGCGTCGATCGTCTGCAATTCATGTTATACGGAATGGAACCTGGAGACGCTGAAGGGGATTAAAGGGGGTTGTCTCAAGTATCCCCCGGATGTCATCCCGAGTCATGTCGAAAACGGGCGGATCTTGATCGACGAAAAAACGGTAATCCAGTGGAAACCGAGAGTTTAAATGGCTAACAGCCGATGGAAATCCGACATAGGTGTAGAGCTTGAAAGTCTATTGCTTTCATAGCATGATGAAGTCGTAAGCAAATGGGAGAACAGGACCGATGAGAAAAATACTTGCCCTTGTTTTCTCTCTCTATCTTTCCTCGTTTATCATGCTACCAGGTCATCTCTCTTGCTTGGATATGACATCCCCTTCAGCCGGGGAACATCAGGGCAACTCACACAATAACCTCGGTCATCCCCAACATCCGACCAGCCCCTGTAAGGAAAAAGCTCCGCCCCCCGCCGGTCATTCTTGTTGTAATCTGATCTCCCAGAGTCCGTCTTTCTATTTTTCCCCTTCAGGTTTTTCCTTTTTCGTACCCAATGAGACTCTATTCTTCCCGCCAGAGATTCCCCAATCCATTTTTCATCCACCCAAGTCCCAAGTTTAATTCTTCTTTGATTAGCCGAGAGTAATCAGATCTTTTCTCGCGTGCCAGGCAAGCGAAAAACCATATATTCATGGTGAAAGGACTGAGGCA
>Ga0214473_10009486_pt1 | contig 11491 bp, 15 predicted proteins | sample RVTome_7_FD_203509 | JGI IMG/M metagenome (GOLD analysis project Ga0214473, IMG submission 203509) | Soil microbial communities from uranium-contaminated site in the Upper Colorado River Basin, Wyoming, United States - RVT98D197 | ecosystem: Environmental > Terrestrial > Soil > Contaminated >...
CCTGCGCCATCTGGAGTATACGCTGCTTTAGCCGTTTCAGCTCCAGCCAATAATGAAGCTAAAGGGATTAAAACAAAAATTGCAAGCAGCATGACTACCTTTCGCATTAAGCGCACCTTGCCATTATTTAATTCTAGGCAAGCCTCTTTTAGTTCTACTCAAGGAACAAAACGTTCCGCCGCTGGAACACATGACGCGATTACACAAACATGTGCTGAAACGCTAAAGTTTGTTCTTCTTTTTCCTGAAACGCAATCCCTCCACTAGAAAAATCACCATGGAAACTATCGTAACTGCTGTTAGAAGCCAGAATGAGCCTTCGACAGATGCTGAAACCAGCAAGTGGGGAGCTAGAATCACTATCTCGGCAGTCAGAACTCCTAAGAAGACAAACCCAAAAACGATAAACCGTGGAATAAGACTTTTTCCCATCCACATGTACCCTTTGAAACCAATCTTTTCCTTAACAACGTAATCGCCGTACTCGTTCTTAACAACTAAGCCTAAATCCACGAGTTTCTGAAGGTTCCTGTACGCTACACTTGGGCTGCTGAGGTTTGCTCCTCGCATAACGTCTCTTGGTCCAGCAGGCTTCCCAGCTCGGATAAGGTACACGTAAGTCTGAAAAGTTGACGCGTTCAATTCATCTTCAGCAGTCACAGCCCACCCACCACAACTTAACTTGCCCAGTAACCTATGTAAACTGAACGCTTAAAAAATTAAGGGTACCCTTACACGTGTCTCGCTCTTATTAGTCTGATTTGCCTGTCAACTGCTCCTGCAATGCGTAGTAAGCAAGCCGCAGCGTCCCGTTCCCAACCAACCCAAAGCGCGCTGGATCCCCAGTATTATCCAGCAGCGAATACCAGAACAACCGCGCAGCTTTTCCTCTGAAATACGAAAGAGCATCACGCAGGTACTGCGCCTGCCCACTTTCCCCAGCAGGCATTGCTGGAAACCCCGTTTCAGTAACCCATACATCAAAAGAAGCATAAAGCTCACAGTAATAAGAAAGTGATTCATCGTATTTCTCCCAAACCAACGACTCAACACGCACCATCCAAGGATAGGCATGAACAGAAAGCCCATCACCATACTGTGTAACATTCATGGCGGCGAGTTGCCGCGCAAACTCCTTATCCAAATCAAGATGTGGGTCGTCTCCCGACCATAAATTTAAACCTCCAAAAAGCACAATCTTCGCAGACGGATCATATTGCCGAATAATCGGCGAAGCTACCTGCACCATCGAAAAATAGAATTGCACAACTTGACTCATGTTTTCCTGACTTGAAACATCCAAATCCAACAGTGGATAAGTCGGATTTGCTGGTTCATTCCAAATCTCCCAAGCATCAACGTCATTAGCGTAGTGTGAAACGTAATATGTGACATTACTGCGCCATTCTTCAAGGGTGAATATTGTGCTTTGGTTAAACATCCAACTGTCAAGTATCCCAAGAACCCTCAAATCATGCGCTTTCGCGTTTACGATGGCTTCCCCGAAATCAGGCGAGGCATCTATACGTATCCAACCCGCGCCGCTCTCATTAACTAATTGTGCATCATTAGCCGAGAGCGCATGTACACAGATTCCCATCCAATCTCTCTCAATGAGAGGCGGGGGTAAAACAATAGCAACAAGCGCTCCGATAATAAGCGCTACGATCAAAACGGAAAACACGATTAACCATTTCTTCTTCGTGTGCTCTCGCCTCATAAAAATATCAGGAAGAAGTTTTTAACTCTTCCCTCACTGCACTAATACTGTAAAAGTACTATACATCAACCACGACTATGATAACCGCTATTCTGCTGACGCTTCAGTTGCTAACGGCGCAATCGGAGTAGCAACTACAAGAGTTACCTCTTGCTCTTGAACCGCGGCAACTCTCTTATGGTAAATTCTTGCAGCTATGCACAATCCCGCTGCTACTATAGCCAGCCAGAAGGGCAATTGAAACCCTGTTGAAATGAGTGCGCTTACAGTTGTGCCTTGAATCAACGGTATCGGAAGCGCACTGTTCGTTGACCCCTCCAACGGCACACTGAAGTGCAGCAATGTCTGAACAAGCAACGTTGATGCGAAAAGAAGAATCACGAAAACCAACAGCGTATACAATGGTTTCTTATACGCGAAACCAAGCAGCGTTTTCGAGTACGATTTTGCCGGCAGAAGCGAATAAATAATCATCGTGATGCCGCTTACAAGAAAAGTAAGAATGCTCGCTATGTTCATCGCCCACACTAAGGGCATCGTGAACGATGTGCCTAAAACGCTGAAGCTCGTGTTCAAGGGCGAAACATTCGCCGTCACTAAGCCATCGCCGACTCTAAGCTGCCACCACGGATAAAACAGCGACACTGCTACCACCACAATCGTTGTGACGCCGCCTGCGAGACCAACCCAGTTAATCCTCAAATGCATGCTTTTCATTCCCCTACATTACTGGGAAATCCGGAATCTTGATAATTTCACCAGTTTGGATGCTGACGCCGTTAACGGTTACAGAGATTTCAGTTAGCTCAACGTCAACGTTTTTTGCTCCCGCATGAGCGGTCAGAAAATGATGCAGGGCGTCCTGAGTCCAAGTTCCCGCAACGTCAATTTCCGCAGTTTCACCCGCACTGATGGCTACTGGGTCATTGATTGTTGCATGACCCAGAGGGAAGTCATGTTCATCACATCGGACATCAGCAGACATTGAGTCAACTGTCATATCAAACTGCAAAGGATTCGTAACTTCAAAAGTTAGCATGGCTGTTCGCGATGTAGTATCATAGTGGGAATCCACAAAAGTGACATTCCCCGGAAATCCCCCCAACTGCTCCTCCGGAACAACAACATCGTTTACTATCGTGTTTATTTCGGGGGGAACAACCAAGCCTAGCAAGTTATTTTGGTACATGAGCAGTACTCCGGCAACAGGCACTGCATTGATGACGATTGTGATGACTGTCAGAATCAGTCGTACCTTGTTCAATATTCTTCCCCAATTACATCTTAACTATTAAGTAATAAGAAACAACGGCTTTTTTATCCTTTATGTATGCTCAATCACTCCCAAAAAACGCAGCATAATTCCCTTGGACATAAAGCGTCTAACAGCAGCCTGCGGTTTTATTCTCTGAAAGGCGTGTTTAAAACTTCCTTAACTTTGTTGCTTATCACTGGACCAAGCCCATGAACTGTTTTCGCCCAGTCATCCACGTTAATCACAGCGTTCAACGGCGTCTGATACGACTTAAGCACAGCCAAAGCCTTTTCCCTGCCAATGTTAGGCAAACTGGCAACAAAATACAGTTGCGCATCAGCCAAAGTGTCCATCTTCTTGAAAGCATGAACCGTTGGCGCTCTTTTTTCTACAATTTGCTCTTGCCTAGCCGCTACATAGAGGAAATCAATTGTCTCCTTGTAAGACATGGTGTTAACCAAAGCTATGCCGTTCTTGGCTAAATTGAACATGGCGCCCCAAACCGCAGCGGGCTGAATATGGCTGAACTTGTAGATTATCGGCAAATAACCCTCTAGAAGCACCAGCGACTTCGGATATGCTTCCTTAAGCCTGAACAGCTGCTCAAAAAGGTACCTGCGCGTAAGTGTGTAAACAAAATCGTGAACGGTTTTTCTTTCCACCGCACACTGGTCAGATAAAATGTAATCGCCTTTTTCCAAGTTTTCCGTTTTAATATTAACGCCGCGTTCCAATAGACCCTTAACAATCTTCGCTGCGCTGCTGGCTTCCCGACTGTCAACAATGATTGTTGGTTCTTCACAGCTTTTCTTTTTGTCTTTCAAGTAGGGCAGTAAAGTTTCAGTTCCAGACATGAAATCAACTCTGATAAACTAAGCGCAGCTCTCATGTTTATTTCACTTCCGCTTCTTGAGCAGCCTGCCCATCCGCTGAAAGCAGAAACACATTTATTTGCAAATTCATTGGCTCTTCTAACGCAATTCACGCCAGCTTGCGAAGAGTATAGAAGAGTAGTTACTCATATCGTACCAAGTATAGTGGTTTCTGTGCTTCTTTCCGCCTTTCTTCCAAAGGCACATCCTTCAATGAAGCAGTCTCCAGCATTTCACCTAAGGGTTCTTCGTTAACTTTCATTTCTAAACTGGAGTGGGCGTCCTCCTTCCTCAGGGATTTTCTCGTTTTCCTAGCACGAGAACTCATAAAAATTCACCTTGCTTAAGCAATCTAAAAGTAATAATAGTATACACAAAATAATAAAGTTTGTGCGTAACACTACAGCGGCACATAGCCATCCTGAAATAGACAAAAAAATGTTTACGGTGATGATGCACAATTATTCAGGTATTTAACAAAAAAATGGGAGAGTTTAAGGTCCCTTTTTAGTGATTTCTTTTATAACGCCGGCAGCTACAGTTGTTCCCATGTCTCTGACAGCAAAGCGACCGAGTTCTGGAAAGTCTTGGTATGTCTCTACGGCTATTGGATGCAGAGGCTCCATTCTTACCCAAGCAGCATCTCCTGTTTTGAGGAAGCTAGGTTTCTCCTCAGTAACTTGTCCTGTGCGCGGATCAATTTTCTTCAGCAGTTCAGTGAACCTGCATGCGATTTGTCCTGTGTGGTAGTGAAGAACTGGCGTGTACCCAGCAGCGATGGCGGTTGGGTGGTAAATCACGATTATTTGCCCGATGAACTCTTTAGCTACGGTTGGCGGGTTGTCTACTGGTCCAGCTACGTCTCCGCGGTGGACATCCGTCTTAGATATGCCTCTTACGTTCATTCCGATGTTGTCGCCTGGTTCCGCTACGGGTATGCGAGTGTGGTGCATCTCGATGGATTTTACTTCTGCAGTCTTGTTGGACGGCATGAAAATCAAGGTGGTGCCTTCTTTCAGAATGCCTGTTTCAACTCTGCCAACTGGAACCGTGCCGATGCCCGTGATGCTGTAAATGTCTTGGACGGGAACGCGTAACGGCTTGTTAGTTGGTTTAGGTGGCACTTCCAGAAGGTCTAATGCTTCCATCAAGCATGGTCCAGTGTACCATGGCATCTTGTCGCTTTTCTTGATTAAGTTGTCGCCTGTCCAGCCTGAAACAGGTACAAAATTGACTTTTTCAACTTTGAAGCCTACCATCTTGAGCATTCTTGAAACTTCGTTTTTAATCTCTTCGTACCGCTCTTTGCTCCAGTTAACCGTAGTGTCATCCATCTTGTTAATTGCAACGATTAATTGTCGAACGCCTAAAGTGAAGGCTAGAAACGCGTGCTCGCGTGTTTGCCCGCCTGGGCCGATGCCTGCTTCAAACTCGCCTTTTTTGGCTGAGCAGAAAAGCACGGCAGCGTCAGCTTGGCTTGCGCCGGTGATCATGTTTTTGACGAAGTCTCTGTGTCCTGGTGCGTCTATGACTGTGTAGACGAATTTCTTGGTGTCGAACTTTAGGAATCGAAGGTCAATGGTTACTCCTCTTTCTCGTTCTTCCTTGAGATTGTCGAGAACCCACGCGTACTTGAATGTGCCTTTGCCCATTTTTTCGGCTTCTTCTTCGAAAGCCTTTATGGTTCTTTCGTCGATGGCTCCGGCTAAGTACAGTAAGTGTCCTGTGGTTGTGGATTTTCCGTGGTCAACGTGCCCCATGATTACGAGGTTTAAGTGTGGCTTTGCGCTTTTGCTCATCTTTCATTCCTCTTTTTTCTATTTTTCCTTAAATTTTAGTGAATTCGTTAACACAACTGTTCTTTCAATTATTTTAATCTTATGTTGATATGCTGGGTGAAGCGTGCGGAAAGTAGAAATGATATTAAACTTGTTTCGAAGAGTATTATGGTTGAAGCAGTATGCCGACGAATTTGCCTTATGACGCGAAGGACAAGTGGGCTGAAGTTGAAGCGGCACGGAACCCACGTGAGAAACTGCAGCGGATGCAAGAGTTCCTAAGTTTGGTGCCGCAACATAAGGGCACTTTGAAGCTGCGTGGAGGAATCAAGAAGAAAATGGCCCTTTTGCGCAAGGAAATGGAAGAGCGCAAGACGAAGCGGGCCACGCGGGGCGGACCGAAATTCTTCATTGAAAAGGAAGGCGCAGCTCAAGTGGCGTTGCTCGGCGTAACTAAAGCCGGCAAAAGCTGCTTGCTGTCTGCGATGACGAACGCGAACGTGCTGGTTTCCACGGCGCCTTATGCCACGCGTGAACCTGTGCCGAGCATCATGAATTTTGAGGATATTCAGTTTCAGATTATCGAAGCGCCTGCGTTGATGGAGGGTTCAGCTGATGGACGCGCCTGGGGACTGCAGACGCTGGCTGTAGCGCGGAACGCTGATGGCTTGATTTTGATGGTGGATTTAGCTGGAAACCCCATTGCTCAGTTGGAGCTTATTTTGGGCGAATTGGAGAAGTCGCGTGTGCTGGTCAGCAAGCCTAAAGGGCGCGTGAACATTGACAGGCGATATGCGGGTGCCAGCTTGCGCGTAATTTTGGTTGGGAAGCTGGTTGACTGCACGATGCGGGAGGTTGAGGCGCTGCTGAGGAGTTACCGCATTACTGACGCTTTCGTCAAGATTTCTGGCGAAGTGACTTTGGATGATGTTGAGGACGCGATTTTTGAGAGCACCACCTATAGACCTGCGGTGATTGTAGCTAATAAGCTGGATTTGCCAGGCGCCGAAGCAAATTTGCGGTTGCTGAAAACGTATGTTAGCGGGAAAATCCCGATTATTGCGGTTTCATGTGAGAAAAGGCTTGGTTTGGAGAAGCTGGGTGGTGCTTTGTTTGAGGCGTTGTGTGTGATGCGGATTTACACGAAGGAGCCTCGTCACAGAGAAGTTTCTAAGAACCCGTTTACTTTGAAGAAGGGCGCTACGTTGCTTGATTTGGCGAAGAGCATTCACACGGATTTTGCGCGGGATTTTGCTTTTGCGAAAGTCTGGTCTAAACGCTTAGCTTTCAGCCCGCAAAAAGTGGGGTTGGGCTTCGTGTTGGCAGACGGCGATGTAGTGGAAATTCACGTGCGGTAACGCTTACCGCGATGATTGGGCTACTCGTTCGATTTCGTTGCGTTTGGAGATGGCGTAGCTTTTAATGTCTTTGTTTGCAGCTAATGTTAGCTCATCGGCTACGCATTCTTCGATTGATTTGGGTGTGTTAAGTGAGGCTGCGCGTGCGCCTTCGCTGATGTGTCTGATGGCTAAGTCGATGCGTCTTTGCGGTGCCACGTCCACTGACAAGTGGTAGACTACGCCTCCGTAGCTTATGCGCGTGGTGTCTTCGCATTGTGAAGCGTTTTCCACTGCTTTAACCATGATTTCTATGGGGTTTTTCCCCGTGCGCAGATTAATTATCTCAAAAGCTTGTTTGACGATGTTGGTGGTTTTGGCTTTTTTGCCCGCGTTCTTGCCAGGTCGCATAAGATTGTTTATTAAGCGCTCAACAATGTTGACGTTTGCTTTGCGGAATCGCTGATGCTCATGTCTGCCCATGCTGTGCGGCACCACCATCGGGGTCAAGTTCAAGTAGCGTTGTAAGCCTATGTCTATGACTTTTATGTCTTTGAAGCTCCATTTTTGGAAAAGTTTGATTTCTGTTTGCGTGGTTGTGCTCATTGTGTGTGTCACCGTGCGGGTTTCTGTTTTCTTCCGTAAACAAGCTCGTTTAATGATACGCCATTGACTATGATGACTTTCCAGCGGACACCAGGGATGTCGCCCATGGCCCCGCCACGTGTGCCGCCTATTCCTTCAACTATTACCTCGTCATGCTCGTCAATTAGATTTAGTGCGCCGTCGCCTGGCAAAAAGGCAGTGATTACGCGTCCGTTCTTGATTAGTTGGGTGCGGACGCATTTGCGTATGGCGCTGTTCGGCTGCTTGCTTTCAACGCCGACTTTTTCGAGAACTATGCCCCTTGACATTGGTGCGCCTTGCATGGGATCTGTTTTCAGGTCTAGCCTGAGCATGCGGCGGTTATAGTAACGGTCTGACCAACGGAAGTTTTTCCGTTTCTTTTTGAGTTGTCGGGCGGCGAATTCGCCTCTTGGAGATTTTGAACCCATGTGTTATGTTTCCTCTTTTGCACAGCATAAACACCAACACACATATATAAACAAAACGAACCAACAACACAACTTCAATCGAGCACTGCAACTATTTTCCAATGTAATGCAAAACTGATAAGTGAAAAACGTTTAGGGCTTATGGCGAATGAAATAAGCATGGAACTAAGCAAACAGTGATAAATTAATTAACTAAGAAGCTTTTCATTATTTGCTAAATATGTGAGAAACAAAAAGAGAGACTGGATACGAGGATTGTAGTAATTATAGATAGGGGAAAAGAAAAATGAACAGAATATTGGAGATCGGATGTGGAAATTTTCCAAGAGTTGCGGGGGGGGAGTAGAATACTTAGACAAAGAAGAAGTGAACTGCAAACCACTAACTATGTGGGATTTGGAGAAGATTCCTCTTCCATACGGAACGAACACTTTTGATAAGATCGTGGCGTCGCAGGTGTTGGAGCATATAGTCAATTTTATCCCTCTGATGAAAGAGTTGCATAGAATACTGAAGAAGGATGGAAAACTTGAGGTATGGGTTCCATACGTCAGAGATTTTGATCAGGCATTCGGCGATCCAACTCACGTTAGGTATTTTGACATTAAAACATTCAAGTATTTCGATCCGATACACAGACAGAGCAACATTGTCTATAAACCCTACTTTGATGTAACTGTCGAGCGGATAAGGTATTACCAATCGCCAACGTTTAGATCTAAACTTCATAAACTTAGCTGGATAGTACGTCACCCAGCAAAATCTTTACGCACTGTGTGGTTACATGCGACAATGAGACCCATAAAGGAGTGTTAAAACCTTATCGAGCGCAGAAAACTATTCGCTAAAGAACAGGGTTTTGACAGCAACACCTTCCTGTTACCATACCTGCATTTGAGTGTGTTTTGTTTAAGATTTTCTATGTGATATACACGCTACGCGTGCTACGTGTGTTATGTGTAATGTACGCGCGGAGCAGTTGTGAGAGAGAATAAGAGTGCGAGTGAGTTTGTTAATTTGGATTTGGGGATTAAACTCTCTTGCAAGTGCTGATTTATCATTGGCCTAACTTTTCTAGATAATCTAGGAATCCCTTCAACTCTTCTTTATCCATGCCGATTAGCGAGCTGCGTTCTGTTTGAATGTATTTGCGAAGGGATTCTAAGCATTCTGCAGCTTTCACGTTCTGCTTGACTGCTCGTACTTGGTCGCGTTCTATTTTTATTCTGTAAAGTGTCGCCAGAAAGGTTGCGAGAACCACCAAAGTATTGGTAATTATGACTATGATTTCTAATTCCATCCAGTAATCGCCTCATTCAGTGCCAGTTCTAAGATAATGTCTACTTCGTATATCATTCTTTAGGTTTACATTTAATTCCTGAGAGTGCTGCCATGCAGAGTTAATTTGGTAAAGATTTGAGTGAAATTCTGAAAAACAGCTTAATAGTTTTAGCCTCTTCTGAGAGGTTGAAAACGTTAAGACCAACAAAGAGGTAAGGCGAATGAAGCAAAAACAGGCATATGTATTAGACCTGATCAAAATAGGTGAGAGCGGAGACTTTTCATGCCCACACTGTGGCGCTGTAATATCTCCTGATGACTACACAGAAGAGGTTTACTCAATTCTAGAAGCAAAAGTCGACAAGCATGGTTTGGAAAAACTGGTGATTCGCTGCAACAAGTGCACAAGCCAACTCCACTTGACAGGTTTTTCTCTCCTACAAAAGCTACCGTGGACAGATGAAGAAACTAACTTCGCTCAGATTGGAGAAAAACATCACCACTAAGCACAAGCATATTAGAATAAAATGCTTGGTTGAATTATGCAAATCCGTTATAAATTAGTGAAAGCAGGCTGGGTCTAAGCCTTAATTGCGTCCACGGTCCATCGAGACAATGTCTTAATCGCCGCACGGTCTTTCACCGTTTTGACCATGCTTCTCATTGCCTCTCTGCAACGCCTGTTATGTCCAGCCCGTGGAGGTAAGGTCTTAGTCGCATATCAATTTTCAGCTGTTTTAATTGATACGCTCCATGCCTCAACGCATTACTTAAAGCGTGCTTCCCAGCCTGCAAATATAAGAGTATAGCCGCGGGTTTTTTAAATGTTGTGACTTTTATGTAACAAATATCACTATTCATGTTCTTTTCGGAACAAACGAGCAAGCCAACAACAATTAAGAAAGAAGAGGCTTTGTTAAGCGTTCAGGCTTTCCCTGAACTGCCGAACAACCACATTTTGCTCTTGGCAACTTCCTTCATAGCATCTTTCGCAGGACCCAGAATCTTCCTCGGATCAAATTCCTTAGACGAATTCGCCAGAACCTCACGCACCGTCGCCGTAAACGCCAAACGCAAGTCAGTGGCGATGTTAATTTTCGCAATGCCCATTGAAATGGCTTCTTTAATCTGGTCTTCAGATATGCCCCTTGCACCGCCTAAAGCGGCACCGTACTTAGTGGCTTTCTCAACAATCCACTGCGGCACACTTGAAGCACCATGCAAAACAAGCGGAATACGCACCACTTCACTAATCAGCTTCAACCTTTCAAGGTCAAGTTTGCCTTCGCTTTTGAACTTGTAAGCTCCATGCGACGTGCCAATCGCCACCGCCAAAGCGTCAATTCCTGTTTTCACAACTAAATCCACTGCCGTTTTAGGATCAGTTAAAATGGCTTCCTTCTCTTCCACACTTCGCTCTTCCACATCAGCAAGCTTACCCAGTTCAGCCTCAACCGCAACGCCGTTCTCATGAGCAATGCTAGCTACACGCTTCGTTAAGGCAACGTTTTCATCAAAATTCAAAAAAGACCCATCAATCATCACCGAAGAGAAACCAGCATTAATGCATTTTACAGCCGTATCAAAATCTTCACCGTGGTCAAGATGCACAGCAACGGGCACTGGCGCAAGCTTCGCAGCTGTTTTCGCAAGGTTCGAAATGCAAGCTAAGCCAGCATATTTAATTACGCTTGGGCGTAATTTGAACAATAACAGGCGACCTCTCTTCTGCTTCTGTTTCAACTACCGCTAACAGACTTTCAAGGTTTTGGACGTTAAAAGCGCCGATGGCGTAGCCGTTTCTTCTCGCAGGAACCATCAAATCCTTATTCGTGACAAGCATTTCTCACTCACTCCGTGATCGCAGCGTATTACGCGGAACTTAGCTATTCATTACTTCTAAAAGCAACTGAGGCTTCTCATCACAGCAGAAACAACTACTTTCTGTCGAGAATTCGAAGCGCAAAGCTTACATGTGTACCAGCAGAACTATGATGCGTGAATTCTATGACCTGCTATTTTAGGCATCTCAAAGAGGTCTTCCGGAAAGCTGGAATAGGGATTACCCCTCAGAATAAGCAGCAAATCGACAAAATTATCCATGATATCGTCGGCGTGGAATACAAGAATTGCCCAGCAGCTTGGCAACAAGTCAAAAAACGCATGGCGGAAGACGAAGCAGGCTTTGTTGCA
>Ga0214473_10009487_pt1 | contig 11491 bp, 9 predicted proteins | sample RVTome_7_FD_203509 | JGI IMG/M metagenome (GOLD analysis project Ga0214473, IMG submission 203509) | Soil microbial communities from uranium-contaminated site in the Upper Colorado River Basin, Wyoming, United States - RVT98D197 | ecosystem: Environmental > Terrestrial > Soil > Contaminated >...
GTGGACTGGATCGTGCGGTTTGTTCGTTTCCACAGCATGCGGTCCCGTGAGGACCTCTTCCCCGCCGAAGCCAAGATCGAATCGTTCCTGACCGACCTCGCTGGCGTTTGATCTTCATCCTTCTCTGTCTGCCTAAAGGGAACCTCTAACAGGCTGCTGAAAAACGCCCATCTGCGGCGTACGCCCAAGTACGCCTCACTCCTCATGATTTCGCCTGCCTGCCGAAGCCTCGGCGCAGGCAGGGGCGCCTTGCATCCAGGCATTTTTGAGCAGCCTGCGGGAAATAACTTTTTCAGCAAACTGCTAATAATTATCAACTTGTCACTCCCGAGCACGCGGGAGTCCAGTGATGTCAAGGGCTTCTGGATTCCTGCTTTCGCAGGAATGACATTTTTAGAGGCAGCCTAAAATCTTAATCGTTAACGAGGTTTGGAAGTTTTCGGATTCAAAATACACCGATCACGACAGGATGTCAACAAGAAATCTGGAGCATGTCAAGAAATCTGGAGCAGAAAAAAACATGATGGAATCCGAGCTGTTCCTTTTGGCCACCTTTCCTATTGACAAGTGTCACGTTACGGTTTACATTGAGGTCATGATTAAAACGTTTGCCGACAGGCATACGAAGGAATTGTATGAAACGGGGAGGTCAAATCGGTTGCCTCCGGCGATCTGGAAAAGGGCGTTGCGCAAACTGGAGTATCTTGACCTGGCCACGAGTTTGAATGACTTGAAGGTCCCCCTTGGCAACCGACTTCATCAACTGGAAAGGGAGAGGAAGGGACAGCTTTCAATCTCCATAAACGACCAATGGAGAATATGCTTTCGATTTATCGATGGCGACGCCTATGATGTCGAAATAACGGATTACCATTGAGGAGAGTGTGTCATGAGTTTTCCCAATACAAGGAAGAGGCAGGTTCGGCCAACGCATCCCGGCGAGATGCTCCGAGAGGACTTTATGCCGGATTACGGACTGACCGTATCGGGGATCGCAAAGGCCCTGGGAGTGTCGCGCCAGACGGTCAATGAGCTGTTGCGCGAACGACGAGCCGTCAGCCCTGAGATGGCGCTGCGCCTTGCACGCCTCTTTGGAAATACGCCCGAGTTCTGGCTGAACGCACAGCGGGCCGTTGATCTGTGGGACGCGACAAGGACCGTGGGCAGGAAAATCGAAAAGATTTCCCCTCTGCGGGCAGCCTGACCCTGGGAGCAAGAATGAAAGGCGGCCTTCAGGGTTAGACATACTTTGTTGGAACCCCTCCAGGTCTGGCAACGAAAATATGGTATTTTCCCCCCAAATGTCCATTCATGTTAATACGCAATTACCGTTGACCCCCAAAAGGTATGCGGATTCTCCAAGCAAACTACAAAGATACTACACCCGTTGCGTAAGGGAAGAAGAAGGGGAAATCAAATCGAATGGACAGGGTTGCAGGTTTTTGGAAGCGTTCCTTTTGTTAGCCGAAGATCGATTTCTGAGCAAGGGACAGCACATTGGAGGGAAAGATGCCCATGTAAAAGATCCCGATCAATGAAAGAATTAGAGCAATGACCGTAGCAGGGGAGAACTGGAGGCCGGTGATCTCACGCTCGGATTCTCTGAAATACATGACCACGGTGACGCGAAGGTAGTAGTAAACGGATACGGCGCTGTTCAGGACGCCCAGGATGGCGAGCCAGTAGAATTTCTCTTGCACGGCGGCGCTGAAAACATAGAATTTGGCCATGAATCCAGCCAGGGGAGGAATTCCCGCCATGGAGAGCATGCAGATCGTCATGGCAGCCGCAAGCAGGGGATATTTGAATCCAATCCCTGCATAATCGTTGATCAGGATATTCTCTTCTCCCTTCTTTCCGAGAAGGATGACCACGGCAAAGGCGCCCAGGTTCATGAAGGCATAGGCCATGAGGTAGAAGAGGATTCCCGTCGTTCCCAGTTTATTCCCTGCCACAAAGGCGACAAGAATATATCCCGCGTGAGCGATACTCGAATAGGCAAGCATCCTTTTGATATTCGTCTGGGAGATCGCCACGATATTTCCAACGGTCATCGTGGCCACGGCGATGATCCACATCATCGTGGTCCAGTCCGGAAGGAAGCCGGGCAAGGCGGAGAAGAAGACCCTCACCAGAGCCGAGAAGCCGGCTGCTTTCACACCCGTCGCCATAAAAGCCGTGACTGACGTGGGCGCTCCTTCGTAAACATCCGGCGTCCACATATGAAAAGGAACAGCAGCGACCTTGAAGCCAAACCCGATGGTGAGGAAAGCAAGGCTCATTAAAAGCATCGGGCTCTTCAGAAGGCTGTTTTTCGAAGCGATATAAGAGGCCACATCTTTGAGATAGAGCGAACCTGTCGCGCCGTACATCAGGGCTATTCCGTAGAGGAGGAATCCGGTGGCAAAAGCCCCTAATAGAAAATACTTCAATGCCGCCTCCGCGGATCTCCGGTCCTCCCGCAGCATTCCGGCCAGAATGTAGATGGAGATCGACATCGTCTCCAATCCGAGGAAGATCGTGATCAGATGGGAGCCTGAAGCCATCAGCATCATGCCCACGGTCGCAAAAAGAATGAGGGCATAGTATTCTCCGAACTCGATGCCTTCCCTCCGGGTGTAGCCCATGGAGATCAGGATCGTCAGGAAGGCAATGATCAGGAAGATCAACTTGAAGAAGAGGGCAAATCCATCCGAGATGAACATGCCTTCATAGCCGGTTTTAGTAAATCCCGTCAGAATCTGGGAAAGGACGAATACAGATGCCAGGATGACCCCGAGGAGACCGAAGTATCCGAGGCTCTTCTTCCCCCCCTCCTTCGGCGAAAAAACATCGATCATAAGAACTAAGAACCCGAAAGCCGTGATAACGATCTCGGGTGCGATGAGGTAGAGGTCAATTTCCGGCAGCTTCATTGAGGATCCTCCAAACAGTTCGGAGTAATTAGTTCGGAGTTCGGAGTATTAAGTTTTGAAACTCCGAACCCTGAACTCCGAACTCATAACTTTTATTTCTTGATTTCGGCCAGTACCTTGGGTTCCTTCAGGTCGATCTTCATTTCGACCTTGCCTTTGAAGTCCTTCAAAAACTTTTCTACGGTGACGTCCATCTTGCTGAAGAAAAGCTTGGGATAAATCCCCATGAGGAAGATCAAGATAACCATGGGGACGAGAATCGTGATCTCCCGAGCACTGAGGTCCTGAAGCTTCTCATTTTCGGGCCGCGTTATCTTTCCGAACATCACCCGCTGAAACATCCAGAGCATGTAGGCCGCTCCAAGAATGACACCCAATGCAGCCAGAACCCCGTAGACGACGTTGGATTGAAAAGCCCCCAGGAGGATGAGAAACTCGCCCACAAAACCGTTCGTCCCGGGAAGTCCGATAGATGAAAGGGTGACAATCATGAAGAAAACGGCAAAGACCGGCATCACCTTGGAGAGACCCCCGAACTCGGAGATCAGCCTGGTGTGACGCCTTTCATAAACCATTCCAACGATCAGAAAGAGGGACCCCGTGCTGATCCCGTGGTTAAGCATCTGATAGATCGAGCCCTGGACACCCTGCATGTTCAGGGCAAACATGCCAAGCATCACGTATCCCAGGTGACTCACGCTTGAGAAAGCGACCAGACGCTTCAGATCCGCCTGCATCATGGAAACGAGGGCCCCGTAGATGATGCCGATGAGCGCCAGGGCACAGACGAGGGGGAGAAGGTCAAAGGCTGCCTTTGGGAAAAGGGGCATTGCAAACCGGATGAACCCATAGGTTCCCATCTTCAGCAAGACACCGGCCAGGATCACGCTTCCAGCCGTCGGCGCCTCCGTGTGCGCGTCGGGCAACCACGTGTGAAAAGGAAACATGGGCACCTTGATGGCAAAGGCCAGGGCAAAGGCCCCAAAGAGCCAGTACTGGGTCTGCACAGGGATGCCCAGCTTATAAAGATCGAGGACATCGAAGGAGGGTTTCCCCGTCGCCTTCCAATTAATGAAATAGACGACCAGAATGGCAACCAGCATGAGCACGCTTCCTGCCATGGTGAAGAGGAAGAATTTGACCGCTGCATAAATTCTTCTCTTGGGATCACCCCACACGCCGATGAGGAAGTACATGGGGATGAGCATGACCTCCCAGAAGACATAGAAGAGAATGAGATCGAGGGCAACCAGCGCACCGATCATTCCGGTTTCGAGGAAGAGGAAACAGATCATATACTCCTTCACACGGAAGGTAATCGCCTTCCAGGAGCTCAGGATGCAGAGGACGGTTAAGAAGGTCGTCAGCAGGACGAGAAGAAGGCTGATCCCGTCGATGCCCACTTTGTAGCTGATTCCGTATGCTTCGATCCACCACCGATCCTCCACGAACTGCATCGATGCCGTCGCGGGATTAAAGGAAGAGAAAAGCGGCAAAGAGATGAAAAATTCGACGAGGGCTAAGAGCAAGGTGATTACCCTGAGTCCCTTCACATTCTCTTTGTTGACGAAGAGGAGAACCACAGCGCCGGCCAAAGGTAAGAAGATCAACAGGGACAGGATGGGAATGCCAAAGATAGTCATGAACCCGACTCCTTAATTAGAAAATCGCATAGCGCATAGGGCATGGCGCATAGCGTAAATGAATGAAACAAAACGTATGGTTCGACAGGCTCACCATGATCGGGGAAAAACCGTTCGTCCTGAGCGCTTCGACTCACCGTTCGCCCTGAGCCTGTCGAAGGGTAAACGGTCCGCTCAGCACAGGCTTATCGAAGGAGGCCCGTATCGTCACTCGGTTATGTCGTTGGTTCCAGGAACTTGACGTAACCCCTTGACACTGAACGAAACGGGCTTCGTTGCCGTAACCCTAACCTTAACCCAAGGCCGGGGACCATTTTCATGGTTCGTGCCTGCACACCGAAGTACCGTGTTTCGGCACGCAGGCGTGGGTGACGCTCCATCATGCCCCATCAATAGAAGATGGCGCGCACGATATAATAGCCCGCGATGATCACCGCACCGACGACCATCGAAAAGGCGTAATTCTGAACCATTCCGGTCTGCATCTTTCTCATCACACTTGAGAGCCATCCGATGAGATAGGCAATGCCGTTGACCGTGCCGTCGATGATGAATTCATCGAACCCTTTCCAGAGGCCCCTGCCCAGCCGCTTGAGGGAGTTGATAAAGAGGGCCTCATAAAGTTCGTCGACGTAATATTTATTGTATACGAGCTTATACAAGCCTTTCTGCTTCTCAGCCAGCAGTTTCGGCAGGGCCGGGTTCTTCACATAGAAGAGGTAAGCCATTCCGATCCCGATGAGCGCGATGGCCACGGAGACTGCCATCATGAAAAATTCCAGGGCCGCAGAATGACCCGCCTGTTCTCCGCCTGATGCCCATGCTTGCGAGATGAAGGTGATACCGGCATGGGCCTTTGCAGGCTCAGCCCCGCCGCCCAAGACAGGAGCTAGAAACTCATGAATATGATTCGCTCCTCCCAAAACATGGGGAACTCCGAAGTAACCTCCAATGATAGATAAAACGGCAAGGACCATCAGGGGAATGGTCATAATCTTGGGCGACTCATGAATATGGTGGGCCACATGCTGATCCACTCTCGATTCTCCCCAGAAGGTCATGAACAGAGCTCTGAACATGTAGAAAGCAGTCATTCCGGCAGCCACGGCCGCCACCAGCCACAGCAAGAAATGGCCATGAGAGCTTGAGAAGGCCTGCCAGAGGATCTCATCTTTGCTGAAGAATCCGGAGAGGCCCGGAATGCCGGCAATCGCAAGGGTGGCGACGAAGAAAGTCCAGAATGTGATGGGAATCTTCTTCCGGAGCCCTCCCATCTTCCTCATATCCAGTTCACCGCTCAGGGAATGCATGATGCTTCCCGCTCCGAGGAAGAGGAGTCCCTTAAAAAAGGCATGGGTCATGAGGTGGAAGATCCCTGCGCTGAAAGCCCCTACCCCCACGGCCAGAAACATATATCCCAACTGGCTGATCGTCGAATAGGCCAGAACCTTCTTGATGTCATTCTGGCAGAATCCAATGGAGGCGGTGTAAATGGCCGTGGCGACACCGACGACGGCCACAATGGCCATGGAGACAGGAGCCATGGTGTAAAGGACGTTGCAGCGGGCGACCATGTATACGCCTGCCGTCACCATGGTCGCAGCGTGGATAAGGGAGCTTACAGGTGTGGGCCCCTCCATCGCGTCGGGAAGCCAGACATAGAGAGGGATCTGGGCAGATTTTCCACAGGCGCCCACAAAAAGCAGAATGGTGATCGCCGTCACCGTTCCGGGATCCAGAAGGCGTGCATTGGCGAAGACCTCCGTGAAGTCGAGAGTCCAGATTCCGTGCTTCCCCAAGCTGGTGTAAAGCAGGAACATTCCAAGAAGGAAACCGAAGTCGCCCACCCGGTTAACCACGAATGCCTTTTTCCCGGCATTGGCGGCAGAGTCCTTCTCATACCAGAAACCGATCAAGAGATAGGAACAGAGACCCACTCCCTCCCAGCCCACAAACATCAACAGGAAATTATTGGCCAGGATGAGGTTGAGCATCATGAAGACGAAGAGGTTGAGATAGGTGAAATACCGGGAATAACCCGGATCATCATGCATGTACCCAACGGAGTAGATGTGGATGAAGAAACTGACCCCGGTGACGACCAGTGCCATCAGGATGGAGAGCGGATCGATCTGGTATCCGATCACCGTCTGGAAAGAACCCGATACGACCCAATCAAAGATCACCTTCTCGAAGACGCGCTGAGAGGCCGGTCTTCCGATGAGATCGAAGAAGATTAAGATAGCGGTGAAGAAAGAGAGCCCAAGAGCCGAGCAGGCCACCCAACCTACGAGTTTCTTATTCAGGCGCGTCCCAAAGAAGCCGTTGATCATAAACCCGACGGCTGGAAAAAGAGGGATCAACCACACGTAGTCTAACATTTATCACTCCTTTGATAGTTGGGAGTTCGGAGTTCAGAGTTCGGAGTTAGTTCTCAAATTCCTTAATCATGGCTCCGAACTACGAACTCAAGGCTCCGAACTGTATCACCATTTCAGTAAATTAATCTCATCGATATTGATCGTTTCTCTCGACCGGTAGATCAATACAAAAATGGCCAATCCCACTGCTGCTTCAGCCCCTGCCACAGCCATGACGAAAAAAGCGAAGAGCACCCCGTCCATCGATTGAAGGAAATGGGAGAAAGTGATGAAGGTCAGGTTAACGGCATTGAGCATCAACTCGATGCACATAAAGACCACGATGGCGTTGCGGCGGGTGAGCGCCCCGATCACTCCGATCGTGAAGAGCATCCCGCTTAAGATCAAATACAGAACAGGGGGAACAGATGGTATTGTCATAGGTGACCTCTTCAAGTAGTGTCTGTCTATAAACCACCGTTTTCATAAAAACGGTGTCATTCCGGCGAAAGCCGGAATCCAGTGTTTTCAATCCCGCCAAAGGCGGGACTGGATGCCGGATCAGGTCCGGCATGACGGACAAACTGAATTTATAAACAGAACATTTCGTCAATGATCATTGCCCATTGGCCATTGGTCATTGATGATTGATCTTTATAGCCTTTTTTTGCTCAACACTACGGCACCGACCATGGCCGCAACAAGGAGGACCGAGATAATCTCAAAGGGAAAAAGATATTGAGTGAAAAGGAGTTCTCCAACAGTCTTCACGTTAGCGCTCACCTTCTCCGGTGTGTAGGGTCCTGTCTTTCCCGTCAGGGAGGTGGCCGCGACCGAATAGATGATTCCAAAGAGAAAGAGAACCGCCAGCGCGCTGCCGATCACCTTCGAATAGTAAAGCTTCAGGCCGGCCCGTAATTCCTCTTCCAGGTCGAGAAGCATGATCACAAAGATGATGAGCATCACAATGGCACCGGCATAAACCACGACCTGAACGATGGCGATGAATTGGCTCTGGAGCAGCAGGTAAAGGACGGCGACGCACAGAAAGTTCAAAACCAGGAAGAGTGCACTGTGGATGGGATTTTTCCGGGTAATCAACAGCAAGGAGGCAATGAGGGCAGTAAAGGCCATCCCCAAGAAAACCAACCATTCGAATATCGTCCCAATATTTCCAGCCATCCTATTCTCCTAATTCAATTTCAGATTTCAGGTTTTTCGAGCCTCAATCTGGATCCGCAATCTATCTGCTACGTCATTAATCACAACAGAGCACGTCATTCCCGCGAAAGCGGGGAGCCAGAAAAACACTGGATTCCGGATCAAGTCCGGAATGACAAACCACAGGATAATACCTCCGGTGTCATGGTTTTACGCTATGCGCTATGCGCCATGCACTATGCGTTTTCAGGGATTCAGCGCCTTTTGTTCCAGGAGCTTCTTTGTATCCAGGAGAAGAGACTTTCTCCCTTTCTCCACCCATTCGTAGCCTTTTCCCATGAAAATCGCATTGACCGGGCAGGCCTCTTCACAATAACCACAGAAGATACATCGGGTGGAATCGATCTCATACGTGAGGGGATACCGCCTTCCCTCCTCATCCTCGGCCGTCTCTATGTAGATGCACTGGGAAGGACAGACGATCATGCAGAGGCCGCAGGCCACACACTTTGTCTTCCCCCGCTCGTCCTTCTCAAAATACTGGACCCCTCTCCATCTCGGGGCCGGGGGGGTCTTCTCCTCGGGATATTGGACCGTGATCGGCCTTGAGAAGAACATCTTCAGAGTTAGTTTCAAACCTTTCAGCAACGGGATGATCATCTTTTTTTATCCTTTTACCTCCCCCTCACCCTCCCCTCTCCCACATGGGGGAGAGGGTGGAAGTTAGGGGGAATCTCTAATATAGGTTACCCTTTCAATGCAACAACCAGGGCGGTGATCAAAAGATTGACAAGCGTCAGGGGGAACAGAACCTTCCAGCCAAACTTCATGATCTGATCATACCTGAGCCTTGGAAAGGTTCCCCGCTGCCAGATAAAGAAAAAAAGGAAGACAAAGAGTTTCACACCGAACCAGATCACGCCGGGAATGAAATCGAGAGCGGGCACAAGGGGCTGCCATCCTCCCAGAAAGAGCGTCACAGCCAGCGCTCCCATGGTGATCATGTGGGCATACTCCGCCATGAAGAAGAGGGCAAACTTCATGCTGCTGTATTCGATGTTGAACCCGCAGGCCAGTTCTGATTCTGCCTCGGGCATATCAAAGGGGGTCCGGTTGATTTCCGCAAGACCACAGATGATATAAAGCACGAAGGCAACGGGTTGATACCAGATGTTCCAGTTCCAGAACCCTCCTGCCTGATGGACAACGATCTCGGTCAGCCTCAGACTCTGGGAGAGGAGAATCACTCCCACGATCGAGAGCCCCAGGGCAACTTCGTAGCTGATCATCTGGGCCGCAGCCCGAAGGGAACCCATCAGTCCATACTTGTTTCCAGACGACCACCCTCCCAGAACGATTCCGAATTCCCCGATAGAGGCCAGGCCGAAGATATAGAGAAGGCCGATATCCACATCGGCGAGCCTCAGCTTGACCACCCAGTTCGTTCCGGGAAAGGTGAACTGGTTTCCGAATGGGATCACTGCAAAGATACTGATTGCTGTGATGATGGAGATCATCGGAGCGATGACGAAGATCGCCTTGTCCGATCGACCGGGGACGAGGTCTTCTTTGAAAAAAGCCTTGACGCCGTCAGCAAGGGGCTGAAGCAATCCGAAGGGGCCACAACGGTTAGGACCAAGGCGGACCTGGATATGGCCCAGGACCTTTCTCTCCAGCCAAGTCATATAAGCAACCGCCATCATCAGGCAGGCGAAGACCACGACGCTTTTGACGATCATTTCGATGAGAAGGTATAGCAGTTGCATCCTCTCTCTCCTCTACCCCGTTAGACCCTACACATTGAAGGCTGAGAGTTTTTCTCTAATCCCGCGAAACGCGGGAAAATGGTTCCTCAAATCTCCCCTCCCTTCGGTGGGAGGGCCTGCCTGCCGCAGGCAGGGATGAAGGGGAGGGGGGATGGTTCGATCCCGCGTTTCGCGGGACCCTGAGCTTATCGAAGGGTCCACCCCCACCCTTACCCTCCCCCATCAAAGGGGGAGGGGACTAATGGGGAAGCTTCAAATGTGTTTGGTCAGTACTTTCTGGATGGTACGTTTATAGCTCCACCTTTTCTAACGGGGTCTACCGTTTCTCCATCTTTCCGACAAAGACCTTATATTCAGGGTTATGGCTGACAGGATCGTAAGTGGTGGTAAGAAGGTTATTGACAAAAGCGGAGAAAAAGGTCGTGGCAAAGTAAGCCATTCCCTGGGGAAGATTCTCAGAGATACGACAGACCGTCTCCACCTCTCCCCTGGGAGAGAAGACCTTCACCTTGTCCCCGTTCCCGATTCCAGCCTGTTGAGCATCTTCGGGATGGACCTCAATGCAGGAATCGGGTAAGACCTTGGCCAGCCCCTCGGCCCTCTTGATATTCGTCCCGATTCCGTAATGGTAATGGAAGCCTCTCGCAAGGATCCGCAAAGGATACTGCTCATTCGGCTGTTCCACCAGCTCTCGATATTCGACCGGGAAGAATCTCTTTCCACCCTCGGAGCGGGACCACTGAATCCCGCCATTTTCGAGACCCGAGTATGAAATCCCTTTGTAAATGGGCACTAGAGAAGCGATCTCCTCCATGACATCGGCAGGATCCTGATAGTCCATCGGATATCCGATCTTCGTTGAAAGATCGCAGAAGATCTTCCAGTCGGGCCTGGAATCGCCCACCGGGGCGATTGCCTTCCTCACCCTTTGAACCCTTCTCTCCATGCTGGTAAACGTCCCATCCTTCTCTGCAAAACTCACCCCGGGCAGGATCACCTGCGCATAATCACCGACATGGCTCATGAACGTATCCTGAACGACCAGGAATTCAAGTTGACGGAGCCCGTTTCTGAGCCGTTCCAGGTTCGGAAGGGTGATGAAAGGATCCTCACCGAAGATATAGAGGGCCTTGATCTTCCCTTCCACGATTTTGTCAAACATCTCCATATAAGTGAAGCCGGGGCCTTCAGGGATCTTTCTCTTCCAGGCTTCTTCAAATCTTTGACGGGCCTTTTCGTCATCCACCCTCTCGTAGCCGGGAAGAAACTCGGAAAGCCCACCCATATCGAAAACGCCCTGTCCGTTATTCTGCGAGAGCATCGGGTAAACTCCTCCGCCCCCTTCATCCGTCTCTCCGGTCAAGTGGGCCAGGTTGCAAAGGGCCTTGACGATCTCTGTTCCATTCGAGTGCTGCGTCACACCGGAGCCAAAAACAATCGCCCTCTTCTTTGCCGAACGATAGAGATTGGCAGCAGCTTCCAGATCCCCCGAAGAAATCCCTGTCACTTTCGTAACGAAATCGGGAGAGATTTTTTCAAGAGAGGTACGCATCGCTTCAAAGCCTTCTATCTTTGAAGCAGCCCCCTTCCCGATCAGGAGGCGGATCAGACCATTGATCCATGCAATATCGGTCCCCGGCAAAGGT
>Ga0214473_10009488_pt1 | contig 11489 bp, 9 predicted proteins | sample RVTome_7_FD_203509 | JGI IMG/M metagenome (GOLD analysis project Ga0214473, IMG submission 203509) | Soil microbial communities from uranium-contaminated site in the Upper Colorado River Basin, Wyoming, United States - RVT98D197 | ecosystem: Environmental > Terrestrial > Soil > Contaminated >...
GTGGAAGGGGACGCTCGCCGACTACGTCGAGGTCGCGCGCTCCCACCCCCGCGCGGGGATCGTGGGGCCCATGGTGCGCAACACCGACGGATCCGTGTATCCGAGCGGACGGGCGTTCCCGAGCGTCACCGACGCCGTGGGCCACGCGTTCCTCGGACCGATCGCACCGGGGAACCGGTTCACCCGCCGCTACCACCTGGACGGATGGGACCGGACCGTCGAACGCCAGGTGGACTGGGTCTCGGGCTGCTGCATGCTCGTCCCGCGCGCGGCGTTCGACGACGTGGGGATCTTCGACGAGTCGTTCCTGCTGTACGGCGAGGAGCTCGACTTCGCCTCGCGCCTGCGGGACGCGGGCTGGACCGTGCTCTTCACGCCGGCGGTGGAGATCCTGCACGAGCTGGGGGTGTCGACGGGTCGCTCGCGGCGCATGACGCTCAGGCATTCGGCCAGCATCTATCGCTACTACCGCAAGCATCGTGCGCGCGGATGGCGGAGACTCACGTTGCCGCTCGCGTGGGTCACGCTCCGCCTGCGCGCGGAGATCGCTTGGCTCATAGGGAGGTTCGCGGGATGAAGGCCGTCGTGCTGGTCGGTGGTGAGGGAACGCGACTACGCCCGCTGACCGAGACCATCCCCAAGCCGCTGGTGCCGCTGATGGATCGACCGTCCCTAGACCACGTCCTGGATCACCTGGCCCGCCATGGGGTGCACGAGGTCGTGCTGTCGTCGCCGTACCTGGAGGAGACGTTCGATCCGTTCATCGAGTCCCGTCACGGGGATCCGGCCATCACCTGGATCACCGAGCGGTCGCCGCTCGGAACGGGCGGCGCCATCGTGAACGCGCTGGATGCGCTCGGGTCGGATCAGGCCTTCTTCGCGCTGAACGGCGACATCCTGACCGATCTCGACCTGTCGGCCATGCGCGCGTTCCACCTGGAGCGCGGCGCGGCCGTCACGATCGCGCTGCACCACGTGGAGGACACCGGCGCGTTCGGCGTGGTCGCCACCCAGGACGACGGGCGTGTCCTCGAGTTCCGCGAGAAGCCCGAGGAAGCCATGCCCGGTGACATCAACGCGGGCACGTACCTGTTGGATCCGTCGGTGCTCACCGGATGGACGAAGGGCGAGGAGATCTCGATCGAACGCGACGTCTTCCCGGCGGTCATCGCGGCCGGGCATCCCGTGTTCGGGTTCCGGGCTCCGGCGTACTGGCTCGACCTGGGCACGCCGGCGCAGTACCTGCAGGCGCACTTCGATCTCTTCGAGGGGAAGGTTCACGGGGTCGCCTACCCATCGCCCTGGGTGGAACCGAGCGCCGACGTAGACGTGCGGGCTCACATCGGACGATGGGTCGCGATCGGAGCCGGCGTCGTGATCGAACGCGAGGCACAGATCGACGACTCCGTGCTCCACGCGGGCGCCGTGGTCGGTGCGGAGGCGCGGATCGTGGCGTCGATCCTCGGACGCGGCGCGCGCGTGGGTGCCGAGGTGACGCTCATGGGCTGCGTGCTGGGCGAGGGTTCGACGGTGCCCGAAGGGTTCGCGCTCGACGGCGCCAGGGTGCCCGCCGGAACAACCGCCGTCGCGGAGTGAATCACCGATCGGGCCGTGCCGATGTGTTACGTTGCCGGCCCCACCGGGAACACATCCCATGCGACGCATCCGATCCCTCGCGCTCGTCGTGGCCGTCTCGGCGGCCCTCCTTCCTGCAGGCTCCGCGTCTGCGGGCGATCCGTTCACCCTCTATGGGTCCGGCTGGGGTCACGGGCTCGGACTCTCGCAGTGGGGCGCGTACGGCCTGGCGAAGCAGGGCTGGAGCGCCAAGCGGATCCTGACCCACTTCTACAGCGGCACGGAGGTGGAGGAGGCCCAGCAGCCGCCGAAGGAGATCCGCGTCGCGCTCGCGACCGATGAGGAGCGGATCCACCTCACGGCCGCCGGTGGACCCGTGCACCTGTGGGCGAAGGCCCCGAACGGCAAGCCGATCGGCACGATCGCGCCGGGGGCGACCTGGGTGGTGAGGGCGGTCGACGGCGCCTATCGGGTGCTCGACGACGCCGGGGCGGTCGTGGGCGATCACGATTGGGGCTCGGCCACGACGAACCTCTACGTGACCTATTCGGATGAGGACGCTCGCGTCACCTCGCCGGAGGGCGGCGCAACGTACAACCGGGGGCATCTGGAGCTCAACCTCACCGGATGTCCCAATGGGTGCTCGTTGCGGTTGATCGTGCAGCTTCCGTTCGAGGAGTACCTGTTCGGCATCGGCGAGGTCCCGAGCAGCTGGCCCATGGAGTCCCTGCGGGCTCAGGCGATCGCGGCGCGGAGCTTCGCGCTGTACAAGATCCGCAAGTACGGCGTGCAGGAGTCGTGCAACTGTCACGTCTACGACGGCTCGAATGACCAGGTCTACGTCGGCTGGGACAAGGAGGGTGGGACCGACGGCCACCGCTGGCGCAAGGCGGCCACCTCCACCGCGAACACGATCGTGACGTACAAGGGCACGGTCGCGCTCACGGTGTTCACGGCCTCCGACGGAGGGCACACCGAGGATCTCGACGTGCAGTGGGGGACGCCCTTGTCGTCGTACCCGTACCTGGCGGGCGTCTGCGATCCGGGAGAGAACACCTCGGCGAACCCCTGGATGGATTGGAGTCGCACGTTCTCGGCCGGCGCCCTCACCACGGCGCTCTCGCCCTACACCGGCGACATCGGCACGGTTTCGGGGTTCGGCAAGATCCGGCGTGGCGTCTCTGGCCGGATCATGGACGCGGTGGTGCACGGCGGTTCCGGCGACGCCACGGTCACGGGCGGCGAGCTCCGATCGGGGCTCTCGCTACCGGACGACCGCGTCTGGATCAACGCCGACCGGAACGTGCTGGGCGCCATCCGGACGAAGTACGACGCCCTGATGTGTGAGCCGGGACTGCCCATGTCGACCACCAAGACCCTCCCCGGCGGCAGCCGTCAGGTCTTCGCCACCGGGGCCATCTACCGCAACGCCGGCGCGGATGCGACCGTGTGGCTGAAGGGCGCCATCTACGACGAGTACCTGGCGGTGGGTGGGGCCCCCGGCACCCTCGGGCTGCCCATCGGCGATCCGGTGAACCTGGCCGCCGTCCGAGGGCTCGCGTGCCCGGACGGTTGCTCCCGCGCCGATTTCACGCACGGACGGGTGTTCTGGAAGGCCGCCGTGGGGGCTCACGCGCTCTGGGGAGACGTGCTCCAGGCGTACCTCGCTCACGACGGCGCGGCCGGCCCGCTGGGGTTCCCGACGTCGCGGGTGCAGCAGGAGGGCAACGGCAGCGCTTCGGCGACGTTCGAGCACGGGACCATCTCGTGTCAGGGCGACGCTTGTCACGTCACCTCGAGCTGATCGACCTCGGTCCTCGCTTCAGCAGCCCTGACCCAGCTTGCCTTCGGGTGCGTTCGACGTGCAGACGAAGCCCTCGATGAACCCGCGGGTGATCGTCGTGGCTTGTGGACCCGACACGGTGGACGGGCAGGTCTGCAGCTGGTTCCACGCCGTGAGCGCCAGGGCCGTGCCGTCGGGCAGACCCTCGTACGGCGCCAGGATCACGTTGTCCGTGGTGTTCGCGATCGTGGTGAGCCTGATGACCTTCGCCGCGGGGAGCGCGCCGTCGCCGGACTGCCGGTAGTACAGGATCACCGCCCCGTGCTCCAGGTTGTGGACGGCCTTCGTCTCGGGGATAGGCGCGTCGTAGACATGCGGCGGGATCGGCATGGGCGCAGGATCGTGGAAGCCCGACGTGGCCGGGTGCTGGTCGTACTCGTAGCTCGCGCCGGCTTCCAGGTGCTGGTCGCCGGGGGCGCTCGCCGCAGGGGAGTCGATGGTGCTGCAGCCCGCGGCCTCCGCGGCCTGGATCGCGGCCTCGGGGATCGGACGTGGGCTCCCGGCCCGCTGCAGGAAGAACAGGATCCCGATGGCCACCGCGGTGACGCCCGCGAAGTAGGCCCCCCGCCGCAGGAGCGAGGCGCGCCTCGCCCGCTTGCGCTCGGCCTCCCGTGCCCTGCGCGCTTCCTCCTTGCGCTCCCGGCGCTCGGGACTCGCACCCGAGGCCCGAGGACCGCGAGGCGTTGCGCCCGCCTGGGCGGCGACGTCGGATCCCGGCGGGCGGCGCGGCTTCCGCTTCTTCTTGGTGGCCATCGTCGCTACATCTCGGCGCCCGGCTCGCGGGCGACGCCCTTCCACGTCCGACCGTCGTACACGGGGAACTCGTACTGTGACGTGAAGTCGAACGCGACGGCAAGGTTCACGGCCGTGCACGTCTGCAGCCGGTGCCAGGCCACGAGCGCCATCTGGACGCCGGCGGGGAGCTGACCGGCCGCCCCTTCATCCGGGTACTCGTAGGGGGCGACGATCACGCGATCCTGGCCCACGCTCACCTCGGACTGCCGCTGTCCGTAGAACGCCTTCAGGTCGGCGACCGCCTGGGGATCCGCGTCCGGGGAGTACCAGATGACTGCACCACCGTGCTCCATGGCGTGGAGCGACTGGAAGACCGACGGGGGGGAGTCGTAGATCCCGTCCGCGAGCGGGGAGGCGTCGTGCGGCCCGGAGGCCGGCGGGACGGTCGGGTACGTGGACAGGGCGGGCGCTGTCGCGAACTCGCCGGTGCCGCCGTAGTGCGTGTGGTCGACGTCGGGGTCGTCGCCCGGGGCGTCGTTGTAGTTGGCGGTCGCCAGCACCGTGTCGCATCCGGCCGACGTCTGGCCCGCCGAGGCCTGCGCGAGGAGCTCGTCCGCCGAAGGGATCGACACGTCGCCCGAACCTCCGGAGCCCCCGGAGCTCGTCAGGAACACGGCCACCACGGCGATCGCCACGGCAACGACCACGAGCACCAGGCCCACCCCGCGGTTCCGGCGGCGCCGCGCCATCGCGCGCTGGATGTCCTCGCGCTGCAGGCGTGCGTCCTCACGGCGCTCGGCCTTGGTCGGGCGTCGATCCGGGTTGTCGCCCGGACCCCGTCCGCCCCCGGTGTTTCCTGCCATGTCTTCTCGACCTTCCCTCGTTCCGGCCCCTCGTTCCGGCGGTCCGAAAGCTTACCGGCCGAGGCTCACGTTGCGCCGCCCGCGGAGGCTCCATATGCTCGGTCGGCCTTCCCCGGGGACACGTCGGCGCGCGGCGCCGACGTCGGAAGGGGGAGGGCATGGCCACCACCGACCAGGACCGGTTGATCCACGTGGGTGAGCCGGGAGGCAGCGGCCTCGATCGGTTCTTCCACATCACAGAACGAGGCTCGACGCCGCGCGCAGAGATCGTCGCCGGGTTCGCCACCTGGCTCACCATGGCCTACATCCTGTTCGTGAACCCGGCCATCCTGGGCGCGGTCGCGGATAACGCGGGAACAACGCTCGCGTTCCCGCAGGTACTGACCGTGACCGCGCTCGCGGCGGGCCTCATGACGCTCGCCATGGGCCTGTACGCGAACTATCCGTTCGCGATCGCCGCCGGTCTGGGGCTCAACGGGTTCGTCGCGTTCACTCTGGTCGGAACGCTGGGGCTCACGTGGCCGCAGGCCATGGGCGTCATCGTGGTCGAGGGCGCCATCATCTCGGTGCTGGTGCTCACCGGCTTCCGCGAGGCCGTGATGAACGCCATCCCCATGGATCTGAAGCGCGCGATCGGCATCGGCATCGGTTTGTTCCTGGCCATCATCGGCCTGGTCAACGGCGGCGTCGTGGTCGACAGCCCGGCCACGCTGATCACGCTGAACCCCAACCTGTCGAACCTGCATGTACTTACGTTCGTGGTGGGCCTGGCGCTCACCTCGGTCCTGGTCGCCCGGAAGATGAAGGGCGCCCTGCTGATCGGGATCTTGGCCACGACCGTGTTCGCGATCATCCTGAACCAGGGGTTCGGCGACTCCGCGATCTGGCCGAACGGCATCGCGAAGATCCCATCGGACATCGTGGCGTCCCCCGATCTCGGGCTGGTCGGCAAGATCAACTTCGGGTTCTTCGACGTGCTCGGGCTGGCGACGGCCGCCGCCGCCATCCTCGCCGTGATGCTGTCGGACTTCTTCGACACCATGGGAACGGTGGTCGGGCTGGCCGACGAGGCGGGCCTGTTGGACGACGAGGGCAAGCTCCCCGGCATGAACCGAGTGCTGCTGGTGGACTCGGTCGCGGCTGCGGCGGGTGGGCTCACGTCCTCCTCGTCGAACACCACCTACATCGAGAGCGCCGCCGGCATCAGCGAAGGCGGACGGACGGGCCTCACGTCGGTCGTGGTCGGCGGGCTGTTCCTCCTCGCGATCTTCTTCTCGCCGATAGCCGGCGTTATCCCGGCGGAGGCGACGGCTCCGGTGCTCGTGATCGTGGGCTACTTCATGATGCAGGCCGTCGGCGAGATCAACTGGCGCGATCCGGCGGTCGGCATCCCGGCGCTGCTCACGATCGTGATGATGCCGTTCACGTACTCCATCACGAACGGCGTGGGGGCGGGCTTCCTGGCATACGTCGTGATCAAGCTGCTGCAGGGGAAGTTCCGCGAGATCCATCCGCTCCTCTACGTCGTGGCCGCGGTGTTCGCCTGGTACTTCTTCCACGGACTGCTCGCATAGCGGCGGGCCGAGCGGGACCACCGGAGGGCGGGGCGCTTGCGCCCCGCCCTCCGTCGCGTCACGGCTCGATCGTGCCCCTGCGGAAGAGGTCTTCGCCGGCGGGGCGGACCAGGTCGCGGGCTCGACCGGGGGGCGCTCCGCCCACGTCCACCCCGCGGAGCAAGGCGGCGGGTACGCCCGCCGCCTTGCCCATCACCATGCCGCTCGCCGCGGCGACCTCGTCGGCCAGCGCTACCACGGTCACCTCGAGCTCGCGCCCGAAGTGGTCCACACCGCCGCGCAGGTCCACGACCGCGGGCATCCCCGCGCACCCGATCGCCACGTTGACCAGACCGTTGCGCCACGGTCGTCCGAACGTGTCCGTGACCACCACGCCCAGACCGGTGACGCCGAGCAGAACCTCGAGCGAGGATCGGATCATCTCCGCCGACGTGTCGGGATCCTCCGGCAGGAGCGAGACGTACCCGTCCTCCACGTTCGAGGCGTCCACACCGGCGTTGGCACACACGAAGCCATGCCGGGTCTCGGCGATCAGGAGGTCGCCGCGCCGAGCCACCACTCGGACGGTCTCGCGCTCGACCCACGCGGCCCGGCCGATGCCGCCGACCGGCACCACCCGTCCCTCCGCTTTCGACACGACCTTCTGCGTCACGGCCACGATGTCACCGGCCCGAGCGCCCAGCGTCCGCAGGGGCTCCGCGAGCATCGCCGCCAGGTCGTCTCCTTCGACCATCTCGGGAAGGCCCTCGACCGGCCAGATCTCGATCCTCACGACGCCAGCTCGATGCACGCGCGGGCGACGTTCGCGGCCACGGTGTCGTCGCGCATGACGGTATCCAGAACCGCCACCCGCACCCCTATCTCGTCGGCGATCCTTGTGGCGAGTCCTCGATCGCGTTCGTCGATCACCCAACCGCTCAACAGATCGGCGTAGGCGCGGGCCGCGCCGATCGAGGACACCTCCAGACCGACGACCGGCATCAGCTTGTCGGCCATCCCCGCGAGCGGCGCCCCGCCCACGATCGGCGAGACGCCCACAACCGCACCGCGGCGTGCGACTACCGCCTGCCGTACGCCGGGCAACGCCAGGATCGGTCCGATCGAGACCACGGGGTTCGACGGACAGATCAGGATGACGTCGCTCCGAGCGATCGCGTCCAGGATCCCGGGCGCCGGCCGGGCCTGCTCGATCCCCTCGAACCGGATCGCCTTGACGTGATCCGCGGCGTGGCGCTTCACCCAGTACTCCTGGAAGTGGAGGTCCAGCGCCTCGCCGCGTTCGTCGACGGCATCGATGCGGGTGGTCACCGGGTCGTCGGTCATGGGACGGACATCGACCTCAAGGCCGAAGAGATCCGTGCGGATCGACGAGGTGGCCTCCGAAAGGGTCCGGCCGTCGCTCAGGAGTCGGGTGCGCAGGATATGGGTGGCCAGGTCGCGATCGCCAAGGTTGAACCACGCGTCTATCGCACCCGAGGCGCGCATCGCCTCCATCGCTTGGAACGTCTCGTCGGCCCGACCCCATCCGCGCTCGCGGTCCATTAGATCCGCCAGCCAGTAGCAGACCGAGTCGACGTCCGGCGAGACGTGTAGTCCGTGAACCACGATGTCGTCGCCGGTGTTGACCACCACCATCGCCGTCTGGCCGGGGAAGGCGAGGTCGACGCCCCGGAGGAACTTCCCGGCCCCGACCCCACCCGCCAGCGCGACGATCTCCATCGCCGGATAGCGTAGTAGGCTCGCCGAGATGCCTGAGGCGACCCCGCAGTCCCTCCGTCGGGCGCTCGCCCGCGCCGGTTCGGGCAAGGCCATCTCTCTCCCGGAGGCCGAGGCGCTGCTGCACGCGCGCGGCCGGGGGTTAGAGGAGCTGATGACCGTCGCGGCGGATCTGCGTCAGCTCGGGCACGACCTCACGATCACGTACTCCCGCAAGGTGTTCGTTCCGCTGACCATGCTCTGCCGCGACCACTGTCACTACTGCACGTTCGCGAAACCCCCGGCCAAGCTCGACCGGCCCTTCCTGTCGCCGGACGAGGTCGTGGCGATCGCCGAGGCCGGCCGCAAGATGGGCTGCAAGGAAGCGCTCTTCACGCTCGGTGACCGGCCGGAGGAGCGATACCCGGTCGCGCGTGAGTGGCTCGCCGAGCGCGGCTACGCGTCCACGCTCGAGTACCTGCGCGCCGTCGCCGTCCGGGTCATAGAGGCGACCGGCCTGCTCCCGCACCTTAACCCCGGTGTGATGTCGTACGAGGAGCTCGCCCGGTTGAAACAGGTGAGCGCGTCCATGGGCATCATGCTCGAGTCCTCGTCCGACCGGCTGACGGAGCGCGGCGGTCCGCACTTCGGCTCGCCCGACAAGGTGCCGGCCGTGCGGCTGCGCACGATCGAGGACGCCGGCCGCCTGGCGATCCCGTTCACCACGGGGATCCTGGTGGGCATCGGCGAGACGCATCGCGAGCGCGCCGAGTCGCTCTTCGCGATCCGCGATATCCACCGGCGCTACCGGCACGTGCAGGAGATCATCGTCCAGAACTTCCGTGCCAAGCCGGGGACGGCCATGCAGCACGCTGCCGAACCGGCGGATGAGGAGCTCCTGGCCACGGTCGCCACCGCCCGCGTGATCTTCGGACCGCAGATGAGCGTGCAGGCGCCCCCGAACCTATCGGATCCCGACCAGCAGCTCCGGCTGCTGGACGCCGGGATCAACGACTGGGGAGGTGTCTCGCCCCTCACGCCGGATCACGTGAATCCCGAGAAACCGTGGCCGACCCTGGAGGCGCTCTCCGCCACGACGGCCTCGCGGGGCCTCACGCTTCGCGAGCGCCTCACCATCTACCCGCGCTTGGCCGCCCGCCCCGACCCCTATCTGACCTCCAAGATGCGGGCGCCCGTGAACGCGCTGCTCGGACCCGAAGGTCTGGCCGTCGAGGGTCAGATCCCCGAGCCGATCCCGTGGCAGGACTCCGACGTCAGGTGGAAGCCGCGCGGCATCGCGCTCACGTTCGCGAAGGCGGCCGATGCGGGCCTGCGGGAGGACGCGCTCGCCGTCTACGGGGACTTCGACGCCCTTCCCGCGACGCGCGCGTGGGGATCCCGCGAGGTCCATCCGCAACGCCTGGACTCGGAGATCAAGCGAGCCCTCGCCAAGGCGCACGATCACCGGGCGATCACGGACGATGAGGCTCTCGCGCTCTTCTGCGCCGAGGGTGAGGCGTTGGACGCGCTCTGCCGGGTCGCCGACGACCTGCGAGCCGAAGCGGTGGGCGACGACGTCACCTACGTCATCAACCGGAACATCAACTTCACGAACGTCTGCTACGTGGGGTGCCGTTTCTGCGCGTTCGCGCAGCGCGAGATCGACGCCGAGTCCTACACGCTCACGCTGGACGAGGTGGCGGATCGCGCCGAGGAGGCGTGGGCCTGGGGTGCCACCGAGGTATGCATACAGGGGGGGATCCACCCCGATCTGCCGGGCACCTTCTACATGGATCTCCTGGACGCAGTGAAGGCGCGGACCCCCGCCATGCACATCCACGCGTTCAGCCCTATGGAGGTCTTGAACGGTGCGACGCATCTGGGGATCTCGTTCCGCGAGTTCCTGCAGGGGTGTCGCGATCACGGGCTGGGAACCATCCCCGGCACGGCCGCCGAGATCTTGGACGACGACGTCCGATGGCTCCTGACCAAAGGGAAGCTGCCCGCCGACACGTGGGAGGAGATCGTCCGCACCGCACACGATCTGGGGATCCGGAGCAGCTCCACCATCATGTTCGGCCACGTCGACGCCCCGCCCCATTGGGTGGCGCACATCCGTCGGATAGGGAGGATCCAGGCCGACACCGGGGGATTCACCGAGTTCGTCCCGCTGCCCTTCGTGCACCAGAACGCCCCTATCTACCTCGCGGGCAAGGCTCGTCCCGGGGCCACCTTCGAGGAGAACCTGCGGATGCACGCGGTCGCCCGCATCCTGCTCGACGGGCTGATCCCCAACATCCAGGTGTCGTGGGTCAAGCTCGGCGTCGACGCCTGTCAAGCCGTCCTGCGATCGGGCGCGAACGACTTCGGGGGAACGCTCATGGAGGAGACGATCAGTCGCATGGCGGGCGCGGAGTGGGGGATCGTGATGACGCCGGATCAGTTCGACCGAGCGATCCGCGACATCGGACGGGTGCCAGCGGTGCGGACGACCACCTACGAGCGCGTCGTTCCTGCCCATAGTAGTCAATCAGCTTGACCAGATAGGTCAAGGGAGTTGACGTTCGGATTTCTCCACGGAGGCACTTGCACCGGGCCGTTCGTGCGGACACGATGAACACGGACAAGGAAATGAGGGATGTGAGGCAGGGAACTTTCTCGGGATTTCCTCTTGTCACGGAGGACGTTCTTCCCTCAGAATCACACGGATGTGATTTCGGGGGGAGACGAGCGTGCATCACTACATCCCTTGGCAAGAACGAGCGCGGTGTCGCGAATACGACCCTGAGGTCTTCTTCCCCGAGAAGGGAGGCTCATCGAGGGAGGCCAAGCGGATCTGCAGTGAGTGCCCCGTTCGGATCGAATGCCTCAACTACGCGCTCCGCCGCGACGAGCGCTACGGCGTCTGGGGCGGCATGAGCGAACGGGAGCGTCGACGTCTGAAGCGCATGGCGTCGTAGAACCACCTCGGGAACGGCGAAAGGGGGCAGCATGGCAGTCGCCAAGAAGACCGCGGCACGCAAGAAGACCGCGGCCCGCAAGCCCGCCAGGAAGAAGACGGCAGCTCGCAAGCCTGCGGCGCGCAAGAAGACCGCTGCGAGGAAGCCGGCAGCACGCAAGAAGACCGCGGCCCGCAAGCCCGCCAGGAAGAAGACGGCAGCTCGCAAGCCTGCGGCGCGCAAGAAGACCGCTGCGAGGAAGCCG
>Ga0214473_10009489_pt1 | contig 11489 bp, 8 predicted proteins | sample RVTome_7_FD_203509 | JGI IMG/M metagenome (GOLD analysis project Ga0214473, IMG submission 203509) | Soil microbial communities from uranium-contaminated site in the Upper Colorado River Basin, Wyoming, United States - RVT98D197 | ecosystem: Environmental > Terrestrial > Soil > Contaminated >...
CCGTACTGTGCGGGTCAGCGTTTCGGAACAAAGGGATACAGCCGCTCTTGGACGCAGTGATCCGCTATCTACCCTCGCCGATCGATATCCCGCCCGTCTCGGGACATCGGCCGGATGGACTCGATATCATCGAGCGGAAACCGTCCGATGACGAACCATTCTCGGCACTGGTTTTCAAGATCATGTCGGATCCCTATGTGGGAAGGCTGACCTTCATCCGCGTCTATTCCGGGTTCATCGAATCCGGGAATACAGTTCTCAATAGCCGGACTGGGAAAAAGGAACGGATCAGTCGGATCCTTCAGATGCACGCCAACAAGAGGGAAGAGCGCGACTCGGTCTATTCAGGGGAAATCGTTGCGGTTGTCGGCATTAAAGATTCCCGAACCGGTGATACGCTCTGTGATATCAAAAATCCGATTGTCCTCGAGGCCATGCACTTCCCCGATCCCGTGATCGCCCTGGCGATCGAGCCGAAGACGAAGGCGGACGAGGAGAAACTTTCTTACGCGCTCGACAGCCTGGCCGTTGAAGATCCCACCTTCCAGGTCAGAACCGATCCCGAGACGAATCAGACCATCATCTCGGGAATGGGCGAGCTGCATCTGGAGATCATCGTCGACCGGATGATGAGGGAGTTCAACGTCCAGGCCAACATCGGAAAACCGCAGGTCTCTTATCGGGAGACGATCCGCGAGTCGAGGGAGAGCGAGGGGAAATACGTGAAGCAGTCGGGTGGACGGGGCCAGTACGGCCATGTCGTCATCCGGATCTCCCCTCTTGAAATGGGGAAGGGATTGGTCTTTGAGGAACATGTCAAGGGCGGCGCGGTCCCGAAAGAGTATGTCCGGGCGGCGATCGCGGGGATGAAGGAGGGCGCTCTCAGTGGGGTCGTGGAAGGCTATCCGCTCGTCGATATGCTGGTGGAAGTCATTGATGGAAGCTACCACGAGGTGGATTCATCCGAGATCGCTTTTCGGATCGCCGGCTCGATCGCCCTTCGCGATGCAGTCGAGAAGGCCAGGCCTGTTCTTCTGGAGCCCGTGATGAAAGTAGAGATCGTCGTCCCGATGGAGTATCTTGGGGATGTCCTCGGCGATATCCAGAGCCGGCGGGGGAGGATCGGGGGGATCATTCCCCGGCCGGATGCCCAGGTGGTCGCCGTCTCCGTTCCCCTGGCGGAGATGTTCGGCTATGCGACGAACCTTCGTTCGATCACTCAGGGAAGGGCGGTATATTCGATGGAATTTTCTCATTACGAGGAAGTCCAGGCCGAGAAAGCGGAAGAGATCGTGCGCAGCGAGCGGGGCGCCCGGAGTGCATTGAAATAGCAGAGAGGTGATGACCATCCGGGCGGCGACCACCGACTGCTCGCTCGGTTGAGACCTCTGCCTTCATGGCAAATCGGAATCGAGGAGGTCTGGTGATGTCGAAGAAGAGGTTTGAGCGGACGAAGCCTCATGTGAATGTGGGGACGATTGGGCATGTGGATCATGGGAAGACGACGTTGACGTCGGCGATGACGTTGGTGTTATCGAAGGTAGGGGGAGCGGAATGGATACCGTATGATGAGATAGACAAGGCGCCGGAGGAGAAGGAGCGTGGGTTAACGATATCGGTGTCGCATGTGGAGTATGAGACGGAGGCGCGTCATTATGCGCATGTGGATTGTCCGGGGCATGCGGATTATGTGAAGAACATGATCACGGGAGCGGCGCAGATGGACGGGGCGGTATTGGTGGTGAGTGCGGCGGATGGTCCGATGCCGCAGACGCGGGAGCATGTGTTGTTGGCGCGTCAGGTGAATGTGCCGTATGTGTTGGTGTACATGAACAAGGTGGATCAGGTGGACGATCCGGAGTTATTGGAGTTGGTGGAGTTGGAGGTGCGGGAGTTATTGAGCAAGTATGAGTTTCCTGGGGATGATGTGCCGGTTGTGAAGGGGAGTGCGTTGAAGGCGATGGAGTGTGGGTGTGGGAAGGAGGGTTGTGAGTGGTGTGGGAGTATATGGCGGTTGTTGAAGGCGATTGATGAGTATATACCGACGCCGGAGCGGTTGGTGGATCGGCCGTTTTTGATGCCGGTGGAGGATATATTTTCGATAACGGGACGTGGGACGGTGGGGACGGGTCGTGTGGAGCGTGGGGTGGTGAAGGTAGGGGAGGAGGTGGAGATTGTGGGATTGAAGGAGACGCGGAAGACGGTGGTGACTGGGGTGGAGATGTTTCGGAAGTTATTGGATGAGGGGCGAGCGGGGGATAATGTGGGGTTATTGTTGCGGGGTGTGGACAAGGACGAGTTGGAGCGTGGGATGGTGGTGGCGGAGCCTGGGAGTATCACGCCGCACACGAGGTTTAAGGGTGAGGTGTATGTATTGACGAAGGAGGAGGGGGGTCGTCACACGCCGTTTTTCACGGGTTATCGGCCTCAGTTTTATTTTCGGACGACGGATGTGACGGGTACGGTCAAGTTGCCTGAGGGACGGGAGATGGTGATGCCGGGGGATAATGTGAGTGTGGAGGTGAGCTTGATCAATCCGATCGCGATGGAGCAGGAGTTGAGGTTTGCGATACGCGAAGGGGGCCGGACGGTCGGCGCCGGCGTCGTCGCGGAAATCATCGAGTGAGGGGTTCGAGGTTAGATGGTCAGGGAAATCATTACGCTGGCATGCACGGAGTGCAAAGACCGCAACTATTCATCGAAGAAGAACAAGCGGATCCACACCGATCGATTGGAACTCAAGAAATATTGCCCCAAATGCAAGTCGCACACCCTCCACAAAGAAACCCGGTGAGGGATGGGTGTTGAGGGGATAAGCAAACATTTTAACCCGTAGGCCTGTAGCTCCAACGGTTAGAGCGCCGGTCTCCAAAACCGGATGATGGGGGTTCGAATCCCTCCAGGCCTGTTCTATTATCGGATATGGGAACCATTGATCTCACATTTATTCTGGACAAGAGCATCCGCTTTTTGAAAGACGTCAGGGTAGAGCTCACCAAGGTTTCGTGGCCGGGTCGGAATGATGTGAAGGGGGCGACCATCGTCGTGATCATCGTCGTCCTCATCATCTCGTTCTTTATCGGCCTGGTCGATTTTGTTATCACGAAGGTTGAGGATTTCCTCTTACTGGGGTAGTCGGTGTGGGGAGTGCCGGATGTCGGTGAAATGGTATGCCATACAGACCTATGCGGGCCATGAAAATAAAGTCAGGTCCCGGATCGATCGCTATATCCAGGATAACGAGGGGAAATCCAGAATATACCGCACCCTCGTGCCGACCGAAGAGGTGATCGAACTCAAGGCCGGCAAGAAGGTGAAGAGCGAGCGGAGGCTCTTTCCAGGCTACATCCTCGTCGAGATGGAGATGGATGACGAGACCCTCAATCTCCTCAACAGTATCCAGGGGGTCATGAAGTTCGTGGGAATCGGAAGGAGACCCCATCCGTTGACCGACAAAGAGATGGCGAGGGTCATGGGAAGGATGGAAGAGGTCCGCACGGCCCCCGTCATGTCGGACATACCGTTCCAGGTCGGCGATGTCGTCGAGGTTATTGACGGGCCATTCACCGGTTTTGTCGGCACCGTGGACGAACTGTTTCCTGAAAAGGGAAAGGTCAAGGTGGTCGTCACCCTCTTCGGCAGGCCGACCACCGTGGAACTCGATTACATCCAGCTTAAAACCGTTTAGATCCGAACGCCGGAGACCGGCATCGTATCAAGAGGTGAAGAATGGCCAAGAAAGTCACAGGATTCATCAAGCTCCAGGTCCAGGCCGGAAATGCGAATCCGGCCCCTCCTGTCGGCCCGGCACTCGGCCAGTATGGCGTCAATATCATGGAGTTCTGCAAATCATTCAATGATCAGACCCGATCGCAAACCGGCACCATTATCCCGGTGGAGATCACGGTCTAAGCGGACCGTACCTTTTCCTTCATCATGAAGACCCCGCCCGCTTCGATACTCTTGAAGCAGGCAGCCGGTCTCGCGAAGGGGTCCGGCGAGCCGAACCGGCAGAAGGTGGGAAAGGTCACGCGAAAGGCTCTCGAGGAGATCGCGAGAACGAAAATGGAAGATCTAAACGCCGCATCCCTGGAGGCCGCCGTCCGCATCATCGAAGGGACGGCGAAGAGCATGGGGATAGAGATCGAGGGGTAACCATGCCGAAGCGGAGCAAAAGATTTCAGGAACATCTCGGCAAGATCAACAAGGAGAAGCAATATACAGTCGAAGAGGCGGTCTTCCTCGTGAAAGAGAGCGCGAACGCCCGCTTTGACGAGACGATCGATTGCGCCATCCGTCTGGGAGTGGATCCCCGACATTCGGATCAGATCGTCCGGGGAACGGTTGTCCTCCCTCACGGAACCGGCAAGGCAGTCAAGGTCCTCGTTCTGGCCAAGGGGGAGAAACAGAAGGAGGCCGAGGAAGCCGGGGCCGATATGGTGGGGCTCGAAGAATATCTCGACAAGATCAAAGAGGGGTGGGTCGGAACGGATGTGATCATCGCCACGCCCGATGTGATGTCCCAGGTCGGGCGGCTGGGTCCGATCCTGGGTCCCAGGGGCCTGATGCCCAATCCCAAGTCGGGGACCGTCACCTTCGATGTGGGGAAGGCGGTCAAGGAGGTCAAGGCCGGGAAAATCGAATTTCGGGTCGACAAGACCGGCAACGTGCATGCCCCGGTCGGGAAGGCCTCTTTTACGGAGGAACAGATCCGCGAGAACCTGGTTGCGTTTCTCGAGATGATCATTCAATCGAAGCCAAGCTCGGCGAAAGGGGTCTATATGCGGAAAGTCTCCGTCTCCTCCACCATGGGACCGTCGGTAAAGATAGATCCGTCCTCGATCCAGCAGCCGGTCGGAAGGTAGGACCATGTCCATCAATCGAAACAAGAAAGAGGAAATCGTCCGGGAACTTCACGAGAAGATCGCCCGGACGGATGCCATCCTGCTGACCGACCATACCGGTCTCAAAGTGAAGGATATCACCCTCTTGAGGAGAAAGCTGCGGGACGCGTCGGTGGAATATCGGATCCTGAAAAACACCCTGGCGCGATTGGCCATAAGAGATACGGGGAAGGAAGAACTCGAGACCTATCTCGATGGCCCGACTTCGATGATGTTCCTCGATCGGGACGTTGTCCGGGGGACGAAGACTCTGATCGATTTCATCAAGGTATTCGAGAAGCCGGAGATCAAGATCGGTTTCATCGACGACCGCCTGTACGATAAAACACAGCTCTTGACCATTTCTAAATTACCCCCGCGAGAGGCCCTGATCGCCAGCTTCGCCGGAGGGCTTGTCTCACCCTTGAACCGGGTGGCTTTCCTGATGGCGGAATTGATCGGACGGTTCGTCCGAGCGGTCGATGCCGTGCGGGCCGGCAAGGAATCCTCGACCGCTTCACGCTGATTCAAAGGAGGTACTCATTCATGGTTACGACCAAGAAGAAGTCGGATAAGAAGACGAACAAGGATGTTGTCCTGGAAATGATCGAACAGATGACGGTCCTCGAATTGTCCGAACTGGTGAAGGAAATGGAGTCGAAGTTCGGGATCTCGGCGGCGGCTCCCATAGTGCAGGCGATCTCAGCGGCCCCTGCCGGGGGCGGGGAGGCGGCGGTTGCGGTGGAGGAGAAGACCGAGTTCGATGTCATCCTGACCGGGGCGGGAGAGAAAAAGATCCAGGTGATCAAGGTCGTGAGGGAGCTCACGAGCCTCGGCCTCAAGGAAGCCAAGGACCTCGTCGACGGAGCGCCGAATCCGGTCAAGGAAGGCGTGTCCAAGGAAGAGGCCGATAAGATGAAAGCCAAACTCGAGGGGGCAGGGGCAGCCGTCCAGCTCAAGTGATTGGATCGGAAGGGGCCGGACAGCCATCCCTTTCACTCTATGTCGATAAAGGTGGGTACGACCTTGCGGGACAATAAGAAAGTGAAGAAGATCTCCTTTGCCAAGCCGATGAAGCCGATCGAATATCCTCATCTCCTGGATATTCAGACCCAGTCTTATGAGAGCTTCCTCCAGGAAAAGGTGCCGGCCGAGAAGCGCCAGGATATCGGACTGCAAGCGGTTTTCAAGGAAATTTTCCCCGTCACGGATGTCAATGAAAATTACTTCCTGGAATTCGTCGAATATCGCCTCAGCGAACCGAAATATACGGTCGAGGAGTGCCGCGATCGGGATATGACCTATTCGGTCTCGCTCAAAGCCCTTCTCCGGCTCGTCATCAAGGAAACCGTCGGGGAGACGAAACAGGTGAAAGACATCCTGGAGAAAGAGGTCTTTCTCGGTGAACTGCCAAAGTTGACGGTGCTGGGGACTTTCATTATCAATGGTGCCGAGCGAGTGATCGTCAGTCAGCTCCATCGATCCCCCGGAGTCGTATTCGAGGAAAACATACACCCGAACGGGCAGAAGCTCTATTCGGCGCGGATAATCCCGTTCAGGGGCTCGTGGGTGGAATTCTCCGTCGACATCAACGATGTCGTCTATGTTCATATCGACAAGCGCAAGAAATTCCCGGCGACGACCCTTCTGCGCACCTTCCGGTTTATTCCGGGAGAGGACGACCTCAGCAAATTCGCCAGCCGTGAGGAAAAAACGACAGTACAGCAGCTCGAGGAGGAGGCAAAGGCAGGCTGGGGAAAAAAAGGTTTGTCGGGCCAGGCCTTGGCCGAAGCCGTGATCGACCCGATGACCGGCGAGACGGTCTTTGGTGCCGGTGAACTCATCACGACGGACCTGATCAAGGAGCTCAAGGCACGCAATATCACCGACGAGATCAAGGTCTTCTTCGCGCTGAAATATTCACGAGACGAGGACATCCTGGACGAGTTCTGCCAGAGGGTCAAGGTGAACATCTCCCAGCTCGAGGAGGATTTCAAGCGGCGGTCGAGGAGGGGGCTCTCCAAGAGAGTGCTTGCCCAGGATATCGTCGATCCCGTGACGGGAGAGGTCTTCCATGAGATCGGGGAGCCGATCACGCCCGAGATGATCGACATGATCAAGGAAAAGAAGATCGCCAAGCAGATCACCGTCTTCGAGACGGAGTCGAGGACCGACTCCCAGCTCATCATCAACACCTTGGCGAAGGATCCGACGTCGAGCTGGGATGATGCGCTGGGAAAGATCTATGGCCTGTTGAGGCAGGGCGAACCGTCGAATCTCAGGGCAGCCCTGGAGCAGATCGAGCGGCTCTTTTTCAATCCCAAGCGCTATGACCTGGGGAGAGTCGGCCGGTACAAGATCAACAGCCGGCTCGGCCTCGATATCCCGGAGGAGAGGACCACGCTGGTTCAGAGGGACTTCATCGAGATCATCCGATATCTGAACAGCTTGAGGGATGGCGATGGCTATGTCGACGACATCGATCACCTGGGGAATCGCAGGGTCCGTACGGTCGGCGAGTTGATCGCCAATCAGCTCAGCCTGGGGCTTTCGAGGATGGCCCGTTTGATCAAGGAAAGGATGAGCTTGCAGGATCCCGAGAAGATCACCCTCGATGACCTCGTCAACGCCAGGACGGTCTCCGCCGTGATCAACACCTTCTTCGGGAGCAGCCAGCTCTCCCAGTTCATGGATCAGACGAATCCCCTGGCCGAGTTGACTCACAAGCGGAGGTTGAGCGCTCTCGGCCCCGGCGGGCTGACGCGCGAACGGGCCGGGTTCGAGGTCCGGGACGTCCACTTTTCGCATTACGGCCGGATGTGTCCGATCGAGACGCCCGAGGGGCCGAACATCGGGCTCATCACCTCGCTGACGACCTTCGCCGTGGTCAACGACAAGGGATTTATCGTGACTCCCTACTGGGTGGTGAAAGACGGCCGCGTGACCGAGGATATCAAGTACCTGAGCGCCCACGAAGAGGACAAGCATATCATCGCCCAGGCGAACGTCCCCATCGATCGCCGGGGACATTTCAAGGAAAAAATGGTCCTGTGCCGGAAGCGTGGGGACTTTCCGCTGGCGCCTCCCAAGGACATCGATTATATGGATGTCTCTCCGGACCAGATGGTGAGCGTGGCCGCCGCCCTGATCCCGTTCCTGGAACACGATGACGCCAACAGGGCCCTGATGGGATCGAACATGCAGCGCCAGGCGGTTCCTCTCCTCCAGCCGGAAGCTCCGATCGTCGCCACAGGGCTCGAAGAAAAGGTCGCCAAGGACTCAGGAGCGGTCATCATCGCCAAACGCGGCGGCGTCGTGGAAGAGGTCTCCTCCGATGAAATCGTCATCCGGATAAATGAGAGAGAAAATGTGGATCCGAACGATCCTCTTCTCGAGCTCTCCAGCCACGATACCTATCGGTTGAAGAAATTCGATCGGACCAATCAGGACACGGCGGTCAACCAGCGTCCGCTCGTCAGGAAGGGCCAGCGGGTCAAGAAGGACGATCTCCTCGCGGACGGGGCAGCCACCCACCAGGGAGAGCTCGCGCTCGGACGGAACGTCCTGGTCGCCTACATGCCCTGGTACGGCTACAACTTCGAAGATGCCATCGTCATCAGCGAGAAGATGGTCAAGGAAGATGTGTTCACGTCCATCCACATTCAGGAACTCGAATGCCAGGTTCGGGATACGAAACGGGGCCAGGAGGAAATCACCCGTGAAATCCCGAATGTCAGTGAAGAGTCCGTGAGGAATCTGGATAAACGCGGCGTCATCCGGATCGGGGCCTATATCCGACCCGGGGATATCCTCGTCGGGAAAGTCTCCCCGAAGGGAGAGACCGAACTGTCTCCGGAGGAGAAGTTGCTGAAGGCCATATTCGGAGACAAGGCGGGGGACGTCAAGGATTCTTCCCTGAAGGTGCCGCCCGGGCTCGAGGGCGTTGTGATCGATGTGAAGGTCTTCTCCAGAAAGACCGGTGTGGATGATCAGAAGGATATCACGAAAGAGGAAAAAGAGGCGAGGATCGCGCGGATCAAGACGATGCATAACGAGGAGCTGGAAAAGATCGCGCGGATCCGGGACAGTGAAATCAAATCCCTTCTGAGCCTTCAGACCGTCCGCTATTGCAAGGATATCCGGACCTGGAAAGACGTGATCAAGCCGAAAACGAAGATCAACAAAACGATGATCGAGAATCTCGATCTCTCGACTGTCGAACTCAATATGTTCGAGGTCATGAACGAGGAGAAGAACCAGCTCATCCGGCGAGTGGTCGAACGGGCGAAAGAGCTCACGGATCGGGTGAAGGAGATGACCGAAAAGTCGATCGATAAGGCCAACCAGCCCGACGAGCTTCCTCCTGGCGTCATTCAGCTCGTGAAGGTTTTCGTGGCGCAGAAGCGCAAGATCTCGGTAGGCGACAAGATGGCGGGCCGCCACGGAAACAAAGGGATCGTGGCGCATATCGTCCCTGAGGAAGATATGCCTTACCTCCCCGACGGGACACCCGTCGACATCGTGCTCAATCCGCTCGGAGTCCCCTCCCGGATGAACGTGGGTCAGATCTTGGAGACCCATCTCGGCTGGGCAGCCCATGAACTCGGATTTCGCGCGATCACGCCCGTTTTCCATGGCGCAACCGAGGAGGAGATCCAGGGGCAGTTGGAGAAAGCCGGTCTCCCGATCGACGGGAAGCATATCCTATGCAACGGCCGGACGGGCGATCCCTTCCAGCAGAAAGTCACCATCGGCTACATCTACATGATGAAGCTCTTCCATCTGGTCGAGGACAAGATCCATGCGCGGTCCATCGGTCCATACTCGCTGGTCACCCAGCAGCCCCTGGCCGGAAAAGCCCAGTTCGGCGGACAGCGCTTCGGTGAGATGGAGGTCTGGGCGATGGAGGCGTATGGAGCCGCCCATACCTTGCAGGAGATCCTGACGGTCAAGTCGGACGACGTGACCGGTCGATCGAAGGTTTACGAGGCGATCGTGAAGGGGGAGAACCTCCCGGAGCCCGGGGTGCCGGAATCTTTCAACGTCCTGAGATACGAGCTCCAGAGCCTCTGTTTGAACGTCAAACTCGGAAAGAGCATTGAAGAGAAGTAATCAACATCGACGCATGGTCATCGCGAATCTCTCGAGGAGAGGGTCGGCAGCATGAGCGATTTCAGGGATCAAATGAGCGATATCAAGCTGACTGATTTCAATTATATCCAGATCGGGATCGCCTCGCCCGAGCTGATCCGGGAGTGGTCGAAGGGAGAGGTCACGAAGCCCGAGACGATCAATTACCGCTCCTTCAAGCCGGAGAAAGACGGCCTGTTCTGCGAGAAAATCTTCGGCCCGGTCAAGGACTGGGAGTGCCATTGCGGTCGGTATAAGCGGATCCGCTATCGCGGCGTCGTGTGCAAGCACTGCAAGGTCGAGGTCACGCTCTCCCGCGTCCGTCGCGTGAGGATGGGACATATCACTCTGGCTGTTCCGGTCGCGCATATCTGGTTCTTCAAGAGCCTTCCGAGTCGGATCGGGACTCTCCTCGATATGACGATCACCGACCTGGAGAAGATCCTCTACTACGCCAGTTACATCGTCATGGAGCCCGGGGAGAGCAGCTTCAAGCCCAAGCAGCTCATCTCGATCGAGGAGTACACCGATGTCGTGTCGGGAGAACCGGCAGGGTTCACCGCGATGACGGGAGCTGCCGCCGTCAAGAAGATGCTGCAGGATATCGATGTCGCGGATCTCTCCCGCGAGCTGAGGGCTCATATAAAGGTCGAGACCTCGCAGCACAAGAAGAAGACTCTCCTCAAGAAGCTCCGCGTGGTCGAAGCGTTTCGGCAGTCGGAGAACAAACCGGAGTGGATGATCCTCGACGTCGTCCCTGTGCTGCCTCCCGATCTGAGGCCCCTGGTCCCACTGGAGGGCGGAAGGTTCGCGACATCCGATCTGAACGATCTCTATCGGCGGGTCATCAACCGGAACAACCGCCTCAAGAAGTTGATGGAGATGAAGGCGCCCGAGGTGATCCTGAGGAACGAGAGGCGAATGCTCCAGGAGGCCGTCGATGCCCTCTTCGACAACAGCCGGCGATCCAAAGCGGTGCGGGGGCGGGGGAAGAGGCCGCTCAAGTCCCTCAGCGACATGTTGAAGGGGAAGCAGGGAAGGTTCCGCCAAAACCTCCTCGGGAAGCGCGTCGATTATTCGGGACGATCCGTCATCGTGGTGGGCCCGGAGCTGAAACTCCACCAGTGCGGCATCCCGAAGGTGATGGCGCTCGAGCTTTTCAAGCCATTCATCATCCGGAAGCTCGAAGAGAGAGGATTCGTCCAAACCGTCAAGAGCGCCAAGAAACTCGTCGAGAAGGAGAGCCCGGAAGTCTGGGAGATTCTGGAAGACATCATCAAGGATCACCCGGTTCTCCTGAACCGAGCTCCGACCCTGCATCGACTCGGAGTTCAGGCCTTCGAGCCCGTCCTCGTGGAGGGGAAAGCCATCCGGATCCACCCCCTGGTCTGCACGGCATTCAATGCCGACTTCGACGGGGATCAGATGGCCGTCCATATCCCCCTCTCCTTCGAGTCCCAACTCGAGGCCAGGGTC
>Ga0214473_10009490_pt1 | contig 11489 bp, 10 predicted proteins | sample RVTome_7_FD_203509 | JGI IMG/M metagenome (GOLD analysis project Ga0214473, IMG submission 203509) | Soil microbial communities from uranium-contaminated site in the Upper Colorado River Basin, Wyoming, United States - RVT98D197 | ecosystem: Environmental > Terrestrial > Soil > Contaminated >...
GTGCTCCAAGGAGCACGGCGTTATAAGCGTTGGAGGGGATGCCCAGGCTCAGCAAAGGCACGAATCCCCTAACCGCAGCCGCATTATTACAGGCTTCAGGAGCGGCTACCGCCTCGATGACCCCTGTTCCAAACCGTTCCGGGTGCTTCGAAAGTCTTTTTTCAATACCGTAGGAGAGAAACGTCGGTATCATAGGTGAAATTCCCGGAAAAATCCCCATCAGAAACCCTAACACGGTCCCGCGGGCCATGGGAGCGCCGGAATCCTTCCAATCCTGAAGGTTAGGCCAGTAGCCTTTAATCTTCTGGTCGAAGACCTCTCTTCTGATTGAAGAGCCGATGGTTTCCAAGATTTCTGTAACACCAAACATGCCCATGACGATAGGGATCACGCCAATGCCGTCGGTTAATGCAGGCAAACCGTAGGTGAAACGCATCCTGCCGCTGATCTGGTCCATGCCCACCGTGCCAAGAACGAGTCCTACCCCCAGCATGATCAGGGCCTTGATCATGGAGCCCCTCACCAGATAGGTGACGATCACCATCGACATGAGCATGAGGGAAAAATATTCAGGCGAATCAAAGGTCAGAGCGGCCCTTGCCAGAGTGGGCGCAAGAAGCATCACGCCAATGGTGCATACCGTCCCGGCAAGGAAGGATCCAAAAGCTGCAATGCCAAGGGCAGGCCCAGCGCGACCTTTCCGGGCCATCTGGTAGCCATCCAGACAGGTAACGACCGAGGCCGCCTCTCCTGGAACATTGACCAGGATCGAGGTGGTCGATCCCCCGTACATCGCTCCATAGCTGATTCCACAGAGCATAATGATGGCAGAGATGGGATTTAAGTGGTACGTGGCAGGAAGAAGGAGGGCCACAGCGGCCGTGGGACCTATTCCGGGCAGCACCCCAACAAGGGTCCCAGCCAGTGAGCCGATGAAACAATAGAGGATGTTGCTCGGTTGAAGAGCGATCATCAGCCCATTTAGAAAATTACCCCAGGAATCCATTCAATCCACCTTGATGCCGGTTTCTTTAATAATCCGGGAGAAAATCTCCCATTGATCCTTGATCACATTGGAAAATTCATGAGGGTTTCTATACGAAACATAGAACCCCGCATTGGCAAGCTTTTTGGTTATCTGAGGGTCTTGGGACGCTGCGTTCACGGCGGATACCAGCGTGTCGTAAGTCGCCTTTGGCGTTTGTGGAAGAACGAGTAACCCTGTCCAAATATTGACGGAAAAACTGGATAACCCTATGTCAGGTCCAGCAGGGACATTGGGAAGTTCAGGCGACTTCCGTGTAAGGAGCAAGATTCTCACGTCACCCGATTTTACATAAGGCATTGTTGCCGGGAGCGTCAAGGTCATCCAGTCCAAGTGCCCCCCTAGAATCGCTGTGACTAGCTGCCCCGTCCCAGGATAGGGAATCATCTTGCTCTCGACGTTGGCATCCCTGATGATGGACATGAACATGATATGGTTTTCTGAGCCAAGACTGGTAACCCCTCCTTTCAGTCTTCCTGGATTGCTCTTGGCAAATTGAACAAACTCATCAAATGACTTAAATGGAGAGGTCTTGGGCACTGACATCGCTAACGGTGCATCAGCCATATAGCCCACAGGAAGCAGATCTTTTCTTGGGTCGAATGGAGGATTTTTAGAGAGCTGCACAGTCGAAATGATGGCCCCGGCACAACCCGAAAGCAACGTGTAGCCATCTGGTTTAGCATTCAAGAAAGCCGTTGAGCCAATCAATCCCCCGCCGCCCGCCTGATTTTTTATGACCACTGGGACTTTGAGCTCACGGGACAGGGATTCTCCGAAGATGCGAGTCCCCAAGTCAATGATCCCTCCCGGTGCATAAGGAACGATGATCTCCACCGGTTTAGAAGGAAACTTCCCCTCCTGACTTTGAATCGGTGTTGTGCCGACCATGAAGACAGAGATGTAGAATAGAATCATTCCCCATCCTTTTTTTTGCCCTATCGTCAGGAATATCGCTTTCATTGTAGACCCCCTTTTGTGACAGAGTTTACCAGTCGAGGAACCCCTTGGGCAAGCTCAACCCCAGCCAGACCACAAAGATCAAATAATTACCGATCGTAATCAGGATCGATTTGATGACCGTGCGCCACCATCTTTCAGTTTCGATCATACGGAGTATGAACAGGACAAAAGCAAACGTAGAAAGAAGAAAACCCAACCGATTGACCACGGCCGTGTAAATGAAGAGAGAAAGGCAAATCAGTAAGAATCTTCCTTTTCGAAGAGTTCTTCCGCGGTCAGCAGCCTCGGCTTGTCCCTCCGGAGAGATCATGGATCGAATCAGAAGGACAAGGGCCAGAACTCCAACACTGGCTCCTGCGCCAAAAGCCAGCAGCCCTGGTCCCGGATGCCTGAGGGTACCTAAGCCGATGACGGTGGATTGCTGACAAACAAAGAGGGAAAAGAGAATAAAGAAGAGCGCAGTGAGTCGATTACCCTTCAGCATGCTTCTTCCCTTAGGAAGTATCCCATCGCTTTCCCAAAGAGGTTTAGATTATGTCACCCCTGCCGACTCATCACACTCTCTACGCAACCTCTCCTGTCCGGTCGAAAATCATACTCATTCTGTATCCGACCTATTTTCCCATCTTGCGACAGACCCTGATGCTCAGTGAACTTTCCTCGTATATCCCTTCCAATATCTATCCTTCACTTCCTTCCTTAATATTTTCTCCGACCCTCCTTTGGGCAAGGAAGGAACAAAGTCAACCGATTTGGGGATCTTATAGTCGGCCATCTTCCCTTTGCAGTATTCGATCAACTCGCTTTCGCTCACGGAGTGCCCTTCTTTCAATGCCACCACGGCCTTGATCGATTCCCCCCACTTGTCGTGAGGGACGCCAATGACGACGGCTTCAAAAACGGCGGGATGTTTATAAAGCAGTTCTTCAACTTCCTTGGGATAGACATTCAGCCTTTCCGTAATAATCATCTCATGTTTCCGGTCTACAATGTAAACAAAATCTTCCTCATCGACGAGGCCGATGTCTCCCGTGTAAAACCACCCGTCCTTAATCGCCTCGCTTGTGGCTTCAGGGTTATTCCAGTAACCCTTCATCACGTTATCCCCCCTGATCACAATCTCCCCGGGTTCATGAAGCCCGGCCACATTCCCGGCTTCATTAACGATTTTAACCTCTTCGTAGGTGGATTCCCTGCCGGCAGACCCCAGGATCTTCAACTTCTGTGTTGACAGGGCATAGTGATGTTCCTCTTTGGTCAAGAGGGTGATCGGCATAAAGGCCTCTGCCAGGCCATAGGCTTGAACAAAGACATTGCCAAAGATTTTCATCGCTTCCATCAGCCTCTCCGGAACCATGGGGGAGCCCCCATAAAGAATCGTCTTGACGGACGACAGGTCATAATTCTTCAGTTCAGGATATTCAAGGAGCATGTAAATCACCGTGGGCACCATAAATGCAGTCGTCACCTTTTCGTTTTGTATGGTTTCAAGAACTGCCTTAGAATTGAAACCCGGTAAGATGACGTGTTTGGCTCCATTGATAAAGGAGGCAATAATCAAAATTAAGGGGGCATGCATCAAAGGCAGGCACGAAAGCAACACATCTTCCTCCGAAAATCGGCAAACTTCCAACTGGATGCTCCGGATGACCCACAATTGGTTCTTATGGGTCTGCATGGCTCCCTTCGGTTTCCCGGTCGTCCCGGTGGTATAGATCAATGCAAAAACGTCATCGTCGGTCACGTCGATATTTGGCTCATCGGATGGGGCCTGGACCAGGAGGTCTTCGTAATTGATCATGCCCGGGAAGTTCCCGGACAATGTAATGTAATGCTTGACATATCGCAAATCTTTCTTGATCGTCGCGATGTCGTTGTAATAACGGTCTTCCAGGATCAGGGTATTGGCTTGAGAGTTGTCCATGATGTGGAGGAGCTCGCCGGGGGTGAGCCGCGCCTTGAGAGGGACTCGGATCATTCCGCACTTTGCCATGGCAAAATCTCCCTCGATATATTGGGATGAATTGAGCCCAAGGAATGCCACCCGATCCCCCTTTTTGACTCCCAGCTTGAGCAGGACATTCGCCAGACGATTGACCCTGCCATAAATCTGAAGATAAGAGTAGCTCTTCCCATCGAATACGATCGCCGTCTTGTTGCCATATTTCTTTACCGCCTTCGTCACCAATCGACCAACGTTCATCTCACATTCCTCCGACTTAGGTAAATCGCGATGTTTGAAAAATAACCATCAAACGGTTGTCCTCTTAATCCAGCCCGTACTCCTTCCATCTCTTTTTTACCTGTTTCATTGTGTCTTGATCCGGATAGGCCACCACTGCAAATCGCTCCCCGAACAACTTATCGGAACGAGGTTTATCGATGGGTTTGGTGGCGTCAATCAGGAGTTTCGTCCCCTTATTGCCTCCAGCGCCCAAGACCTTTTCGTCGGGGTGGACGATGGGATCGAGGGCATGGATCCAGTGGGGGAATTGAATGATGTCCCTTTTCGGATCGACGCGATAGCCGATCGCCCAGAAGACTTCGTCAAGATTGTAGATGTCTATGTCGGAATCACATACGATAATATTCTTCCCCACCTGGTGTGACCCCATCCATCCCCAGATATTCGCCGCCACCTGCTGCACCTGCCCGTAGTAGCTATTGTCAATCGAGACGATCACATTCGCATAAGCCGTGCTGGGATCGTTGTTCACTCCCGTGATTCCCGGCATCCTTTCATCGAGCAGATCCCACAGGAGGGCGCTGTGAGAGATAGAAGTCACCCTGTGATCCTCTGTGATCGGCTTACCCGTGATCGTCCCCTGAAAGATCGGATCGTTTCTAAAGGTAATGCAATTTAGCTTAAATACCGGCCTCTGGCTGGGACTCCCGTAGTAACCCGGATACTCTGCGAAGGGTCCATCATTCTTAAACGTCGAGAGGTCCGTGAGGAGTTCCCCTTCAAGAACAATCTCCGAAGAAGCAGGAACCCGGAGATCGACCGTCTCACATTTCACCAGTTCCACCGGTTCCTGTCGGAGGGCCCCCATGATGTCCCATTCATCCACCCCCATGGGAACGGGTGCAGCGGTGACGGCCGGCATGATGGGATCCCAGCCGATGGCCACGGCCAATGGCATGTTCTTGCCCTTTGGACGATATTTCCTCCAGTGCATCCAGATATGCTGTCCCTGGGCGACAGACATACTGGTGCTCTTCCTGTCATGGATCACCTGGCGGTAGACCCCTGCATTCTCCCACCCCGTATCCGGATCTTTGGTGACGACGGCATGAAACGTCCCTATGTATCTCCCCCCATCCAATTTATGCCAGTGAGGGGTGGGAAATTGAAATAAATCGACGTCCTCCCCTTTTAAGATGTTTTCCTTGCAAGGACCCGTATTCACCATCACCGGCTTGATAGGCTTTCTCGAACGCTCTCGCCAGACCCGAATCAATTCTTTGTAGGGCGTTTCCTTGGGTAAACCCAACATTAAGGCGACTCTCGGGAACGTTGCCAATGAACCCGTAAACAGCCTGGTGCAAACCTTGTCTTTATAGTCTTTAATGTTTTCAAAAAGCAGTGCCGGGCCCCTCCGATCACAGACCTCCCGGAGGATCCCTCCAATTTCAAGATTCCAATCCACCTCGGCTTTAATCCGTTTTAACTCCTGTTCCTTTTCAAGTTTCTGTATCCATTCTCTCAGATCTTTATAGGCCATTGCTTCTCCTCCTCGGTTCCTCGGTGTGTTTCATCTTCCCCTAAAGTCTGGTTTCCTCTTCTCGTTAAGGGCTAATATTCCTTCCCTGGCGTCTTCTGTTTTCAAACAGAGATCGGATAGCATCGCTTCAAAAGCCAATCCACTTTCTCCGGTTGCCCTTCTCCCGCGTTTGATCGCCTCCATCGCCAATTTGACCGTGATGGGGCTCTTCTCCGCCAATTTGCCCGCTAACGTTTCGGCATGACTTCCCAGCTCGGCGGAGGATACTTTCTTATTCACCAGACCGATCCGGTAGGCCTCTGCTGCATCAATCGGTTCTCCGGTCAATATCATCTCGGTAGCCTTCACTTCTCCAATCAGCCGGGTTAATCGTTGAGTGGCCCCCATGCTCGGAAAGAACCCCAGGTTAATTTCCGGTAATCCCAGCTTTGCATTATCGGAAATGATCCTGAAGGTGCAGGCAAGGGAGAGCTGCAGTCCCAGGCCAAAAGCAAACCCATTCATGGCGCAGACGGAAGGTTTTCCCAGGTCTTCAATGAGGTTAAAGGTCTCTCGACAGGCGTCTTCGAATTTTCTGGCTCGCTCTTCGTCTTCCCGCTGTATCCTAATCTCCTCCCGATCGGCGCCCACAATGAATGACTTTTCCCCTGACCCCGTAATCATAAGGACTCTGATTTGCGGATCTTTTTCAATCTGTGACAGAGCGTCTTTAAGTTCCAGGATCGTCGGATAATCCACCGCATTTAAGACCTCTGGACGATGAATGACGATCTTCGCGATATGGCCTTTCACCTCATAGACAAGATTCTTGTATTCCATAGGCATATTCCTTAACCCATCTGAAATTGTTTGAACTTCTTGTCGTCAACTTCAATGCCCAGTCCAGGGCGGTCGGTTAATTCCATTTGCCCGTCTCGAATCATAATGGGCTCCTTCAAAAAATCATCGACCAGCAACAGGAAGAAGGAAAGTTCACTCGGGTAATAGAAGTTCGTATTCTTGAAAGCAGCACAAAGGTGGGCGCTTGCCAAGCTGCCCGTGCTCGTATCCCCCTGGAGTCCGTTGAGATTACGAATTCCGGCCTGTTCGCACAAGGAGATGATCTTTTTCGAAAGTGTAAAACCTGTTCTGGCCGTTTTAATACTTATAATCCTTAAACAGTCCAGTTCGATCTCTCTCATGACTTCGGCAGGGGTCAAACAGCTTTCATCACCCATCAGGGGGATCCCTGATTCGCGGCTCACCCTGTTCCTTCCTTTCTTATCCCAAACAGGGCAGGGTTCCTCGACAAAGGCGATATTGTACTGTTCCATCTCTTTTAGCACTCTTACAGCGGTAAAAGGATCATATCCCTGGTTTGCGTCGACGTAAATCAAAACCTCATCGCCAAGTTCTTCTCTTATCGTCTTGACCATCTCGACATCTTTTTTGGGATCCATTCCTATTTTCAATTTCAAGGCCTTGAACCCGTACTCTTCGATCATCTCTTTCCCTTCCCGGATCATTTCCCTTAAAGGATTGAGATTCACACACCAGGACAACCGTATCTTATTATTCCAATATCCCAGCAGTTGATAACAGGGAAGATGGAGGGCCTTTCCCATGATGTCGTACAGGGCCATGTCCAATGCCCCTTTGGCGGTAGGGTTCCAGGCGATCATCTCAAATCTGTCCCATACCTTTTCTATTTCAAAGGGATTCAAGCCGATGATTGCCGGGGCCAGCCAGTGATCGATGGCAAACTTTATCGATTCTTGTGATTCCCCGTATATGGTAGGCCTTGGGGGGGCCTCGGCCACCCCAATGATTCCTTCGTCCGTGTATATCTTTACGAGGACGTGTTCAGCCGCATCGATCTTTCCTCTCGCCCACTCCGTGGCCTTCTTGAGAGGGATGCGAAAGGGCAGCGCTTCAACCTTTGATATTTTCATCTTCCTCCCCTGTGTTTAGAAATCGGATTTTATCCCCCCGGGGACCTTCGGCGTCAGGCCTTGCAGGATCTCTTCCCATGTGACACCGGGTCGGCCTCCGTTTATGCTTTCCCAGGATCTCTTCCAATGATTCTCCAAAGCATCTCTTCCACTTCAGGAGACAGCTTCGGCATTCTCTCCCCCTCTCTCTTTTTGAGTCGAATCTCATAGAACGTTTCAAGCTGAGGGAGGAGATTCTTCAGTTCCGGGGTTCTCTCCACTTTCAGGTTTATTAGGGTCCGTTGCTCGGCGGCCCTCTCAAAATCTTTTTTGTCGATCGGGATATGGTACAGCAGATTGAGAATCTCCATGAGGCGGACCTTCCCCAGATAGTCTTCCTCCAGGACGACATATTGCGGAAGGGAGACGATGAACCAGATGGCTTCCATACCAAACTCGGATGCTCGTTGGGTGATCAAAAAGGTGATGGTGGTTGGGCCCTGGTAATCGCTGGGCTGAGCTTCTGATTTCTTCAGATCGAGTTGCGCCTCCTTTCCCAGCGCCCCTCCCGTGACAACCAGAGGTCGTGTGTGGGGGACAGCATCATACATGCTGCCCAAAAGGGTGTATCTCTTTACCTTGAGAGCCTTGAGGAGTCGCAGCACGGAATCAACGTAGAACTCCGCCTGAGAATGAGGCTCAAGAAGACGGAGAAAGAGGAGGTCATTTCGACCCTCCCTTCTGGCATAGCTCAGAAGCGTATTCGGAATTCTTACTCGGCGTATCCCCTGCTCAAAATAGAGAAAGGGGCGATAGCGGGTAAAATCGAAAAAATGACCCGGTTTGGCCAGTCTGGCCAATTCTATTGCTCCGAACTGAGTCTCCAGATCCCGGAGTACGGAAGTCGCAACGTTGTTAACATCGATCCAGGGTTGAAGACTTGCGAAGACATAGGGTTCATTCAATTCGGGAATGGGTTCATTTAACTCAAAGGCACCAATTCTCATCTGTTCTCCTTTCTTCACCGTGCTCTTCTAAAGATCAAGATACCAATTCTGACGGAGAATTTCAACTCTTACCGTGCTTGCCCAAGGCTGTTCTCTCTTGAAAACGATGATGATTTATCTTACAAAAAGTCAGGTGGGGTTTGCTCAGCCCTGTTTTAACTAGAACATCATGGAGAAAAAAGTTAAGCGACGAAAGGGGGTGATGAGGTGCGTTTAACGATCATCGGTTTAGCTATGCTCTTTGCGGTAGCGTCTGCGAGTAATGCTTTCGCTATTGCTTCGGGAAAGACAGTCGAATACGCTGGCGCATCTGCTGGCAAGGTCATATTTGCCGGTAAGACACATGCAGACGCAGGCTTAAAATGCACCGACTGCCATACAAAGATTTTCCCGATGAAGAAAGGGGCACAGATCACTATGGCTGACATGAACGCTGGCAAGTATTGCGGCGTCTGCCATAATGGCGAAAAAGCCTTCAAGTCAAGTGATGCAAGCAACTGTGCAAAGTGCCACAAGAAATAGGCTGGGTTGTTCACAGGAAAGCCCCTGGAAATTATCACCCTGGAAATCATCGGGGGCTTTCCTGTCAGTCAATGCGTATGATCTTGACACGCCTTCCAATCCAATCCGGGGGCAGGTAGACCCTTCCACTATTACCCGCTTGTTTTACCTCCTTCTCGATCATCTCTTCTCCGTAAACTTCAAACTTCGACCTGCTTCTGGTTAAAGAAGCCCTTTCCTCCGGAAAAGAGGGGGCTGCGCTGGGATCTTTTTTATGCGTCAAAAGGGCTCCTCCCTCAGGCTGATCATCTTGCCTTAGAATAAGAATGCAGAAAGCAAGAATATCAGTATTGCCTTTGCTCACATTCTATCCAAGCTGGATGAAACAGTCAATGCGAATGTGGAGACCGGTTACTCTGTCTTGAATTAGCCGATTATTCCTGATAAGATATTTTTACGGGAGTAAATTAAATTCAAAACAGGGAGGGAAAAGGTTGATGAAGAAAAAACTGCCAGGAATAAGTCGTTTGCTACCTTGTTCGGTAACGCTCCTCACGGTTGCAGCAAAGGGAAAGCAGGATGGGGAATTCGTTTTGAATGTGGCCTCATCGAATCAGGTAAAACTGGCCCGACAGCTTGGGTTCACCCATGGTAAAGAGATGAACAAGTTCAAGAGATTTAACGTCACCCGGGAGAGGCCCAAGAAGCTTAAGTCTCCTCTGATCAAGGGGTCTTATGCCAGTATGGAGTGCAAAGTGATTACCGCCCTCTCCGCAGCTAATTATGTCGTTTATCTGGCTGAAGTGGTCGCCTACAAGGTTGATGAGAAAAAAGTTCCCGTAGCCTGGCACCGCAACAAATATTTTCCAATGATCGAAGAGACACGTTAAGAATACCGAGAAGAGATATTGTTGAGACTCCTGAAGGGATATCATCTCACTGCATTTCATGTATCGGCCTGCTGTCTGGAGGCAGCAGGCTGATACCATCCTTAAGTAACCGCGGCATCCTCGAATTTTCCTGAGATTCGAAGAAACGCCAGGTCTCCTTCGAAGACGTCTGAATGATCCAGTCGAAGGTTTCCGCCTGCCTTCGTTCCGCAAGGGAGGGCTTGGGCGCAGCAGGCCTAAAGTCTCTCCGCCACCCCCTACGGTGCCCCTTGGGGAAGACTTACAGAGGGCTAAATTGTTACAAAAGATTTGAGACGTTGGTGACAAAAATTTTAACACTCCGGCATGATCTGAAAGGGCCCATTTTATGAGAATCTTGTAATTCTAAATAGTTACGCCAATTTTATCTATTGGGCACCAAAATTGCATCTTTTAACGCATCGTTACAGCAATTTATCCAAGTTGTCACCGCTTGCCCCTGTCAGTGAATGGCAAATAGGCAGAGGCTGCAAGTGAGGCAGGAGAATAATTCTAACAACCAAGGTTAAGGTTGAGGTCTAGGATAAGGTTAGAAACCAGGCCAAACCGGAGCTCAAGTGTTAGAGACAAATTCTTAATTTAGACCATATAAGAATCTACTCCTAACAAAGAAAGGGACATGGACAAAGACTTTCTTGCCAGGGAAGCTGAGAATAATCCATTCAGTCCTTATTCAAACAAGGCTGAGATGAAATCCGCTGCTCCTCGAGAGGCCTCCTTCCCGGAGGAAGCGAGCGGCTTCCTGCCCTTCTTTTTTGTCGAACTGCTTCACCGTTTCAGGAATACTCTAAACTCCATAAAAACGTTTTCCCGTCTTTCGCGAGAAAAGGTGAACGATCTGGCATTCAGGGAGCAGTTCTATAGGGCTATGGACGAAGATATTGAGGAGATCGAATCAGTCATGAACTCTCTCCTCAGCTATATCAAAATAAACACCCCCATCATCAAATCGGACACCCTGCACATCGTTCTCGAAGATGTCTTAAAGAAATACGAAAGTCAGCTTAATTCGAGGAAGATCAAGATCATTAAGAAGTTTGGGAAGAAACTTCCTGAAACCATGGTCCACGAACAACAGCTCAGGTATATATTCAATTCTATTCTCCAATATGCCATATCCCTTACCCTCCCCACGGGGAGCATCGGATTCTTGACACGAGTCTCAGAGATTCAAAAGGAAACAGATGAAAAGGAGTCCGCTCCAGAGAGAGACAGACGGCAGGTGGAGATAGTCATCATTTTTACAGGTTACAAGAAACAAGGTGAACAATTCGAGACCACCCTGGGAACCCAGCCCGCCTTAAAGGAAGAGAAGATGGATCTCCAGTTGTTGCTCGTTAAGGAGATTGTTCGCAAGAACCATGGGATCATAAAATTTGAAGTCAACGAAAAAAAGCCGAGGACACAGA
>Ga0214473_10009491_pt1 | contig 11488 bp, 9 predicted proteins | sample RVTome_7_FD_203509 | JGI IMG/M metagenome (GOLD analysis project Ga0214473, IMG submission 203509) | Soil microbial communities from uranium-contaminated site in the Upper Colorado River Basin, Wyoming, United States - RVT98D197 | ecosystem: Environmental > Terrestrial > Soil > Contaminated >...
AGCGTCTGATATGGTTATCCAACCGGCCATTGACATCGTTAAGAAAAGGGGAATTGACGAGCTCAAAAAAGTCGCCAAACTTCACCATAAAACAACACAAAAAATTCTTGAAAGAATTCGGACATGACACAATACTTCTCTACTAATACAAACGCATTAAATAACTTGTCATTGCGAGCCCAAAGGGCGTGCCTGCACGCTGAAGCGCTCTGGCGCGCAAGCGTGGCACTCTCGTTTTTTCATGTGATTACAGAGCCTGTTCCGAGCGAAGCGGGGAATCTCTGAGTTTGCTTCAGCTTCGCTTCACAACCGCGTCGCTCCTCGTAATGACAATCTGCTTGTTGCGTTTGTATTAACCTGATAGACGAAAAAGAATTGCTCAGGAAAGAAGGAGATTTGAGGAATAGTCAGAGTTGTGCAGAGATAATAGCCCCCCTTTGATCCGACCTAAAAACTTCTTGACACCTACCTTCCATTGGATTTATAAATACATTAATGAATTTAAGAATCATCGGAGGTAATTAAATTGGATCATTCCTTCAATTCAAAGATGGTTTCAAAAATCTTAGGGATTCCGCTAAGGGTCGTTGATTATTGGGACCGCACAAATTTTATTAAGCCTTCAGTTCATGAAGCGTCTGGCTATGGTTCGATGAGGCTATACTCCTTCACAGATCTCATTCAATTTAAGGTTGCAAAATTTCTGAGAGATCACGGGTTATCATTACAGAAGATACGAAAAAGCCTTAATTATCTGAGAAAGCATCTTCCAGAGGTTGAAAACCCCTTAACCCAGCTCAGATTTTTGACAGATGGGGAGACCATCTTTGTTCTTACAAACAAAGACAGGGAAATTATTGATACCCTGAAAAAAGGGCAGTATGTCTTTGCCATTGCAATTGGGGAATTGATAACCGATCTGAAAGGGGAGACTTCTAAAATGACAATGGATAAGGTTTATGTGGTTAATGTTTCAAAAAGGAGGTTCAAGGTCATTCTTCATCCCGATCTTGAAGATGGTGGTTATTGGGTTGAATGTCCGGAGCTCTTGGGATGTTCTTCTCAGGGTGACAGCGTGGAAGAAGCATTGGACATGATCAGAGATGCCATTAAGGGTCATCTAGAAGTCCGCGAGGATTTAAAGAAAGAAATACATCATAAGAGGAAAGCTGCCTAACATGTTGCTGAAAAGGCTTCATTGATTCTTTCTTGTCATTCCTGCGGAAGCAGGAATCCAGTTTTTCCAGAAGGTCTTGGACTTCCGCCTTTGCGTAGGGGAAGATTAGGGGTCTTTAATTGTAATGTTTTATAATATTGTGAGTGTATTATGATTTACCTTGATTACAATGCGACTACGCCGGTGCTGCCCGAGGTGTTGGAGGCGATGATGCCTTACCTGACCTCAGAATGGGGCAATCCATCGAGTACGTACAAGTTTGGCTCAAAGCTCAAGACGGTGATCGAGACGGCTCGGGCGCAGGTGGCGGAATTGATCAGAGCGCATGCGATGGAGATCATTTTCACCTCCTGCGCAACGGAGAGCAACAACGCAGCGATTCATGCGGCCCTCAAGGCTAATCCTCGGAAACGCCACATCATCACATCGACGGTGGAACATTCGTCAGTATTAAACTTCTGCATGGCGCTGGAAAAGGAAGGATACCAGGTCACGTATCTGCCCGTTGATAGGGAGGGCTTGCTCAAGCTGGCCGATTTGGAGGACGCCATTACAGAGGATACTGCGGTTGTTTCGTTGATGTGGGCAAACAATGAGACGGGAGTGCTCTTCCGTGTTAAGGAGATTGCAGATACTTGTCATTCACGCGGGGTATTGTACCACTGTGATGCAGTACAGGCGGCGGAGAAGATCGAGATTGATATGCGGAATGTACAGGCCGATTACCTGTCGCTAACGGGCCACAAATTTAATGCCCCTAAAGGTATCGGAGCACTCTACGTTCGGCGAAAAGTTCCATTCCCGTCGTTTGTGCACGGTGGCCATCAGGAACGGAATCTTCGGGGTGGCACGGAGAGCGTACCGTTGATCGTAGCCTTAGGTAAAGCCGCCGAATTGGCCCGAAAACACCTGCCTAGCTACGATAAGAAGGTGCGTCCGCTGCGGGACGCTCTAGAGGATGGCATTTTGCGCACGATTCCGAACACCGAGTTGAATGGACACAAGACGCAGCGGCTGACCAATACGACCAACATCACCTTCCGTGGCATCGAATCAGAGGCGCTGCTCATCCTGCTCGACCAAGAAGGCATCTGTGCTTCGTCCGGTTCGGCCTGCCTCGCCGATTCCGACGAGCCATCTCATGTCATCAAGGCAATGAAGCCCGACACGGCAGCTTCACGGCAAATGATTCGCTTTTCTCTTGGAGAAAATACCAATGAAAGTGCTATAAACTCAGGATTGGCAACTGTGAAGGGTGCAGTGGCCACACTCCTCGGTTAAACAATAGAATTGGCTCGCCAATATCAAATATCATCCTAATAGGACTTCGCCATATGATGGGTAATAGCGATAGATGAGTGCGTAATCTTGGACGTCGCTGGCGGGAATTCCAGAAACCTCTGGACAATGAGACGTGTCTTTCGGAAGCACGGAATTTAGGTAATGAAGCTCTTTTTGAGTAAATTTCGGCGCCTTGATGATGTAGGGAGTTTCGCCATCGCGAAAGAAAGGCAGTTTTGAAAAAGCGCACTTCTCGAACAAAGCCCTTTCTCGTGTTTCAAGAAGCACTCCTGCAAGTGTCAGCATTTTCGCGTCATCTGCGTATAGGAAAAAAGCTATTTGCGAAAGATCAAGCTTCTCTTCTTGCGGTAATGGACCGCTCCGGTCCGACAAGCAAGCTGCAACCTCATCCAGAACGATCCTGCGACAGACCTTCGCAAAATCATCGCCCCGCAGTTCCGCACCCTTGACGTCTCGGGGTACTTTATCCTCCCCAACTGCGTCGCGGAGAGCCTGCAGCCGGGAAACAGCTTGATGCTCGGGAGACTCCCCTCGTATTCTTTCTGGCTCCGCGTTCAAGGTGATGAGAAGCATGGATCCCGACCGCGCACGAGAACAAAAGGTGGCTATGTCAGCAAGGACTTTTTTATCGAGTTTGCACTCGTAATCTAGCCAAACAATGCATCGTTTGTCCCATTTCAAATTGGGTAGCACCTGATTGGAGTGCCCGGGCATGAGGCAGATGCATCCATACGGCACGTTGAATTCGAAGCGCTTCCAGTGCGAGATATCCTTTTCAACACTGGCCATGTCCGAGATCCCTAACGACTGGTGGAAAAGCTGGAAGTCGGAAAAATATATAGAACCAAAGCCGATGTACCGGTAATTCTCAACTCTTTCAAAAGGTTCCAGACTTCTGATAATATCGCAAGCAATCTTCCGCTCGACCGCCTTAGCGGGACGAAGCGCATAATTGATCAGCCGATGGCTAGCTTTCACTGTCTCCTCCCTCATAAGCCAGATAGCATTCGAACGTCTTTTCACCAACTTCCTTAAAGGTTGAAACTCCTAGTAGTTCCTTCGCTTTTTCGACTTGGTCTTCTGGTTTTCTGTATTGGATCCGTTGCATTCGCAGCCCTTGTGGCTGAGGCGGAGGTTGAGGTGCCTGAAACGTCAAACTAGGTGATAAGGCTTCGACAAGAAAAGGTTGTGCTGTGGACAAAGCCATCGCTAATGGAGTGTCTGTTATTTCACCATCTTCACTGCGCTTTCGCTCATCCTCAACCTTGCGCAGAAAATCAAGGACCGGCCGTGTTAGTTCGATCATCTCCTGTCGAACGGCCCTATACACGGGAGAGTCGATATCAACGCCTGTTTTGGTGGTTGTCCAGGGAAGAAGTGAAGAGTCGTCGCAGTCGAAAAAAGCAAAGGCCCGGAAACGTGCAAAGTCTGGATGATATTTCGGTACACGTTCACCTTCCCCCCAGACGGTCAGATTAGTCTGGTCTGCTTTAACAACCAAACGACCGTTACAGAACACGTACCATCCTCCTTCCTCTTTGACGCGATCCGATACCCCAGCGTAGAGCTTCACTCTTACTGGGTTCGGCCCGAACCTGTCAAAGAGGTGTTCCACGAAGGCCGGCTGAAGCTGTTCCGAATGAAGTAGCCTCATGGGATCATACTCAAGAGGTATGGAATTCAGAGTGACGCTAAGGCCCCGTTGGAGGTTCAGTGAGTGAGCTAGCGCGATCTCCTGTGAAAGCCGATTGAGGAATAACGCCATCCCAAAACTTTCAGCGACGCTTTCATGGAGGCGCTCAATTTCAATGGTGGTTCCTTGCTGTTCGGGAGGCACAGTGATGTTCTCTTCCAGGGTCTTGAATTCAAAGTGCCAATCTTCAGCTCCTTCGGCGCTCTGGTGTGTTATCCAATCATCAACATCGATTTCGACTGTAAACCTTGAAATAGCTGTAGTTGACTGAACCCGAAATCGCCTACCCAGTTTGAAGAAGGTACGCTTCATCCCGACTCCAAACTGTCCTATTGATCCTACTTCAGGTGGCGCACCCCTTGGTCTTCCAAACCGGAAGGCGTAGTCTCTAGCAAGAGCTACGGGTATTCCACCACAATTGTCCACGATTCGGAAGTACGTCGGATGAACCTCAATTCGAACCCAAAGCCCGTCGAAATCTCTGCTGTCTCGCAATCTGCGAGCGCCGTCGACAGAGTTGTCCACCAAGTCGATGACTGCTCGGCTGAGCGGAATGTCCCGCACCAACATGGATATGAAAAATTCCTTCGTGGGTGAGGCGTTGATACGCTGCGAATCTGTAACTGGTTCAGGCATAGCTATCTCTTATTGACCACCATCTTTCCAGAACTGTCGCGCCTTGCCGGTTAGTAGCTTTCCTTGCACGCGCAGGGCGGCCCCGCCCTTTTTAAGGTGATGTTCCGATAATGCACTTCGATGGGTTTAGATTGCGAGACCATGCCATCCCTAAGCACGTCGTCTCTTGACCATGACGTTGAGCCAATGACTTCGGTCATAATGACCAAATAGTTCAAACCTCCAAGCCCACCATTCTTTTCTCGGTGACAGGTCTTTACCAAGGGCATCTGAAAGCCACACTTTGATTTCCTCTGTGTTGTGAATTCGCTTTAAGAGCGCCCGAATGTCTTTTCTGCCATAACATGTATAGAAGCGCGCCTCATGTTCGTGTTCTCCATGCCCGTGCTTGAAGGACATAAACAAGATACCGTTCGGCCTAAGGGAGTGAACAAGCTTCTGCAGATTTTCCTTCATCTGCTGCGCAGGGACGTGCAAAAACGAAGCTGCGGCCCAAACTCCATCGAATTCATTCCTAAAACCCATCTCGTCAAATGTTTTTTCCAAGCAACGCTTCTCACTCGCCTCAGCCGCCACCTTCATTTTCTCATTTTCCGGATTACTCTGTGCCTTCCGGATTTTTCTCCGGCACTCGCGAAGCATCGCCGGCGAAGCATCTATTGCCGTCACCACATACCCTTTCTTGAGGAATTCATAAGTGTCTCTGCCAGTTCCGCAGCCAGCATCCAAAATGTTGATCATATCACCTGAGAAATCTCCGGTGCGTTCTTTGCGGGTTTTTTCGATTTCATCGATGAAAGGTTTTATGAAGGGCGACATATCAAACTTATCGTTCTTCGCCACATAATCAGATACATGAGTCTCGTAGAAAGTAAGGTTGTCCAGAAGCGCGCGGCGATGTTTCCCGATTTCGACGGGCTTCTGACCCAACAGCTGACAAATCGTCTTATCACCGGCCTTGGCATAGTTCTCAAGATGTGCCAATACCACCTTAAAACCCTCGCGAATTTCCCGATTCAACATCCGCGGGTAGTATCCGAACTCATGCCAGCCCTCCGTCTGTGTCGAGGTGAGCTTTTGCTCACTGGCGGCATTTAAGATTGCGAAATGAGATTGGTACTCGATAAAGGTTGGCGTAAGGCCCCCTTCAATGAGTCCCGATTTACCAGAAATCAGCTTGGTGAGTTTGTTTCCAGTCTCAAGAATACGCTTTATTAGTGGTTTGAGATTCTGATTTCCCTTGAAATTGAATATGTGGTCAAGCAATCGAAACCCGTCCAAGGAGAAGTTTGGATCCTCTTTTACAATCGTCCACCGTAGCTTGTCGTAAACGATTCGACTTTGCTCAATCAGAAGAAGTGCCGGAGCATAGAATTCTTGAATTTGCCGCAGTCGAAATTTCAGGATTTCGGATGCGTGGGTGTAACGTGCACCCATTCGTGCTTGATATAAAGCGACCCAAAGCCCGAAGAACGCAACGGCGGCAACGACATATGGCGCAACAGCTTTGACAGTCTCCCAAGCGGCATTCTGGGGCTGCACCGGAGGCTGAACTAGGTGGATAGTTATTGCATTAGGGGGATTCGCCACTGTAAGATTGGTGGCTGTGCCTGATGGTGCATTTGTTGGGGCTGTACTCGGTGAGGTAGATACTTGGCTGAGAGCAAGGGTTGCTCCGAGCACGACGGCAATAATAGGTGGAATACACAAAATCAGTCTCACAATACCTCCCCCCCATCTCTCCAGAACTGTCGCGCCGTGCCGGTTTGCAGCTTACCTTGCAGGCGGAGGGCGGCTTCGGCCTTCTTAAGCTTGGCGTGGGTAACGCCACCAAGAATCATCCGTTGTTCTGGGTCAGTCAACGTGTGCGGGGAGAAATGGACGCCACACTCGGCCAACTCAGCGAAGTTGGTCTCATTTGTACCGGTGGTGAGAAACTTGTCGGCGTCCTGCGATGCCATCCACACCGGGAAACCCCACGACCGGCCTTGCCGCGCCAGTGAACTAAGTAGACCGGCCTTGTTTTCTTTCGGCAATAGCAAATGTGCTTCGTCAACGAAAAGCACCATTTTGAGAGACTGGATATCGTCCTTAACGGCCAGTTGCTGGTTCAGTTTCTTAATTAGGAAATTAAGAATAAGGGCAACAGCCAGTGCTTTGGTGTCGCTATCATTGCCGAATTCCTTGAAATCGATGACCAACGAAGTGCTCAGCCATTCCTCCGGGCTAACGGCAGTTTGTTCGCTGGCAAACAGGTTGAACCGTTCAATCTTCTGGACGATTGCCAGGTCAACGCCATTCGCTCCGCTGTGCTCCAACTCCAGTGAGAGTGACTGGAAATCCGGAGCGATAAGCCGTTGATAAGCATCGCAGATGTTGCGTTCCTGCTTCGCGCCAAGTTGGGGTGCAAAGCACCGAATCAGGCTGGCAATCTCGTAAGCAATCTGCGCGTTCTGTGTTGGGTTCGGATGCCGGTAGAGGGGATTTATCGGTAAGCCCTGCTGAATGAGACGAATGTAGCGCGCTCCGGTCTGCTCCAGGAACCGCGTTCGGTTTTTTCGCTGTTGGTGGTTTTTCTGATCATCCTCAAGCTCGCCCTTCATATCGAAGAAAATAAACCGGACGCCGAAGTTGGTAAGTTGTGCTAGTAGGTCGAGCGCAAGCTGGCTCTTGCCACTCCCAGGTTGTCCCGAAATCACCAGCAAGCCATTATTGGTGCCAGGGCCATTCACTGACCACTCGGGAGCATCAGCCAACACCTTGAGCTTAATTTCGGTTTCAACCACAGGCATGGCCGTTACGGTGGGTTTGACGCCGCTGACAAGCCCGATGTCGTCGCCTGTCAGCTTTAGCAGGGCAGAAACGAAACGGGCTTGGTCATTGCCGGACTCCGTCCATATCTGCCGAAGGCGCTGGCATCCGTACTCGAAATGCCGACGAAATTCCTGTCGGTAACCACCTTCATCGAGGCTGTGCCCGGTGCGGTGGTTTAACGCGGCTCGGATCAAATCCCGCAGTTCGTCGCCGACAACCTGCTCATCGTTCAAGGTCACGCCTTTAGCGTCCTTGGGTTTGAACTCTGCTGGCACGCCTTCACCCAATGCCAGGAAGAGGGCAGCACGTCCCAAAATCGCCTGATTGCGCGCGCCAACTCGCGGGAAGACGTTCTCGATGAACTCGCGAGCTTCACTACTGGTTTCGAATTTCATACAGCCTTCTCACTTCACAGGTCGTGCCCGAAATAGTCGCTGGTAACTCGGACCTCATAGTCCACACCGTCAGATCTGCCGTGCGGGTGTAGCGTGTACACGCGTGATAGTCGGCCGTGAACACGCTCAAACAACGGACCTTCGGGATCAACTTCGGAATTGGTGGTGAGTATGACGGACTGATGACCGCTGAGATAGAGTTGATCGAGCACGTTGGCACGGACTTCCTTGTCGAGGCGAGCCAAGGGCGTATCCACCACCAGCGGCGGCACAAGCTTGGCCAACCGCCGTAGCGCCTCGTAGAACGCCAGCATGCGGACCTGTCGTTGGCCGGCAGAGGTGTTGGTTTCTTCCCACGTCACGCGTTTTCCATCTTTGCGTACCAACCAGCATTGCCAATGGCTGTCGAATTCCATTCCGGCGAACTCACGCTGACGTTCGGTAATCTCAACCCACAAATCGCCGACGTGTTCAGAAATCCGTTTGCGCAATTGGATGGCCGCCCGGCTCCGGATTTCACCGGCTGCCTCGCGGTATCTCGCCGCCAACACCGCCAAGCTTTCGCCTTTCTGCGCCTTTTTTACAATCTCACGCTGGTTTGTCTCTTGGCGCTTGATTTCGCCCAGCTCGGTCTCCAAACGCGTAATCTCACCAGCCAACTCGGCGAGTCGCTTGTTGATTTGCTCGCGTCTCGCGATGAGTTCGCCGCGCTTCTGATGCAACTCAGTCCCGCGTTTGAACGCGGCGGTGTTTTGCTGCATCTGTTTTAGCTTCTGGTCGAGTTCCCGCAGTTCAACATCCATCCGCTCAATGCTCACGCACATCTCAGCCAAATCACGGAGTGCTCCAACTGACGTGGCGAGCCGCTGCCGAACTTGGGCGCTGGTGTCGTTGCGGTCGGTCACGTAGATTCGGTTGGGCATCCCTTCCGGCGGTGGATGAAAAAGCTTATGTAAAGCATCTTCCAATCGCTTCATATAGAAGGACTCGAGTTCTGGCTGGAGAGCAAAGTCCTCTGGCGGGTTGCCAAACACGTCCTGCTTCACCTGGGGAATCTTTGGCTCAACAGCTGATTTGAAAAAGTTGGAGACATTAAAGGTAGTCAGGCGGCCCGGTCAACTCAGGGGTGTGATTATGGTAGGAAACCAGTGACGGGAGTTTTAAATCGGCTATCGGCTTGGGAAACCGTGCTGCTTGCGGTGCCAGTCGAGATAGGTAGGTTCTGGAAAATATTTCGGATCGCTGGGCAGAAAAATCCTTCGCCCCTCGAAATCCGCGAGGCGTTGTCCTGGCCCCCCGTCTTCGATGAACTTTTCTTTGTTCACGAGCACCCGGTAATCATCATTCAACGACCAAAGCCCACGGTCAAACTGCCAGTGTGCATTCTTGGAAAGGGCTAGGCCATTGCGTGGATCGTTGTTTCGGCTGTCTTTGAATTCGTGAACATGCGCCGCATCTACAATGCTCTCCATTTCAAGCGTGGTCATACGGTAACCCGTGAGAGCACAGGTGTGTTTGTAGGCGACAACGACCACTTCAATACGGAAGCGACCATCTCGTCCCGTTTGAACGCTCGCTCTGTAAAGTTCTTCGTTTTCCCGGATTTCGGCAGTGGCCGGTTTTATCTTGAGCATGGCGTATAGTGCTGTTTTTTCTTCAGGGCGGAAATACGGTTCGGTTTCGATTAATACTCTTCGCGCCCGATCACGAAATCTTTCATCAGCAAGACAGTCGAAGAAGCTTGGATCAAGTCTGACCATTGTTGTCAGTTTCTTATCTGGTGAAGGTTTGCCGTCTTCCATCAACGGCTGCCACATTCCGGATGACCCCAGGTGGTGGAACGGTAATCGCACTTCAGGTGGCTGTTTCCGACGCTGGGCCACAACAGACCAAAACACGCTGAACCTGAAAGCGATGTCAGGAGAAAGGGGGACTTCACGCCTTGTAATCTCGCCGTTCTCCGCCATCTCCATGATGACTAACAAGAGAAGTGGTTTGTGCGGCGCTGGATTCCCCCGCGCACGGTCGATCCGCAATGTTGCGAGTTTGTGTAACCAGTACTGTTGGTCTTTTACCATCGCATTAGTGGACAGCGGGAGTTTCTTTCTGAGCGGAGTTTCTGTAAAGGTCATCCTTCAGGATGTTGAGAAGGTCGTCCGGGAGGCCGTGGGCGCGGTGGCTTTCACTGTATTCCTCCACCTTGGCGAGCATGCGGCGGAGAGTATCAGCATTGATGGTTTTTTCTCGGGCCACATCCTCTTCCAGTTCGCGGAGCCGGTTCAGTTCTTTGAGGTCTGCGCTCATGATGATTCCTCGCTGTTTGTTAACGATGCGGGCGACGCCGCGGCCATCATCCGGGTCGCGCGCCGCTTTCCACATCTGCTGGATCAAAAGAAGTTCTTCGGGCGTGATGAGCATCAGTCCGGTTTCTTCCTGCAGCTTGAGCAGTTGTTTCAGGAGTTCCCGACGGCCCTTGATGAGGAGTGGGCCCGGGCTTTCGTTGCCATTCATGCGGCGGCTGTCACGCCAGCCGTTGTCGGGGTTACGGAATTCGAGGAGCGTTTCGCGGAACTCGATGAGGTGTTCCATGCGTTCGTCACCCGCGGCGAGCAGGCCTTCGCTGGTTTTGTCGCGTTCGACGACGGTGCAGGTCCAGCAGCCGAAGCGGGAGTGGCCGCAGGCTGGAGTGCTGGTGTCAATCTGGATGGGGCATTCGCCGTTTGAGGCGTTGGTGTAGAGCTTGTAGAGCGCGCGGTTGTCGCCGCCCCACGGGTTGGGTTTTTGCAGCAGGTAGGCCCAGACTTCCTCTGTGGTCAGGAATTCGATTGGGTTGAAAACCCAGACCCGCGGCAGATCGGGGTGACGACTTAGGCGGCCGCGATTCTCGCGGCCAGCCATTGTTTGTGCGCGTGTCGAACTTTCTGCCCGACGTGCCCCCAGGTGCAGGATCGCCTCGCTCCAGTGGCCGATCCTCTGGTTCACGAAGACAGTGACTGGGTCGATCTTAAGGCGCTGCGTGCACCAGCGGAAGGTGCGGTTGGGTGGCGGGTAGCCACGACCGACGACGTTCACCCAAAACGATTGCTCTGGAGGCGGCCTGAGCAAGTTCACTTCGATGTTGAGGCCATTCTGCTGTGAGAACTTCTGCATCCGCGTCAGTGTGCCTTCGACCATTTCGGCAATGGCTGGAATTTCAACGCGCGTGTCAGTGCAAAGAATAGATACAGGTTTTTTTCGCTGGTCATCAGGCACGGACAGGATGGCGTTAAAGATGAGTGATGCGAGCATCGTGCTGTCTTTGCCGCCACTGAACCCCACCAGCCATGGACGATCATCCTCTAAGTAGAGCTGGTTTAAGGTATCTCTAATGTTTCTGTAAGTCGTGGTTGGCATGCATTCCGCTCAAATAGATGAGGTTCGGCTACGTGAAATTGGCGGTACGCAACTGGAACGACGAACTTTCTGTTTTCA
>Ga0214473_10009493_pt1 | contig 11487 bp, 8 predicted proteins | sample RVTome_7_FD_203509 | JGI IMG/M metagenome (GOLD analysis project Ga0214473, IMG submission 203509) | Soil microbial communities from uranium-contaminated site in the Upper Colorado River Basin, Wyoming, United States - RVT98D197 | ecosystem: Environmental > Terrestrial > Soil > Contaminated >...
TCGATGGTTCCGCGTTTCCAGATGAGCCAAGTCGCCGGAGCCGGAGCTTGCTCTTCCTCTCGCTGGGACTCGCTGTCGCCTCGATCGAGCCTGTAGTGCCGCTATGGATTCCGGAGAACGGGTTCGCGTCCCTGAACCCTCCCCTTGCCCCTGAGCGTCTCGGAGCTCTATCAACTCGGACAACTCATCCATCGGTTCTGCGTTCCCTGCGCGAAGTCCTCGCGGCCGTGGGTGCCCACGCGGATCTCGGCAATCCTTTTGAGGCCGCGACGAAGGGCGAAATGTTCGCTGAGGTAGCTTCTCTGCTCGGCCGGCAAGAGGCTGCTGATCTCCTGTCCAAGACGCATTCTTGCGCACATGTCAGATTGGCGGGGATGTTTCAACGCCCACCTCAGACTCACTGCGGCGCATGCTTCGGGTGCTTCATTCGCCGGGCGGCCTTCGTTTCGTCTGGACTTGATGATGGTACGATGTACCTCATCACGGACCTGTCCGGCGCGGATCTGAACCGGTTTCTCAGGACGCCGATGGTGCGCGCTGACATAGAAGCCGTTCGTTATGCCGTCACTCGGACGCTCACCCCGGCGGATGCCCTGGCTCTGAGCCTGCCTGATGGATACGACATTGCTCAAGCCTGGGATTTGATACAGCGCGGTTTCGCTGAGCTGCGTCAGGTGGAACTGCCATAACATGCTGGCTCTGGATTGTCACGCTCACGTCGCGCCGCACATATCTGAGACGGAACTGGAATCGTTGGCCTCATGCGTAGTTGCCGTCACGAGGTCGTTGCAGGAATACGCTGGAGTTGCACAACGTCGTGACCGTGCGACGACGTGGGGCGTAGGTGTGCATCCTAGCGTTCCCGGCGCACACACGGAGTTCGATGCCGACCGGTTCCGTAGCCTACTTGCTAGGGCCGCCGTCGTAGGCGAAATCGGGCTGGATGGCAGATCTAGGATTCAGATGGAAGTTCAGGAGGTTACCTTTGCAGCGATTCTCGAATGCCTGACGGAAGTGCCTCGAATTGCGTCCGTACATAGCGTGGCTGCGACCGCTCGTGTACTTGAGGCTATTGGGGGGCGGTCGCTGCCTGGTGTTGTGTTGCATTGGTGGCGCGGGAGCGAAGCAGAGACGAGACAAGCGCTGGAGCTAGGCTGCTATTTCTCACTGAATGCCGGTGAGGCAGCAAGTCCAAAGGTGATTCACCTATTGCCCCGTGACCGAGTGCTTACGGAGACAGACCATCCGTTCGGGGATCGGAAGCAGCGGCCTCCGCGGAGACCGGGGCGGGTTTCAGGAATCGAGATCGCCTTGGCCGAGCAATGGGCCACGGACGTAACAAATGTGCGAAGGCAGGTGTGGCAGAACTTCCGACGCCTAGCGACGGAGACGCGCACGATCGACCTACTACCGCCCGCCTTTCAGCGTACGATGCTCGGGGTCTAAGACTATCGAGATTGGCTCATCCCGCCATGGCGTTGCCCATGCCACCATGCGTTGGTTGACGTAGGACATAGACGCAAGTTGCTCAAGAGCACCGATTCGCTCGTAGAGAGCTGCGGCAGCGGGCTTTGGTGCCGGTTCTGCGGGGGTGGGAACCACGGATGGACTGGGTTGAGTTGCTGAAACAGGCCGAGGAGGTCCTCCAGATTCGCAATCTGCTCGCGACCTTGCCTGGGGATCCGGACCTTCTCGGAATCGTGCCGGTGTATGTGCTTGCCTTCGCCTGGCTCGCGTACCGCTGGACGGCCCGTCATCGGTCGCGGCATCGCGACCGCCTACCCGCTGGGATTCGCGTCGTGGAAGGGCTTCTGCGCCTTGTCACTGCCGTGGTCTTGCTCGCCCTCGGCCTCCTCTCGCCGTCGCCCGGACCGCAGGTCGGTCGACGTTTCACGCTGGCGGCCGCTACTAACGCGGGACGATCTCCCCTCCACCGGGGCCACGAGTCCCCCAGCGGTCCTGAGCTGTACGGGATCGCCCGCCCTCAGCGGTCGTTAGGGAGAACGCCCCCCGACCGGGGGCTCTGTTTGGAACCTAAACAGACACCCTCCACCGTGCGGCGCCATGAAGGTCCTCACCGCGGCCACGCTCAAGGGCGGTAACGCCAAGACCACGACCTGCCTCGCCGTTGCGGCGGCCCTAGCGGAGAAGGGCCATGCCGTAGCCCTCGTCGACGCCGACCCGCAGTCCACGGCGACGATGATCTTCGGGCTCAAGCCCGTCGCCGAACCGTGGGGGGCGGAGCCGGTCGAGCTCTACCTCAAGGAGCTTCACGCCGGATCGATCACCCTGGTCCGCGGCGGACGCCCCCTCCGACTCGCCAATCCAGAGCAGCGCGAGCGCTTCTTTCGTCGCGAGGACCTCCAGGCCGATGTCATGATCATCGACACGGCACCCGGGGAGATCGAGCTGGTCGACGTGGCGCTCCGGCACGCGGATGTTGTGCTGATTCCGGTCGAGCCGTCTCCCCTGTCGCTCACTGGCATGAGCGACGTCGCCGCCCTCGCGAAGCGGCTCGAGCCCCCGCCACCAATTCGCACGGTCCTCACACGCGTCCACAGGATCCGTGTGTCCACGCGCGATCTCGCCGAGCGCGTAGAACGGCTGCTTCCCGGCACGCTCTGCCGGACCATGATCCCGGAGGATGCGCGGGTCGTCGATGCGCCGGATTTCGGCCTCCCGGTCACGCTCTCCGAGCGACGCTGCCGGGCCTCGGCGGCATACCGCGATCTTGTCGAGGAGCTGTATCCGCTCCTCGTCGGCAGCGAGGAGATCGGCGCCGAGGACGTGGTGAACCCCACGACGGCTATCGCGGCAGCGGCTCATGAGGCCTAAGCGTCGCAAACCGGACGGCTCGGGCTTCGGTGAGGGCGGCGGAAGCAACGTCGCCGAGTACATCGGGCTTGCCGAGCGCGTGCACGACGCCGAGCGACAGCTCGAGGCGGGCGAGCGGATCATCCCGGTCCGGGTCGACCAGATCGACCGGAGCCCGTACCAGACGCGCGTCGATTTCGACTCCGACGAGCTGAAAGCGCTCGCCGCGGACATCAGGGCGAACGGGCTGAGCCAGCCGGTGACGCTCCGGACCAAGGCAGACGGCCGCTACGAGCTCGTCGCCGGCGAGCGACGATGGCGCGCCGTGGAGCTCGCCGGGCTGGAGACGGTCGAGGCCCGAGTCCGTGACCTCGATGACTTCGACTCTCACCTGATCGGGGTGAGCGAGAACAACCAGCGAGCGAACCTCTCCCCTTGGGAGAAGGCGCTGGAAGCGCTGGAGCTCAGACAGCACGCGAAAGCGGCGGGCCGGCCGCACGCGCAACGCGATCTGGCGCGCTACCTGAACCGCAACGTCGCGATCGTGAATCAGCAGATCGCAATCGCGAGGGCGATCACCGTGGATCGGCTCGATCCTGCGAACGTGGATGCGCGCGACGTGTGCCAGCTCCCGCACGAAACGCTACACCGGATCGCCAAGCTGCCGCAGCCCAAGCGGCCCGGTGGGCTCAGGGATGCGGTCAGGAGGCAACAGGCGCGGAAGCCGGCGGCGGGAGCGATCGTACGGGGAAAAGCCTTATCCACGCCCCCCGATGAGCCGGTGGACCGCTGGACCCGGTTTTGGGAGCAAGGCGGCTTTCAAGTGCACATCCGGAAGCCTCTGCGGGATCTCGATCCCGTCAAGGCGCAGAGCTACATCCAGGATCTTCTGCCAGGCATCGGGGCGCTCGCTGCCCGCGCCGCGCTGGAGAACGGTGGGAGTTCGGTCGTGCACTGGGAGCACGGACACGGCCGGCTGGTGTTCATCCGCCCGGCCGAGCTGCTCAGCGTGGAGGAGCGGAACGCCACGAAAGAGGCTCTTGCGCGCATCATCGCGGATCTGGATCCGGCGCCGTAGCCTCGCCCCTCCACGAATCGTTGCGCCTCGCGGTCCCGGATGTGCAGGTCCCCTCGAGATCCGATTGGCGCGCAAGCGCTGACCGGCAAAGGAGCCGTCCCTGGTACCCGTCAGCTTTCTGGTGAAGGAGGCCAAGCCCCGGGCCCCGTTATGTGGACGCTGAGCCGTGCCCTCCCGCGGTTCCGTTTGAGCGAGACCGCGGACCGAATGAGCCCGCCCCTCCTGCAGGAGCGGAAGACGTGGATCGTGATCACCGTCTTCTGGGGAGTCGTGGGCGTTGTTTCCTGGCTGCTGGAATACTGGCTTTCCTTCGGGAGCCCGGATGGTCCGATGACGCTCGGCCGGGCTGCCGCCCGGCTGGTCTACGCCGTTCTCTGGTTCGGCGTGACCGTGTCCGCCGTCTGGATCAGCGACGGCTTCACGGTTCGTCATCCTCGCCAATCCCTCCGCATCGCGTTCCACCTCCTGATCGCGGGGGTCGTCGCCGCGAGCTGGGCGGTCTTGGCGTACTACATCAACCTCGCGGTCATACCGGGCTGGGTGCCGCAGGGAGTCGCGAGGATGGTGAACACCACCTTCATGACCAGCTACTTCTACTACATGGGGATGGTTGTCCTCGTGCACGGCATCATCTTCGCTCGCGAGCACCACGCTCGTGAGATCGACGCGCTTCAAAAGGCGCGCGCCTCCGCGCAGGCGCAGTTTCAGGTTCTGAAGATGGAGCTGCAGCCGCACTTCCTCTTCAACGCCTTGCACTCGATCTCTGCGCTGATGCACCGCGACGTCAAGGCTGCGAACGAGATGCTCGTGCTCCTCGCGGACATGCTGGACGCTGCCCTGCAGAGCGTACGCGACCAGGAGGTGACGCTGGAGGAAGAGCTCGAGACGCTGAAGCTGTACGTGCAGATCCAGCAGATCCGTTTCGGGGACCGCCTGAAGGTCGATTACGCCATCGATCCCGACGCGCTCCCCGCGCGGGTTCCGCACATGATCTTTCAGCCCCTGGTGGAGAACGCGATCAAGCATGGGATCGGGACTCGTGCGTCGGGCGGTCAGGTGGAGGTCTCGGTGCGGGTATCGGACCACCGCCTCCGGCTTGCGGTCCAGGACGATGGACCTGGCCTGAAGGGCGCGCCGCCGACCTACGGCCTCGGCCTGACGAACACCCGCGAGCGCTTGGGTTATCTGTATGGTGAAGGACAACGGTTCCAGCTGCGGGACGCGCCCGGTGGAGGCGTCCGCGCGACCGTTTCCATTCCCTTGACGACAGGCGACAAGACGAACCCCGACAGTTGAAGGCGCCTTATGTCCGGCTCGCTCGCATACGATCCTCCGCGGCAGGCGACCATGCGCGTGCTGGTCGTCGATGACGAACCCCTGAGCCGCGAGCGCGTTCGATCTCTCCTGGCAGGAAGGGAGAACGTGGACGTCATCGGGGAGTGCGCGAATGGGCTCGATGCGGTAACCGCGATCGAAGCCTACGCGCCCGAGCTGGTCTTCCTCGATGTCGAGATGCCGGAGCTGGACGGCCTTGCTGTCGTGGAGGCCATCGACCCGGAACGCTGTCCGCAGGTGGTTTTCGTCACGGCGCACGATCAGTACCTTCAGCGCGCCTTCGAGGTGCACGCCGTCGATTACCTGTGCAAGCCGTTCACGGATGCCAGGTTTGACGATGCGCTCCAGCACGCCTGTCAACGTGTGGAGGAACGGCTGGGATACGCGAAGACCCATCACGGCGTCCTCGAGCTCCTCGCGGACCTGCGGCAGCGCTCGGATCAGGGTCGGGACCGGCTGGTCGTTCGCGAGAAGGAGCGGGGTGTCTACCAGGTAGTCCGGGCGCGTGACATCGACTGGATCGAGGCGAAGGACGGGGGAATCCTGGTCCACATCGGGAAGGAGGCGTATCCCTCGCGCCACACCCTGACGGACGTCGAGGACCGTCTCGACCCTTGCGTCTTCCTGCGGATCCACCGCTCCTTGATCGTGAACCGCACACGCATCCGTACGGTGAAGCCGCTGTGGAAGGGAGAGTACCTGGTGTCGCTGAGTTCCGGGAGATCGTTGGGCACGGGTCGGACGTACCGCGCCGCGGTCGAGGCATTCCTGGGTTGCGAGTGACTTCTACCACCGCTGCGAAGCCGTTTCTGGTCGTCTCGGACCTGCACCTCGGAGCGGTTCCTGCCGCTACGGAGCGCCGCTTTCGGGAGTTTCTGGACCAGGAGGCGAGGGAGTCGGCTGGGCTGCTCATCAACGGCGACCTGTTCGAGTTCGGGATCGCCTACCGATCGGTGGTCCGGCGCGACCACGTGCGCGTCCTGGCCAAGCTCGCGGAACTCGTCGAGTCAGGTCTGCCGGTGTACTTCGTGGCGGGGAATCACGATCACGTCGAGTGGGGCGGCCACGTTCTCCAGCAGGATGTGGGGGTGCAGCTCCTTCCCGATCCCGTGATCATGGATGTTGCCGGGCGCCGGGCCCTGATCACCCACGGCGACACCGTGGGCGAAGGCGCAACGCGTATGCGACTCGAGCAACGTCTGGCCCGTAGCCGCCCCGCGCTCGCCTTCCTCCGCTGGCTGCATCCTGACCTGATGGACCGGCTGCAGCCGTACATGACGAGCACGCGGCGCCAGGTGCGCCGCCACGCCGCCGGACAGGGTGGAGGACCGAAGAGGCGGGCACCCGCCATCGAAGCCTGGGCGCGCGCAACCCTGCGCGATGACCCATCGCTCGACCTCGTGATCGCGGGCCATGCCCATCTCCCGGCACGAGTGGAAGTCGAACCCGGCCGCTACTACCTGAACGCCGGCGACTGGATCACGCACGACAGCTACCTGGTGCTGCCGGAGAACGGTGCGCCGGAGATCCGCCATTGGCCCGGCGGCAAGGAAGCCGTCCTCTCGCTGCCGTAACCCTCCGCCAATCCACTTCCCGTTCGTACCCCTCCACTTCCGGTTGGTCGCGGCCAGTGACCAACCCGCCGGAAACCCTTTGACTACAACACGATAGCCCTTTGAGCTTTGCGGAACACGGCGCACCGCCTCAGTTCGCAGGAGGAGCATCATGCCCGTTCATCCGCGAGTCGGCTCTCCATACCGCAACGGTTCACCGCGCCGGAACGGCGCAGGGCACCAGAACACCGCGCACAAGAATGGCGCAGCGCACGCGGACACCGCGCACCAGAATGGCGCGAGCGGCGAGCACACCACCCACCAAAATGGCTCCAAGCGCGAGCACGACGATCGGCCCGTCCCGGCCGGAGAAGTGCTCTCGTTCGAAAGCCTGTTCCGCACGTATCACGCGAAGCTCTGCGCGTTCGCCCGAAGCTACGTGAAGTGCCCTGACGTCGCGGAAGAGCTCGTGGAAGAGGTGTTCCTTCGGATGTGGGAGCTGCGCGGAAACTGGCCAGGCTGCGCCAACCAGAAGCGCTACCTGTACGCCGCGGTCCGCAACCAGGCGCTCAAGCATCTCGCGCATGAGTGCGTCGTGCGCCAGTCGCACGCGATCGTGAAGGAGCAGGTATGCGCACCGGGGATGGGCCAGCCCCCGGCCGCGCCCGATGACGAGGTTCAGGCGGCCGAGCTCGCCTCGGCCATTCAGGTCGCTGTCGAGCAGCTACCTCCGCGCTGCCGCGAGGCGTACGTGCTCAACCGCGAGCACGGGATGAGCTACGCGGAGATCGCCGAGGTAATGGGGATCTCGGTACGGACGGTGGAGACGCAACTGGCACGAGCGAACAGGGTGCTCCGGCGGGAGCTAGCTACGTGGGTGTCGTGACAAATCCGCGGCGCTGGTCGGCTCGGACGCTCGGGGTGCTGACCCTTCCTGTCTCGCCCAACTGGGCCATGGCTTCCGTCTCGGTCAATCAGGCGTGTCGTCGAGGTCTGCAACATTAATCCAGCCGCGGTCGAACGTAAAACTGTGCGCTTTGCCGGCGGGATCCTGGATTCGGACGATGCGGGCTTCCTCGTCGCCTGCGTGTTCGACGACGTAGAGCCAATAGTCGTCCCTGTGCTGACGAGCCCACTCGAACTGCGTGCGCGAGAGCCCGACAGGGCGATCGTTCAGACTGCCGGTCATGGCCTTCACTTCGCACCAGCGGTGGGGCTGTGCGTCTGGCCCGGCCTCGAAGAGGTCGTAACCCGGGTTGAAGGCGGGTGTTCGGAGCCAGTTCGGTTCTTTGGCGAGGATGAGATCAATGGCTCGCGCTTCTAGCGCCATCCGTGCTGTCTGGTTGAGACCATCAGGATCCGGCTCCTCTACGTCGGGGTGTACCCCGACGTAGGAGATGAACGGCCGCACGTTCGGGCTTCCCGGTGTCGGCGTCGTTCCACCTCGCCCTGGTTCCTTGGTTCGGTCTGGACGACCTTGTCCATCGTCGCGCGTGCCTTCGCCCTGCGTGCCCCCACCGCCCGATTCGGCACCGGCTCCGCGGCCAATTCCGTCGCCACTTTCAGACGGCGTGGGCTCGGAGCCAGCCGGAGGGCCCACCGGCTGGACAGGCGACGGCGTGCCGACAGAGGCCTCATCCGCCTTTTTCGGTTCCTCCTCAAGTCCCAGCCGAGCAAGCAACTCGGCCACACTGGTGACTCCGTGCTTCCTCAGAAGATCGAGCACGCCGGGCTCGATGCCAGCCTCCTTCGCGAGCTGATCGAGGATCGGGGGCTTGAATCGGATCTTCGACTGCAAGAAGGGACTAGGTTTCCAACCGAGCGAGTCGAAAAGGACGCCCTCCGGACGGTGGACGATCCCGTCCGTGTCGGGCACCCACGCGGTTTCATTGAGCCGCCGTACGAATGCGGCGTCAAACTCCTTGCGGTAGTTGCCGTAGTGTGTCCAGCTGTACTCGCCGGTGAACAGGCCCTTGCCACGGCGTTCCTCCAAATGCGCCAATTCCTCCCACAGCAGCATGGCTCTCGCTCCACGCTCATTGGCATCCAGTTTCGGCAGCGACTCCAGCAGATCCTCGAGGCCCAGCAGCATCCAGTCCGTGACACGGTCATTCTGCCCGGATGTCTCTTCGTGGCCGGCCTGAGTGCGCAGGTGTCTTCGATCTTCAAACGAGAGCGAGGTGTCCTCGACCGGCCGCATGTAGCGAACCGTCCCGCAGGCTTCAAGTAGTTCGCGCACGTCCTCGCCGCGCAGACACGCATACCGGTCGTCGACCAGCAGCACGTTGGGGATGCCCGCAAACAGGTTCTTTAACCGATCAGTGGCGAGGTAGAGCTCGTCCGGATCCGAGGCGAACTTGCTTGCGTTTCCCGCATCCACTCCCATCACAAACGGGGTTTGACGCAAGGCAGCTAAGAGCTTCTCGCGCTGACCCTTCGAGTCAGTCGTCGCGAACGCGGTGACAATGCGACGGATGTCGGAATCGTATTCGAGGTCATCGACTTCCACCTCAGCAGCGCGGTACTTAGGCAGGATATTCTGGATGACGTCGTCTACGGCGTCGGGCTCGTCCAGCCCGAGCGCGCGCAGGAACGCCAGCGCTGCTTCGGTAACACAAACGGACTTGCGAACTGTGGGGAAGCCCGTCTCCATCACGCCGGGCAGGAAGGCTCGTGGCTCGCCGTTCTCCCGCGCCTTGACGTGTGTACCATCCGCGAGGCGGATCAACGGTATCGCGGCTGCCTTCTGCCGAAGAGCCGTCTGTCCATTCAGGAACTGGTAAAGCCTGTGAACCCATTCATCGGCCTGAACCTCAAGAAAACCAGGATTGAGCTGCGAAAGGATCGCCTCCGGCGTGACCTCAGTGATATCGAGTTCCCGCATCAGGTACTGGCGCAATTCGGGCGTGCGGTCCTGCGAGATGTCGCCGCTGAGCCACGCCAGTTCTTTGTGATCCCCGAACAACGCGCCCAGCTGTGTCGGATCGAACAACTCACGCAACTCCTGCGTGCGCGCCAGTCTGGCGCCTGGGGCGGCGACATGGCCGCCGCCGAAGCGTGGCAAGAGAGGCTGGGCGGCGAGCACTTGCTTCGTCGCGTTGAACAGCGGCGCGAACATCGCCCCCTCGCCGAACTTCGCGCGGTCGAGCGGTAGGCTGCGCAGGGAACCGATGTCCAAGAGATCGTGATCGCGCATCCAATGCAGCGCATCGATGAGCAGTCCAGCTGTTTCCTGCACGCAGTGCTGGTTCCACTCGTCATGTCGTGGGACATTGTCACGGCTCGGCGTCGTGCGGTATGGGCCTTGGGCGAGGAACCCCAGGTGCGTCTCCAGCACGGTCGGAAAGAACACAACAAGCGGAGATCGAGCGACGGGCTCTATTCGCTCTCGCGCGGATTGCTCGGGCTTCACGACCGAGAAGGCGAGCTCCACGTGACCCACGCTTACGCCAGCACCTGTGACAACGGGCTTGGAAAAGATCAGCCAGGTTTCTTCGACCTCCGGCATACCCTCCTCCTGCCCGACGACGGTGATGCGTCGCACCCCATCCCCGAGGCTTTCTGGCTGGCTACGGAGATAGAGGCCCGAAGGCCCAGGATCCACGCGCCACTCGATCTCGTCGATCTGACGAAGGAATAAAAGGGCTCCGGCACCGAGACGCTGCAAGCCGGCAGTGATCTCCTCCCGGTCTGCGGCACCGTCGGCCTTCAGAGGGATGACGATGATCGTTTCTTCATGGTCGCGAGCGACGGGGAGTGCGGCGGCTGGCCACACGAAGCTCTCGATGGCGAAGGCTTCCGTGCCGGAGTGGACCTCTGGCCGCTCCGTGAAGGCGTACACCGACTTGAAGCCAATCCCAAAGCGTCCGATGGCGGTCAGGTCCTTCGTACTCTCGGCGATGCCGCAGATGCCGCGCACATCCGGCTCGTCGAAAGGCTTGCCGAAATGACTGACACTCAGGTTATCGTGCGTGAGGTGGAAGCGAACCGATCGGTGACCACCCCAGTCCGGCCGACGGGCGAGAGCGTCCTCGGCGTTCTGCAGCAACTCGAAAATGAAATGCGTGCGGTCGTCATAGCGATCCGCGAGCAGCATCGGGCCAACACGCCCGATGTCAGTGCCGTAACGGCGCTCGTTGTCGGCACGGATAGCGTTGTAATCGGAGGCCATCAGACGGTCCCGTTCATAGGCGCGTAGCTCGCATCCTCCGGGCCGGTGCTGTTGTCATGTTGACTCCTAGACCTCATGGTTTGCGAGAACTCCATCGCCGTCGGTCGCTCGGTTGCATCATCACGGCATGAGGATCAGGTCTACCTCCCCGTTCGTCTCCGCTGGTGTGCTACCTCCGCCGAACAGGCGCGTCTGGCTCGGTCGTAGCATCGGTCGTCGAACCTCGGAAACGCGCTTGTCGGGGAACACCGTGCGCAACACAGTGAGCGTCGTGCGATACGTGAACTCGCGGCTATCCGTGCGAACGTAGATGGTGGCGTCGTCCTCCAACATCTGGACAGTGTGCGTAAAGATCCGCTCGAGGAGCGTCCGGTAGCCTTCGCGGGCCTCGAACTTGCCGCCGCGGCCGTTGCCGTTGCGGAGGGCGTTCGGAGGTCCGCCGAGCAGCCAGAGGCGGAGCCACTGATCGTAGTGGTAGTTGGTGATGGCGTGATACGGCGGCGAGGTGAACAGCAGGTTCGCCCTCGCGAGCAGAC
>Ga0214473_10009494_pt1 | contig 11486 bp, 14 predicted proteins | sample RVTome_7_FD_203509 | JGI IMG/M metagenome (GOLD analysis project Ga0214473, IMG submission 203509) | Soil microbial communities from uranium-contaminated site in the Upper Colorado River Basin, Wyoming, United States - RVT98D197 | ecosystem: Environmental > Terrestrial > Soil > Contaminated >...
CTTTTGGCGCCGATCCATCTTGCGGCCCGCATCTTACGAATGCCGAAATAGCCGAGAATATCATTAAGAATATACTCAAAAACCTAACCATAAATTTTCTGGTGTTCTTGCTTGAGGCATCTATCCATAACCACCCTCAGCCCGGCTTCGGCAGCACGGTCGGCGGCCTCCTCGTTTATCACACCCAGTTGCAACCATACTGCCCCGGCCCCCGTCCCTATGGCCTCATCGATAATAGGTCCCACGTCCTCGCTCCTGCGAAAAATGTCCACCACGTCGATCTGCTCGGGAACAGCGCTTAAATTCGGGTAGGCCTTTTCCCCTAAGACGTTGTCGATTTTGGGATTAACCGGGATTATCCTGTACCCTTTCCTCTGCAGAAAGGCGGCGACATCATGGCTGGGACGCTGCGGATTATCCGATATGCCCACTACCGCGATATTATGGGCATTCTTCAAAATACCTTCGATTATGCTCGGATCTTGATACGCTGCTTTCATGATGTTAGAATCCTGTCAATCCTATCGAACAGGGTTTTCCTGGGGACGGCGCCGATTATCTGATCCACAACATTCCCGTTTTTGAAAAACATTACCGCCGGAATCGACATGATCGAATATTGCGATGCTATGCGATGATTGTTGTCGACATCGACTTTGCCAACTTTCAACTTGCCCGAATATAGGTTTGACGCTTCCTCCACGTGCGGAGCTATCATCCTGCAGGGCCCGCACCAGGTAGCCCAAAAATCGATCATCACGGGGACTTCCGATTTTGTCACTTCATTCTCAAAATTCGCTTCATCGATTTCAATTACCTTCGACATCATATCTCCTTTGCTGATTTACCCATTTCGGCAAATAAAAACGAAGCGGACCAAGTGTCGGTTCCCTCGCCGGATCATTGCTCTTTCTTGAAAAGAGACTCTAATTTTCTAATTCGGGAAATATATTCGGGAAGGCGGTTTAATATCGCCTCGATTCTATGGGCAAGCCCGATATCTCGCGCCGGACAGCCAAAATAGACCGCCCCCGCGGGCACATCGGATGTCACTCCCGACTGGCCCTCGATTACGGCATTCTCTCCAATCGTCAAATGCCCACCCAGCCCAGCCTGCCCCGCCAATGTCACCCCTCGCTCGAGCGTCGATGATCCGGCAATGCCAACCTGGGCACAGATTATGGAATATTCTCCGATTCTGCAGTTATGCGCGATCTGAACCAGATTATCGATTATGGCCCCTCGTCCTATGACCGTCTCCCCCAGGGTCGCCCTGTCAATGGTCGTACCAGCGCCGATTTCCACGTCATCCTCGATTATCACCGTGCCGGCCTGGGGTATCTTGAGATGTCTTTCGCCGTCCCAGCAGTAACTGAATCCATCGGATCCTATCACCGCGTTGGAATATATAACAACATTATTACCGATTTTTACGTTTTCCCTGATCGTGACATTTTGAAAAATGCGGCAATTCTGGCCCAGCGCCACGTTCTCGCCGATAAAGGCGCCGGCATGAATCTCCGTTCCCTCGCCCAGGGATACCCCCCTCAATATCACCGCGTTCTCGCCGATATAGGCGCCAGGCGGTATTTTTACGTCCCCTGCGACAACCGCCGATCTATCCCTTCCGGGGCTCACCTGGGGATAACTTCTGTGGAAAATTCTCATCGCTCGCGCAAACCCAAGATGTGGATCTTTGATAACCAGGAGCGGCAGCCGCTTGCTTTCGAAACCCGGATATGCTATCATGGCTGAGGCTTTTGAAATCGCGGCCTGTTTCTTGAATTTTGGCGAGACGATATAAGATAAATCCCCGTCGCCGGCGTTCTCCAATGTCGCCAGGCGGTAAATCGAGACGCTACCGTCACCGCGAAGCTCCGCTCCGATTTTGACGGCGATATCGCCCAAAGCCAGCGACATCTATTTCTCTTTTTCCATCTCCGCCAGAACTTCGTCGGTCAGGTCGAGGCTTTCTTTGGCATAAGCGATACTGACATTCGCCGCGTCGAGCACCACGTCGAAATCATTTTCGATTGCAATCCTCTTGATGATGCCGATGACTCGATCCTTAATCGGTTTGGAAAGCTCCGCCATCCGTTTCTCGGCTTTGCCGCTGGGCCCGAATGTTTCATCGAGATAGGCCTGCAGCGAATCCTGCTTGATCTTCAGATTCTCCTCGGCCTCTTTCTTCTTGGTCGAGGACCACACCAGCGAGTTCTTCTGAGATTCGTCCTTAAGCTTCTCGACCTCCTCATTCATCGTCGCCGCCCTCGTATTCCAATCCTCGACTTCCTTGTCGAACTTGTCCTGTGCTTCCTGGAACTCCGGCGATTGGGCGAAGATCTTCTGGGAATCGACATATCCCAGCTTTCCCTCCTGAGCAAATGCCGGCCCGCAAACGATCATAGCGAACCCCAGGACCGCAATCAACTTCTTCATTAATTATTCTCCCTCGATTTTCGATTATTTATTATCAGCTATATCAAAATCCCCGGCCGATCTGGAAGTGCGTCTTCCATTCGTGCCTGTCGTTGCCGTCGAACGGATAGCCAAAGTCGAATCCCATGATCCCTACCAACGGTATCATGACTCTGAACCCTATCCCTGCCGAACGATAATACCGTTTAAACGGTGTAATGTCATTGTATGAAAGGTAGGCGTTTCCCGCATCGGCAAAGGCCAGCATATAAAATTGCTGCTCGGCGATCGGCACCGTCAATTCGAAATTGAAAATCGACTCGAAACGGCCGCGCAAATACCCCCCCAGGGCATCATACGGTCCCACTCGGCCGTCGTCGTAGCCTCGAATTGTGCCGTCGGGGTCTACTCCTCCGGGAGCAAATCTCTCGCTATAGGGGATATCGCTGTTGCCGTGGCGGATTCCGTCGATTTCCCCAAAACGCGCTCGCCCCATGATCACAAATTTCCAGAAAATCGTTTTATAATATTCGGCCGTCATGGTTTGTTTGAAATAATTCCAATCGCCGCCCAAAAATGTCCCGGCCAATTCGCCGCGCCACGAGACGATCGCGCCACGTGTAGGAAAGAGCGGCAAGTCGCGCGAATCGCGCAACAATGTTATCGAGGTGGAGGACGTGGTCAGAGGCCAGTTTTGTTTATGCACCGCGTAGGGATTGTTGGCATTAGCCTCTTTATACGATGCATCGATATCGACATAATTCACTTCCTCGAGCCGATACCCGGAATAGACTCTGAAATAGTTATCCGGCCAACGGAGCCTGCGACCGACCTGGATGTCGCCGCCGGTGCGCCGCTCCGTAAACCAGTCATACCATCTCCGCTCCTGAATATAGAAGCTCCCCGAAAGCGATGTCGGCGTATCGAGAAACCAGGGCTCCAGGTAACTCAAATTAAACGTATTCCTGCTTCCCCCGATCTCCACGTCCATAGTCGCCGTTTGTCCCGTGCCAAAAAGATTCGGCACCCCTAAGCCAATCGTGGCCACCAGCTTATCACGCTGAGAATACCCGGCCCCCACCGAAAACTGGCCTGTTTCTTTTTCAGTAATCTTAAGCTTCAAATCTATATCGCCATTGGGCAGTATGTCCCACCCCGGCTCGACGTTGGAGAAAAAATTGAGAATCATCAGTTCGCGGATCGAGCGCCCCAGCACCGAGCGCTTGAATATGGTGCCTGGCTTTATTACCAGCTCGCGCCTGACAACCTTCTCCTTCGTCTTGGTATTCCCTTCGATATTGACAAGCCTTATGTGCACCGGCTGGTTCTCCGTTATGCTCAGGCTGAAATTCAGCGTATCTTCGGCCGGTACCGTTCGCTCCGCGATTTGAACATACCAGTAACCCTCGTCCTGGTAAAGCTCATGAAATTTCATCAAAGTTTCATCGTACTTTTTTTGATTGTATATCTTGCCGGGCTGGAATTTTACGTTTTTTCGAAGCTTGTCGTTGGCAAATATCTTGTTCCCATCCCATTCGATATTGCCGAAATAATACTGGTCGCCCTCGCGAAGATTTATATCGACAAACATCCGCGTCCTATCGTCGCTGTAGCCGATGGAATCGCCCAATACGACCGCATCGATATAACCGTGATTCTTGTAAAAATCTACTATCTTGTCCTTGTCCTCCAGGTATTTGTCCCGGTTGAAGTTTCCCGACCTGAAAAGCGATTTCTGTTTGGTCGATATCTGGCCGCGAAGCTTCTTGTCCGAAAATCGCTCGTTGCCGCCAAATGTTATCCGCGAAACCTTGACCTTCTTACCCTCCGATATCTTGAATTCCAGGTCGATAAGCCCCTGCTCCCCCTCCACCGCCTTTTTCTCGATATCGACCTCCGCCAGCAGATATCCCTTCTCTGCATATAGAGATTTGATCTTCTCTATATTATTTTTTATCTCTTCGGGCGATGCCAACCGACCCTCGAAAAGCGTCATATTCTCCTCGAGCTTGTCGTCCTTTATCTTCTTGTTGCCGTCGAAACTCATGTTGTGCAGTTTGGGGTATTCGCTCACCCTAATGGTAATGCCTATGCCGTCTCTTTCCTCCCCAGCGTCAATCTGCACGTCCGAAAACAGCCCCAGCCCGTAAACGCCCTTGATGGCATCTTGAATCTTTCCCGCCGTTAATATATCCCCGGGCACAAGCCCCGATGAATTTATTACCAGGAAAGTGTCGGCCGTGGAGATGCCCTCGATATTTACCGAGATTATAGGAATATTCCAGATTTGCGATTCCGCAGGAACCGTTTCAAGGTTCTCCTGCGCCCCAATCGAGGCCGCGGCCGCCAATGCCATCACCACAATCAATATATTGCGCATCAGAAGCTTATCTTCTTTATCAGAATTTCAGTGTAATCTTGACGATGTCCCACCGTCCGACGATACTTGGTCCGTCTCTTGAATTTGAAGACCCTGATCTTGTCGAGCCGGCCGTGCCCAACGACCTCCGCGGTCACGCTGGCGCCGGCGACATAAGGCTTGCCGATAATCGGCTTGTCGCCGCCGGATACCATGAGCACCCGATCAAAGCTGATTTCCTTACCGACCTCGACATCGATCAATGGTATCTTGATTTTGGCATCCGTCTCGACCGGTACCTGCGTTTTCTCGGTTTCTATTATGGCACGCATTTATCCTCCCGTGTTTCTTCCTTCTGACTGATTTCGCAAAAAAACTAAAAATATGATAATTAACCGCCCCCGTCAAGACCATAGTAGCCTGTACACCCCATTTAACCCCATGGGGCTCATTTTGTTCTCTTATTTTCTATCGAAATATATGTTCTTGCCCGACACGGACAGCGGCATTCCCACAACGAATTCCCAATCCACAAGCCCCATTCGGCGCGCCGCCACCCCCGCTCTATACATTATCCTATTATCAACATTAAACATCTGGGCGGTCCGGGCCGCTGAACCGATGGCGATCCCCATATCCAGATGACGATAAGAGCATGCCGGCCCGGCAAATTCTACATCCGTCGCTCTGGCGGCCTCGAGCTCCTTGCATGTCGAAAATCCGCATGCGCCGCAATTAAGCCCGACCGTTGCGGGCCGCTTCAGCCCAATCAGAATTAGAGCCTGCGATTCGGCCACGCTGGCTCCGTCGCGGTCAAAATTCTTCTTGCTCGTCTCTTTGCCGAATTTGACCATCGCCTCGGCCAAATCCTTAATCTGACCCCCCGAAACTATCTTGCAGGCGACGAAATCCTCGCCTTTCGTTTTGGGCGCCGTCTTAACGGCAACTTCCATCATCCTGGCCACGTGAATTACTTCGTCGACGAATTCCATTTTACACCATTCTCCTTAAATAGTCGCGTCATCGAGATCGCGCGTTCTCAATGGCGGAGTTACCCCCTCGATAAGCGCCGGCCCACAGAATCACGAGCAAACAAATCAACAGAAAATCACGCAACAGATTCGTAGTCAAACCGGCAACATAAACTGCTGCAAGCGCGGCGAATACCCCAAGCCCGTCGCTTATGGCGGCGCGCGCGCGAAATTCCCGCCAGGCAATTATTGCAGGTATCAGAAACGCGCCGAATATTGCCGCCAGCGCCAACGGCCCTGATTCTATCAGGATGTCGAGCGGGGTGGAATGCCAGCTCGAAATGCCCCGATCGCCGATTTCATCCAGAATCTCTTGAGGCGCCAGTCGTCTGAAGCTGCCCGGCCCGTACCCCAGCACGGGCATGTCGGGAAGTGTCTTCAACGCTTGACTCCAGAGCAAAATTCGCCCGCTGGAAAATCCGCCTTCCCTGTCGACGGCGAACCTCCTTTCGACAATGCCCCTTGTCTGCGGTAATGCCAACGCCAGAATGCCGATGGTTCCCAGAGAAATCACCGTTGCCTTCTTGTTTAAGAAAGTGCCGATTATAATAATCCCCACCAGGGCAGCCAGCCAGCCCGCTCTGGTTTCGGTCATCGCCAGGCCCGCCAATACAATCAGGGCGGCTCCCCCCAGGACCCATCGTTTAGTTCGCCACTCCTTCAATTGAACAATCATCGATGGCAACACCGCCGCTTCAAAAATCGCCAATGTCGTATAGCCGCCCGAAAATGGCGCCGCTCTCTCTATCCCTACTCCAAGATATCGCGCAATTCCTATTGCCGATGCTGCTACCGTGCCCCAAATGAGCGCCAATGCCATCTTCTTGCCCGAGTACGACCAGCCTAAGACTGCGAGCGGAAAGAAACAAAATAGCGGCCAGCTTTTTTTCAATTGAGGGATGGCGGCATTGAAATTCGTCGAGAGTACCGCTGACAATAGCAAAACCGTCAAGAAAGTTAGGATTAGCGCCGATTGGACGGTATGCAGGCGCCATCGCCTGACGCCTCTCAACAATAGTATATGGCCGAAAACCAATATCAGGCCCGCGAAAAACTGCGCCGCGACAATCGAGACCGGGGCCGCGAACGCCAATCCATAGACCGACCATTCGAATGCTCTTAAAGGCCAATGCCATCCCGCGGGAATCTCGTCTAATGGGGTATCTTGCGGAATGAGACTCTGCCGTTCGCTATGTTTTGTATTTTTCGGTGACATCCACCTCGGTTCCCATGTCGATCACTCTAAACTGCTCGGGGTGAAGCGAGGTATCGATTATCAAATTGATTCTCAACTTGCAATTTTTTTCCAGATTCCTCAGGCGAGTCGGATTTCCCGAAAGAAGAAGCTCTCCAACCTGGGGATTGGCGATCAACTGGTAGTTGCGACTCTTGGCGCCCAGGCCGGCCCGCCTGAACCACCGCTCGATTTTCACCGCCAGCGATTCTCGCGACAGAACCCGCCCGACTCCCCCGCAGACCGGGCAGGAGTCGGAAAATGTATGCATGAACGACGGCCTTATCCGCTCGCGCGTCATCTCCACCAGACCCAGGTCGGAGATCGACGATATGTAATTCTCCGAGCGGTCCCGCGCCAACCCGTTCTTGAACTCCTCGTATACTTTGCGACGGCTTTCCCGATCCTGCATATCGATGAAATCGACGATGATAATTCCGCCGATATCTCGAAGCCTGATCTGCCGGGCCGTCTCGCGGGCAGCCTCGATATTGGTCCTGAAAATGGCGTCGGAAACCTTTCCCCTGGCGCTCAGTCGACCCGTATTTACATCGATGGCGACGAAGGCCTCGGTCTGATCGATTACGATATTAGCCCCGCCTCGTAACCAGACCCTGCGGTCCAACATTTTTTCAATCTCCTGCTCGATCCCGGTCTTGTCGAATATCGGCTCCGGACCATTATAAAGCTCCACCAGCGATGACAATTCTGGGTCCAGGGCTTTCAGGTATTTGCCGATATTGGCATATTCTCTCTTGCTATCGACGAGCATCCTGCTGATATCGGGACTGAGGAGATCGCGGATGATGCTCCCCGTGATGCCTGTCTCCTTATGCACCAGCGCCGGGGCCTCGCTTTCCTCGACCTTCTTCTTGAGCTTTGTCCAGAGCCTGTTCAAAACCTCCATGTCGGCCTGGAAATCTTTCTGCTCTTTTCCCTCCGCCACCGTCCTGATTATGACTCCAAAGTTGGGCGGTTTCAGTTCGGAGACGATTTTTCGCAGTCGCTTCTTCTCGGAGATTTGCGAAATCTTCTTCGATATGCCGACATTTCTGCCACCTGGTACCATGACAAGATATCGTCCGGGAAGCGAGATCTGGGTGGTGATTCTGGGACCCTTGTTTGCAATAGGTTCCTTTATCACCTGGACCAATAGCTCCTGTCCCTTCTTAACGAAATCGGAAATAGACGTCGTTCGCCGCCTGGTGGTTGTCCGTGGGGTATCCAATGTTTCCTCGTCGAGGTAATCCATATCGAAAAGCAGGTTCTTTTCACCGGCAAAATCGGACGTATCTGAGAAATGCAGGAAACCCGCCTTCTCCAGCCCGATGTCGACGAACGCCGCCTGGATTCCCGGCAATACCGCCGTCACTCGACCCTTGTATATATCGCCCACGATTCGTTCTTTTTCGGGCCGCTCAACCAACAGCTCCACCAGCTTTCCATACTCCAGTACGGCCACCCGGGTCTCGTGATCTGTCACGTTGACGATAATTTCTGTATTCTTTTTATTCTCCAATTATTTTTTCTAACACCTCTCCCTTTGTCAATCTGTATCCTCGAACATACTCCGCTCCCGAAATCGTTTTCCCCGATTCGGGTCGTACTTTCAACAACTCCACGCTGCCAGCGCCGGTGGAAACCGTGATTCCCTTCTGAGGCTCAGCCTCGATTACCCGGCCGGGCGCCGATATCTGCGATGCTGCTATCCTGCCCAGCCTGCTGCGCACAACCAGCAGCTTTTTTCCTCTCCTGAACGTGTAAGCCGCAGGTTTCGGCGAAAGCCCCCTGATCAAATTATGTATCTCTACGGCGCTGCGGGTCCAATCGATATTCCCATGCTCCGGCAATAATTTCGGCGCGTTCGTGGCCTCCGCGCTATCCTGTTTCACCACTCTTACGGTGCCGCTTTCGATTGCATCGATGGTATTGACGAGCAGCTCCCCTCCCAAATCGGCCATCTCGTCGTGCAGTTCGCCAAATGTCTCGTCAGGTCCGATTGGCGCCTTCTCCTGCATGATAATATCCCCGCTGTCCACCTGGCGACGAATGAAAAACGTCGTCAGGCCGGTCTCCCTCTCGCCCCTGATAATTGCCCAGTTTATCGGCGCGGCTCCACGATATTTGGGTAGCAGCGAGGCGTGCAGGTTAACAGTGCCGCGTGGTGGCATCGCGAAAACTACCTGGGGTAATATCCTGAATGCCACCACGCAGAACAGTTCTGCATTATACGCGAAGAGTTTACCATTAAAATCGGGATCAGTCAATTCCGCCGGCTGAAGAACTTCGAGCCCGCGGCTTTGAGCCAAACGCTTGACATCGGACGCCTCGATCTTCATCCCCCGCCCCCGCGGCTTGTCAGGGACTGTAACAACGGCAGCTACCTGATGTCGTGATTTGAAGATTTTTTCGAGGCAACGTGACGCAAAATCAGGCGTCCCGAAAAAGACAAGCCTCATTAGACCCTTTCGCCGGCCTTGATTCTCTTGAGTTTGCTCTTGATTAGATCCCGTTGCGCAGATGTAAGCTTGTCGACAAATAATACGCCGTCGAGATGGTCGATCTCATGCAAGATCACCCTGGCAATCAGCCCCTCGGCCTCGGTATAGTATTCCTTGCCGTCGAGATTGATCGATTTGATTGTGATTTTTTTGGGGCGTTCGATCATCTGGTAAAGGCCGGGAAACGATAAACAGCCCTCCTCGCCAATGACAATTTCCCCGTTCATTTCCATGACCTCGGGATTTATTATTACTGTAGGCTGAGCCAATACGTCAAACTGGCTCAAATCGATGCTGAACGCCCTTACTGTGCGACCGACCTGGTTGGCGGCCAGTCCCAAACCTTTGGCCTCTATCATGGTCTGGTTCAAGTCATCCAGAAACTGCGCCACCTTACCGTCGATATTCTCGATCGACTTCGCTTGCTGGCGAAGAACCTCCTCGCCGTAAATTTTTATCGGCAGTAGCGACAAGCCAAACTGCTCCCAGCGCCTTAATCCATTTTACCGGCTATTGCGCTCTTGAGAAATTCGATTTTCACTTCTTCGTCGAATTTCAACACCAGGATGTTATCTTTTATACCCCATATGGTTCCAATCATGCCGGAATTGGTCAGAACCTTGTCCCCTTTTTTCAGCTCGGCTATCAACTTCTGCCGGTCCTTTTCCTTCTTCTGCTGCGGCCTTATCATGAAGAAATACATGATGGCGAATATCATGCCGAACATCAAAATCAACGAGATAAAACCGCCGCCACCGCCGCCGGGGCTGCCCTGGGGAGTACCCATTAGCAACACATTTTCAATCAAATTCTGCCTCCTTCAATTCTCAGAGAGCTTTTGTCATAAAATTAAAATATACCTATTATTTATCCTAATGTAAACGATTTTCAGCCTGCATTGTTCCGGCCGCAAGCTCCAACTCAATTTCCGAGAAAATCATAAGCGGAAATAATTCAGAGGGTTATTGGTAAAAAGAGCTTCCCGTCCATATCACTCTCGTTCCTCGTCGCCGTTATCGGCTGTGATAATGACAATATCGCGGCCTTTCGGTCCGTTCCATTTGACGCCTGCGAATCCGACATTCGATTTTTCTTGCAAATGATTGTCATTTACAATATTATTCCGCACGTTTAATCGGGGTGATTGCAATTGAAGGATTTTATCAAAAAAGTCTGGGGGTTTCTAAAACCTCCCATGAGCCTCAAGGAAGCCAGGAAGAAGGGGATTGCCTATCTCATTCTCATCGTCCTCTTCTATCTTGTGCGGGATACGATCCTCTATATCATTCTTCCCCTAACGGCATGCAACGCCATTTTTTGAGAAGCACATTATAGGAGAAACACAATGTTTGTGATGATGAACAGAATGACCGTGCCAGACCAGGACCAGGAGCATTTCGAACACTTATTTAAAACCAGAGCCCGCGCCGTGGATCGCCGGCCCGGTTTCATCAAGGCCGAAATCCTCAAGCCAACCAAGGGCAATACGTATGTCGTAATGACGCACTGGCAGGATAAGGAATCGTTTCTGCAATGGACAAAGAGCGGCGAATATAAAGAGGGTCATACGCGCGTGGATGATTTCAAGGGCGATGATGGCAAAATGCGGTTGACATCGCAGGTGGAAATGTACGAGGTCTTCGCGGAATAACCTCGGTCCAATCCAGTTCTCGAAATCATGGCGTCCCCATATCCCCCAAAAAACGCAGGGGCTCCTGCTCGGAACCCCTGACACTCACCCCTTGTCGACAAACAAGATTCAACAATTTGACGCTAAATCTACTTTATTGATTTCGCCTCCTTCCGAATGTTTATGGTTACATCCGATAGTAACGACCTGTTTGTTCGACAACAATCTGGTCATACAGGGGCTGGTGCAAATTCTTATCTGATTTCTTAATCAGTCAACTCCAATTTGTCCCCTAGATTGCCATCCTCCGACA
>Ga0214473_10009496_pt1 | contig 11485 bp, 13 predicted proteins | sample RVTome_7_FD_203509 | JGI IMG/M metagenome (GOLD analysis project Ga0214473, IMG submission 203509) | Soil microbial communities from uranium-contaminated site in the Upper Colorado River Basin, Wyoming, United States - RVT98D197 | ecosystem: Environmental > Terrestrial > Soil > Contaminated >...
GCGGCAGGGAAAAAGATCGACAAGGAACTGTACGTAAAGGCCAAGGATTATTACGAGGAGGCCTTCTACCGGACCTCCTTCGTGGGCGCCGAAAATTCCGTGGGATTCCACAATCCGACGGAGGCGACGAGGATCCTCGCGGACGCGACGGCATTCGCGGGCAAGGCGGAAGGCCTTCTGCGTCAGGCGCTTGCAAAAGCCGGCGTCGACGTGCCGCAGATGGTTAATCTCGAACTGAACAAGTATCTGGACGGCAGGGGGCAGAAAAAACTCGCCATTCAAAAAGGGGTGGAATTCAAGGATCCTTACGGGATCCAGGAGAGGCTCCTGACGGTCCAGCATACGAAGTAGCTTCCATACGGCGGGCGGCAGGCCGGAGCGTTTAGCCCGGCCTGCTTTTCCCAAGCAGCGCGGCGAAGAAGCAGTCGGTATCGTGCCTGTGGGGGGCAAGCCGCAGGAACCCTTCCGGGGTCCAGGCGTCGGCCGGGCCCGGCCAGTCCTTCGCGGCATCCTTTCCGTGAAGGCGCGCGCCGGCCTCCCGCCGGAAGGCTTCGACGACATCCTCGTTTTCCTCGCGCAGCGGCGAGCAGGTGCTGTAGACGAGCAGGCCCCCCGGTTTCATCGACAGCCAGGCGTTCCGCAGGATGGTGCGCTGAAGCGCCGCCATGCGGGCCGGATCGCCGGGCTCGAACCTCCACTTCGCATCGGGGTTCCTGCGTATGACCCCCATTCCGGTGCACGGAGCGTCCACCAGTACCTTGTCGAACCGCTCCGAAGCGTTCGGCAGCGGGCCCGCGGAAAAATCATGCACGGCGGTCTCTACCCCTTTCGCGCCAAGCCGCGTCACCGTCTCCTTGAGCATCCTCACCCTTGAACCGGTGACATCCACGGCCAGGATGCGCGCCTTGCCGCGGCAGAGAGCCGCCATGTGGGTCGTCTTTCCCCCGGGAGCGGCGCAGGCGTCGAGCACATTCTCCCCTTCCGCGGGGGACAGGAGAGGAGCGATAAGCTGCGCGCCCTCGTCCATCACGAGGTACTCCCCCGAGCGGAAGCCCGGATCGGCATGGACCCCGCCGGGCTTCCCCAGGATTACCCCGTCGCCCGCGTACCGGCAGGGGACCGGGCCCATGCCGGATTCCGCAAGCCTTGCAACGAGCGCGTCGCGCGTGGTCCGGAACGTGTTCGCGCGCACGGCGAACGGCGGTTTTTCAAGGGAGGATTCGAGGAAGGAAACCGCCTCCTTTTCTCCCATCGAGCGTGAAAGGGCATCGACAAGGGGAAGCGGCGCGGAGAGCTCCACCGCAATGCGCAGCGGGCCCTCCTCGACAAGGGGAGGAGGCGTCTTTCCGGCGCGGACCATCGCCCGGAGCACCGCGTTGACCAGTCCGGCGGGCTTCTCCCCACGGAGGCTTTTCATCGCTGCGACGGTCTCGAAAATCGCCACCCGCTCGGGGATGCGCGTATACATCAGCTGGTAGGCGCCCAGCCGAAGGGCGTTGCGCACCAGGGAGTCGGTCTTTTCCACCGGTCGGGACACGTACGGGGAAAGGAAATGGTCCAGGGTTCCGCGCCGCCGCAGCGTCCCCATGACCAGCTCGGTCAGGAGCGCGCGGTCGCGGACGTCGGGCATATCGCCTTCGCGAAGCGCGCGTTCGAGGAGAATGTCGGCATACGCCCTTCCCCCGTCCACGCGGGACAGGATCGCCAGCGCAGCATCCCTTACCGGGATAGCCGGTCTCCCTTCTTCACGCGGCGTCCCCTGGCGTAGTCCGTTGAGGGCATCGCCCTGCCGCCCTCCGGCTGCACCAGCCCTAGAGCGAGCGCGCCTTCGCCGCAGGCGACTACCATGCCGTCGCGGCCGGCCTCGAGGACCTCCCCCGGCTCTCCATGCCCCTCGCGCACCGTCGCCGAGAGGATCTTGAGAGCCTTTCCCTCGTGTAACGCCGTCGCCGACGGCCACGGCGTCATCCCGCGGATCAGGTTGCGCACCTCGGCCGCCGGCCGGGACCAGTCTATCTCTCCATGCTCTTTTTTGAGCATCGGGGCGTAGGTGGCCAGCGCATCGTCCTGCGGCGTCTCCTCGAGCGTCCCCGCGTGGAGCTTTTCAAGCGCTTCGGCAAGCGCCTCTGCGCCCAGAAGGGAGAGCTTGTCGTAGAGCGTCCGCGCGGTGTCCTCGCCGTCGATCGGCATTTCCCGGACCAGGAGCATCGGCCCGGTGTCCATCCCGACGTCCATTTTCATTATCGTAACGCCGGTCACCGTCTCTCCCCGGGCGACGGCCCAGTTGATCGGGGCGGCTCCCCGGTACTTCGGCAGCAGGGAGGCGTGCACGTTTATGCACCCGTAAGGCGGGATGTCCAGCATCGGCTTGGAAAGGATGTGGCCGTAAGCGGCCACTACGATCAGGTCGGGCTTCTCGACCGCGATCCGCGCCACCGAATCGGGATGCTTCGCCTTCTCGGGCTGGAACACCGGCAGCTCCAGCCGCTGCGCCTCCGCCTTCACCGGTGGCATCGCCAGCGCCTGCCCCCGACCGGAAGGGCGATCGGGGTTGGTCACCACTAGCGTTACGTTTTCGGATTTCGCAAGGGACGAAAGGGAGGGGACGGCGAACGCCGGCGTCCCCATGAAGACCGCCCGGAAGGGGGTCACTTATTTACGGTATTCAAGAGCCGCTACCTCGCGGGAGCGGCCGCGGCGGGAATCCGGTCTATGAACAGGATCCCGTCGAGATGATCGATCTCGTGCTGCAGCGCCCGGGCAAGGAAGCCGCTCGCGGGCAATTGCAGCGTGCGTCCCTGCTCGTCCTGCGCCTTCACCAGGACGAACTCGGCCCGGGGGACCACGCCCTCGACGCCGGGGAGGCTCAGGCACCCCTCCGTCCCCTCCGCCTGCCCACTGCTCTCGACAATCTCGGGATTGACGAGCGCGATGGGGGCGGCCTTCTCGTCCACGGGGGAGACGTCCAATACGATCACGCGTTTGCCGACGCCGATCTGCGGAGCCGCAAGCCCCACACCTGAAGCTGAGCGCATCGTTTCGAACATGTCCCTGATCAGCTCCCGGACCTTGTCGTCCACCCGGGAGACGTGACCCGCTTTTTTAAGGAGGAAGGGGTCAGGATAGATAAGAATGGGCCGCTGCATCTTGATCAGCTCTTTTCGCCGGATAGAACCGGACGACGTTTTTTCCGCTTTCCTTTCCCCAGTATAGCGCCCGGTCGGCGTTGCCTACAAGGTAGTCCACCGACAGGTCCATCCCGGGGGAAACCGACGAGACTCCGAACGTCGCGGTAAGACGAACGGGCTCCGGCTCCACGTCGAAGACGCTTTCCCTTACGATCTCCTGGGCCCTGGCCGCCGCCTGGATCGCCTGCGAACGGTCCGCATCCACCAGGAGCCATGCGAACTCGTCGCCGCCCAGTCGGGCCACGGAATCATAAGTCCGTTTCGCCCTGGAAATCACCGTTCCGAACTGGCGGATCACGCCGTCCCCCGCGGAATGCCCATAGGAGTCGTTGATCTTCTTGAAATCGTCGATATCAACAATGATGCAGGAAAGGGGTCTCCCGATGCGGCGGGCCATCTCGATATGGCGGGCTACGTCCATGGAGAAGCGCCTGCGGTCGGGCAATCCGGTCAGCTCGTCCAGCATGGCCTTCTCGCGCAAGGCGCTGTTGGCGTCCTGAAGGGACCGGTAGAGAGCGCCGTAATGCAGAAGCGGGGTCGCCTTCCCGATCAAAAGTTCAGGTGAAACGTCGGCGGCGACCACGAGGTCCGCGCCGGCCGCCCGGAATCCCGCGGCGCGCATGAGGGCGTTCATTCCGCCGACGACGACGACCGGAACGCCCAGCGCCCCTTCACGCTCGCGGAATCGCCGCAGGATGGCGATTTCCTCCGCGGCGGCGCCGTGCTCGCCCAGAAAAACGCCTGCCAGCCCCGGGCGGGACAACCGGACGTCGGCCAGCCGCGACCAGGAGGACGCCTCCTCCACCTGGTATCCTTCCGCGGCCAGGAACGGGACTATGCGCCGCAGCACCGGCCACAAGGGCCGCGCTATCAGTACGGTGGCCACCCGCGTTACCTCTTCTGCCCTTCTTCCCCGAGGATATGCGCGTTCTTAAGGGCTACCGCGGCCGCGTTCCCGAAGGCGTCGAGCAGTTCCAGGTCCTCCTCGGCGAATGCCGCTTCTTCGTAATGATCCAGGTTCAGCACGCCCACGACCTCGTTCCCCCACTTGATCGGTACGGCCATTTCGGACCGCACCTTGGGATTCGCCTCGACGTACCTGGGATCCGCCCGGACGTCGGGGACAAGGACGGGCTTGCCCTCCTGCGCCACCCATCCGGTGATGCCCCGGCCGACGGGAAGCCGCATCGCCTCCTTGACGCCCTCCCCGAGCCCCTTCTCCGCTTCTATGCGAAGGACCCCGGACTCCCTGTCGACCAGGATCACAGAGCCGCTTGTCGCGCCCATGAGCTCCGTCGCGCGGTCGACGATGAGCTGGAACAGGACCGAAGGGTGCTGTTCCTCGTTCAACGCCCGGCTGATCTCCAGGATGGCTTCGATCTTTTTCGCCTTCCGGTCGAGACGGGACACGAGGTGGGCGTTCTCGAGCGCCACCGCCGCGAAGTTGGCCATCACCGACAAAAGCTTTAGGTCGACATCCGAGAGCTGTCTGCCGTCCAGCGGGGTGGCCGCCGCAAGCACCCCCACGACCCCGGAGGATCCCTTGATCGGAGCGACGAGAAATCCCCGAACGTCCAGGCGGCGCATCAGGCGCAGGAGCTTGCGCTCGGGACCCAGCCTCGCCTCGGAGACTATCATTCCCTCTCCGCTTTCGAGGATCTGGGAAAAGACGTTGTCGTGGACCTCCTGGCGGTACTTGTCGAACTGCCTGCCGCGCGGGGTCCCGGCGATCGAGCGCGGGACCAGATACTCCTGACCGGGCGTCTTAAGCATCAGTACGGCCCGCTCCACGCGCAGGATGGAGGCCGAGGCCGAGACGATGAGGTCGAGGCTGCGCTGGACGTCCCCCGCCGGCGTGCTCATCGCCTGCGAGACCTCGTAGAGCCCGGCCGTAAGAGCGCCGGCCAGGGAGATCTCCCTCGGAGGAAGCTTGGTATGCCTCTTCCCCCGCAGCGCCTCGAACAGAACCGAGAGGACCGTCATTTGCTCCCCAGGAGCTTGCGCACCGTCTGCTTGAGCTCGGAGACGTCGGCCGACTTCACGATGTAGGCGTCCGAGGCCCAGGTGCTGAAATCCTGCTTGAACTCGCCGAACGCGGTCAGAAGCAGGACGGGAACCGACGTGTTCTTCTCGCGGATCCTTTTCAGGACCTCGATGCCGTCCATGCCGGGCATCATCACGTCCAGCGTCACGAGGTCGGGCTTGAACGACTCGAACTTCGCCAGCGCCTGGGGGCCGTTCTCCGCCAGCTCGACCTTGTACCCCTCCTCGGCCAGCTCGTCCCGGTAGAGTTCCCTGATGTTCACCTCGTCGTCAACCACCAGGATCTTCTTCATCGGCGCTCCTTCCGCGTAACCGGCTCCGGCGAAGCCAGGCTCGCCGGTCCGGCTTTCCGCAACTTGCGTTCTTCTTCCTCCCCGGCGGCTTCCCCCCACCTGGGATACAGGGCTGAGCATACTCCCACCCGTGAGAGTATGCGCGATACCACGAAATCGACCAGGTCCTCGATCGAGGCGGGGCGATGGTAAAAGCCCGGGCAGGCGGGAAGGATCTCCGCCCCGGCTCGCGAGAGAGCCAGCATGTTCTCGAGGTGGATGGAGGAAAGCGGGGTCTCGCGGGGGACGAGCACCAGCGGCTTTCTCTCCTTCAGCGCCACGTCGGCGCACCGCTCGAGAACGGACGTCGATACGCCGCAGGCGATCCGGGCCAGCATCCCCATCGAGCACGGGGCGATGACGACCGCATCGGGGGGATTCGAGCCGGATGCGAACGGGATGCGGAAATCGTCCTCCGGGTGCAGGCGGCACATTCCCGGAGGCGCCGACATGAGCCGCGCGATCCACCTCCTCCTGGCCGATAGCGACGGGGGGGGCGGACCCCCGGGAATCTCTTCGGAGATTATCTCCCACGCAACCTTGGTCACAAGGAGATGCAGCTCCGCTCCGGCGGCCAGGAGGGCCATGCCGGCGCGTATGCCGTAGACGGCGCCGCTCGCTCCCGATATGCCCAGCAGGACCTTCATGGGGGTTCCTCTTTCGCCCTGTCCCGGCCGGGCTACGCTACAGCGCCAGGTCGAGATAGGTGAACAGGCAAAGTGCGATGCTGACGGCGCCGTTCAGATTGAAGAAGGCGACGTTCAGCCTCGACAGGTCGTCCTCCGAAAGGATCGCGTGCTCGTAAACGAGCACCGCGGCGCACAGGCCCCAGCCGGCCAGGTACCACCAGCCCAGCCTGAAAATATGATATCCCAGCAGGAGAAGCGCCGCCATCGCGAAGTGGAAACTGCGCGCCACCCAAAGCGATTTCCCCACCCCCAGGAAGCGGGGGATCGAATGGAGCTCCGCCGAACGGTCGAACTCGATGTCCTGCAGGGCGTAGAGGACGTCGAACCCGGCCACCCAGAAAAGGACCGCGAAGGAGACGGCGAGGATGCGGGGGTCGAACGCCCCGGTGACCGCTATCCAGGCCGCCAGGGGCGCCGCCCCCAGGCACATGCCCAGCACGACGTGGGACGCCCAGGTGAAGCGCTTCGTGTAGGAGTATGAAAACAGAAGCAGCAGCAGGACCGGGGAAAGCATCAGGCACAACGGGTTGAGCTTGGCCGCCGAAAGCACTAGCAACAGGACCGAAAGGAAGATGAAGGCCGCCGCCATCGGCTTGCTCACCTGCCCAGCGGGGATTGCCCGGTCCTTCGTGCGCGGATTCCTCGCGTCGATTTCGGCGTCGATCACGCGGTTGAATCCCATCGCGGCGCTGCGCCCCCCGATCATCGCCAGCACGATGTAGAAGAGCGTCTTCCACGGCGGCATCCCGCCGGCGGCCAGGAAAGCGCCCATCAACGCGAACGGCAGCGCGAATACCGTGTGCGCCACCTTGATCATCTCGAGATAGACGCCTAAGCGCCCCAGCATCTAGAACCCGTACTCCTTCCAGCGCCGCGTGACGAGCGCGACTATCTCCTCCGGCATGCTGATGTCGTCGGGCCACTCGCGCGCGAATCCTTCCGAAGCCCACTTGCGCGTGGCGTCGATTCCCATCTTTGAGCCGTAATGCGGGATCGCCGAGGCGTGCTCCAGCGCGTCGACCGGCCCTTCCACGATCATCACGTCGCGCCGCGGATCGACGTTGTTCCCGATCCTCCAGATCACCTCGGAGAGGTCCTGGACGTTCACGTCGGCGTCGAAGACGACCACGAATTTCGAGAACATGAGGAGCCCCAGCCCCCACACCGCGCTCATAACTTTACGGGCGTGCCCGGGGTACCGCTTGTCGATCGAAAAAAAAGCGAAGTTGTGGAAGATCCCCTCGATCGGAAGGTTCATGTCCACCACTTCAGGCACGATCTTCCGCAGGAGCGGCAGGAATATGCGCTCCGTGGCCTTCCCGAGCCAGACGTCCTCCATGGGGGGCTTGCCCACGATAGTCGCCGGGTAGACAGGGTCCCTGCGGCGGGTTACGCAGGTCAGGTGAAACACCGGATACTTGTCTGCGAGGGAGTAGTAGCCGGTGTGGTCCCCGAACGGCCCCTCGGTGCGCAGATCGTCCGGGTCCACGTACCCCTCCAGGATCACCTCGGCGTGCGCGGGCACCTCGATGTCGCAAGTCCTGCATCTGACCAGCTCCACCGGCTCCTTCCTGAGGAACCCGGCGAACAGCATCTCGTCGACGTCCTCCGGCAGCGGCGCGGTCGCGGCGTATATGGTCGCCGGGTCGCCGCCGAGAGCGACCGCCACCGGCATCCGCTCCTTCTTCCTTCGGAACCCCCGGTGGTGCTGCGCGCCTCCCTTGTGGACGTGCCAGTGCATCCCCGTGGTCGTCTCGTCGTAGACGTGCATCCGGTACATCCCCACGTTGCGGCGCCCGGTGACCGGATCCTTCGTGAATACGAGCGGCAGCGTGATGAACGGCCCGCCGTCCCCCGGCCAGGTCTTGACGACCGGCAGGAAGGAGAGAGACGGCTTGTCCCTCTCGACCACCTCCTGGCACGGGGCGGACGAAACCGTCTTCGGCACGAAATCGGCCAGCCTGGCGAGCTTGGGCAGCATCTTGAGCTTCTCGATCAGGTTGGAGGGGATCTCCGGCTCGATAACCTCCTTCATCCGCTCCCCTATCTCGTCGAGGGAGGAGACGCCGAGAGCCAGGCACATGCGGCCCATCGTTCCGAAGAGGTTCATGGCGAGGGGGACTTCACTGCCCCGAACGTTTTCGAACAGGAGGGCGGGACCTCCAGACTTGACCGCGCGGTCGGCGATCTCGGCCGCTTCCAGCTCGGCCGACACCGGGGCCGCGATCCGTTTCAGCTCGCCGCGAGCGTCGAGCGCCGAAAGAAACTCCCGCAGGTCGCGGAATGCCATCGCTTCTCCTTGCCTTATAAAGGATGGGGGAATCCCGTCATTTCCTTTCCGGCTCCTCGAGGTTCTCCGGCATCCCCTCGACGAAGGCGCGGATGCGGTTGCGGACGGAGCGGAACATGGCCACGACTTCGGCCTCGGTTCCGCGCGCGTGTATCGGGTCCTCGAACGGCCGGTGGATCCTCTTGCCCTGGCCGGGAAAGACGGGGCATTTGCTGTCGGCGTAATCGCACAGCGTCACAACGTAATCGAAGGCGATGCCTTCAAGCTCGTCGACGTGCTTGGAGTACTGGCCCGAAACGTCCACGCCGGCTTCCTTCATCACCCGTGCCGCGAGCGGGTGCACGAAGCATGGAGCGACGCCAGCCGAATGCGCCTCGATCCGGTCGGATTTGAGAGAACGGGCCCACCCTTCCGCCATCTGGCTGCGGCAGGAATTTCCCGTGCACAGGAACAGCACCTTTATGCGGCGCCCCCTCGCGGCGCCTCCGCGCGGAACCATTTTTTCCTCCCCGCTTGACCCGGAAAAGCACGGAATATTAGTCTATACTAATATTTTGGGGGGGGAGCCGTTGAAGAAAACCACGAAAGTGTTCAAAGCCTTGTCCGACGAATCGCGCGTCCGCATCCTCAAGATGCTGGAGGGCAGGCCCCTGTGCGTCTGCGAGATCCAGCACGTCTTGAAGGGGTCCCAACCCAACGTCTCTCATCACCTCAAGACGCTTTACGAGGCGGGGCTGGTCGAGTCGGAGAAGGACGGCCTCTGGATCTCGTACCGCCTGCCGGGGAAGCCCGAGAGCCCATTTCACGCCGCAGCGCTCTCCCTGGTCCGCAAGTCGCTCTCGGCGGACGATACCATAAGGAAAGACAAGGCGGTCGTCGCCAACGTGAACCGTATCGAGATCACCTGCCGGAGATAGAAGAGCCGGGAGGCCGGAGCACGGCGACGGTTGCTCCCCAACCGCCGGCTTCCGGCGGCGCTTCCGAGTACGATTCCACCAGGGGGCTGCGGGAAAGGACGGAGCGGACGATTTGCCGCTGTGTTCCGGTCCCCCGCCCGTGGATGATGCGCACCTGCCTGATCCCCGCGCGGGCGGCCTCTTCAAGGTAATCCTCGACGACCGAGGCGATCTCCCGGGGGACGAAGGTGTGCAGGTCGATGCTGTCCTCGATCGGGACCCGGTGCGGGTCCGGGTCCTCCCGCTCCCCCTTCATTCCGGTCCCGCTATCTTCGAGGCTATAGCCTGCCAATCCCCTGCAGGAACCCGCTCGAACGCCGCCACCACCGCGGGGTCGAAATGTTTGCCGGCTCCCGATCGTATGGCCTCGAGCGCCCCCGCGTGCGTCGCGGCATCGTGGTACGGCCGCTCGGTCGTAAGAGCGTCGTAGACGTCGATCACGGCGAACATCCTGGCGCCGATCGGGATTTCGTCCCCTTTAAGCCCCCGCGGGTATCCGGTCCCGTCGAACCGCTCGTGGTGGCACAGGACGATCTCCGCCGGCCCGCGCAGGAATTCGATCTTCTGCAGCATACGGTTACCGACGTCCGGGTGCGTGCACATGACCTCCCATTCATCCGGAGACAGCGGCCCCTGCTTGAGGAGCACGCTGTCGGGGACGCCGATCTTCCCGACGTCGTGCAGCAGCGCCCCCTTTCCGATCGCCGGGAGCGCCCTTTCCCCTTTTATGCCCATCTCCGCCGCAAGCCTGAGAGTGTATTCGGCCACCCGCTTGGAATGGAGTCCCATGCCGTGCTCCCGGACGTCCAGCGCGGAGGCGAGTGCGCTCAGGGTGTTCTCGTTCGCCTCTTCCACGTATCGGACGTATTTCTTCTGCTGCTCGAAAAAGTTCGCCGCAAGCGCCCCTACCATCCAGAAGACGCCCAGCTCGCCTACCTGCCCCGCCTGGGCGGCAAGGTCTTCCGGCCAGGAAAGCGCCACCGATCCGCCGCAGATCCCCGTGACGACCGCGGTGGACGCGGCGGCCCCGGACCCCCCGAACCATGCAGCCGACAAAAGAAGCGGGACGAAGAACAGTTTCCGCACGAGGTCGCGGGAATGGTGCCAGGCCTGCGACTGGTCCGGAATGGAAAACAGGAAAACCGTGACCGCGGCCGTGAGAACGCAGACGGCGATCGCCTTGGAGGCCGGCCCGGAAAATCCGAAGATCTGGTCCCCGGCGGGATTAGCCATGCCACATTTTACCGCATCGGGTAAAAACCGGTAAGATATGCCTCATGTCGAAGAGAGTCGTCATCGGCACCGCGGGGCACATCGACCACGGCAAGAGCGCGCTGGTCCGCGCCCTGACGGGCATCGACCCCGACCGCCTCAAGGAGGAAAAGGAGCGGGGGATCACGATAGAGCTGGGATTCGCCCATCTTTCGCTCCCCTCAGGGACGCTGGCAGGGATCATCGACGTGCCGGGCCACGAGAAGTTCGTCCGCACCATGGTCGCCGGAGCGGCCGGGGTCGACATCGTGATGCTGGTGGTGGCCGCGGACGAGGGGGTGATGCCGCAGACCCGCGAGCACCTGGACATCTGCCGGCTCCTCTCCATCCGGCACGGGCTCGTGGCTCTCACCAAGTGCGACAAGGTCGACGCGGACTGGACCGCGCTGCAGGAGGAGGAGATCCGCAGATTCACGGCCGGCAGCTTCCTCCAGGACGCGCCCGTAATGCGCGTTTCCTCGACGACGGGCGAGGGGCTGCCGGCGCTGGTCGCGGCGCTCGACCGGATCGCCGAGGACGTCCCCGGCAAGGACTCCTCGCTCTTCTTCCGCCTGCCCGTAGACCGCTCGTTCACGATGAAGGGGTTCGGCACCGTCGTCACCGGCACCCTGGTAGGCGGAACGATAAGCGTGGGAGAAGATGTGCAGGTCCTCCCCGGAGGCCCGATTGCGCGCGTCCGGGGGCTCCAGGTGCACGGAGGGGCTGCCGGGTCATC